>JRYJ01001906.1_pt1 | contig 47036 bp, 42 predicted proteins | sample 235371 | NCBI WGS metagenome assembly JRYJ01 (sample SAMN03074219, study PRJNA261477) | activated sludge metagenome | biome: Wastewater Treatment Plant; feature: Wastewater; material: Activated sludge; isolation source: activated biomass of a wastewater treatment plant treating hydrocarbon... ... | reverse complement strand
GAGCAGGTCGGCCGAGATGCCATAACGTTGGGCAGCTTCCTCCCAGCAGGCCTGTGCCTGAGCGGGCACGGTCGTCAGGACGGCCAAGGCGGTCAGACCAGCAAAGTACAGCGGCAGACGCATGAGTCACCTCTCCAACGAAACCGGAACGACCCGCCGAGGGGCGGGCAGCGAGATCTGGGCCGTCGGCGGTGTGCGGACGGTCAGGATCGGGTTCGGGTAGGTCCGGCTTCTAGCCGGGCAGGGTGACGGTGAGCGAGCGGGTCAGGAGCGGGTGGATGCCAGTCGGGACACCAGTTGAGGCGCCGCAAGCCTCAGCCGGGCGGCGCATCCCGCCCGGGATGGGAACGTTCGGCCATGTTGCGGCGGGCCTGCCGCAGGATTGCGACACCTGAAGCGTCCGCTGCCCGGCACAGGGCGACGCAGGCCGTGGTCAACTGGTCGAGTTGGAATTTGGGGTTGGGGTGCCGGTTGGCGGGCGAACGTTGAAGGCCCAGCAGCAACTGGTACTGCTGCCGCCACATCGATTCGCGACGGCGCGGTGTATCGGGCGGGCGGAGAACCAACTCAGTCCCGAGAAACCCGAAGATGCGACAGGGGGCATCCTGATACGTGAAGACCAGCGAGACACTGGCGCTGATGAGATCGGGGAAGCGAAAGGTCGGCGAGACGTTGTCTTTGCTCCGCAGCAGGCCGTAGAGCCAGTCGTGCTCCTCAACCCACAGGCGTGTCTCGATGACATCGTGAGCTTTACTCTCCTCTGAGGGAGGAGCGCGGTGACGTTGACGCGTCGCTGGTGTGGCGGTGAACATGCAGCTTTCCTCGATTCAGTGGCGGCGTATTGCTCTTGCGAGCACATGACTGGAGGATAGGCGGTTGAGATTGCGGTGTCTCGCGGGAATGGGGGGCTTGTGAGGGGGATTTCGCTATCACGGAATGGGTCGATAGGCCGCTAGAAACGGTCGTAATGCATGATAAATGGGCTTTGGTTGTCAGCTTTCCCTCGCAGACAGGACGTTTGACAACGCGTGCTAGGCGACGGCACCTCGGCCAGTTGGCCATTGGCTTCCTCGCCCGTACGTGGCCCTAACGCTTCACAAGGAGATCGTAGATGTCTGGCGCCAGCCTTCCTATAAGCAATATTGATTACTTCCTGCAACGGCCAGAAGTTCGAAGCCTTCCTGCTGATCAAATTGATGATCTGGTCAGCGTCACAGCCTATACGCACTACGAGCCTTCTACATCGTGGCCGGAAGTGCTAACCATATCCACGGCGGATGCTGCACTCTGGTTATCGCTTGCTGAGGCTGCGCGCTTTGTTGTCGCTGTCCCAGAGCTACGGCGTCTGATTGCCGTCTTCGACCATAGGCCGGGTTATCCACCCTTGCGGCGAGCATACTTCTACTCATGTAATGAACAGGGTGCCGTCCCCTTCGATGAGATGGCGGGCAAGGCACGTGCGCACGCCTGCCCAGTCAAACAGCTAGCTTGGAGCATTCGACGACCCGAGCATGAAAGCGAAGTTCGCGAATGGGTCGCCACGTATCAACAACAAATGGCAGCAATCGACAAGGTAGCCGCAGGGCGACAGCGCAACACTGTCGTCCAGAATGTCTACGTACTCTCCTCACCAGAGGGGCACTGCCTATTCTGTGGGGAGAAGGTCTTCGGATTTTCCGCGACGACTTTTGGCTCCGCTGAGGCAGCAGTGATGATCAGCGTGCACCTTTGCGAAAAACATCACGCCCTGGCACGAAACCAGAGGTCGGTACTGGAATTCGTCCTCACGTTCTTGGGTGTCGAATTGCCATTCAATCTTGAGGTCAAGGAGCAAGTACTAACCGGTCCGATCATTCAAATAATGATGGATGTGGCACGCGAAAAAACAGGTGCGCGAATTGGCGACCCAATTTACGACGCTAACAAGGATCAATACAACGTTGAAATCAATTTCGCGTCTGGCTTCTATATGCGCCTTCGTCTCAAATCGCTTCAGAACTACGGCTATATGCTGTTTGATCCAAATGACGTGCAGTTGAAGCGGGTAGACACCGCAGATCATCACAACTCAAAGCTAACTTATGGTCCGACCCATCTTCATCTTGAACCCGACGTCTGCAATGCGAATGTGACAGACAGCTTCACATACGGCATTCCCTTATTTGACCTGAAGCTCATTCTCCGTCTCGTAGAGGAAGCGGAAAAAGACTGGGCGGATAAGAGCCAGCAGGACTAAGGGCTGCTTCAGTTAAGATTTGTTCTTGGCCGAGGCTCTATCACCGATACTGATCGCCCGACGGTCTCGTTTGTGCTGAGATGCTGACATTCAGCGACGTAGCCATGTCACTGGAAATCAAAGTGCACCTGTCTGTCGGCGAATTGCACCGATTTCTTCGCAGGGTGATGCCTCATCCACGTCGGTGAAAACACCCCAACGCTCGCCCCGCTAGCACCCCGACCACCAGCGGCACGCACGGCAGCAGCAGTGGAGGCAGCATCACCGGCAGCACGAAGCCGATGACCGTTGCGCAGATGATCACGATTCCCAGGCTGGCGTACAGCGCGAACATCTCCGGATCGTGTTGCAGGAATTCCTTGGCCTTGATGAGCCGCGCCAATCCGCCGTCGACGACAGCGGCCAAGACGAATACCGCCAGCCAGGGCAGCCATTCGAGCAAGGTGGAGAGCCGATAGCTGGCGAGCAGGAGCAGTGCGTCGACGGCACGGAAGTAGGCGTTGTTGAAGAGGCGCTGGTTGACCGAGGACATCTCCCGGGACACCGCGCCGTTTACGCCCGCTGGCGAAGGCGCATCCTTGACGGCAGGAATCGGCGTGACCTGGGCCGTCGAATCTTGCATGCGCATCGCCCGATCCAGCATGCGGGTGGAGGGTTCGACGCCCCAGTAGGCGGTGGCCGCCTCATGCTCGGCGCGTAACTGCGCGAGGAAGCGCTCCGGGGGATGGGCCGACGGCACGTACAGCACCAGGACCAGCAGGATGAGCAGCGATACCACGGCGACTGCGCGGATCATGGCGCTTTCCTCGGCGCTCGGCTCGGCTTCACATCAGGATCGAGGATCGGAAACCGCCCCTTGATGATCCGCCCGCCCGACACCGAGGCGAAGTACTGGAGGTTGGGCAGCTTGCCGAGCACGTCGGCCGGCACCATCTCCTCGAAGCTCTCGGTGAGCTGGGTGGAATAGCTCGACGAGAAGTCGCCGAGGTGGGCATCCGAGCCGTGGCTCAGGCCCACGCGCACCGAGTGGATCGCGGTCTTGCCGAAGGTCTCGACCACGAAGTCCTGGGTCGGCCGGTCCTTTGTGCGTAGGGCGATCAGGTTGTTGAGGTTGCCCAGCGCCATGCGCGCCGCGTCCTCGCTCCCCAGCCGCTTAGCCAGGTCAGCCAGGGTCTGCATCGCGCAAGTGGTGAAGATGCCGCCCTCGGCACCCTTGTTGAGGATCTCGATCAGCGGCTGGTTGATGACGTTCGAGACTTCGTCGACGAAGAGCGCAATGCGCCGGTAGCCGCCCAGGTTGTAGCGCATGCCGGCGCGCGCCGCTTGGTCGGCCAGTGCCAGGGCGCCGATCGCCGAGGCGACCGACGGATCGGGCAGGGAGTCCAGGCACATGTACAGCACATGGCCGGCGCGCTCGATCTTCTCGAAGTTCATGATGGGCCGCCGGTCGTCCGCATCGAAGGGGTCGGGCGAGAGGCTGTTGCCCAGGTCGCCCGAGGTCAGCATCGAGAGGACCGGCAGCAGGTTGGCGGTGATCTTCTGGTAGTGCTCGCGGTTGTGGCGGAAGGTGCGCACCTGGGCGTCGAGCACCTTGTTGCGCTGCGACTGCGGGACGTGGTGCTCGTAGAAGGCGACGAAGGCCATGAGGTCGGCGCTGGCCGCCTCCGACGGCCGCTTCATGTTGCCGCGGTGGGCGTCGTGGAGGAGCTTTTTCATCTCGGGCAGATCACGCCAGCCGGCGCCGATGGCCTGGTCGTAGTAACGGCGCAGCGTGCTCTCCAACACCGGCTCGATGCCGCCCTCGATGTACTTGGTGAGCTTCACCAGGTTCGGCCGCTCCTCGATCTCGACCAAGCCCTGCACCACAACGTTGACCGCATCCCAGCCAAAGGCCGAGAAGGCGCCCGCGGTATCGGGCGGCATGATGGACTGGATACGCGAGGCGATTTCGGTGGGTTTCTGCCAGTTGAAGGTGAAGTCCAGCCTTACGCCGCGTTCCGGGAAGGCCGGGTGGAATTCCAGGAAGGTGTCGGGTTCGCGGTAGTCGGCGCAGGCGCGCTCGACGACCCGTTTGAGCCGGCGGCTGTTCTTCGGGTCGATGACGATCACGACGTCGCCGCGCCGGATCGCCTGGGTGATCAGGTTGGCGAGCGCCACCCCCTTGCCGGACTGGGTGGTGCCGACCAGCAGGGTGCCGCCCTCGAAATTCTGCAGCGGCCGGTGCAAGGGGCACCTCCTTCGGCTCGACGCCATGGATGTAGGGCAGGCCGATCTCGGCATCGGGTTGCGGGCTTGCGTCGTAGCCCAGCAGCTGCAGCAGGCGCGGCGACACGGTGAATTCGCGGTAGTCGACCTTGGCGAGTTCGTAGAGCCGCTGGGAATGCACGGGCCGCCATTCGAAGCCGAAGCCCAGGAAGACCGCGGCCGGATCCTGACACCAGCGGGCCAAGTCGCCGGTGCCGATGACCTCGATGCCGCGCCCGCCCAGCGACGCTTGCAAGATCAGCATGCGTAGCGCCTGACTCACCCGCAGCACGCCCATCGCAAAGCAGACGAACGCCAGCGGCAGGGCCAATTGCCGGGGGAGGGCGCCGCTCACGCCGACGCCGACGAAATAGACCAGCGCCAAGCCCCAGGCGATGCCGGCATAGACCTCGTAGGCCCGGCGCCACGGCATCTCGTAGCGGCGTACTAGCATCTCAGCCTGCCCCCGCCGGTGGCACGGCAAAGCCCGCCAGATTGAGGCCGCGCACACAGCACGGGTCGAGCACAACACCGACGGTGGGGGTGCCGTTGAAATCGCGGGACAGCGTCGGCGGACCCTCCCGAGTTGGCTTTACCAGCATCTTGGTTTCGGCGAGCGCACGCATGGCCAGCGAGGGCTGGATGCCACGTCGTTCGAATTCGACCAGGGGCACGAACACCCCTTGGGCGATAGTGCACACGGTGGGCGGCCCCATGCCATCGTTGAGCGTGCGAACGGCCTCGGCCAGCGCGTCCCGCACGACCGGATTCAGGCGCATCGGGACTTGCAGGGTGAATGAAGCCGAAGGCGGTGTCGTCGCCGGTTCCGCCGAGGGTGATCCGGGTGTTTCGTCGACCGGCACCACGCGGACGTCACGCTCGGCGGCCGGCTCGGGCGGCGGAATGAGCGACAACTGGGTGCCGCTCTTCATCGGTGCCAGCGGTGGTATGGATGAAGGCGTCTGCGGCACAGCTGGCGCAGACGCCGACGCTGGCTTGAATTCCAGTGCCTGGGGCAAGGCGACGGGTGGCGGATCGATTCCCGCCATGAGAATCGCCGGGGCCGAGAGCTTGACGGCTTCGAGCGGAGCCTTGGCGCTGGGCGGCTGGATGGGCCAAGTCGCGCGGCCTGCCGCTGTCGCTTCGAACACACCGGCGGCCAGCAGCAGTTCCAGCATGGTCTCGGGTGCCTTGGGGATACCGGCCAGTTGGTCGGCCTCGAGTAGGTGGTGGATGTCGTCGGCGGCGCCGGGCCAGACCATGAACAGACCGTCCTGGCCGAACCACAGGCGCGACTTCTCGTGGTTGGGCATCCAGGCCGAGTTGCCGCGGGTGAGCCGCCGCAGGGCATCGACGAGGTATCGCTCCAGGTGCGAGCCGTATTGCGGCGAGCCGTAGCGGTCGGTACTGGCGGCCAGGTTGCGGTCGATGACCAGCGCCAGCGAGCGGCGGACGAGTTCGTCGAGGATGTTGTGGTCGCGATAGACCGGGATGCCGCCGATACTGGCCAGCAGATGCGGCACGATGACTGTGTTGCCCTGGGACAGGTCGGCCATCACTGCAGGTGCTACCACATGGGGCAGCGCGAAGAGTCCCAGGCCGCGCGCCTCGACGGCCTGGGGCCGCCAGCGCAGGAAATAGCGCTCGCTGCCCCGGGTCGCCAGCCAATCGGCCAGGGGCTGCAGGAAGGCCGGCCACGTCTCGCCGGCGGCATCGGTGACGATGATATGGCTCATCAGCCGGTGCAGTTCGCAGCACAGCCCGGCGATAAAGGTGGCATGGCGCCAGCGCGGCTCGAGTTGCCGGCGTGCCGAGATGCTCATGCGCCCCGAGAAGATGTGTGCGTCGGTGCCTTGCAGGCTGTAGAACGCGGTCTCCAGGCCGAGCTTCAGCAGGCCGCCGGGTGTGCTGAAGTAGTTGTCGGCGGTCGCCGGCAGGAGGTGCACGCAGGCGGCGTAGCGGCGCACCAGCGCCAATATGTCGCGCTCGAAGCTGTCTCGGTCGACGCCATAGCAGAGCTTGATGCGCGCGATCAGGTCCGCTTCGCCGGCCAGCAGATCCTCGACCGGCACGGCGGCGAAGCCCGGGTCGGAAGCGGGGTAGGAAGTGACAGGTGTTGGCGTGGCGGACATGGCGGTACGGCGATGCAGAAGAGAATGGGCAGTGGCCATTCTCGGGGGGGGCTACCTTGCCTGTCCCGCCGAAACGGGGCCTATTCGGAAGGGCTATCGCCTTCGGCCCCGGGGCTCAGCATGTGAAAGAGCGCCAGCATGCCCATCTGCCGCTTGGTCACGTCGAGGGCAGGGCGAGCCGGGTAAGACGCTTGGATGCGATGGTCCAGGTGAAAGCGTTCCAGCAGCTTGCAGAAGGGGCAAGCCTCACCCGGGTGTGCCACGGTGCCGACTGCGGCAATGAACTCGCAGCCGCATCGGGAACAGGTCAGCACGGCCAGCGCCGGTGCATTGGTCAGCCAGATGCCGTCGATATAGGAAACGAGGTTGAAGGCCCGATCGAGGCTGATGCGGTAAGGCGGGAGCGTGGCAGCCTGATAGGCGCGGTAGGCGAAGACCAGGGCTTCGCCGGCCGAGAGTCCCTGATTGCGCAACTGGCGGTATCTGGCGCCAATTAGGCAGGCGTCGCTACGCAAAATGAGGTTGGCGCCGTGGTACCACTCGGCCGAATCCGGGGCGCGTCCACGGGGGATGGATCGGGGGTCGGGGAAGAAGAGAGACTGCACCTGCCGCGGCGGGATGCCGGTGACGAGGTGAATGGTCTTCAGCCGTGCGCCGAGCGCCGCCAACTGCTTTGCTAGTTGCACGGCGCGCAAGTGCCGGTCGCCGCGCGTCGGCATGGATAACGGTTCCTACCGCAGTCCGTCCAAGGGCTTGGGTGGATGAACGAGTGCCATTGGGCCTGCCAGCGGCCGCGGCGCGCTCAAGAGCGTCACCAGGTCGGCGCGCGGCGGGAACAGGGTCGTGTCGCCGACGTGGATCACCAGGGACCACAGATCGTCGAGGCTCAAGCTCCGGAGATAGTTGGCTTGCTCCACGGTGAGCGCGTACCGGCAGCAGGTCGAAGCCATGTCATACTGAAGACCGGCACGTATGACGACGAGCACGTTCAGGTTGATCCATTCGGCATCGGTAAGTGTCACGTGGCTCATGGTCCTGGTCTCCGGTTTGCCCTTCGTGCGATCAGTACCTCCGACGTCGAGTTGGGAAAAACCTCGTGCGTGATCCGGTGCGATGGGTTGCAGTGAGGGCAGATCGAATCAGAATAGATACCGTGAATACTGTATGGCAATAGCATTTGCACGGTAGAAAGGGGCATCGATCTTCTTGCCACACGCAAGGTCCGATCGATGCCGTCGCTTGGCGAATCGCGCCATCGCAGGCCGGCTGCGTCGACCACGCCGAGCGGAATTGCCATGTCAATGGCATGGCAATGACGACATAGGGAAGGGCGGAAGACCTGGCCGGGGCAATTGTCCCGGCCAGGCTTTCAGCGATCTTGAAGCTTAGGCAGCTTCCGCCAGCCCTTTCCACTCATTGGCTGGCAAGTCGATCAACCTGCCGCCCAGCGCTTCGAACTCCGTCGCGCGGTCGTAGTCCTCGACCTCCTGGCTGTAATGCGTGACCGCATTGACCAAGCCATAGCCCGACAACTGCCCTTCCGCGATCAGGTGCCGCAGCACGCCGGCGCGCTCGTTGTCGTTCAGCGTGTAGCGCTGGGCCAGCACCTCGACCGTCTTCACCGGGTCGCCGACCAGCGGGATGGCGAGCGTCTTCTGCAGCTTCTGCGCCGTCTGGCGGAAGGTCGCTTCCGACACCGCCGCCTGCACGACGTCGCGCACCTTGAGGAAAAAGGCCTTGTCGTCGGCGCGCAAGGTGTCGTCCTGGTAGACCTGGATGCGCTCGTCCTCGCCCCCGAGCGCGCGTCCCACGTGGGTCTTGCGCAGCGAGCGGTCGGCAGCGATCAAGCCATTGCTGCACACCAGCCGGAACAGCAGCGGCTGCACTGACAGCGTCCCCTGGCCGACCTCCGAGTTCGAGATCACGACCCCGGCCTGAACCACATCGCCGGGTGCCATCTCGTACTTGAGGCGTGGCGTGATGCACTTCAGGTACATCTTCGTCTCGGTCAGTTCGACCGACTCGAAGCGTACCTCGGGTAGTTGCTGCAGGATGGGCAGCACGCTCTCGGCCAAGTCGAAGTTGTCCAGGCGGCGATAGCGATCCGACAACACGGCGCGCACCTGACCGTCCAGGGTGCGCAGCATGCGCCGCTCTTCCTCGCTCTGCAGCCAGGTGTTCACGTTGCGGTCGAGCAGGGCCGGCTGGTCTTCGCGCATGCGCTCGAAGTAGGCATACGGGATCTTCAGCTTGTCCGCCAACTGGCGACGCGCCAGCGGGGTGACGCCGTAGTGCACGGGGCTGCCGCCTTCCTCGATGACGAGTCGAGTGCCTCCGAGATCGTCGGTGGCATGACGCACCATCGTCGACGGCACGATCAAGTCCTTCTTCGAATGCAGCTGGCGCTCCAGTTCCTGGGCCAGGCTGACGAGAGAACGTCCGTTTTTCATAGCAATCTCCTTGTCGGAAAAGAAAAGCGGAGACGGCATCACCCCTCGGGGGAAGCGCATCCCCGCCAGGGTCGATGACGGACCAGCGGTGCTGGTCCAGAAAGGGCGCGAGCGCGCCGGAACTCCAGGGCTGTCTTCGCGGTGCCGTGGGGCGCCGCCTGGTGTGACAACTACCAGTGGGGCAAACGGCCTTTTCACCGTCACCGCCTGATGCAGTGCCGCTGAAAAGGCGGGTGCAGCCGGCCGGCCGCACCCCTCATCAAACATTCATGCCGCCCGCGGCGCCTGGGCTTCCAGGCGTTGGCGCCAGACGTCGGCCCAATCGGTGCCGGCATGCCTGGGCAGGAACACCCGCACCTGCCGCCGACCGCTATTCTTCTCTTCCCGCTTCAACCGGCGCGCCAGCGCGAAGGCGAAGGACTGGCCGGCGAAGTCGCCATCGGCGTCGTTGTCGGCATAGATGCAGACCTTGCGCACCGAATCCGGCAGCCACAGCTTCTCCAGATTGCCGGCGTTGAGCCCGGCCCAGACCGGTTTGCCGGTCGCCAGATGCAGGGCGAGGCCAGTCTCGATACCTTCGCTGATCGCCAGTTCCTCGGTCGCATCGAACAAGCGGACCGCGGCGCCGTTGATCCCGGCCGAGAGCACCTTTTTCGCATCGAGCGCCGCGAGCTTGCCGCCGTCCCGCAGATAGGTCCGGTGCAGCGTCACGGCGTGGCCGTCGGCACCTTGGATGCAGGCCAGCATCGCCGGATATTCAGCCACCTTGCGTGACTTGCCGGCGGCATCCTTCTGGTAATAGCCGAGGGCAGGGTGGAAGCGCAGCACCTTCGGGTACACCGGCAGGGCGAGACCCCGTCCGCTCAGGTAGCGATCGACTTCGTCTCCCACCGTCACCGGCCGGGCTTCGTTCCAGATGCGCTGCGCTAGCTTCTTCATGCGCTCGGCCGAAGGCTCGCAGCTTCGGGACGGTGCCGTCACCGGCATCATCCCCAGGCAGCGCTCGACGTCCCGCAGCGCGGTGTTGAAGTCCACGCCCATGACGGCTTGCAGCAACTTGAAGCCGCCACCCGGGCCGCACTGGCGGCAGTGGTAGTTCCCCTCGCCGAACTTGTCGGTGTACTGGAACCGATCCGTGCCACCGCACAGCGGGCAAGGCAGGTTGCGCCGCTTGAGGATGCGTTCATCCACGCCCAAGTGGGCCAGGATTTCCGTCCACCGGCCATGGGCACGCTGCTTGACCGCTTCGATGCGGGCCGCGTACTCACGATCCTGCATGGCAGACTCCCGTGTTGGCAGAACCCGCTTCGCCAACCAAGGCCACCGAATGGCCGGGCGCAGCGCCCACCCCCACGGTGACCTGGAAGGCCTTGCCGTGCAGCAGGGGATACTTGCCCAGCCGCAGTTCCTGCAGCAGCGAGTCCAGCGTCTGCACAGGATCGACCGAACGCAGGCGACGGATCAGGTCCGCCAGCGCGTCGCGGTCCGCATCGAGATCGGACTCCAGGAATTGCTCGTTCTCGTCGATGAAGGACGAGGCCTGACGTACCGGCTCGCCGGAGGTCTCGCCTGCCGGGATGTACAAGACGTCTTCATGGCAGACACCCTTGTCGGTGATTTCGACCACCTCGTTGCCGGCGCGCAGGCGCACGGCCTCGCACAGGATCACGGTCGGCCACACCCAGCGCCCTTCCAACTGGACGCGAAGCTGTTCGGACACCGCTTCGACCCGTACCGCTTCTTCCTCCAGGAAGCGCACGCGGCGCAACGCCCAGTGGTCAAGATGCAGGCCGAGCCAGTCGAAGACCAGGTAGCCCTTGGCCCGGGCCAGCATCCAGCGGGCCGCGTTGTCGTCGCCCACCCAATCGAGGGATACCAAAGTCACCGCGCCACTTTCAATGGCGAGTCGGGAAGGCGCCACGGCGACTTGCCGGACATAGTCGCGGTTGCCGCTGTCGTCCTGGATCGGGTAGTCGACGATCTCCTCGAACATCTCGGCCGGTAGCACATCGAGGTCGTTCAGCAGGTCCAACTGTCCCCAGGCCCGCATCGCCGCGTAGTAGGTTTCGACGAAGCGTTCGGGGGAAAGCTGGGTCTTGGCGATCTCCAGCGTTTGGCGCCAGCAGGCCTTCAACTCGGCGTTGATGCGCTTGCCCTGGACATCCTCGTCGATCAGCTTGTCGCGATCCGGCAGGCGCGCCATGAACTGGCGCGAGTCCAGGTGCACGACATTGACGCGGTCGTCTGGGCAGTAGCTCGGCTTCATGACGCAGAAGCCCTGCAGGAAGACCATCGTGTCGTGGCTGTGCCGGCCGTCCCGTGTACCGGCGAGGTGGACCGCACCCATCGGGCTGGCCATTGTCGCCAGGTTCGCGGCGGCAAAGCGCCGCGTCAGCGGCTTGCCGTTGAACAGCACCTGCACCGGAAAACCCAGACACAAGGTCTCGATGCGATTGCCCAGGTCGGGCAGGTCGACACCGTGCAACTCGATCCGGGTACCGACAACGGCTTCGGCGATGGACTCCACCTCGATGGACGCCTTGGCCAGCGCCGCCGCGGTGTCGATATCGACCCGCTGACGGTTTGAGGCGACGATGCAGCGCGTGGCGGCATACAGGCATTTCGAGAAGCCCACCCCGAAAGGGCGCTCCTCGGCACTGGTGGCCGCATCCCAGCCCGACTCGTGGAAGCTCAGGAGCTTCTGGAAGTCGTCCAGGCCGCAGCCATCGTCCTGCACCCGCAGCACCTGCGTGGCGGCGTCGTAATGGATTTCGATGCGCATCGCGCCGGCACGGCGGGCGTTCTGCAACAGCTCGGAGACGAGCGTGAAGCGGTCGGTGAAAGCGTAGCGCTGGTTGCGCAGCGCGCCTTCCTCGTTGATTCGAACCTGTATCTGCATGATGTGCTCCATGAGTGCAGGCGGAACCCGGCCCTGGCGGGACGGACCCGCCAAGGGGGAAGAACGATCGGTCAGCCGACGTGGCGGACCGGTGGGGTGAACAACTGCCCGGCGGCCAAGGCCTCGATCAGGCTGTGCCCGAGGAACTCCCGGGGCAACAGGTGCCGGGTGCTGAGGACCCGGCCCTCTGCATCGAGCCGCTCGACCTTCAGGCCGATCGGATGCCAATGCACCCGGTAGGTCAGCCAGTCGGCGCCGGCGATGACGAAGGTGCGGCCGGCCCGGCCGGTGAGGACTTCGCTTTCCTTGACCAGGAACTCGATGTCCTCCGGCGCCTGGACGGTCAGCAGGGACGGGGCGTCGCGCGCGATGCGCGTTTGGGTGTGCATGGCGGCCGGCCTCCTCACAGTACGCGCGGCGTGCAGGGCTGCCCGTCGTCGGGCGCGCCCCCGTCCGTGCGGCGGGTGGATGGATCGAAGGGCAGATCGTTGATCCGCGCCCGGGCTTCGCGGTCCGGCGTCGCTGTCAGGCAATCGGCGTGCAGCCGTTCCCGCCGGATCTGTTCCAGCCCTACCGCGTCTTCATAATCCAGGCGTCCGACGATGCCGTAGGCGACGAAGATCGCCATCAGGCACAGGACATCCTTGAAAGTGGTCATGACGACTCCTTGAAAGGGGTGGGGGCTTTCGCGTTGGCGACAAGCCCAAGAAATTGGAGATGGCGTCAGGCGAACAGGTCGCCCTGCACCGCCATCCGCTTGATTTGCTCGTTGATCCACTGGGGGTTCTTGGCAAGCCGGGCCTCGACCCATTCAGGGTTGTGGACGACGGCGTCGCGCACCCAGTCGGGGTAGCGATCGAGCGTGGCGTTGAACCAGGCCTTCAGGCTGTGGCGGATGCGGTCGCGAACTTCCTCCGCATCGACCCGACCGCAGTAAGTGATCGGCGACAGCGGACTGCAGCCGACGACACGCAAGCAACTCACGAAGGAGAACGGCAGGCCGTCCTTCTCGCGCTCACTGAACACCCAGCGCAGGGTGTCGAACTTTTCTTCCAGCGGCGTTGTTGGGTCGGCCAGATGACTGACCTCCTGCAGCAAGCGCCAATGCAGGAAGACGATGTCTTCCTCGCTCCATTCGACGGGCACATCCTCGCCGTCGAGCAAAGCGTCCAGGGCTGCACGATCGGGGATCGCCGCCGGACGGTGGCGCAAGGTGGCCGTGAAAGATGGAAAAATCGGCGGCAAAACTGGGCCCACTGGCGTGGGACGGGAAACTCGGGGGGATACGCTCTGATTCAGCATCGTTGGCTCCAGGAAAAATTGGAGGCAACGCACACCACGACCGGGGGCATATGCCCCCGTGGGGTGAGAAACTGCCGGCCCGCTACGGGCGGAACGGCGCTATGGGAAGAAGCTCCAGGGCTGGCTTGAACTGGCGGTGAGAACCGCGGTGACCGGTATGCCAGCTACCGATCGAGGAAGGCTTTCGGGGGAAGGGCGCTTACGGAAGCACGGAAGCGCCTCGCCCCTGCCTCGAAAACTTGCCTCGATGGCATGGGTGCGACAGGCACGTTGATCGGTGCCGGAAAGTTCGGCGCACGCGGCAGCGGACAAAGCCGCTGGCATACGCGACAGACAGAGAACTCCAGGGCTTGCCTTGTTTGAATGCAGGGCCAGCTGCTGCATGACGTCAAGGTAGTGCCGCCGGATTGCCAGGTCAATCCCGAAAAACAGTCCGAATCGGCCCCGATGCCGAAAGCCCCCTCAGGCCACGGCCATTTCCAGTGGCGAATGCGTATGCCGGCAGGGATGATCGGCCCGGACACAGTATTTCGGGGAGCACGGCATGTCGGAGATCCAGATCGTCAAGGTGGACCAGGGGGGCGTCAACGCCCGCATCCTTGCCAAGGAGGCCAAGGCCGATTTCCGGCGCGTCGAGGCGGCCAGCCTGAAGATGCCGACGCGCTTCACCAGCGCCGAGGGCAAGCGCTTCTTTGCGCGGCTGTTCAACACGCTGCAGCTCAACACCCACTTCATCTCGGTGATCGCCCGCACGCGGCTCGAACACGAGGACGTCGCGAAGATCGAGGACACCATCCGCGCCCAGATGGACGCCGTGACCGCAAACCTCAACCATGCCATCGACGGCGCCGAAGCGCTATTCAAAGCGCATGGCATCACCAGCACGGCAACCTATGACACCGTGCCCCTGGATATGGACGTCCATGTGCTGTCGTCGATCGGGCGACGTTTCCTGGAGGTGCTGGGCAAACTCGACCAGCTGATGCCCTTGCTGCAGACCCTGGAGATTCACGAGGTGATCACCACCCAGGCGGTGGACGTCCAGCGTGCAACGCTCAAAAGGCAGGTGCGCGACGTGGCCAATGGCGCGCGCAACTTCGCGATGGGGCTGCGGCGGCGGATGAACGCCATGGACGCGCGCAGCGGCGAAGGTCGTGGCGAGGGAAGCCGGCAAGAGTCCGTTGCCGTAGGTGTCGCGGATGGCGCGAATTCCGCTGGGGGGGAGGGCGAGACAACGGCCGATCCGACGGAGGCGAGCGCCGATGCACAGCCGGAAGCCCTGGAAGGCGCCGCGCCTTCAATCGGCGATTAGCGTCGCTTGAGTAACCCGATCGAGGCCGATTTGTCACCTTTCGTCCCAATATCAACAAGGATGACGATAACCAAAACTACATAAGAACCCCTGTTTCGATAGTCCAGTGACCGTCATTCTTGTTGAGTGAAAGGACAACACGATGGCGGTCAAGAAAAAAGAATCCGCCCGTCTGGCGAAGCGACTGGGGGGCAACCTATCCGGGCGGCGCAAACAGCTGGGATGGACACAAGAGATGGTCGCGGAGCGGGTCGGCGTCGATGCCGAAACCATCTCGCGCATCGAGCGCGGCGCCCATTTGCCGTCCCTGCCGACACTGGACAGGCTTGCGATGGCGCTCCAATGCTCTGCGGGCGACCTGTTATCGAAGGAAGGGCCCGAAGAGGCCAGCGAAGCGGCGACCTTTGGCGCATGGATTTCCGAACTGGGGTCTGACGATCGGGCATTCGTCATGACGGTCGTGCGGAACTGTTGTGATTACCTGGGCAGCCGCTCGAAATAGCGCATATTCCCGTCCATTGCGGGCGAAATGGACCGCCCGGCCAAAGCTCGTGCGCGAAACCCTCCGGACACTCTCCCCGGATACCACGGCGCCCCGCGAAACCCTGGCTCACCTCACGGTTCTATTCGCCATGGCGGGTTCGAGCCGGATCGGCTTCGTCAGCGATCCGACTTCTGGACCGCGACCCTGATCACGGCGTTCTGGAATGGTTTCGGCACCCGTGCCATCTCCAATCGCTGGCAGACGCCGCCTATTGAGGCAGGTACGTCCCGGAACGCCTTGCGTCGGCCCGCGGGCCTCAATATCGTATCGACAAGTCCCACGTCATCAGGCTGACCTGACCCCATGGGTACCCGCACCGCTCTCGTGGCGGCGTCGCAGTCGATACCTGCCTGTTGCCCGACGATCCGCCGTCGCGCGTGCTGCGCGGTGCAGGTGCGGATCGGCTGATCTTTCCCGCCACGGACGCCCTTGGCCGTCATGCGGTGGGAGTCACTTTCTTGCCCATCCTTCCATGCCGTGCGACCGGGGCGCCGGCGGCATGTCGTCGAGTTCTGCGTTCCCTAACGGCCCGCGCCATCCTGACCTAGCGCGGCCGCAACAGAGCAGGTCATGTCCTTTATCGGCACCCGCCGTGACGAGGCCCGATCATGCCCAACATCCGTACCCCTACCGCCGCGAAGGTGGCTGGTTCCCGCGCTCTTTCGACGATGCCGGCGGCACCGGTTTCGACCTTGACGTTGCCCGAGACCGGCTTCCTGCGCCAGCCCCAGGTGCTGGCCTTCGTTCCCATCTCCAAATCGACGCTCTGGCGGCGCATCCAGGCGCGCACCTTTCCCGAGCCGGTCAAGCTCTCAGAGCGGGTGACCGTCTGGCGCGCGGAAGACATCCGCCGCTGGATCGCGCAGCAAGGCCAGCCCGGCTGATGGTCAAGGCAGTGAGCGGGGACCGGTTCGGTTCTGAACGGCGGCGTCGGTCGCGTATCGGCCGGGTCGGCGCCGACCCGCCACCGGCGTCGCGCCTGCGCTCATCAGTCCGGCCGGCCCGTTCTTCGGCGGCGGCGCACTCGGCCTGATGACGAAATCCCGCGCCATTCCCGGCGTTTTCGGCTGGCGAAGGGTGCGTCGGCGCTCGAACATTCGGGCTCATGACGATCGAGAGATGATGGGAGAAGCAAGTCATGCACGACAACCAGGAGGTCGACAGGTACCACGACAACGCACTGCAATCGGTCGAGATGCTCCGTGCTGTCATTGGCGGTGAGACCTACGAAGCGGTGGCCGTGCGCTTCGGCGTCTCGCGCACGGCGGTCGAACGGCGCATCAAGTCCGTCGCCGTCCAACTCACCCAGGTGGTGGGCGTGGATGGGCTCAAGGAAGAAGGCGCGGCTTTTGTGAGGCGGCTGCGCCAGCATCGGGACGCCATCCTGGTCGCGCTGGAAGGCTTTGAGCCCCAGCCGCCGGCTGGCGTCCGTCCGGCACGAGTATTGTCGGCGGCGGAGGTGGCCCAGGGTGCAGTGCGCATCAAAGGCCGCACCAGCCGCACCTGGCACGACCTGGCCCTGTACTACATGTTGTTCGCCACGGGTCTGCGCCCCCTCGAAATCGCCCGGATCGAGGTGCGCGACTATCTGCATGCCGACGGCAGCGTATGCAGGGAATCGGAGTTGCGTGCCGACGCGGCGATCAACGGCAAACTCCGGCCACTGTACTTCAGCAGCAGCCGGCTCGACGATGCGCTGGCTGCCTATTTCCGCGAGCGTCTCGCCGGCGGCCATGGCCTGGGTGGGCCGGATCTCTTCCGTGGCTTGGACCCGGGTAGCCGACTATTCCTTTCCCCGAGCGGCGAGCCCTACAAGATCACGCCCAATAATGGTGAGCCGGGGCAGAACCGCTATGTCTGCCGGGCGCTGCTGGAGATCTACCGCAAATTGTTCCGTTATGCCGAACTCAAGGGGTTGAGCACCCAGTCGGCGCGCCTCACCGTGATATCGCGGATGTATGAGCGCGGGGCCGACGAGGACCAGGTGGGCGCGATCCTGGGCATCGGCGAGCGCAGCGCGGTGCGGGAGCTGTTGGCCCGGCCCAAGCCGACGCTGGCGGAACTGCTCGATGAGTTGATCTGAGCTCGCCATGGACTCCCAACGCTTCGCCATCAAGGGCCGAGTGATCGGCGCGGACGATCCACAACTGCAGGAGGCGCTCGCCCATGTCTACGAGACACCCGAGCGGCCGAGATGCCTATGCGTGCCCGGCGGTGTGGAAATGTACGTGGCCCGCCACCGGCAGTTCGTAGTCAAGCGCATGCCGGACAGCGGCAGCACCCACCATCCGGGCTGCCCTTCCTTCGAGCCGGAGGTCCAGCAGTCCGGACTGGGCGAACTGGTCGGCGAAGCGGTGCTGGAGTCGGAACCGGGCCGGGTCGAATTGCGGGTGGATTTCCCCTGGACACGAGTGCTCGGGCGCGGTGTGCCACGCGGCGAACCGCAAGACGTGTCGGAGGTCGGCGTGCCACGGCGGCGCATGACCTTGCGGGCGCTGATGCACTTCCTCTTCGAGCGCGCCGGCTTCAACCGCTGGAGCCCGGCGATGGCGGGCAAACGCAACCAGGGCGTGTTGCGCAAGTACCTGCTGGAGGCCGCCGAGGAGATCGTGGTCAAGGGCGTGCCGCTGGCTGAGCGCCTGTATGTGCCCGAACCTTTCAGCGAGAGCGCCAAGGCCGAAGCCGCCCAGCGCCGGCGCGAGAAACTGGCCGTGCTGCGCCCCAAGGACGGCCATACGCCGCTGGCCATCGTGATCGGCGAGTTCAAGGCGAGCGAGGCGACGAGCCAGGGCCGCCGCGTCTGGATTCGGCATATGCCGGATGCGCCGCTGTTGATCGCCAGCCGGAGTTGGGAGCGGATCGAGCGGGCGTTCGCTCCGCTGTTCGAGGCGCGCGATGCCGATACCGGCCACCCGGTCCGCCTGGTCATGGCCGCGCTGATCCGCGCCCGCCGCGAATATACCTATGAAATCGATGCGGCGAGTTTGATGCTGACGAGCGAGCAGTGGATTCCCATCGAGGGCGTGCATGAACTGCCCCTGATCGACGCGCTGGTCGCCCAGCGCCGCCGCTTCGTCAAGCCGCTCCGCTATGACGCTCGGAGCGCAGCGGCTTTCCCGAATGCTCTGCTGCTAGATGCCGGGCCGGCGCCGGTTCCGTTGCACGTAGTCAGCGCTTTCATGGACCCGAAGGAGCGGGCGGCGAAAGAGAAAGCGGCTGCGGCGGCCAACCAGGATGCCTGGGTATGGCGGACGGATCAGCTGATGCCGTCCTTGAAAAGCGCGCAAGGTTCTCGCTGAAGGAGCGTCTGCGAAAGCGAAACGGATGGCGTGTCTCGATCAGGCCTGGACGATCGTAGGGGAGAGGGCGTCGCCATTACCAACACACGCTCACGTAGTTCCTTCACGGCTTTGAAGGAAGGAACCCATTTCGCCAATACCGCGACCGGCTCACCGGTTTTCGGATTGCGGGCACGGCGGGAAGGACGGTAATTCAGGTTGAAACTGCCGAATCCGCAAATTTCAACGCGGTCGCCGTGAACCAGTGCTGCGTGGATGGCCCCGAGAATCTCTGCCACCGCCATCTCGGCATCCTTCTGGACGAGTTGTGGAAAGCGTTCAGCACGCAGAAGGATGAGTTCGGAGCGGGTCATGGCGAGATTTTACCCGAGGCTACCTTGAGGCCATGGGGAATGCCTTCGCGGTGAGTGTTTCCGCAGGGGTTGAAACGCAGGGAAGTCGCGAGAGCATGAATCGTCGGAATGTCCTGACGATTCATGGAGAAGCGCCATCATGGCCCATCCCAACACACACCCCGTCATCGCCGTGCAGGGTGGCGGTGCTCCGGTCGCCCCGACCCTGCTGGGGCAAGGCCCCGCTCGCATTCCCACCGGCGGCAAGATCCGCGCCGGCATCAAGGTGCTCACCAAAAAGGCCGCCGGCGAGCCCAAGGCGAAGGCGATCTACGACCAGGGGGTGGCCGCGGGCCAGTCCTTCGAGCAGATCGAGCGTGCCATCGCCGAAGCCCTACCCAACCTCAAGACACCGCTGGTGCCGCGCAACGTGCCGTGGTTCACCGTGCGGGCGCAGGACTTTCCCAACCCCGAGGTCGCCCGGGAGATTCTGGACGCCTACGGCGAGGATCGGGGCGAAGGCCGGCGTTTGTACCGCTTCCCGGTGGTGTTCCCCTCAGACTACTGGCAGACCGTGATGCCCCACGAGTTGGCGGCCTGGGGCACGCACGAGAAGCACTACTGGTCGCAATATTCGGCCGATGGCCGGGTGCGCCACTGCATGTGCCATGCGCCGGTGCCAGTCGACGAGACGGGCCGGCGAACGATCCGCCTCTTCGGCGGGCGCAAGACCATGATCCGCGAGGACAACGGCGGTCTCTGCGAACCGGAGGCTTGCCGCGAGTACCAGCAGCGCCAGTGCAACCTGACCGGGCGCTTCCTGTTCTTCATCCCCAGCATCCGGTCGATCAGCGCATTCGAACTGCATACCAACAGCTTCTACGCGATGAACGCCGCGATCCAGAAGTTCGAGACCGTGGGCTTCCTGCGTGGCGGGCGCATCTCGGGGTTCCTCGACCGGCAGCGCACGCCTTTCTACCTCACGAAAAAACTGATGGAGGTGGCCCACATCGACGAGCAGGGGCGGGCGGTGCGCGTACCGCAGTGGATCATCGACCTGGAGGCGCCGGTGGATGTGACGGCACTGCTGCGCGAGAACGAAGACACCGAGACGGCGCTGGTGCAGGCGCAACTGGCGACCCAGGTGCTGCAGGGCGGTCTGGCCGAGGTGAGCGCCGAGCCGCTGCAGCCGGAGGCGGCCGACCTCCTGGTGGTGGCGGCGACCGACGCGACATCCGTCGAGGCGCCGCCGCTACGTGAGGGTCGTCCCAGCTTCGAGCAACTGATGGCCCGCGTGCAGGCCTACGGGATCGTGCCGGAACGGTACCAGGCCTACGCCGACCGGCGCTGGGGCCGGGGCTGGAAGATCAACCCGAACGGCCGCGCCCAGGCCTGGAATGAATTGGAACGGTACGGCAACGATCCGCAGGGCTACGGCGACAAGATCGAGAGCGAGATGCAACTGGCTTCGCGAGGGAGGACGGCATGATCCGCATCGCGCACTTCTCCGACCTGCACTACGGCACCAAGAGCCTGGCAGAAGCCGACCGTTGCTTCGGCGCCGCCATCGACCGGGCCATCGCGTTGGGTGCGGAGGCGGCGGTTCTCTCGGGCGATGCCACCGACCATGGCCTGGACTTGCATGCCCCGGCCGCCGAACGGCTGGTTGCTCAGGTGCGGCGACTGGCTGACCACTGCCCGGTGTTGATGCTGCAAGGGACATTTTCGCATGAGCCACCGGGCACCCTGGCAATCTTCAGGCTGCTGGGCGGACGGCATCCGGTGCATGTGGCCAGCCGTATCGCGCAGGTCGCCCTCACGGCCCACGGCGAGTGGCTTTCGTCAACGAGTTGGTGCTTCGATGGGGTGCCGGCCGGTGCTCGTGCCCTGTTTTCCTGCATCCCCACGGTGAACAAGGCGGTGGTGGCCGCAACGGTCGGTGCGGCCGAAGCGGCCCAGGCCGTGGGGGAGCATCTGGCCCCGCTGCTGCGCGGCTACGCACCGACCCATCGTGCGGCCCGTCGGCAGGGCGTGCCGACCATCGGCGTGTCGCACGGTACGGTGTTCGGCTGCGTGAGCGAGCACGGCGTGCCGATGGCCGGCTTCGATCACGAGTTCACGACCGGTGCCCTATTCGGTGCCGAGGCCCAAGCCTTCATGCTCGGGCACATCCATCGGCATCAGGCATGGGAGCAGGAAAGCAGAGTAGGGCGGCAATGTATCGCCTATCCGGGCTCGATCGGTCGCTTTCATTACGGCGAGGAAGGGGGCAAGGGGTTTCTGTTCTGGGAAATCGACGCCGACCAGGCGCGCTTCACCCTGGAAGCCACGCCCGCGCGCCGGACTGTCGATATCGTGTTCGAGGGCAAACCCGACCTCGACGCCCTGCGCGCAGCCGTCGCGCAGCAGGACATCGCCGGCGCGTTCGTGCGCGTGCGCTGGACCGTCGCTGATGAAGACCGCCAACAGGTCGACCGCGCGGCGATCGAGCGGCTACTGGACGGGGCGGCGGAAACCAAGCTGGAGGGGCGCATCGTGCCGGTGGTGCGCACGCGGGCGGCGGGGATTTCGCAACTGGCGAATCTTGCGGACAAGGTACGGGCCTGGGCGCGGGTGACCGAGGCGCGGGCGGAACCCTTGCTCGAGTGCCTCCAGGCGCTGTCGGGCCAGGAACCGGATGCCATCGCCGAGCGTGTGCTGCGTGGGCAGGAAGTCCCTGATGGCGGGGAAGGCATCGACACCGCTGTCACTCTGTCGCCCCCCGGGGCCGATCTTGAGCCCGCGCTGTCGTTGTGATCAGGCCATGGCCTGTCCCTTGGGGACGGACTTGCACACCCTTTTTCGTGCGAGAGACTGACCTGGTCATCCCGCTGGAGTATCCCCATGCAACCTCTTTCACTCACTCTCAAGGGCTTTCGCGGCATTCGCGATGGCCTGGGACGCGATGTCCTGACCCTGGATTTCGAGCGACTGGCCGATGGCGCCGAACTGGTCGCCATCGCCGGCGCCAATGGGCGCGGCAAGACCACCGTGATGGACAACATGCACCCGTACCTCACGATGCCATCACGTGCCGGCGTGGCGGGGCCGGGTGGGTTCTCCTACTACGACCACGTCTGTCTACCCGAAAACGAGAAGGACCTGATCTGGGCCCACGACGGTCGCCGTTATCGCTCGCAGGTGGTCATCCGCGTGAACGGCCGGCGCAAGACCGAAGCCTTCCTGTTCGTGCTCGCCGACGATGGTGTCTGGAAGCCTGTGACGCTGGACGACGGCCCCGTTTCGGACGGTAAGGTGGACACCTATACCAGCTGCGTCGAAGCCATCTGCGGCAGCGCCGACACCTTCTTCACTTCGGTGTTCTCGGCCCAGGGCAAGCGGCAACTGAGCGCCTACCGTAATGCCGAGATCAAGACCTTGCTGGCTGACTTGCTCGGACAAGAAGAAATCCGGGTGCTGGGCCAGAAGGCGAGCGAAACGGCCCGCCTGCTCAAAGCCGGTCTTGCGGCGATCCGGCAGGAACAGGCGGGATTGGATGCGGAAGCGCAGCGTATCGATGCTGAACGGCGTCGGCTCGACGGCGCTCAGGGCCGCGTCGCGCAGTGCCTGGCGGATCGGCAAGCGGCCCAGGCCGCGCAGGAGTCGGCCCGAACCCGGCATGCGCACTTGATGGCCGAACGCGAGCAGTCGCGGGGCGTGGAGGCGCATCGGGGGCAACTTCAGGGCGAATGCCAAGCGATGATCCTGGCCGGCAAAGAGGCCATCGAAGCCTTGCAGGCTCAGGGCCGGGGCGAACAACAGCGGCTGCATCGACTGGAACAGCGTATTGCCCAGCGCCTCGCCCAGGAGTGCAACCGCCGGCAAGTGTTGCAGAACCAGCGCCGGCAGTGCCTTGCCGTGTTGGCGGGTGGGCAAGCGGTGCGGCATGCGGAGTGCCGTCTGCCCATGGCCGAGCGGGTTTTGTCGCTGCGTTCGGCGCAGGTCGGAGCATGGCGCCAACAGGTTCAACGCCTGACGCAGTGCCAAGCGGCGAAGCGTATGGTGCAGCAGAAGTTGTCCGGGATCGAACGCGAGGCCGGCCAAGCGGCGCTCAAGGCCGAGGAACTGGCGCGGCGCTTCGGTCTCACTGGCGAGGTGCCCTGTGCCGGCACCGACCTGCAGGGGCAATGCCAGCTCCTGGGCGACGCGCGGGACGCCAAGGCCCTGATTCCCAGCGCGCAGGGGACGATCCAGCGGCTGGGGGGCGAGAAGGCGGCGGCACAGCAGGAACTGAACGCCTTGTGTCGGCAGCATAAGGAACTCGCGGGTGCTCCCCAGGCGTTGGCCAGGGCCGAACTCCAGGCCGAGCTTGCCCGGGTGCGGGCCTCGCGGTATGCGCTGCTGGCAGCCCAAGCCGGTGAAATGGCGCGTGCCCGGACCACACTGGCCGGGATCGAGCAGGAGTTGACAGAACTGCGGACGGAACTGCCGGCCGCCCAGAGACAGGATGCCGCTGCCGGTCAGCCGCCTGCAGAGACAACCGAGGAGACCGCCGAGCGCCAACAGATCCATGCGGCACGTCAGGCCATCGCGGCCCGGCACGAACAGCAGGCCAAGTACTACCGGGCCACCCTGGATAGGTTCAGAGAGGCGCTGGCGGCTTTGCCGGCACCGTATGACGGGCAGCGGCTAATCGATGCCCAGACCGCGATGGAACAGGCGGCGCAGTCGGTGATTGCCGCCGAGCAGTCTCATCTGGGCGCAGTGCGGGATGCCGAAACCCTGGGCGCCCTCGTGCAGCAGGCAACAGCCCTGGCCGTTCGCCGAACTAATGTCGCCAACCGCATGGCCACGGTCGAAACCGAGTTGGGCCACTGGAATCTGTTCGCCAAGTGCATGAGCAACGACGGCCTGATTGCCCTGGCCATCGATGACGCTGGTCCGGCCTTGTCGGCACTTGCCAATGACCTCTTGCTCGCCTGTTACGGTCCCCGCTTCACGGTGTCCCTCCAAACGCTGGTGGAAACCGGCAAGGGCGAGCAGAAGGAGGGCTTCGACATCCTGGTGAACGACGGCGAGTCGGGCGAGAGCAAGAGCGTCGGCCTGATGAGCGGCGGCGAACGGGTCTGGATCTCATGCCGAGTTCGGCATGAGATCCATTATGCCGCGCACCGGGTTATGCCGAGTCGCGCGGTAGGGGTGGGCCGCCTGCCCTCAAGCAAGATCACCGGACTCGGCATAGTCCCCGCGTGGCAATCCCCTCGATGTGGCTCGGCCTCGTCCGTCGACCGCAGATTCGCTGACCGGCATCTCCCCCCGAGGAAGGACTTGAGACCGAAAAAACCCGTGATAGGCTGGTTTGAACTTCTTCCCGAGGAGACGTCATGCAACCGCTCATACTGACCCTGAAAGGCTTCCGCGGCATCCGCGACGGCCTGGGCCTCGACACGATCACGCTCGACTTCGAGCGGCTGGCCGCTGGCGCCAAACTGGTCGCCATCGCCGGCGCCAACGGGCGCGGCAAGACCACCGTGATGGACAACATGCACCCCTACCTGACCATGCCTGCGCGGGCGGCCATGGCCGGTCCGGGGGGGTTCTCCTACTACGACCACGTCGGCCTGCCCGAGAATGAGAAGGACTTGGTCTGGACCCACGTGGGCCGGCGCTACCGTTCACATGTGGTGATCCGCCTCAACGGCCGGCGCAAGACGGAGGCTTTCCTGTTCGTGCTGGCCGACGATGGTGCCTGGAAACCCGTGGTGCTGGACGACGGCACGGTCTCGGACGGGAAGGTCGAGACCTATAACCGCTGCGTCGAGGCGATCTGCGGCAGCGCCGATACCTTCTTCACCTCGGTGTTCTCGGCCCAGAACAAACGCCAGCTCAGCACCTACCGCAACGGCGAGATCAAGGCGCTGCTCGCCGACCTCTTGGGGCAGGCGGAAATCCAGGCACTGGGCCAGCAGGCGGCCGAAACGGCGCGCTTGCTCAAGGCCGGGCTGTCGGCGGTCCGGCACGAACAGGCGGGGCTGGAGGCGGAAGCGCGGCGGATCGAGAGCGAGCAGCGGCGCCTCGACAGTGCACCTGGCCGAGTCGCGCAGCATCTGGCGGCCCGGCAGGCGGCCCAAGCCCTGCTGGAGTCGGCCCGAACCCGGCATGCTCAACTGGTGGCGGAGCGCGAGCAGTCCCGGGGTGTGGAGGCCCGACGAGCGCAGCTGCAAGAGGAACGTCAAGGGGTGATCCAGGCCAGCACCCAGGCCATCGACGCCTTGGAAGTCCGGGATCGGGGCGAGGCCCAACGGCTGGAGCGGTTGGAGCAGCGCATCGCGCAACGGCTGACCCAGGAGCGCAACCGCCGGCAGGTCTTGCAGCACCAGCACCGCCAACACCTTGCGGTGCTGGCGGGAGCGCCGGCCGCGCGGCGGGCCGAGGCCCGCCTGCCCTTGGCCGAACGGGTCGCCTCCCTGCGCCGGGAGCGACTCGGCGCCTGCCGGGAACAGGTCCAGCGCCTGGCCCAATCTCAGGCATCGGAGCGCCTCGTCCAGCAGAAGCTCTCCGGGATCGAGCGCGAGGCTGGGCAAGCGGCCCTCCAGGCCGAGGAATTGGCACGTCGGCTCGGCCTGACCGGCGAAGTGCCCTGCGCCGGTACCGATCTGCAGGGGCGATGCCAACTCTTGGGGGACGCCCGCGAAGCCCAGGCCCTGATCCCCAGCGCCCAGGGGACAATCCAGCGGCTGGTGCGCGACAAGGCGGAAGCTGAACAGGAGTTGGAGGCCGTCCGCCGGCAGCACGAGGCGCTCGCTGCCGCCCCCCGGGCCTTGGCCCGATCCGAACAACGGGCCGAGGCTGCCCGCAACCGCGCCTCACGGTTTGCCCTGTTGGCGGCCCAGGCCGGCGAACTGGCGCGGGCTGAGAAGGCATTGACCGAGGTCGAGCAGGAATTGACGGAGTTGCGGGCCGCGCTGGGATCGGATACCGCCGATCAGCCGCCGATGGAGCGCCCCGAGGAGGCGGCCGAGCGTCACCAGATTCAGGCCACCCGGCAGAGCATCGCCGCCCAGCACGAGCAGCAGGCCAGGCACACCCGCGCCACCCTGGATCGGCTCCAGCAGGCGCTGGCGGCCTTGCCGGCGCCCTACGACGAGCAGCGCCTGGTCGACGCGCAAGCGACGATCGAACGGGCGGTGCAGTCGTTCGCCGCCGCCGAACAGGCCCACCTGAATGCGGTACGGGAGGCGGAAGCGCTGGGCGCTCTGGAGCGGCAGGCGACGGCCCTGGCCGATCGCCAAGCCCAGTTGGCTCGCCGTATCGCCCAGATCGACGTCGAGTTGGGCAACTGGAATCTGTTTGCCAAGTGCATGAGCAATGATGGATTGATCGCGCTGGCCATTGACGATGCCGGTCCGGCCTTGTCGGGGCTCGCCAACGATCTCTTGCTCGCCTGCTACGGCCCCCGCTTCACGGTGTCCATTCTGACGCTCGTGGCGACCGCCAAGGGCGAACAGAAGGAAGGTTTCGACATCCTCGTGCATGACGGCGAATCGGGAGAAAGCAAGAGCATCGGACTGATGAGCGGCGGGGAAAGGACGTGGATCGAGTCCTGCCTGACCCGCGCGATCGCCCTGTACCTCGCCCAGCACGCCGGCCGACGCTACCAGACCCTGTTCTCGGACGAGGCCGACGGGGCGCTCGACCCCGAGCGCAAGCGCATGTTCATGGCGATGAAGCGCGAAGTGCTGCGCCTGGGCGGCTACGAACGGGAGTTCTTCATCTCGCAGACGCCCCAGCTGACCGCCATGGCGGATCGGGTGATCGACCTGGATGCCCTGCAGGCGGGGACCCGGGCCGATGCCGGTCAACCGCTTGAGATGATTGACGCATGAAGGCGAAGGACCTCGCCAGCATACAGTTCGTCGGCGACCGGCCCCCAGGGACCGACGTCGTTGCGCCAAGGGCGGCGTCGAACCCCACCGCCCTCGGCGACCCGGACACCGGCGCAGTGCCTACAAGGCGTTGAGGAAGGCCATCAATTGGTCGTCCGGCCGATAGCGGCCCGGCTTGCCGCCGTGCGGCAGGGCCCGGTCCAACACCTGCTGCTTCAAGGTCAGGTCAGCGTCGAGATAGATCTGCGTCGTTTCCAGCGACTCATGGCCGAGCCACATTGCGATGACCGCGCGGTCGACGCCGGCCTGCAGCAGTTCCATCGCCGTGGTGTGGCGCAAGACATGGGGCGTCACCCGCTTGTCGGCCAGCGACCGGCAGACCTTCGCGGCCGCCGCGACATGCTTGGCCACGAGGTACTGGACGCCGTCGGCGCTGAGCCGTTCCCCGCGGGCGCTCGGAAATACCACAGGCGCCTCGGGGACCAGATCGTGACGCATCCAGGCCTGCAAGACCGCCCGGGTTGGCTTCGCCAGCGGGGTGCAGCGCTCCTTGCGTCCCTTGCCGAGCACATGAACGTGCGCGCCGTCCTCAAGTCGGATGTCCTCGCGGCGCAACGCCGTCAGTTCGGAGAGCCGCAGCCCCGTCTGTACGGCGAGCAGCAACAGGGCATGATCGCGACGCCCGGCCCAAGTATGCTGATCGGGAGCCGCCAACAGTGCGTCGACCTCGGCTCGCGTTAGATGGCACACCTGGATGCGCGTGCAGCGTTTGCCCGGGATGGCCAGGACGCGCTGGATCTGGGCAGCGTGGTCGGGGGCCTCGAAGGCCGCGTACCGGAAAAACGACCGAATGGCGCTCAGGCGCAGGTTTCGGCTGCGCGCCGTGGCCCCCCGCTTGCCCTCCAATTCGTCGAGAAATGCGGTGAGCAGCGGGGCGTCGATCTGGGCGAGCTTGAGCGCGCTGGGCGATGTTCCCAAGTGCTGCCGCGCAAAACGCAGCAGCAGCCGGAAGGTGTCGCGATAGGACGCCAGGGTATGCGGACTGACCTGCTGCTGTTGCATCAGCCGGCGCGTGAAGAACCCCTCCAGCAGGGGCGCGAAGTCGGGGGCGGTGGTGATCATGGCCGTTTCTCCCAACGCTGCTCGAGCCGGGCGAGCGCCTGCCCCATCAGTTCGGGGCAGGCACTGAGGTACCAGTAGGTGTGCTCGATGCCCACGTGACCGAGGAAGGTCGACAGGATGGGCAGTCGCCGCTCGACGTCGTCGCCGGCGCGGTACCAGCGCAGCAGAGTCTGGATGGCGAAGCGGTGGCGCAGGTCGTGCAGGCGCGGCCGCGGAGCGCCGGTCGGCGTCGATATCCCCGCTTGGTCGAGCAAGCGGTAGAAGGTGCGATGGATCGTGCTCGGCAGCAACGGCGTGCGCCGACCCGACACGAAAAAGTGAGATTGCGAAACCCCGCGCAGCCACACATCGCGCCGCGCCCGGTAGCGCGTGAGTTCCCGCCGGGTTGAATCGTCGATCGGTACCCAGCGCGACTTGCCGAACTTCGTCTGTCGAATCGTCAGCAGCCCCTGGTTGAGATCGACATCGCCGAGCTGGAGGCGGATCGCCTCGCCCAGGCGCAGCCCCGTCACGCTGAGCAAGCCGAGCAGGCCATGGTAGGTCCATCGCCGCAGGCCGTCGTCGGGAGGCAGGTCCAACGCGCAGCTCAGCAATCGCGCGACCTCGTCGTCGGAATACAGGTATGGCTGCCGGCGGCGCAGGCGTGAAGGCAAGAGATCGACCGGCGGGATCTCGGTGGCAGGGTCGTTCGCGAGATGATGGCGAGCAAACCCCCGGACCCTGCGCAACCGATCCGCGGCGCTGCCCGGGCGCGTCGAGGCGTTGCCCACCGCCCACTCCAGGGCAGCCGCGGTCGTGATCCGGGTGGCTCCCCGGCGCTCCATGAAATCCAAAAACTCGGCCAGCGAATCTTCGTGTGCCCGCAGCTTGAACCCGAGGGCGCGACGTAAGGCCAGGTAGTCCTGGGCAGCTTCTCGCAGCAGCTTCATTGTCCACCTCCCGGCCAGGGAGTGGCCAAGGGGCGCAGGGCAGCCAGATCCACCTTGGCGTAGATCAGGGTCGTTCGCTGCCGCCGGTGCCGCAGGACTTCGCCGATCTCGGCCAAGGAGGCCCCGTCGCGAAGCAGCTGTGTTGCCAATGCATGGCGCAGTGCATGGGCGCCCTGGCTGGGCGGATTCAAGCCCGCCCGGCCCAAGGCGCGGCGGACGATGCCGGCGATGGCCGTGCCGCTGGCGAACCCCTGGCGCGGCGCTTGCGCTCGGACAAAGACGTGGCGCGACGGACAGGGCGGGCGCGCCTCGCGCAGATACATGGCCAAGGCTTCACCGACATCCGGCGGCATCGGCAGGCGATCGATCCGGGTCTCGCCGTTGCGAATCCGCAGCTCGCCCGCGCGCCAGTCGATATCCTCCAGCCGCAGCGCGGCGACCTCGCCTGCCCGCAGCCCCAATCGCGCGAGCAGCAGGATGATCGCATAATCGCGGCGACCATTGGCCGTGGTGCGGTCGCAGTGTGCGAGGATGCCGCGGACGTGATCGGCGTCCAGGGCCCGCGGAATCGACGAGAGCGACCAGTGGGCCGGTGCGGGGATGCTCTGGGACAGATCGGTACCGATCAGGCCTCGGTGGTAGGCAAAGCGCAAGAAGGCACGCAACCCGCCGGCCACCCGCTTCGCCGTCGCGGGACCGCACGCCTGGGTGACCTGCAGCACATGCGCAACGACTTCCTGGGCGGTCATGCGCGCGACGTCCACCTCGCCCTCGCCGAAGAGCGCTGCCAGGAGGCGCTTGGCATCCTGCCGGTGCGTATGGATCGTCGACGGCGCCAAGTTGCGTTCCCAGCGCAGATAGTCCACATACTCGGTTGCCAGGCGTTGTGCCGGGCTCGGCAGTGGCGCGGGTGCCGTCAGGACGACGATGCCACTATCGCCCAGATGCGTCAGCAGCCGCAGCAGCGTGGGACGATCCTCGTATCGCGGCGTTCGGCGGCGCTTGCGATGGCGGAGGAAGGCTTCGATGCCTTCCCGAGTGATGCCGTCAGCGGCAAGGCCTCGTCCCGTCAGCCAGCGGCTGAAGTCGCCAAGCAGCCACGCCGCGCGGCGCAGCGTAGCCTTCGCATACCCTTGGTTTGCCAGCCTGCCAATGAAGGCGTCGATATGGGTCCCCAGCGGCCCGTCGTGCATCCGAGCGCGCGCCCACGGGCGCACAAACAGTTCTTCCATGATGATATCCTTCCGTGGCAACCGGCCCCGGTGCGGAGAAAGTTATGCCGAGCAGTTTCGATGGGGAAGAACGGTCCGGGCGGGCATGCCGTGCGACTCGGCATAACCCGGTGCGCGGCATAATGGGTCAACGAGTGCCTGATTCGAGCGGTGGCGCTATACATCGCCCAGCACACAGGGCGACGCTACGGTGCGCTGTTCTCGGACGAGGCCGATGGGCCGCTGGACCCCGAGCGTAAGCGCATGTTCATGGCGATGAAGCGGGAGGTGCTGCGGCTGGGGGGGTATCAGCAGGAGTTTTTCGTGTCCCAGACGCCGGAACTGACCGCCATGGCGGATGCGGTGATCGATTTGGAGGCCTGCGCGTCGGGCTACATGCCTTATGACAGATTTTTCTAGGGCAGCGAACTCCTTGACGGGAATGCTCCTGCCTTTGGAGCGCCCTTGGGAAATACCGCCAATGGTAAACTTTGAATTTATTGGTTTGCCTTACGAGGGCGGGCCACCCTTCGGGTCCGAGACGAAGGTTATTTTCAACTCGAGCCCCAGCGTTTTAGCGAGCCGATAGAGAATCAACAAGGGCGGATTCGCAATCCCTCGCTCCAGTTGCGAAACGTAAGTGCGGTCGACTTCCGCGGCGAGCGCAAATGTCTCCTGAGAAAGTTTGGCCTGTTGTCGGGCGGCCTTGATTTGGTCTGCCAACTGAAGGCACAGCCTGTTGAAATCTTTATCGTCCACACGTTGAGCATGGGGGTGGCGAGACTATTAATCCACGGAATATAATCTACAAACATTCCGTATGCTTATTGAAGGCAGTTGCTTCCAATGTTTCGCCCCTTACTTGAAGCTGAACGGCTGCCTGTTGATTCGAGGATTGATCGATTGGCTGCCATCGGCGAACCCAAACTGCGATTCAAGGAGGTTGATCAACTTCTGGCGTGTTCCAATGCTTTGCTGAAGGCGCAGTCATTGGGCTTGGGGCGCGGCCTTGCAACCTGCCCGGCCACCGATTCGGCTGAATTCGACAAAATCCTCGGCGATGCGCTGATCTTCCTCACCGAGCGCTTCTGCCATGAAGAAGATTTGATGAGGTCATTTACGGCTGAGCCGCTATTGCGACCCCTTATCGATCGGCACAAGGAGGATCACGCCGAACTGTCGGCCGAACTCCTGTCGATCGTGTTGAATCTCCAGAAGCACGGGTTACAGGAATTGGTGCCCCGGTTTCAAAGACTCTTGGGTCCTTCCCTCGACAACCACCGGAGGAACCATGACGCAGTACTGGATCAATGGACGGCGGAGACAAAGCTCCAGAAATCTGGTGTGTTGCCAAAATGAGGCAAATGTGGTCGCGGCCAGAGGGTCAGGATGGTATGGGATGCGAGGTAACGTGAGTTGCTGTCGTTGAATACCGCACCTGGAACTATGACCAAAATCTCCGGAGTGCTCAGGAAGCAGTTATGGCCATTCAGGTGGGAACTGCAATCGTTGTCGGAGCCCAAGTTGAGCTTACCCGAGTCGCTCTTGCCCTGGTCTCCAAGCCCTTTGTGCTGGTGCTCGTGGTGACCGAAGTGCTGTGCGGCGAGACCTGTCTCGTGTTGACAATACGCCCCCGCACCTCCCCAAGCGAGTTGGAAAGGTAAGATGAAAACAAGGAGGAACACGAGCAATTTCTTCACATATTCGATGTCTACCAAAGATAGTCGGAGGAGTGCCAAGCACTATTTGCTTTGAGTAGTACATTCTGCGCATGGGAATAAGGCCTTGGGCTGGGCGGGGCTGGCACCCAAATTGAACGACCTCAAAGCGAGTATTGCCTGCACTGAAATTTCTGGCAGCCCATGGCTCGCGTGTTCGGATAAGTCATCGCGAAAGGGATGAAAGGAGCAACAGCGTAAAGCGGGTCAATCCGTTGGTCGAAGAAACGTCGACTTGGCCACCATGCGCAAGAACAATTGATCGCGTAATGGCTAATCCTAGTCCCGAGCTTTCCGTCGTGCGCTGCCGCGAGCTATNNTCGTCATGCCGTCATCACTCTCCTCGATTAGCACTTTGACCGTCCCGCCGTATGGCGTATGGCGCAGTGCGTTGGAGAGGAGATTGCTGACCGCTCTCCTCAGCATCAACCGGTCTCCGACAATTTGGCCCCTGCCGGAGAGCGTCAAGGTAATCGACTTCTCTTCGGCCAGCACATCGTAATACTCAAGTAAATCGCCGAGTTCCTCTGCGAGATCAATCGGCTCTCGATTAGGGATGATCTGGTTGTTGTCGGCCTTGGCCAGGAACAGCATGTCGGAAATGGTTCGCGATAAGCGCTCGAATTCTTCTGCGTTCGACGCCAGGATGTCCCGATAATCATCCGCCGAGCGCGCTTTCGAGAGCGTGACCTGGGTCTGGGTCAGCAGATTGCTGACTGGCGTTCGCAATTCGTGAGCAAGGTCCGAGGAAAAATCCGACAACCGCTGAAAGGATTCTTCCAAGCGCGAAAGCATGCCATTCAGGGTGTCGGCCAGATCGGCCAATTCGAGGGGGATGGATTCTACCGGCAGGCGGGTATGCAGCCGGTTGGCGGTGATTTCGGCGGCCTGGAGTTTGATGGCCTGTAGCGGCGACAGACCGCGCCGGACCACAAACCAGCCCAACAGCCCCATGGCCAAGGTCGCCAGCGCCATGAACACCCACAATGTTCCCCGAAACGAACTCATGAAGTGCTCGTGATGGGTGATATCGGTGGCGATTGCTACCGTTAAGCTGCCGCCACTATTGGCGCCAAGTTTGACCGTTGAGGAAATCCCCCGCCACGGCAGGCCGTCGTTGCCGGTCCATTTGACAGGTCGCCCATCCCTCGGTGTTGGACGGGGGACCAGAAGATCTTGAGGAAAGGCCATGGATTCGTTGGCGTAAAGCGTTTCTCCATTCTGGTCATAGACGGCAACGACCAGACCATGGTGCCCCGTCAGCGCATCGTCCAGTTGCTGGGTCAGCGTCTCTTTGGGTTGGCTGCCCGGACTCCGTTCCAGGATATGCTTTGCCAACTGCATTTTTCCGTTTAGCACCTCCATATCCTGTTCCTCGAAGTGGCGCTCGACAGAATTGCCGATGAGCAAGCCGAGCAGGAACAGCACGAAGGCCGAGGCCAGTGCGAATAGCAGGGTCAGCCGGAGTGTCAGCGAGGGGCCGCGAGTCGAGGTCAATCGATTACCTCCAGGACATAACCCATGCCGCGCACGGTGCGGATCAGTTTGGGTTCGAAGCCATCATCAATTTTGACGCGCAGGCGTTTGATTGCCACCTCAATGACGTTCGTGTCGCTATCGAAATTCATATCCCAGACTTGAGAGGCGATCAGTGATCGCGGCAGAACTTCGCCTTGGCGGCGTAGCAACAGTTCGAGCAAAGCGAATTCCTTGGCGGTCAGGTCGATGCGCTTTCCAGCCCGATTGACCCGGCGCCGCAAAAGGTCGAGTTCCAGGTCGGAGGCACGCAGGAACTCGGATTCCTTCGCCTTGCCGCCACGCCGCAGCAAGGTTCGGACACGGGCCAGCAATTCGGAAAAGGCAAACGGCTTGACCAGGTAATCGTCGGCCCCCAGCTCTAGCCCCTTGACCCGGTCCTCGACTTGATCGCGGGCGGTCAGAAACAATACCGGCATATCCTTGCCGGCCCGGCGAATGCCTTGCAGCACTTGCCAGCCGTCAATACCCGGCAGCATGACGTCGAGGATCGCCAGATCGTAGGCCTCGGTCAGTGCCAGATGCAGCCCATCGAGACCGTTGGCGGTCAGATCGACGACGAAACCCGCCTCGACCAACCCTTGCTGTAGATAGGTTCCAGTTTTCGGTTCGTCTTCCAACACTAGTATTTTCATTGCTCTCTCCACCAATAGTTGGCTATTGATGGCGCATTTTCCGTCGGTTTTGGTGGGCAAATGCCTAGATTACGTAAATGTAATTCGCAGGACAGCAAAATGTTGGTTTGACGAAAGCAAGATGTCGCTTATGGGAGCAAAAGACTCCGCACATTCCCAATGGAGGCATCATGAAAATCATGGCGTTAACGGTCGTGCTTGCCGCGACACCCGCATGGGCTGATTCCCACTCGTCCAAAGAAGCGATACCTGACACATCCTATCAATCGGTTTTCGCGGAATACAAACCTCTTCAGGATGAAACGCTGCATGACTGGCGCCAGGTCAATGGCGAGATGGGGCGTCTTCGCGGCCACATGGGGCATCTTGAGGCCAAAATCGGCCAACCCAATGGCCAGGCCGAGCATGAGCACGGAAAGGCCTCAGAGAGTAGCCAACCGACGAACGGAGGAAAGCCATGACCTCCACACGTTCTCTGTTGCCGAAGCATCGCGGAAAGCTTCTTGTCGCCACCATCGGTATTCTTGGTTTGTCCGGTTGCGCAACGTTTTCGGACGATGGGGGATTCGGTCGCGTCGAGGAGACCACCCGTGAGCGTCTGGACAAGGACATCAAATGGGCACGCAGCGATGCGGAGCGTTCGACGGTACAGGCGCGGGTTGCCGAACTGCTCGCCAAACCATTGACTGCCGACGACGCGATCCAGCTTGCCCTCTACAACAATCGCGGCTTGCAAGCAGCGTTCTTCGATTTGGGTATCAGCGAAGCCGAACTGGTGCAGGCCGGGCGCTTGCCCAATCCCCATTTCTCGATGCTGCGGGCCAGCAAGCGAGAGAACGGCATCCGGGAATTCAAGATCGAGCAGGCGCTGACTTTCAACATCTTCGCCCTGATCACCATGCCACTGGCGGTCGAGGTCGAAAAGCGCAACTTCGCCCAGGCACAGCAACTGGCCGTGATCGAGGTTGCACGTCTGGCTTCGGAAACCCGTCAGGCCTATTTCACGGCGCTGGCAGCCGAAGAGTCTGCGCGCCACTTGCGCAAGGTCAAACAGGCTGCCGAAGCCGGTGCCGAATTGGCCCGGCGTATGGCGCTGGTCGGCAATTTCAGCAAGCTGCGCCAAGCGCGGGAACAGGCCTTTTACGCAGATGCGGTGCTGAATTTGGCCAGGGCCGAGCAGTCGACCGTAGCAGCCCGCGAGCGCCTCGCCCGCATCCTGGGCGTGAACGACCGCAACGTTATCCGGCTGCCCGACCGACTCCCCGATTTGCCCAAGACAGTCGATGAATTACCGGGGCTCGAACAAGCCGCGCTCGATCAGCGCCTCGACCTGCAGGCAATCCGCCTCGAAACCGAGGCCTTGGCCAAGAACCTTGGCTTGTCGAAGGCGACACGCTTCATCAACGTCCTCGAAGTCGGTCCAGCCCGGGTGCTCGAAGGCGCCCGCGACAGCGGTTACAAGAAAGGCTACGAAATCAGCTTCGAATTACCGATCTTTGACTGGGGAGGCGCCAAGGTGGCCAAGGCCGAGGCCCTCTACATGCAGGCGGTCGAGCGAGCCGGTGAGGCGGCAACCAATGCCAGGTCGGAAGTCCGCGAGGCTTATCACGCCTACCGGACCAACTATGACATTGCCCGCCATTACCGGGATGAGATCGTTCCGCTCTACAAGCGCATCTCGGACGAGAACGTGCTCCGCTACAACGGCATGCTGATTGGAGTCTTCGACCTGCTTGCCGATGCCCGGATGCAGATCGCCAGCGTCAACAGCTATATCGAAACCTTGCGCGATTTCTGGATCGCCCAGGGCGATCTGGAGATGGCGATGATCGGCAAGCCGTCCCTGAACGCATCGGCCCGCGCTGCCGTCGCGCCGACCGGCCGTGCCGACCACTGAGGAGAGCCCAGTCATGACCACCCGTCGCGAATTTTTCAGAAACCTGGGCATGGCCAGTGGCGCCGTTGCCGCTGCTTCCGTCGGTTCGGTTGCGCTGGCTGCACTGCCGGAACTGGTAACCACCGACAAACCGGATACAGCATCGCCGCTGATCCCGCCCACCGGCCGTCCCTACAATCCGGTCGTCACCCTGAATGGCTGGACACTGCCTTGGCGCATGAACAACGGTGTCAAGGAATTCCACCTGGTCGCCGAACCGGTCGTCCGCGAAATCGCACCCGGCATGAAAGCCCACCTGTGGGGATACAACGGCCAGAGCCCCGGCCCGACCATCGAGGTGGTCGAAGGCGATCGCGTCCGTATCTTCGTGACAAACCGCTTGCCGGAACACACCACCATCCATTGGCACGGCCAACGCCTGCCTAACGGCATGGATGGTGTCGGCGGTCTCAATCAGAAGCAGATTCCGGTTGGTAAGACCTTCGTCTATGAATTCGTCGCCCGGCGTCCCGGCACCTTCATGTATCACCCGCATGCCGATGAGATGACGCAGATGGCGATGGGCATGATGGGCTTCTGGGTGACCCATCCGAAGAACCGGCATCCGTTGATTGAGGAAGTCGACCGCGATTTCTGCTTCCTGCTCAACGCCTACGACGTCGATCCCGGCAGTTACACGCCCAAGGTCAACACCATGCTCGATTTCAACTTGTGGACCTGGAACAGCCGGGCTTTCCCGGGCATCGATTCGCTCAACGTCCGCAAGGGAGACAAGGTTCGCATCCGGATCGGCAACCTGACCATGACCAATCACCCGATGCACCTGCACGGGCACGAATTTGTCGTCAGTGGGACCGATGGTGGGCCGACACCGATCGGTTCGCGTTGGCCCGAGGTGACCACTGACGTGGCCGTCGGCCAGATGCGGCAAATTGAATTCGTCGCCGACGAAGAAGGCGACTGGGCTTTCCACTGCCACAAGAGCCATCACACGATGAACGCCATGGGACACGATGTACCGACCATGATTGGCGTCGATCACCGGGGTGTTGTCAAGCAGATCACCGACCTGATTCCCGACTACATGGTGATGGGCGAGCGCGGCATGGCCGACATGGGTGAAATGGAGATGCCCATTCCCGACAACACCCTGCCGATGATGACCGGCCAGGGGCCGTATGGGGCTGTTGAAATGGGCGGCATGTTCTCCGTACTCAAGGTCCGTCGCGACCAGAAGCCGGGCGACTACCGCGATCCGGGCTGGTACAAGCAACCTCAGGGCACGCAGGCCTCTGAATGGACTGGGCAAGTCGCGCAGGTGCCAAGAGCGACCTCTCCTGGCGGAGGATCGATGCCCCCGAACGGAAAAGGAGTGCAACAAGAGCTAACCGTGCGCAAACCCGGCAAACATGCCGGCCATTAATCAGAAATTACTGCTTGAAGAGGTGCCATTATGCGTAATCGCTATGTATTGACTTTGTGTGCCGTGCTGGCCATGTCTGGATTGGCTGCCTACGGCGATGAAAACCACGGTGCTCCGAGCCAACACCGGACAGGACAGCCATCCGGTCAACATGCCGCCGCGCTCGGCAGACCGGCCTTGAGCAGCGAAGCCACCCGGACAGTCGAAGTGGACATGGGCGACAGCATGCGTTTCAAGCCTGAGCGCATCGAAGCTCGACGAGGCGAAACAATTCGCTTTGTGGTGCACAACAATGGGCAAGTCAAACACGAATTCGTGCTGGGTACGCTGGCTGAGTTAAAAAAGCACGCCGCACTAATGGCGAAGTTCCCGCAGATGGAACACGACGACCCGAATGCGGTGTCGGTGGAGCCGGGAAAGACCGCGGAATTCGCTTGGACGTTCTCAAAAGCAGGAAGTTTCGATTTTGCCTGCCTCGTGCCGGGGCATTTCGAAGCGGGGATGAAAGGCAAGATCAATGTCCGCCGCTAGGTTGCAAGATTACACAAATGTAATTTTTGGGTCAGCCTCCTGTTGGGTAACGCTCCGTAGTATCTCCACCTTTTGACCTGAATCAAGAGAACTTGCCCCAATGAAATGCTCTCCGCCAACGCCTAAAATGCAAGCTAGGACTGGCCTCCTGCTGGCCTTGCTGATCGTGCCGATCGGTTCAGCCCAGGCGGAAACCCTGCGCGATGTGTTTGAAAAGGCTTGGGCCAATTCCCCCCAGGGGAAAACGGTCGTCGCCAAACGCGAGGAAGCGACGGCCAGCCGTACTGTTGCCGAATCCTTGTTTCCCGGCACCCCAAAAATTAGCTTGGCGCAGCGCACCGATCGCTGGAACGACAATCTCGGCAAGGAAGAAAGTGAAATTGGAATTTCCGTTCCGCTCTGGCTGCCCGGTCAAAAATCAGCCCGGATAGCCGTTGCCGAGGCCGACGCCGACGAGAGCCAGCGGAGCATTGCCGCTACCCGGCTGGCCGTCGCCGGCGAATTGCGGACAGCCCTGTGGACGCTCTATCTGGCGCAAAGTGACGCGGCGGTTGCCGGTGAACGTCTGGATGCGGCGGCCAAACTGGAAGCTGACGTGGCCAGGCGGGTCAAGGTCGGTGAAATGGCCCGCGCCGATCTACTCCTCGTCAAGCAGGAAACGAGCAGCGCCCGAGCCGCCGCGGCCGAAGCGAACGCACGTGTGGTACGCAGCACGCAGCGCTACCGGGTGCTGACCGGTAGCGACCGCTTGCCGGACAATCCGCAAGAGCCGGTCATGGCGGCCGCCGCTGAAAACATGCATCCCCGCCTGGGGGCTGGACAGGCCATTGTCGAGCGCACCCGTGCCGGCATGAAACTGGCCCAGGAGTCACGCCGCGATGCGCCCAGCATCGGCGTGCAATATCGACGGGAGCGCGATGCCTCGGGCGCCACTCCACGCGATAGCGTTGGCTTTGCCATCACCATTCCTTTCGCTGGCGAGGTACGCAATGCGCCCTTGATTGCCAGCGCCAGCACCGCGCTTATCCAGGCCGATGCCCAGTATCAGCGGCTGCTGGCCGACATCGAAGCCGACGTCAGGGAGGCCGAGGCGCAACTTGATTCGGCCCGGATCGGCGCCGAACTCGCAGTCGACCGCGAGCAAGCAGCCACCGAGCGGCTGACCCTCATGCGTCGTGCCTTTGAACTGGGTGAAACCGCGTTGGTCGAGTTGCTGCGCGCCCAGACCCAGGCAACCGAAGCCAGCATCGAACTGGGCCGCAGCCGCGCCCGCCTGTCGGCCGCCCAGGCCAACCTGAATCAAGCCAGAGGAATCACGCCGTGATCGACAAACCGTTCATCCCGGGCCGGGCAGGCCTGAAAACCCTTGTTGCCGCCGGCCTGCTGGCCCTGGCCATGCCGCTCCTCGCCCATGAAGGCCATGACCACGGGGCGGCCGCCAAGCCGGCCGATGTCCGCTTGGCGCCGCGCTTCGAAGTGCGCAGCGAAGAGTTTGAACTGGTCGGCGTGCAGGCCGGCAAGGACCTGATCGTCTATCTCGACCGCGCCGCCGACAACGCACCCATTCACGGGGCGCAAATCGAAATCGAAGGTCCGGGGGTCAAAGGGGTCGCCGCCGAGATGGCGGATGGCGTCTACCAGTTATCCGCTCCCGCCCTGGCGCAAGCCGGCCAATACCCGCTGACCATCACGGTCCAGGCGGGCGACATCGTCGATCTGCTGGCAGCCAGCCTGGAGATCGGCGAAATCGCCGCTGCCGCGAGCGAGACCGGACAGCCCGCTGGCAACTGGTGGCTCTACGCCGGCGCACCGCTGTTGCTGCTGGCCGGCGGCCTGATCGTGCGTCGCCTGCGTCGCCAACCGCAACATGGGATTCATTCAGCATGACTGCTATCAAGCACATTTCCCGCTACGCCTTGGCGCTGCTCGTCGGCAGCACCCTGGCCATTCAGGTCGCCGCCCATGGCGGCGAGGATCACGGCGATGCCGCGCCGCCGCCCGCCGCGCCGGCGCCGGTCGCCGCCGTCAATGCCTTGGGCCAGGTGACGTTCACCGAGCCGGCCCTGCGCCTGCCGGACGGCAGCGTCTTCGTCCCGAAATCGGCGCAACGGCAGTTGAGCCTGCGCACCAGGACCGCGCTCAAGGGGGAATTCCCCCGCACCGTCGAGCTCAACGGCCGCATCGTCGCCGATCCCAATGCCGGCGGCCGGGTGCAGACTTTCCAGAGCGGGCGGATCGAAGCCGGCCCGAACGGCCTGGCGGTACTCGGTCAACGGGTGAAGAAGGGGCAGGTCCTGGCCTGGCTGCAGCCCGCCACGACCGCTCTCGAACGCGGCGCACAGCAGTCGGCGCTGGCCGAACTGGCGGCGCAGGAAAGCGTCCTCGAACGCCGGCTGGCGCGCCTCCAGCAACTGGAAGGCAGCGTCCCGCAGAAAGACATCGAGCAGGCGGCGATCGAACTGGCCGCATTCAAGAAACGCAAGGGCGCGGTGGGCGGCAGCCTTGGCCGCGAGGCGCTGGTCGCACCGGTGACCGGCGTGGTCAGTGCGGCCAACGCCGCGGTCGGCCAGGTGGTCGATGCGCAGGCAGTGGTTTTCGAGGTCGTCGATCCGCAGCGGCTGGCGGTCGAGGCCCTGGCCTACGACCCGCTGTTGCTCGACGGGCTGACCAAGGCCAGCGCCCCGATTGCCGGCGGCGTGCTCGATCTCGCCTTCGTCGGTCTCGGCCGCACGCTGAAGGAACAGGCCATGCCAGTGCTGTTCCGGGTCGTGGCGCCGAAAGACGGTGCCTTGCCCGCCGTCGCGGTCGGCCAGACCCTGAAGGTCCTGGCGCAAACCAGGCTTACGCAAGCTGGTGTGGCGGTTCCTGCCGCCGCCGTGGTGCGCAATGCGGCCAATGAATCGGTGGTCTGGGTGCATGAAAGCGCCGAGCGTTTTGTCGCCCGCAAAGTCAAGGCAGCGGCCCTGGACGGCCATGCGGTGGCGGTGACCGATGGCCTGACCGGCGGCGAGCGCGTCGTCGTCCAGGGCGCCGCTTCCCTGGCGCAGATCCGTTAAGGGGGCACCGTGTTCGATTTCGTCATCAATGCGAGCCTCAAGCAGCGCCTGATCGTGCTCGGCGTTTCGCTGTTGCTGGTCATTTACGGGGCGCTGACCGTGCGCCAGATGCCGGTGGACGTTTTTCCCGACCTCAACAAACCGATGGTCACGCTGATGACCGAAGCCGGCGGCATGGCGCCGGAAGAGGTCGAGCAACTGATCACCTTCCCGGTCGAATCGGCGATGAACGGCATGCCGGGGGTGACGCGGGTGCGCTCGGTGTCGGGCATCGGTCTGTCGGTGGTCTATGTCGAGTTCGAGTGGGGCAGCGAAATCTACCGCAATCGCCAGCAGATCGCCGAACGGCTCAACCTGGTGCGGGAGCAGTTGCCGCAGGGCATCGTGCCGCAGATGGGGCCGATCTCGTCGATCATGGGCGAAATCCTGCTGATCGCCTTGCCGGCCGATCCGGAACAGGCCAGCCCGATGCAGGTGCGCGAATACGCCGACTGGGTCATGCGGCCGCGCCTATTGACCATCCCGGGCGTCGCCCAGGTCATCCCGATCGGTGGCCAGGTCAAGCAATACCGCGTCGAACCCGACCTGGCCCGCCTGCAGGCCGTCGGGGTCAGCCTGGGCGAACTGGAAACGGCCCTGAAAGACTTCGGCGGCAATACGGCCGGCGGCTTTGTCGATGCCGGTGGGCGCGAGTACCTGATCCGCAACATCGGGCGGACGACCCGCCTGGTCGATCTGCAGAACCAGCCAGTGGCGACCCGTAACGGCCAGCCCATCCTGCTGCGCCAGGTGGCTGCCGTCACCTTTGCCGCCGGCGTCAAACGCGGCGATGCCAGTTTCAAGGGCAAGCCCGCCGTCATCCTGTCGGTGCAGAAGCAGCCGACGGCGGATTCGGTCGAATTGACGCGGGCCGTCGAGCAGGCCCTGGCCGAGATGGGCAAGAGCTTGCCGCAGGGCGTCGAGACCCCGCAGTTCCTGTTCAAGCAGGCCAATTTCATCGAAGCCTCGGTGCGCAACGTCGAGGAGGCGCTGCGCGACGGCGCGATCATGGTCGCCGTGATTCTCTTCCTGTTCCTGGCCAATTTCCGCACCACCTTCATTTCGCTGACCGCCATTCCGGTTTCCCTGTTGGTCACGGCGCTGGTCTTCAGCTACTTCGGCCTGTCGATCAATACCATGACGCTAGGCGGTCTGGCCATCGCCATCGGCGAACTGGTCGACGATGCCGTGGTCGATGTCGAAAACGTCTTGCGCCGCCTGCGCGAAAACCGGGCCTCGCCCAATCCCAGGTCGGCGCTGGAAGTGATCGCCGCCGCCTCGAAAGAAGTCCGCTCCGGGGTCGTCTATGCGACCTTGATCGTCGTGCTGGTGTTCATCCCGCTGTTCGCCCTGCCGGGCATCGAGGGCCGGTTGTTCACGCCGCTCGGCGTCGCCTATATCGTGTCGATTCTGGCCAGCATGGCGGTGGCCATGACCATCACGCCGGTGCTCTGCTACTACCTGCTGCCGAAGATGAAGCATATCGACCACGGCGACAGCGCCCTGGTCAGGAAGCTCAAGGCCTGGGACGAACGGCTGCTCAACTGGTCGTTCGATCGTGCCCGCGCGCTGCTGCTCGGCGCCGTCATCGTCGTGGTCGTCGCGCTGGCTTCCGTTCCCTTTTTCGCCAAATCCTTCCTGCCGCCCTTCAACGAAGGCACGCTGACCGTCAATGTCGTGCTCAATCCCGGCTCCTCGCTGGAGGAATCGAACCGGATCGGCGCCCAGGCGGAAACCATCCTGCTCGCCGTGCCGGAAGTGACGGAAGTCGGGCGCCGCACCGGACGCGCCGAACTGGACGAGCATGCCGAAGGCGTCCATTACTCCGAGATCGAAGTCGATCTGAAGGCCTCCGAGCGGGATCGGGATACGATCATTGCCGACATCCGCCAGCGCCTGGCCGTGCTGCCGGCCGTGGTCAATGTCGGGCAGCCGATTTCCCACCGCCTCGACCATTTGCTGTCCGGCGTCCGGGCACAGATCGCCTTGAAGATATTCGGCGACGACCTGGATACCCTGCGCGGCCTGGCCGGCGACCTCAAGGAACGGCTGGCCAAGATTCCGGGCATCACCGACCTGCAGGTCGAAAAGCAGGTGCTGATTCCGCAGTACAAGATCCATCTGGATTACGACGCCGCCGCCCGCTACGGCGTGGCTTCCGGCGCATTGCTGCAACGCCTGGAGCAACTGCTGGCCGGCGAACGGGTCGGGCAGGTGATCGAAGGCAATCGCCGTTTCGACCTGAGCCTGCGCCTGCCGGAAGAAGCGCGCGGCGAACGCGGCCTGGAAAACCTGCTGATCGAAACGCCGACCGGCCGCGTGCCGCTGTCGCAACTCGCCCGCATCGAGGATGGCGACGGCCCGAACCAGATCGGCCGGGAAAACACCCGTCGCCGCATCGTCGTCTCGGCCAATACCGACGGATCCGACATGAGCCGGATCATCGCCGACATCCGCGCCGAAATCGACCGGAAACCGATGCCGGAAGGCTACTTCCCGCTGCTCGAAGGGCAGTTCCAGGCGCAGGAACAGGCGGCCCGGCTGATCGCGCTGCTCGCCATCGTCTCGCTGACCATGATCTACCTGGTGCTCTACAGCCGCTACCGCTCGGCGGTGCTGACCTCCATCATCATGGGCAACGTGCCGCTCGCCCTGGTCGGTTCGGTCGCGGCGCTGTGGATTTCCGGCCAGCCGCTGTCGGTCGCCGCCCTGGTCGGCTTCATCACGCTGACCGGCATCGCCACCCGCAACGGCATCCTGAAGATCAGCCACTACATCAATCTGTGCGCCTTCGAGGGCGAAGTGTTCGGCCGCAAGATGATCGTCCGCGGTTCGCTGGAACGGCTGACCCCAGTGCTGATGACGGCGCTGGTCGCCGCCTTCGCGCTGACCCCGCTGCTGCTGTCCGCCGACGCGCCGGGCAAGGAGATCCTGCACCCGGTCGCCGTGGTGATTTTCGGCGGCCTGATCAGTTCGACCCTGCTCGACACCCTGCTGACCCCGGTCATGTTCTGGCTGTTCGGCGAGAAACCCCTGCAACGCCTGCTCGCCGAGAAGGCGCAAGACTCTTTCTAACCCCACCCGATGAGGAAATATCCGTGAAACTTCCCTTGATTCCCCGCCTGGTTTTATCCGCCGCCTTGCTGTTCGCCGGCAGCGCCTCTTTCGCCCACGACGATGCCACCCTCGACCAGATGAAGGCTCCGAATGGCGGCCAGCTGCGCATGGCCGGGCCCTATCACTTCGAATTGCTGGTCGAGAAGAACAACAAGGAAGCCAAGGACAGTCCAGTCGCCGTTTATCTGACCGACCATGGCGGGAAAAAGATTCCGGCCGCCGGCGCCAGCGGCACGGCAACGATTCTGGCCGGCAAGTCGAAAGTCACGGTGCCCCTGGCGCCGGCCGGCGACAACAAGCTGAGCGGCGTCGGCAAGTATGTCTCCGATGGCCATATGAAGGTGGTCGTTGCTGTCGTCTTCCCGGACAACAAGACCGAGCAGGCCCGGTTTTCACCGCTGGCAGCGGAGCATGCCGCAGAGCATAAGCATTGACCGGCAAAAACCAAGGCGAGTACCGTCCGTGAAAATTACAAAAATGTAATTAATGAGTCAGTATTTTGTTGGTATTGCTTGGCCATACTGCCTTCAATCAATTGAATGAGGAGTCGTTTCCATGGCAAAGCCAATAACTGTTCTTCTGACTCTGTTTGCCCTTGGGGTGTTTGTAACTCAGGCTAGCGCAGCAGATGCGGTCGACGTCTATAAAAGCCCATATTGTGGTTGTTGTGGGAAATGGGTCGAGCATCTGCGCCAGGCTGGATTCAACGTGCGAACCCATGAAGTCAGCGATGTTCCGGCGGCCCGCCAACGGCTGGGTATGCCCGAGCGCCTCGGTTCCTGCCATACCGCCAAGGTTGCCGGGTATGTCGTCGAGGGGCATGTTCCCGCCGCCGACATCCAGCGCCTGCTCAAGGAAAAACCGAAAGCCCTCGGCATCGCGGTGCCCTCGATGCCGCCTGGGTCGCCTGGGATGGAAAGTCCGAACCCCGTGCCCTACAACACGCTGCTGGTCCAAGCCGGTGGCGAAATCAGCCTCTTTGCCAAACATTGATCCCCCAACAGGAGAAACCCATGAAAGCACTTATCACCACCACCCTGATCGCCTTTTCCACCCTCGGTGCCGTTTCGGCGCAGGCCGCAGGTGACCATGCCGGCCATGCCATGGCGGCGCCGGCCAGCGCGTCCGCTGATATGCAGATGGTCGACGGCCAAGTCAAAAAAGTGGATAAGGCCGCTGGCAAAGTGACCCTCTCGCATGGCCCGCTGACCAATTTGAACATGCCGGCAATGACTATGGTATTCAAGGTTTCCAATGCTGCCTGGTTGGACCAGATGAAAGCCGGCGATAAGATTCGCTTTATGGCCGACAACGTCAATGGTGCGATTACCGTCGTTCATTTCGAAGCGGCCAAATAACAACGAACCGGCTGGCTGCGACCATGTAGCGCAGTGTTGCAGCCAGTATGCTTCATAAAAATCGCTTTCCAGGGAGGTTGTATGCGCCGACTCAGGCCTGTCCCCATTTTGCTACTGGCATTTGCCACAGCCTTTGGCACACCCGTATCGGCTCAGGACGCCGCGCTCGGTACGAGCGTCGACAGCCTGCTCAGCTACGCCAAGACACGTAATCCGGAGTACGCCGCCATGCAGGCTGAGGCCGAAGCTTCGGGTGAACGGGTGACGCCGGCCGGGGCCTTGCCCGATCCGAAGTTTCGTACCGAATTGCGCGACATTACGAAGATGGGCGAGCAGAGCGCCACACTGTCGCCCAGTCGCGTCGGCAGTACCCGCTACCTGCTGATGCAGGATCTTCCCTGGTTCGGCAAGCGTGACCTCAAGCGCGAGATAGCCGAACTCGAAGCCGACGGTGCCAAGGGACGGGCCATGGGAACCTGGGCCGACGTTGCTGGCCGAATCAAGGTCAATTTCGCTCAACTGTATTACGTGCACCGCAACGAACAACTGACCCGGGAAATCCTCGACCTGATGACACGCCTGGAGAAAGTCGCCCAAGTGCGCTACGCCGGCGGACTGGCGGCGCAGCAGGATGTCATTCGCGCCCAGGTCGAGCAGACCAACATGCGCAACGAGTTGATTGCGCTGGAAACCGAACGGCACCACCTGCATGCCCGACTGAATGCATTGCTGGCACGGCCCAGTAATGCGCCGCTGCAGGAACCGGCACTTTTGCGCAAGCTGCCGGCGCCGGTGGCGCTGGATTACGCGACGCTGGAAGACCGGGTACGGACCCGGAATCCGCAACTGTTCGCCGACGAATCGAAAATCAAGGCGGCTGAGAAGAACCGCGATCTGACTTACAAGAACCGTTACCCCGACTTCACCCTCGGCGTCTCGCCCATCCAGTACCAGAATTCCATCAAGGAATGGGAACTGATGGTCGAACTGAACATTCCGCTACAGCAATCTTCTCGCCGCGCTCAGGAACGGGAATCCGAATCCATGCTGAATGCCGCCAGGGCACGCAAAGAGGCGACGACCAATCAGGTTTCCTCGGAACTGGCGGAAGCTTTGGCCGGCATCGAGGCTGCCCGTCGCACAGAAAGTCTGCTGACCAACAGCCTGCTGCCGCAAGCCGAGTTGACCTTCAAGGCAGCGCTGGCCGGCTACGAGACCGGCAAGGTGGATTTCGCCACCTTGCTCGATGCCCAGCGGCAAATCCGGCAGGCCAAACAAAACCAGCTCAAGGCCCAGGTCGACGCCCAGATGCGTCTGGCCGAAATCGAACGTCTTTTAGGGGAAGATCTATGAACAAGGGTGCGGGACTGACTATCGGGGTCATCGCGATTGCCGTGGCGGCTGGTGGTGGCTATTGGATGGGCGGACGTGGTGGCGCCAGCCACGGCGATGCGGCACCGGTCGCCAGCGCCCCTGCCGAACCGGCGAAGAAAGAAAAAAAACTGCTCTTCTACCGCAACCCGATGGGGCTGCCCGACACTTCGCCGGTGCCCAAAAAAGACCCGATGGGGATGGATTACATCCCGGTCTACGAAGGCGAGGCGGACGACGAACCGGCATCGGCCAACCAGATCAAGATCAGCACGGAAAAAGTGCAGAAACTGGGCGTGCGGACGGAAGCCGCCCAATTGCGCACCCTCGACAAGGTGGTCCGCGCCGCGGGACGTATCGAGCCAGACGAGCGCCGCATCTATGCGATCTCACCCAAGTTCGAGGGTTACGTCGAGCGCCTGCATGTCAATGTCACCGGTCAGCCGGTCGGCAAGGGGCAGCCGCTGTTCGAGGTCTA
>JRYJ01005280.1_pt1 | contig 47305 bp, 41 predicted proteins | sample 235371 | NCBI WGS metagenome assembly JRYJ01 (sample SAMN03074219, study PRJNA261477) | activated sludge metagenome | biome: Wastewater Treatment Plant; feature: Wastewater; material: Activated sludge; isolation source: activated biomass of a wastewater treatment plant treating hydrocarbon... ... | reverse complement strand
CCGCTAATTGGGCATATCTAGAGCCATTTGTCCCTGGTAAATCCCAGCCGGCTGTCCTTCTTCTCTTCTCCGGGCCATGTGGGATCGGGGGATGGGGAGGTCGGTGGAGGACAAGCCAGGCTGTTCAAAAAGTTCGTCCAGCGCGGCCGCAGCGAACGAAGGGGCGAGGCGTACTTTGAGCCGTACGTCGAGCCTCTACGTGATGCGAGAACAAAGCTGGCGAGCTTTTTCAACGGCCTGGTTAGCGCTGGATGCGCAGCGTCGGTCCCAACGTGAGCCATTTGGTCGGACCCAACACTGCCATGTGGGGAAGGTGACCGACGTACCAGAACACGATGTCCTGTTCCTGCACGCCCTGATTGTCTTCGTCGTAGCCGAACTGGCCGCGGGCACCGAAAACCCAGGGGAGGTCTTCGGTGGCTTTGGCTCGTCTGATCGCCACGTCGTGGTCCGCAAACCGGTCGCGGTCGCCGTCGCTGGTCAGCGGCGGATATCCGCTCCCCGGCAGGACCCAGACTCCGTGTCCGTTCAGCTGATCGCGCACGAACCACGCGCGGTGGGTCGCGGAGTTTTTGACGTCGTTGCGTTCGTTCGTGTATTTCGTCCAGCCCGGGCCCCACCCCGTATCCGGTCCGCCGTCATCGTGGACGAACACTTGGTCCATGCCGTTGCCGTTGATGTCGAAATCGAACCGCCAGTACGGATGGTGATTGTGGTTGGTGTTGCAGGACAAGCCGCGGCTTTGCAGCAACGGCCGCAGTTCGCCGTCCTCGGACAGATGCCAGGACTGATACAAATGGTATTCGCCGATACGGGCGTAGACGCCGAGCTCCAGCCACTTCACGTCGTGCTGGGTCGCCTGTTCGATGCAGACCTTCTGGTTCCCGCAATTCACGATGGGCACCAGATCCTGCCAGCGCAGGCGATCCTGAAAGGGACCGCACCGCCCGCTTTCCGCGCGCGAACCGAACCAGGTGAAGGGATTCCACCAAACCCGTTCCTTTACGTACTTCACCCGGACGACCGGCATACTGGCCTTGGCCAGGACCGTTTCGCCTGCGTAGCTGACGTTGCGGAGCGCCAGGCCGGTGTTGTCCCGCACCTCCCACTCGAAACTCCATTTCCCCCAGTCGACGTGCTCGGACTGAGTTTCGGGAAACGCCGGCGTGGGCGCCATTGCGGCGAAGATCAGGAGCAGGCCGGTCCGGACAAGTCGATGCATGGTCCTTCCTTTCAGGAGCGAGGCGGCTCCTCGCCGGCCTCGAGCACTTTGTCGTCGGTCAGGTCGACCACGGCCCAATACTTGGGATCGCCGTTCTGTCCCTGAGAGAATGTGATCCAAATCACGCGATGCCCGTATCCCGGATCGTTCTTGAAGAAGCCGCGGTCCGGCTGCATCAGCAACCCGTGTCCTTCGAGCGATTGCACCTTGCCGGCCAATCTGGCGTCCGCGCGGGCAAGCTCGATCCCGCGTTGCACGTCCTGCGGTCCCTCCGGCGGCTGGTAGCCCTCCAGGCGGGCCGTGCTCACCACGCCCGTGTCCTTCGTGCGGACCTCCACCGCCACGTTGTTGCTGTAGCTGTAATACACGAGCCTGGTCAGGGCGGCGGTGCCGCGGCAACAGCCGAACGACACCTTGCCTTCCGGCGGAATACGGTCGGCGTCGACGAACCCCCAGCGCGGGCCCAGGAGCGCCTGCACACGCGGGTTGGATTCGGCCGTCTGTCGAAGGGTTTTTACCTCGGCTTCCGACAACACCGCCGCCTGGTTCGGCGACCGCTTCAGGCCGCTCTCGGCAGTGGTTCCCGCCATCTTGGGCTTGGCGTGTCCGCCGGTGTCGTCGGCTGCGAATTCGAGCACGTGGGGAGTCGGGGCCTGGGCCGGGAGCGGGGCTTTGGTCACCGGCGTCTCCGGATCGTTGGGGCCGAAGGGCCCGCGCGAGCGGGCGTCGAGGCTGCAGCCGCAGCTCAACACGAGCAGCGCTCCCAGCACCATCATCCCGCATTCCCGTCGGTCGGTCAGGCGTGTCATACCACCGCCAGCTTTCCGGCGACTCCGAGGGCCAGCCGGGAAATTTGCGCGGCCGCCTTGATGACGGCGGCCCGTTTTTTGCGCGACGCGGCGTCGAGGATGGCCTTCTGCAAGAGGTCCTTATAGGTGGCGATTTCGTCGTTGTCGAAGGGGACGAGCTGGGCGATGGTCTCGTTGTTGAAGGTATTCGAGAGCTGCAGATACAGGTTGGAGATTTCCGCCGCGTAGATCCCTCGGCGAAGCGGGTCGTTCTTGTAGGTCTCGAACTTCTTACGTAAGGCGGCCACTGCCTCCAGCAGCGCTTTCTGCCGCACCCGTGTGTCCTCTTGCTTGGCGACGGCAAAGTTCACCGTGCCCAGTTGGTCGACCAGCGTGTTCGCCTCCTCGCGCGCGAGATCCACCTGGTTCGCCAGTTGGGAGATTTGGTCGTTCGCGCTTTCCGCGGTTTCCATCAGTTGCTTGATCAGGCTGTCGTTGTTTTCGAGGAACTCCACCACACCTTCGATGCTGGTATCCATGACAGCTTCCTTATTGCCCGTCGTCTTTCTTCAGCCGGTCGAGCAGATCGACCAAATCGGCGGTAAAGGTCTGCGCGCGCTGGAGGCCCCTCGCCCGCAGGATGCGCGCACCCACCACTTCCTCGAGGGCGTCATTGACCGTCCGCGAATTGTTGAGGATGTCCATGATGCGATCGGACTGCCTCGGCGCCTGCCCCATCAGCGCGGTCACAAACTCAGGGTCGACCGAGGCCAAGGCCGATTTGTTGGCGAAGGTCTTCAGTTGCGCATGGAGAGAGGCGGTGTTCTTCCAGGACTCGTTCAAGGCATTGGCGGTGTCGCGGAGGGCGCAGAAATCCTCCTCGAATTGATCCCAGACGGCCTTTTCCAGTCCCTGGTAGTCCGCCATGTAGATCTGACCGACCAGATAGGCGGCGGCATAGGCGGCGTCTCCTTTCTTCGTCGTGATGTTACGGAACGACGCGAGCACGAACTGATGTTTCGCCTCCTGCATCTGCAGGGACTTGAAGCTCTCGTGAAGCGAGCTGCGCGCCTGTTCCAGGAACTTGATTCGCGCCTCCGTCTCTTTCTGGAACAGGTCGATGTTCGTCTGGGCTGCATCGATCTTGGAGCCTTCGAGCTGAATCAGGTCCCGCACGGCGCCGCTGTGAATGGAGTGACACCCCACTGCCCCCGCCACCGTAAGGGTGAGACAGAGCCCCCGGAGCCCACGCATGATCATCGCGATCTCCTTCTTGAACATGATGGCGCCGTTCATCGGCGCACCGCCCGCAGCGCCTCCGCCAGCGCCTGAATATCGGTGCGGGGAACCGAGACGTCGACCTCCAAGTACTGCTTGATGACGGCGTTGATCCGCCGCAAGGCCTCGACGTTGTCCCGATATTGGTCGAACGCGGTCAGATCGAGCGGCGCGGCGCCTTGTGCATCCTTCGCGACCCGCTGCTCGATCCGTGCGATCAACTCCGGCAGTTTCTGCAGCAGGTTGCTCATGTCTCCCGTGCCTGTCTGAAATACGACATGGCCGTCCGGCCCCTTGCGTTCCGGTAGATTCTTGAGGCGGATGTCGTTCACCGCCGCGATGACTTCGGGTCCGAGGAGGTCCGCGTCGTCCTTCGTCAGGTCGGCGTCCGCCACGTCCAGAAGTTTGGGGTTTGTCGTGGCCCACTGCAGTGCCAGGTTCAATTTCAAGCGGGTCTGGACGTAGCGGTACCACTGCAGGTGGCGCGTGGTGATATTGCTCACCAGCTCCCGATACTGCTGCATCAGACGCTCGTTTTCGGCGTAGGCCTGGTCCTTGGCCGCCAAGGCCTGTTTGACTTCGGGCGGCGTGGCGCATCCGAGCGACAGGAGCAGAATCAAAGCGACAGGGGTATGGCACAACCTCATCGGATGCTTCCTCGTGATCGTGCTGAATCGGCTGCCGGCATGGAAGGCAAGCCGTGTACCTAATGTGAATCGAGTACGGCCGGGCCCAAGACTAGTGGGAGAACACTGGCGGTGCAAGGAAAAAATCCGCCTGTGTCAGGATGCGACAGCCTGTCGAGGCGGAATGCACCGTACCGGTTTCGATACGGGTGTATCTACAACGATACCGGGAGCCTATGAGGTGGGGTGGGATTCGGGCGGAGCGTCCTTCGCCGCTCCGAGCAAGGGAGCGCTGCTGGCGTAATAGGCCGCGGCTTGCGAACGACGCGTGATACCCAGTTTGGAATAGATGTTGGCGAGGTAGTTCTTGACGGTTTTCTCGCTGAGATTGAGCGCGCGCGCAATTTCCTTGTTGGTCTGTCCCTGGGCCAACAACGGCAACATCCGCTGTTCCTGCGGGGACAGCGGATCGGGGAGGCGAGACCGCGAGTGTTGGGACAGCCGCTTGATCCAGCTCAACGTGTGTTGGGTCACGCGGGGGTCCAGCAGCGGTTCGCCGGCCGCCACCGTACGGATGGCATTGACGAGCGCCTGGGAACCGATGTCCTTCAACACGTAGCCACGGGCGCCCGACACGACCGCGTCCAGGACGGTGGCGTGCTCCAAATAGCTGGTGAGAAACAGGACCTGGGTGCCGGGGGAAAGGTCGATGATCTGGCGCGCCGCATCGACTCCGTTGCCGTCCGGCATTCGGATGTCCATGAGGACGATGTCCGGTTTCAACCGGGCCACATCCTGGAGGGCGGCGGCGATCGTTCCGGCTTCACCGATGACCTGCATGCCTCGCGTCAGCTCGAACACGCGCTGGAGCCCCACACGGACCAGTTCATGGTCGTCGACGAGATAGAGTCGAATGGTGGACGGTGTACGTCCGAAGGTTGCGGGCATGTCAGTCCTCCACCGGGACGTCGAGTGAAATCACCGTGCCGTGCCCGGGCTCGCTGCGCAGGCGGTAACGGGCTCCGAGCTTCTCCGCCCGGGCCGCCATGTTTCCCAGGCCGAGACCCTTCCGGGGATGGGCCGGGTCGAACCCAACCCCGTCGTCGCGGATCTCCAGGTGCACGCAGTGGGCGCCCGGACGGATCGCGACCGAGGCCGCCGTCGCCCGGGCGTGTCGCACGCAGTTGCTGACCCCTTCGCGTACGATGTTCAGAATGTCGCTCTGATAGGCGGCCGGGATCCGGGCGATGGCCACGGGATCGCAGGTCAATTGAAACAGATGGGGCTGGCTGGCGGTGAATGCGTGGATGAGATCCTGCAGCGCTTCCTGGAGCGTTTTCGTCGGGCGCCGGTCGGCGTGCAGGGATTGGATGAAGCCGCGCACTTCGTGCACGCACTCGTTCAGACGCTGAAGCCCGCGGTTGATTTGCTCGACCGCCCGCTTGGCCGTCTTGGGCAGCAGGAATTTCGTCGCGTCGAACTCCATTCCGACCGCATACAGCGACTGGAGCAGGCTGTCGTGCAGGTCCTGCGAGATCCGGCTCCGTTCCTCGAACGCCTGCCGCAACCGATGCTCACTTTGCCGGAGGGCGTCTTCCGCCTGCCGTCGCTCGATTTCACGTGTAATCCATCGTGCCATCAGGAGCAAGAAGTCCTGGTCGGCCGCACTGAATGGTCCGGCTCGGGGGCGCCGGTCGATGAAGCAGACCGTGCCCACCGGCCGGGTGCCCACGATAATGGTGGTCCCCAGGTAGGCTTCGATGCCGAGCTCGCGGCGGGCCGCGTGTTCGCTGAAGGGAGAGTTGCCGAGATTTGGCAGGTTGAGCGGGTGCTGGCGAGACAGCGTTTCCAGGCAGAGGCTGTCCTTGAGCGGAATCACCAGGTTGGGTGGAACCGATCCATCCGACCCGCGTACGGCCGAGAATTCGAGCTTGTCGCCCAGGATCCGGGTCAGTATTCCTGTCGGCAGCCCGAATCTACGGCGGCCGAGATCGAGCAGTGCGTTCAACTGATCCTCGAACGCCTGGTTCGGCACGGACGTGATTTCGTAGAGGGCGCGAATGGCTTGTTCGCTGGCCGCCAGCGCTTCCTGCGCGGCCTTCTGCTCGGTGATGTCCTCGATGACGGAAAAGAACGATTCGGGCCGGCCCTCACCGTCCCGCAGGAGGGTGGCGTTGAGCTGCACCCACCGGATGCTGCCGTTCTTCCGGATGTAGCGTTTCTCGAAGGAATAGGTCGACCGGTGGCCGCTCACGGCTTCGTCGAGCAGGCGAAGGTTGTCCCCGATGTCATCGGGGTGGGTGACGTCCCGAATAGTCAGGCCCAAGAGCTCCGTTTCGTCGTATCCGAGCATGTCGCACATCCGGGGGTTGACGCGAACGAAGCGTCCCCCGGGATCGACGTAACAAATGCCCAATTGGGTGTTCAGAAAGCTGAGCTGATACCGCTCTTCACTCTGTCGGAGGGCGTCCTCGGTCCGCTTGTGCGTGGAAATGTCCTCGCAGACGACCAGGAGGAGCGGTGCTTCATTTTCCCAAGTCATGAGGCGGGTGCTTTCCTTGACCCAGAGCACGCTACCGTCCTTCCGCCGTTTCCGCAACTCCCAATGGCCGATGGTTTCGGGGGTGGAGCAGGACGCCGCCAGCTGATGGCGAAAGGCCGCGCGATCCTCCTCGTGGATCACGAGAAACACCGGCCGGCCGACCAATTCATCCACGGTGTAGCCGAGATAGGTGGCTCCATAGGGGTTGACGGACATGACGGTGCCGTCTAGGGCGAGCGTAAAGTACATCGTCGGCGCTTGGTCATAGAGGCGCCGGTAGGTCTCATCCGTGGAGGTCCAACCGGACGGAAGGGTCGCAGGGGCCGTACTGTGTGGGCGGGTCGCCTGATCGAGCTGCTGAACGAGCTCGGTGACGTAGCGAATCAGTTGTTCGCGGCTCAGGGTGTCGAATACTGCAGAGGTCACACTCATGTTGCCGGCCCCTGTCGGGTCGATTGCGAGTAGTCCTACGAGATCACTCGCAGTTCGAACGTCGTAGAAATGTCCCACAAGGGGGCGTCAAAAGTCCAGCAGGTATTTCCCCAGGGGGGAGCCGATGCGTACGCAGGGATTCGTGTGTGACCGGACGGGCGCGAGGGCACAGGGTACAGGCTCCCTCATGAAGCGGTCAGTGCCTGCCGCAGGGCCGCGAGGGTAGACCCGTCGAGCCCGGCCGCCTTGAGTTGTTCGTCTGTGGCGTCGGCGACGGCTTTGAGGCTTCCGAACTGCTTCAAGAGGCGCTTCCGTCGGATTTCCCCGATGCCGGCGATCTGATCTAGGCGGGATGACAACAGCGCCTTGCCGCGCAACTTCCGGTGGTACGTGACGGCGAACCGGTGCGCTTCGTCACGGATCCGCTGAACAAGATGCGTCGCGGGCGAATTGGCGCGGAGGACGATCGGGTTCTTGCGGCCGGGCACAAAGATCCGCTCTTCCTTGTCGCCGCGCGCCTTCGCAAGCCCCATGATGGGGATTCGCTCCTCGCCCACCTGCCGGAGCCCTTCCAACGCCGCGCTGAGTTGTCCGAGCCCTCCATCGATCAGAATCAGGTCGGGCCGGGGGAGGGATTCCGCCTCCCCGTACCGCCGGACGACCGCTTCCTTCATGCTGGCAAAATCGTTGGCCCCTTCGACCGTCTGAATGCGAAATTTTCGATAGTCCGATTTCTTGGCCTGACCATCCTCCCACACCACCAGCGAGGCCACCGACTGGTTGCCGTGAATGTTGGAGATGTCGAATCCTTCGATCCGCCTGGGCTCGACCTCCAGCCGGAACAGCCGTTTCAGCTCGGCGGTCGCCTGGCGGTCCAGGGCCTTGTTGCGGAGGTGCTCGGCGATCGCGGCGCCGGCATTTTCCTCCGCCAACAACACCAACTGGTGTTTGGTGCCGCGCTCCGGCGCGACCACACGAACGGACTCGCCTTTTTTCTCCGACAACCACTGTTCGATGAGCGCGGCGTCGCCCAACTCTGCCGGCACCAACAGTTCTTTCGGAGGTTGCCCCTCTTTGTTGTAGAACTGCTCGATGGCCGCGCGAACCAGTTCCTCGTCGCCGGCGTCCGCCGATTCGGGCCAGAAGTAGTCCTTCCGTCCGATCAACAGGCCGCCGCGGACGAACAGCAACTGCAGATCGACCGCCGTCCCCTGCCGGGCGAGTCCGATGACGTCCTGGTCGCAGTCGCTTATCTGGGTGATGCGCTGCTTCTCGAGCGTGCGCTCGATGTTGAACAGGCGATCCCGCAACCGGGCGGCTTCCTCGTAGTCTTCCCGATCGGCTGCCGCTTCCATTGCGGCCCGCAAACTGTCCACGAGTTCCCGGTCGCGTCCTTCCAGAAACTGCCGCACCTGCTTCACGATCTGGTGATATTCGTCGCGGGTTTGATTGCCGATGCAGGGAGCCATGCACCGCTTGATCTCGAACTCGATGCAGGCCCGGTCGGCGGTGCCGTCGATGTCGATTTCGCAGGTCGCCAACGGGAAGACCTTACGGATGACCCTCAGCGTGTCGCGGAGCGCTCCGGCCGGGGTATAGGGACCGTAATAGAGCGCTCCGTCCTTCTGCACGCGACGGACGATGGACAACCGGGGAAAATTCTCCCTGATCGGCAGGCGGAGATACGGGTACTGTTTGTCGTCGCGGAGCACGACGTTGAAGGGCGGACGGTGGCGTTTGATGAGATTGCTTTCGAGGATCAGGGCCTCGAGCTCCGAACGGGTGACGATGGTCTCCAGATCGGCGACTTCGCTCACCAGCAGGGCGGTTTTGGGACTTTGGTCGCTCCCTTTTTGGAAATAGGACCGCACCCGGTCCGCCAGCGATGCGGCTTTTCCGACGTACAGAATTTCTTTCTTCTGGTTTTTGAGGAGGTAGACGCCTGGCTGCTCGGGCAGGTGTGCGAGCTTGGATTGAAGCACGTCAAGCGATTCAGTCATGGAGCGATCAGCCGTCAGGTTTCAGCCACAAGAAATTGCGACGAGCCATCGCACAATTCTAACGGTCGATCGAAATTTTCCGCAACTTTTCCCGGAAGCCGATGGCTGACCGCCGAACGCTGATAGCTTGCTTATCGTAGCGTTCTCACGAACGACGGGCTCAGCGTGCCCCGTGCGACCTCGGCCACCGGTCCCTTCATGGTAAGGCGAAAGTCGTCGGCCACCTCGATGGTCAGGGTCCCGCCCGGCATCTTTACCGTGACCGGACTGGTGACGAGGCCGAGCCGGACGGCTGCGCTGGCAGCCGCGCAGGATGAGGAGCCGGAAGCCTGGGTTTCGCCGGTCCCCCGCTCCCAGATCAGAATAAAAATTTCCTTGGGCCCGGTCGGTACGGCGAGCTGAACGTTGGTGCGTTTGGGGAAGAGCGGGTGGTTCTCCAACTCCGGGCCGAGGAGGCGGAGTTCGTCCTTGGTCCAGGTCGCGCCCTTCGGTTTGAAGATGACGCAGTGGGGGTTCCCGACGCTGACGCCCGTGAACTGTAAAGATTGGCCGGCGACCTGGATCGGCTGTTGGATCAGTTCATTCACGGCCAGGGTACAGGGCAGCGCGGCCGGCTGAAACGTCGCATGGCCCATGTCCACCGTCGCGGCCGTCGCGTCCCCATGCCGGTCGACGTGCAGGCTGATCGAGACCAGCCCCCCCTTCGTCTCGACGGTGAACTGTTTCTTCCTGGTCTTCCCGGTGGCGTGGAGGTAGCGGGCAAAAATGCGCAGGCCGTTGCCGGACTTTTCCGCCTCGCTGCCGTCCGGGTTGAAGATACGGAGGCCGAAGTCGGCCTTCTTGGACGGAATCAGAGCGAGAATGCCGTCGCTGCCGACGCCCCAATTGCGATCGCAGATCGCGCGAATGCTCTTCGGGACGAGCTTGAAGCTCAGTTCCTTCGGATCCATGACCAGGTAATCGTTGCCGAGCCCGTGCCCTCTGAAGAATGCGTTTTTCATCTGGAGTCCCTTCCTCCGATCTCATCAATCGTCAACCGGGGGAAGAAGGTACTTCGGGGGAGGCCAAATCGTCAACCGCCGGCCAGGTCATCCGCCTGCAGTCATGTGTCACTCCTGACCTATTCTTCGCGGACTTCCGAGTGACGGTTGACGAATGACGGGTCACGCCCTAGACCAGCACCGTTCCCGGCGGGCGTTCGATCAGCTCGATCTCGTAGCCGTCCGGGGCATCGATGAAGATGAAGCGGCTGCCGGAGGAGGTTCGGGTGGGGCCGTCCGTGACCGTGACCTGTTTCGAAGCAAGGGCTTGGATGGTCTGATCCAGATTGTCGACCTCGAAGGCCAGGTGCACGAGGTCCTCCTGCACCTGAACCGGGCCGCTGGCCGGAAAACTGCAGAGTTCGATCAGCTCCTCGCTGTTGGGCACCTTCAGGAACGCCAAGTGGGATCCGCGGGGAGAGACTCTTCTTTCCAGCACCTCAAGCCCCAGCACATCCGTGTAGAACCGGATGGTCTGGTCCATGTCGGTGACCCGCATGCGGGTGTGGAGCAATTTCTTCACGCGCATGATTCCGTCTCCTTCATCGGCTGCTGAAAACATCCTCCAGCTGCGTTCTCAGTCGCGCGAACCCCTCAACGTACCCTGCCCGCGTACGCCTCGGGGTCCGCGCTCCCTGCGGCCTTGCTGGAGAACGTTTTGAGCAGCCTGGGACTTCTAATCCATCGGTCGAGATTCTTCAGAGAGCGATTTGGTCCGGAACCGCACTATATGACAATTCCCACTAAAACTAGAACCTATCTCAAAATTGAAAAACGACATTCCGATAGCGATCGCTTGTGATAAGGTCCCGGGCATCGACGGTGATATTCCCAAGAAATCTGCGGTTTGACCATGGCCCGTATCCATCAGAGGAAGCTGTTCATGATTGAAACCCGATTTTGAGATAGGTTCTAGCCAAAATGATGCCCCGACGAACTAATAGGCCGACCTTTTCAGACCTGCATCCTTTACCCCGAATATTTTCAATAGCATTCCCCTCGTTGAGAGAACAAGGCATCCATGCAGTTTCCGCGACGAAGCGAAGAATGTTCAAGAATAACTCGCCTATAGCGTCCATGGTTTGTAGAGAAACCACCTGCTAGACGCGGGCGGGTCCTATCGTCTTGCGGAGCAAAATTTCCGCCGAGCCGTTCACGAGAAGATTGTCGAGCCTGCCGATCTCGATGAAGCCCTGTTTCGTGTAGAACCCCCGGGCGTCGGTATTGAAGTCGGTGACGCAGGCGAATAAGTTCTTCCCGCGGGCAAAGGTCACGCTCTCAATGTGGGCGAGCAACCGTCGGCCCAAGCCCTTTCCCTTCCAGGCCGGTGCGATGCCCAACAATTCCAGGTAATCGCCGAAGAGAAACTTGGGGCGGAGGACGGCGACACCCGCGACTTCGCCTCGGCATTCCATGACGTAACAGTCGCGCCCCTGGGGCAGTGGGGCGAAGATGCGATCCCAATCCTGCGCGGTGAAGCCCAATTGGATCCAGGGTCGGGAACCGGTCAGGATGCCGATTACCGCCGCACGGTCATCCGGCCGCATGGGACGGATCAGGGCGTGGGAACCAATGTTTGGTTGCATGATAGGAGATCCGAAACGGTGAGGGGCTTGAGTCCCTTTTGCGGCATGACAGTCGTAACCAGGGCCTCCGAGACTTCCCGCGTGTGTTTGCCTTTACCGTTGGCGTGAAGCACGATCACGCTGCCGGGCTTGAGCCGCTTCTGTACGCGTCCCAGGATGGCATCGGCGGTCAGCGTGGGGTCCGGGTCTCCCGACTCGATGTTCCACAGGATGAAGCGAAGTCCGAGGCCTTTCACGACCTCCACCGTCAGGTCGTTGTATTCCCCATAGGGCGGCCGGAACATGGTCGTCTCGTGTCCGTACTTTGTCTTGAGCAATCGAACCGGACCGAGAATCTCCCGCCGTTGCTCATCCGCCTCATGCATCGGGAGGTGGGCGTGCACGTCGCCATGGGTGCCGATTTCGAAAAACGGCACGGCCAGCAGTTTCTTGACCTCGCCATCGTGTTTGAGCATCCAACGGCCCGACATGAAAAATGTCGCGGGGATTTTGTGTTCGATGAGAAAGTCGACCAGCTCGGCGTCGAACCCCGACGCGGTTCGGACCGGGCAGAGGTCGTAGGTCAGTGCGACGGCGGGGCAAGCGGCGGCGCCGGCTCTAATGACCTGTGCATGGATCGGCCCGGACGTCGACACGAGCACAAACGCCACCACGCCGAGGGCGGCCAAGACGACTAGGAACACTCGCATAGGGGGAGTATACCTGATGCATGACACCGGCGATAGTTGACGGTCCGTCGAACTGCCTGCTACGGTGAGTCTATGCAAGGTCCCGATTGGGAAATCGGCAAAGTACTCGGCATTCCAATTCGGGTCCATGCCTCCTGGCTGCTGGTCTTTACCTTCGTCACCTGGTCGCTCGCCACGGGTTATTTGCCGGACATGCTGCCGGGTCTCTCACAGGCCCGCTATTGGGCGATGGGCGGCGTTTCGGCCTTGTTGCTCTTCGGGTCAGTGCTCCTCCATGAGCTCGGCCATTCGTATGTGGCCTTGCGGTACCGGATTCCGATCGGGCAGATCACCCTCTTCATCTTCGGCGGCGTCGCGCAAATGCGCAAGGAGCCGCCCAGCCCACGCGCGGAGTTCCTGATTGCGATCGCCGGGCCGATCGTCAGTTTCCTCCTCGCGGGGTTCTGTCTGGGGGTGGTCACCCTGATCGAGGCCGTTCCTGGCGGAGGCGCCTTCCGGGGTTTGGCGGTCCTCGGGGCGCTCCTCGGCATGGTCAATACGCAACTGGGCCTGTTCAACCTGATTCCGGGCTTTCCCTTGGACGGCGGTCGAGCCTTGCGGGCCGGCCTGTGGGCCTGGTCCAAGGATTTCTACCGGGCGACGAGCCATGCCGCGCTGATCGGCCTGTTGTTCGGCTTGAGCTTCGGCCTGTTCGGAGCTCTCTTAATGGTGGGCGCGCTGTCAGGTGTTGTCTCGCCTTCTGTGGCAGGCAGCGGCGGCTGGATTGTTCTGCTCGGCGCGTTTCTGTTCGCGGCAGCTCGGGGGAGTCGCAAGCAGGCGGCCTTGCGGGCGTCGTTGGCTTCCGTGCCGGTCCGAGAGTTGATGGTTAAGAGCGTGGTGGCGCTCTCCCCGGACCTGACGCTGGAGGAGGCGGTCAACGGGTTCTTTCTTCCCTACGGCTACGGCGGGTTTCCCGTCATGCAGGAGGGGCGTCTAATCGGCGTGGCGACGGTCCGTGACGTCCAAACCGTGCCGAATGCCGCCTGGGGAGCACGGCGCGTGGCCGACGTGATGCAGACCGCGGTGGAGGATCTCGTATTATCGCCGGATGCCTCCATCATGCAGGCGCTGGAACAGATGGTGGCGCGGGGGGCGGAGCGGTTGGTCGTCGTGCAGGATGGGTTGGTACTCGGGTTGGTGACGCGAGCCGCGATCGGCCAGTTCATCGAACTCCACCGCTCGAGGCGATAATCCCACAAACAGAGCCTACAGCTTATGGCTTATCGCTTATGGCAGGAACGAAATTTCCCATCTGCGCTTGTGCCGCAGGCTATAGGCCATCAGCCAGTAGCTCTTGAGCGTTAGTCGTCCGCCCGGGCCACGGAGAGGTTCTGCAGGATGGCGACGCGGACCAGGTGGACGACCAGCAGAAAGCCGTAGACCACGCAGAAGAAGTTAAACGCGACGTGATAGAAATCCGCCAGCAGAATGGGCAGACAGAGGGCAAAGAACAGGCTGGCAATGAGCGTGACGAAGGTCAGGCGTCGGCAAAATTCATAGGACGGCTCCCGTCCGATGAGTTTCAGCGCCTTCGCATAGCGGGCGGCCCGATGCACACGCGATTCATGCAGGTCTGAGGGGCCTGCTCCCCAGCGATAGATGGCCAGATACCCGAGCGCGATGGCCAGCCAGGGGGTGGCCCAGAGCGGCCAGTAGGAGGCGCCGGCATACTGTTCAGAGAAGACCAGGGCGCCGAATGACGGGGCGTACAACAGCCCCAGCACCAGCGGGAGGATGCGTTCATCGCGGGGGCGGTCGCCTTCGGGACCGCCGTGGATCAATTCCCGCTCGAACAGCGGGTACGCGTATTTCAACACGACCAGGGCGATGGCGGCGCTGAAGGTCTTGTCCGGAATGTACCGGACACAGTTCTGAAACCAATTCACGATGGTCCAACCCAGGCTCTCGCTCCACGTAAGGCCGACGATCGAATCCAGATAGACCCGAACGGCATCCTCCCACTGCGCGACGGTCAGCCTGAGCGTCGCCGCCACCTCGGGATTCAGCGCCAGGACCGATTGCTCTCCCAACGCCGCCTGCACCAGCGTGCCGGGCACGCTCATCACGACTGCGCCCATGACGCCGAACGAAAGGAGGAACCAGACATGCGTGAAAATGGAATTCCGCCCGGCGCGGAGATATTTTCGGAATCCAGAGCGACGCGCCATGACGCCCCAAAAGAACCCGCCGGTAATGTTGACCAGCGACCAGGGAAAGATCACGACGTCGGCGCCGGTCTCAGGGTAGAGCAGCCAATTGACCACCGAGTTGGACAGGAGCGCGGCGATGGCGCCCCACCAGGGACCCAACAGAAACGCGACCAAAGCCGTGCCGGTCATATCCAGGAACAGAATGCTTTGCAGGTGGCGGCTCAGCGTCAGGCCGAGGTAATTGAGCAGGAGCCCCGCGGCCATGATCACCCCGGTCTCGTAGAGCAGCAGGTAAGAGGTGTTTTGGAACACCTTCGTGTCGAACCAATCGCCCGCGCGCGGTGAGCCGCCGACGGTGCGTTCCTCGACCGGGGCCGCCTTCTTCTCCCTGTCCGGAGCGAGCCGTTTGTGGATGTCGAGCACCTTCTCCAGGATGGAGAGGATGGCCGCCAGGAAACCGGCGAAGGTGCCTCCGAGCACCAGGAGATCTTTCTCGGATCCGTCAGTCATGTGCGATGGTGTGTGGTCGGCAGTGACCGTTTCGACGCATCCACGATTCTATCCAGGAAGCCCCATGTGCGCGAGGAAAAGTCCTAAAACGAGCAGTGGTGAACGGCGACTCAGACCGCAGGGGGCGGCAGGGGGGGAGGTTGCTGGTTGTGCGATTCGTGCGCGACGACGGCGCCGAATAGAAAGAGCGCGGCAGAATAGTAGATCCAGAGCAGGAGGAGCACGACTTCGAGCAGAGACCCGTAGAGGCGGCTATAGACGGCGGCGTCTTCCAGGTAGGTCACGAACACCGCCTTCGCGGCGACCCACAGAAGACTGAACACGGCACCGCCGATGGTGGCATCCCGCCAGGTGGGACGTTTGTGGGGGAGGTACCGGTACAGGCAGGTGACCGACGCGAACGCCAGCACCAACGGCAACGTGTAGGCCAGGAGAAAATCGTGGGCCGCGATGGCGACCAGGTCGAGCCCCCACAGGCGCGGAGCATATTTGGTGAGAATCTCGATCGCTTCGGTGGCCACGAAGGATACGAACATGAGGACCCCCAGGAGCCAGATGAGAGCCACCGCAATGAGGGTCGAGATCAACGGATGCCGGTGTGCCGTGGTGCCGAAGACGGCGTTCATGGCGTAATCGAGTTCGTAGAAGACCAGGGCGCCGAACCATCCGAACGTCAGCCAGACGATCCATCGGACTTCCGTCAACTCCGCGACGCGGCGAATGTCCATGGCCAGCCGCTCTCCCAAGCTGGGGAGGAAGCCCTTCAGAAAGCCCAGAAGAAATTGGTAGCCGAGCACATCCTGGCTGACGATGAAACTGAATCCGTACAGCAGCAGAAACGCCATTGGGAAGAGAGAGAGGATCGAGTAGAAGGCAAGGGAGGCGGCGAGACTGGGGCAGCCGCGCCGACGGAACGTCCCGAGCACATCCGACAAAAGATGCCACACATGCATTCCGGCTCGTCACTCCCTTCGGGGGATCAATGCGAACCTGCCTGAACGCTCGGCGTGCGTCAAGTCCATTTCGGGAAGTGCTGAGTCGGTCGGGAGCGGAAGAGGCTGGCTACTTCAACAACGGAACCGCGTGAGTGGCCAGAGACCACAGCGAGTTCGGGAACAGGCCAAGCAGGACCACGCCTGCCAGCGCACAGGCCAGTACGAACGACAGGGCCGGGGACGATTCCAGCCGCGCCGGTTCGGCGGCGGTGGTCTCGGGCTCCCGCATGTACATGACCATGACGATCCGAAGATAGTAGAACGCCGAGATGGCGGCGAAAATCACCGCGATGACAGCGAGCCACGTCATCCCGGCATTCACGGCGGCCATGAAGATGTAGAACTTGCCGATGAAGCCGGCGGTCGGCGGGATGCCTGCCAAGGAAACGAGAAACACCAACATGAAAAAAGCGGCAAGCGGTTCGCGTTTCGCGAGGCCCGAGAAATCTTCGATCTCGTCGCTTTCCTCCCCGCTCCGACGCACCATGCCGACCAGGGCGAACGCCCCGAGCGTCATGAAGGCGTAGATCGCGATGTAGAGCAGGACGCTCGCGAGGCCTGAGTTCCGTGCGGCTCCACCCGGTTGGCCGGCCACCACGACACCGATCAGGGCATAGCCGGCATGGGCGATGCTGGAGTAGGCCAGCATCCGTTTGACGTTGGTCTGCACGATGGCAACCAGGTTGCCCAGCACGAGGGTCACCAGACAAATGGCGAGGAAGAGGAGCGACCAGTCGGCGCCCAGCCCGCCCAGACCTTCCGTGAACACCCTGAGAAAGGCGCCGAAGCTTGCGGCTTTCGAGGCGACGGCCATGAAGGCGGTGACGGACGTGGGCGCCCCTTGATACACGTCGGGGGTCCACATATGGAACGGCACCACGGCCAGCTTGAATCCGAATCCCACCGCCAACAACACCAGTGCCAGCGAGAGCAGCGGATTTCCCGGCCCCTGTGCGGCAATCGCTCCGGCGATGACGGACAGGCGGGTACTGCCGGCCAGTCCATACAGGAGTGAGATGCCGTAGAGCAGGATGCCGGAGGAAAAGGCGCCCAGCACAAAGTACTTGGCCGAGGCCTCCAGCGAGCGCGGCTCCGATCGTTTCAATCCGGCCATGACGTATAAGGAGAGCGACATCAACTCCGTGCCGAGGTAGATCGTCAGCAGATCCGCGCCCGACACCATGACCATCATGCCGGCCAGGGCCAACAGGACGAAGCCGTAGTACTCCCCATAGTTGAGCCGCTCGGCCTTCAGGTAGGCAATCGAGAGTAAGACCGTGAGGCCCGTCACGAGATAGAGGAGCAACTTCCAGAAGCCGGCGTAGGGATCGATCACGACCAGATCGCTGAAGGCGGACATTCGGCTCGTCATCTGCGACGACGTCAGGCCGAGGCAGATGGCCAACGAGCCCAAGGTCAACCAGGCGAGCAGGTCCTTCTTCGAGGCGGGAAGGACGGGGTCCAGCGCCAGCACGAGACAGGCCGCGCCGATGACGACCAGTTCCGGAAGGATGGCGAGGAGATCGTTCAGCAGAATCGTCATCGCGCCGTCCGTTCGGCCATGAGGGGTGAGGTCGGTGTCTGCGGAGTCGGGGGTGCCGTAGTCTGCGGTGCGGGCCCCTCCAGCAACTGAGCTACGCTCGCGTGCATGCGTGTGAGCAGCGGATTGGGGAAGATCCCGATCAGGAACACCAGCACCACGAGCGGAATCAGCGTCGCCAGTTCACGCCTGTTGAGGTCGAACAGGTGCGATCGATGGGCTGCGGCCGGGGTGCCGAAGGCCACGCGCTGCATAAGCCATAACATATACGCGGCGGCGAGAATGACACCGAGGGCGGCCAGGGCGGTCGCGATCTTGCTCCACAGGAAGGTGCCGGCCAGGACGAGAAACTCGCCGACGAAACTGTTGGTGCCGGGGAGCCCGAGCGAAGACAGCGTAAAGATCATCAGGAACGTGGCATAGCGCGGCATCGGACCGGAGAGGCCGGTGTTGTCCGCAATCGAGCGGCTGTGGGTTCGCTCGTAAATGATCCCCACGCAGAGGAAGAGCGCACCGGTGGTGATCCCATGGTTCACCATCTGCATGAGGGCCCCCTCGATGCCCTGCACGTTCAGCACGAAGATGCCCAGCGTCACGAAACCCATGTGGCTCACGCTCGAATAGGCGATGAGCTTCTTGATGTCGGATTGGGCCAGCGCCATGTAGGCCCCATAGATGATGGCGATGACCGACAGCACGATCATCGGCTTCGTGAAGGCTGCGGTGGCATCAGGGAGCATCGGGAGCGAAAAGCGCAGGAACCCGTAGGTGCCCATCTTGAGCAACACGCTGGCCAGGATGACGCTGCCCGCCGTGGGGGCTTCCACGTGGGCGTCCGGCAACCAGGTGTGGAACGGAAACATCGGGACCTTGACCGCGAAGGCCGCGAACAATGCCAGGAAGAGCCAGGTCTGGAGCGTCGGGCTGTAGGTCGCCTTGGCTCAGGGTCAGGATGTCGAACGTCTGGCCGCCTTGGAAGTACAGCACCAGGATCGCGACCAGCAGCAACACGCTGCCGGCGAGCGTATACAGGAAAAACTTGATGGCGGCGTATAGCCGATTGGGTCCTCCCCAGACCCCGATCAGGAGGTACATCGGGATCAGCATGGCTTCCCAGAACACATAGAACAGCACGAAGTCCAGCGCGGTGAATACACCGAGCATGGCGGTTTCCATCACGAGCAGCACCGCCATGAAGGTCTGTACCCGCTTCTCGATCGCCGTCCAGGACACGGCCACGCAGAGCGGCATCAGGAAGGTCGTCATGATGACCAGGGGCAGGCTGATTCCGTCCAGGCCCAGGCTGTACTGAATGGGCGGCGACGTGATCCACGTCGCCCGCTCGACGAACTGCATCTGTGCGGTCGAAGGGTCGAACAACCACCAGAGCGGCAACGAAACGACGAAATCGGCGACGGTGACACCGAGGGCCAGCCACCGGGCGGACTCCTCTCTCACGGCGAAGCATAGGGCGGCGCCCAACAGCGGAAGAAAGATGATGACGGTCAGCCAGGGAAATGTCGTCGCGTTCGTCATACGCCGGCGCTCCGAATGACAAATCTAAAATGTACAATGCAAAATGATGGAGCAAATGACCTGGTTGAGGTCGTCCGATAATTTTGCACTTTTAATTTTGAATTGTTCATTCTGACTACAGCAGCAAATACACGGTCAGGATCACCACTGCGCCCATCGCCATACCCATCGCATAGTGCTGGGTTTCACCGCTCTGAACGAGCCGCATCAGCCAGCCGCCCCAGGCAATTGCCCGCGCCACGCCGTTGACCGCGCCGTCGATGACGTTGACGTCCACGTGCCGCCACAGGCCCTGCGCGGCCGACATGGTCGGGCGGACCACGGAGCGGTCATAGGCTTCGTCCACATACCATTTGTTCAGCGACAGCTCATAGGCCGCGCGCCATTGTTGCGCCAGCCGGTCCGGCAGACCGGGATTCAGCACGTAGAGGTAGTAGGCAGCCGCGATTCCAGCCAATCCCATGAGAGTCGCGACCGCCATGATGCCGTAGGCCGCGGCCCCTTCATGGTGACCTGCGACGGGACCTTCTCCGTGAAACACGGGTTCCAGGAAGCCCGGAATCCCGACATAACCCGACACGATGCTGAGCACGGCCAGGATGAGGAGCGGGGTCGTGATCGTGGAAGAGGGCTCGTGGATGTGTCCGGCATGGTGCGGATCGACCCGCGACGCACCCCAGAAGGTCACGAACACCAGGCGGAAACAGTAAAAGGCCGTGAGTCCTGCCGTGACCAGTCCGCAGAGGGTCAGGACCTGACCCAAGGGGCCGGACGACCACGACGACACGAGCAGATCGTCCTTGCTGAAGAAACCGGCCGTCAGCGGGAAGCCCGCCAGGGCCAGCGATCCGATGAGAAACGTCCAATAGGTGATCGGGAGCTTGTCCTTCAACCCGCCCATGTGGCGCATGTCCTGTTCGTGATGCAGCGCAACGATCACGGAGCCGCAGCCGAGGAACAGCAGTGCCTTGAATGCGCCATGGGTCAAGAGATGGTACATGCCGGCCGCATAGGCCCCAAGCCCGCAGGCCATCATCATGTAGCCCAGCTGGCTCATCGTCGAGTAGGCGACGACGCGTTTGATGTCCGTCTGGGTCAGGGCGATGGTGGCGCCCAACATCATCGTCAACCCGCCTACGAGCGCGACCACGGTCATTGCCGTCGGCGACTGGTTGTAGAGCGGGGCGAGCCGGGCCACCATGAAGACGCCCGCCGTCACCATCGTCGCGGCATGTATGAGGGCGGAGATCGGAGTCGGACCCTCCATGGCGTCCGGCAGCCAGACATGGAGCGGCACTTGGGCGGACTTTCCGACGGCGCCGGTAAAGAGCAGCAGGCACGCAAGCGTCAGCACGGAGATGTCCCAGGTTCCGCCGAAGGGACCGAGCACGTTCATGGTCTCCTGCGCCAATTCCGGTGCCTTCGGGAAGATCGCGGCATAGTCGAGCGAGCCGAAGTAGTACCAGACCAGGAAGAGGCCGAGGATGAACCCGAAGTCGCCCACGCGGTTCACGATGAAGGCCTTGGTAGCCGCGGCGCAGGCACTGGGGCGCTCGTACCAGTGCCCGATCAACAGATAAGAACAGAGCCCGACCGCCTCCCAGAACACGAAGAGCTGCAGCAGGTTGTCCGCCATCACCAACATCAGCATGGAAAAGGTAAACAGGGCGATGTAGGAAAAGAAACGCGCATAGCCCGGCTCTCCGTGCATGTACCCGATCGTGTAGACGTGGACGAGCGAGCTGACGATCGTCACCAACAGGAGCATGACCGCGGTCAAGCGATCGATGGCGAAGCCGATGTGAATGTCCAACTGGCCGGAGGTGAGCCAGGTATAGAGGACGACCGAGACCGTTTGCCCGGCCGCGACTTCGGAGAAGGCGATGACGGACAGGACGAACGAGCCCACCACGGCCGGCACTGCAATGAAGTGCGCGCGGTCCTTGATCCACTGTTCACCGATTCCGACGATCAGAAACGCGAACAGCGGCAGGAGGGGGATGAGGGCGTAAAGCATCACGTCTAAGAGCCTATAGCCGATGGCGTAGAGCGCGGACAAGGACTGACCTCTGTGCCATAAGCCATTTGCCAGCTCGTTACCATTTCAGTAGGGTGAACTCGTCCACGTTGATCGTCGACTTGACCCGGTACAGCGCGATGATGATCGCGAGGCCGACGGCCACTTCGGCCGCCGCCACGGTCAATGCGAAGAACACGAACACCTGTCCGGCCACGTGATGATAGTAGTCGGAGAATGCGACGAAATTGATGTTGGTGGCGTTCAGCATCAATTCGACCGACAGCAAAATGATGATGATGTTTCGGCGGATCAGCACCCCCACGACGCCCGTGAGGAACACGAAGCCGCTCAGGATCAGGTAATAGGACAAGGGAACGGTCATAGTGTCTCGTCAATCGTCAAAGGTCAATCGTAACGCGCATTCGGCTGTCAGCGGCCAGCCTTCAGCGATCGGCCGGCCAATTTCGGCCGGGCAATTTCTGAGAGCTGAATGCTGATTGCCGTCGGCTGAGGGCTATGGGCTGTTGACGAATGACAGCTGACGTTCATGCCTCACGCTCGCCGATATCTTTCTTCGCCAGAATGATTGCGCCGATCATGGCCACCAGCAGGATCAGTGACGCGACCTCGAACGGAAAGAGATAGGTCGAGTACAGGACTTCGCCGATGGTTTCGGTGTTCCCGGCCGAGGCTGCCGCTTCCGCACCGGGCGCCGACGGGGCCTCCACGGTGCGGTATCGCACCGCCAGCAGGACGATTTCGGTCAACAGCGTCACCCCGAGGAAGCCCGCGATCGGCAGTTGCGCGTGGTACCGCTCCTCCCGCTTGACGTTCAGCAACATGACTACGAAGAGATATAGCACCAGAATCGCGCCCGCGTAGACGATGACCTGGACGGCGGCGAGGAACTCGGCATGCAGGGTGACGTACAGCCCCGCCACGTGGAAGAACATGATCAGCAGCGAGAGGGCGCTGTAGATCGGATTGCGCAAAGCGACCACCAGGACGGAGGTCACCATGATGATGGCGGCGAAGTATCCGAAAAACACCTGCGACACGACGGGTCCTCTTTCTTGCGTCTGTTGCTATACACCGTACGTCGGGCGGGATGGGCGCCCGGGGTTGTGATCGGCCGGGGTCTCAGCCGCCGATCTAGCTCTCCTTTGGCGGGAGATGTTTGAACGCGACGTTGAAGAACGCCACGTTCGGATGCTGCAGCTCGAGCCGCTTTTCCCGGACGGGGAAGGACCGGTCACCGATCGCGAGCAGCTGCTGCTTGTTGAGATGGAGGTCGCGCTTGTCGTACACGGCCCACTCGAACTCGCGGGTCATCCCGAGGGCGTCGACGGGACAGGCGTCCACGCACAGCCCGCAAAACAGGCAGCGCGTCATGTCCATGTAGTATTCCTTGGAATAGCGCTTCGTCGGCTCGCCCGGCACTTCGGCGCTCACCACCCGGATGACCCGCGACGGACAGGCGGCTTCGCACAGATCGCAGCCGACGCATTTTTCCGTTCCGTCGTCGTACCGCAACAGGGCCAGCATGCCCCGGTAGTTGTCCGGCAGCGCGCGCTTCTCATGCGGGTATTGGAGCGTGATGGGTTTGTAGTTGAGCAGGTGCTTCAACGTGGCCTTCATGCCGACCAGGAGCTCATAGAAGGTCAGCGTTTTGAGCCAGTCCGTGAAGGACAGCTTCCGTCCGGGTTGTGCCGACACCGCCGTGCTCATACCGCTCCGTTACCGCGGAAAGAAGTACGCCGCAATCGAGGTCAGGATGATGTTGCCCAAGGCGATCGGGAGCATCACCTTCCACCCGAACCGCATCAGTTGGTCGTACCGCAGACGAGGCAGCGTGGCGCGCAGCCAGAAGAACAGGAACAGGAAGAAGTAGACCTTGGCGGCGAACCAGACGACGTTCTCGGCCCACGCGAGACCCTCGAAGCCCAGATGTCCCAGCAGGGTGCCGGGGTACGGGGCGTTCCACCCGCCGAGGAACAAGGCGGCCGCGACACAGGAGACGAGGATCATGTTCGCGTACTCCGCAATGAAGAAAAACGCGAACCGCATGCCGCTGTATTCCGTGAAGAATCCCGCGACCAGCTCGCTTTCCGCCTCCGGCAGGTCGAAGGGGACGCGGTTCGTCTCCGCCACGGAGGAAATCACGTAGACGACGAAGGCGAAGATTTGGGGAAAGGGCAGCGCCAGCACGTACCAGTTCCAGAACCCCCCCGCTTGCGCTTCCGTGATCTTCACCAGGCTGAGCGAACCGGACAGCAGCAACACGCCGACGATGGCCAACCCGACGTTCAACTCATAGCTGATGACCTGCGCGGCGGACCGCAGCCCGCCCAGGAGCGAGTATTTGCTGTTGGAGGCCCAGCCGCCCAGGATGATGCCGTACGCGCCGATCGAGGCGAAGGCCAGGATATAGAGGATGCCGATATTGATGTCGCTGATGACGAACGGCTTGATCTGCATGCCGAACAGTTCGACCGTGTGGCTGGGGCCGAAGGGGATGACCGCGAATCCGATCAGGGCGGGCACCAGGGCCAGGATCGGCGCCAGGCTGAAGAGGAACTTGTTCGCGCCGGCCGGGACGATGTCCTCCTTGAAGAAGAGTTTGAGGCCGTCGGCGATCGGCTGCAGCACTCCATAGGGGCCGACTTCCATCGGGCCCATCCGGTCCTGCATCCACCCGAGGACCTTCCGTTCGGCCAGGGTGAGGAGCATGACGGTGAGCATCACCACTCCCATCACCGCGGCGATTTGGGCTAATGAGACGGCCAGGCGTAATCCGATTTCCATGACAACGATACTCCTCGTCTCGTGCTACGAGACCTTCTCCAGGGACACCTGCGCGAGCTTAAAATAGGGAATTTGAGTGCGCGGATCAATCGCCCACTCGGCGAGCTGCTTGGCTTCGCCGTCGAAATGTTCGGGGAACCACGCGACACCCGGCGGAACCCGGTCGCGCACTTTGACGGGGACCGTGACCGAGCCTCGGCTGTTGGAGATCGTGACGCGCCCGCCTTCGACCACGCCCATCCGCGACGCATCAGCCGAATTGAGCGTGACGAACCCATCGTGCTGCAACTGGACGAGACCCTTGGAGCGGGTCGACAATTTGCCGGAGTGAAAGAGCGTTTGCACGAAAGCCATGGTGAACTGGCCGGCATCCGACGGCGCGGCCGACGCACCGGCATAACGCTCCGAGAGATCCTCGGCGAACCCTTGCGTCAGATACTGGGTCAACACGGCCTGATCGATCTTGGGTGGCATGGGGGTCGGGCCGAGCAGACCGTAGCCGGGGATCAGGCTGCGGATCTCTTTCAGGATTTCCCGCGCGTCGCCGTACTCGATCGGCGAGCCAATCAGCACCGAGAGGGCGGATAGAATCTCCCAGTCCGGGAGGCTGTCCCCCACCGGATTGATCGCCTGCCGCACGGCCTGCACATGTCCCTCGGAGTTGGTGAAGGTGCCGTTCTTTTCCATATAAGAGGCGGCCGGCAGGACCACGTGGGCCATGGCGGCGGTTTCGGTCAGGAACAGCTCCTGGCACACGAGCAGTTCGAGCCGTCCGAGTGCCTCCTTCGCCTGGGCAGCGGCCGGGAGGGTGCCGACCGGATTCTCGCCGACGACGAAGAGGGCCTTGAGCGTGCCTTTTTTGCCTCCGGCCAGCATTTCGAGGAGCGTGGCGCCGGGGGTGCGCGGGAGTTCCTCGCGCCACAGGCCGGTGAGCCGTTCCCGTGCCGCGCGATCGTTGAGCGGGGCCGGCCCTGGGATGAATTCAGCCACCGTTCCCATTTCGACGGCGCCCTGATCGTTGTTCTCTTCCGCGAGCGGGCCGAGGCCGCATCCGGGCTTGTTCAGCTTCCCGAGCAGAATCAGCAGGTCCAACAGGTTCGTGACGATGCCGCTGCCGCCTGGTTGCCGCAGTACGCCGCTGCCGGTCAGCACGACGAGCCGGTTGGCCTTGGCCAGGGTATGGGCCGCGTCGGTCCACTGCGTCCGGGTTCGTCCCGTGATCTGCTCCAGGTTGTTCCAGGAGTTTGCCTGGAGGGCCGCGGTGAGCCGCTCGAGGTACGAGGGGGCCTCCTGCGCCACCGCCGGATCCACCAGGTTGGCGTCGAGCACGGCCTTGATCAGCGCCACTACTGCTGGACGGTATTGCGCCGGGTGGGTCGGGAAATGGTGGGCGGCCAGGTTGGCGATGTTGCTCTGGGTGTCCACTGCCGGCTGGAGCGTTTCGACGGTGACTAATGCCGCCCGCCGTTTCTTCACCGCCTCCTTGACCTTTAAGCCGGTGATCGGGCTGGTTTCGGTGACGTTTGTGCCGACCAGGAGAATGGCATTCGCGGCGACGATATCTTCGAAGGCGATGGTCCAGCGGTGCGTCCCCTGGACGCGCCGGAGCGCCTGGACGCCGTTCAGGTGCCCATAGCGCGCACTGCTGTCGATCCGGTTCGTCCCGATCACCTGCCGCATGAATTTCTGGAAGACGTAGAGGTCTTCGTTGGTGCAACGGGAGGAGATGAGCCCGCCGAACGCATCCGGGCCATAGGCCTGCTTGAGCCGGATCGCCTGCTCCGCGACATACTCCAGTGCGTCTTCCCACGTCGCCTCGACGAGTTTGCCTTCGCGCCGGATCAACGGGTGGGTCAACCGATCGGGGTGACTGGTGGCATGGAAGCCGAAGAACCCCCGGGCGCAGAGGTCGCCGTTGTTCCGGCCGGCGCCGTGTGAGGAATTCACCTCGATGAGATCGTTGTTTTTCGTCTGCACGGTGATCCGGCAGCCGTCGCCGCAGAAGGTGCAGATCGTGTCGGCGCGCTTCAACATCCAGGGGCGGAACTCGTACATGGAGAGCCGGCTGGTGATGGCGCCCACCGGGCAGATCTGGACGCACCCGCCGCAGAACTCGCAATCCAGTTGGTGCGGCCCGAAGTGCTTGATTTCGGTCATGGTGCCGCGGCCGACCGGCGCCAGCGCCTTCACGTCCATGACCTCGTCGCAATAGCGCACGCACCGCAGGCACTGGACGCACCGGTTCATCTGGGTTTCGATCAGCGGACTGAAGTACTCCTTCTGGAAGATGCGCTTGGTTTCGACGAAGCGGCTGGTCGTCGGGGTGTACTGATGTGAGAAGTCCTGCAGGTCGCAGCGACCGCCCTGGTCGCAGACCGGACAATCCAGCGGATGGTTGGCCAGGATGAACTCCAGCACCGACTTGTGGGCGTCGTTCACCACGGTCGTGGCGGTTCGCACGGCCATGCCCTCGGCCACCGGCGTGCTGCAGGCGGTTTGGAGTTTCGGCATCTTTTCGATTTCCACCAGACACATCCGGCAGTTGGCGTCCGGCTTCAGCTTCGGGTGGTAGCAGAAGTGCGGAATCATCACGCCGACCCGCCGGGCCGCTTCGATGACGAGCGTCCCCTTCGGGACCGTTACCTGGACCCCGTCGATGGTCAACCGCACCATATCTGTCGTGGAATCAGGCATCTTACTCGTCAAACGTCGTTCGTGAAGCGTGAAGGTCCAGGACGCGAAGAATAATGAGCGTCACGTTTTGGACGCCGCCGAGACGGTGAGGCGGCAGTTCTTTCCGATGGTATCCGAGATACGCTTCCCGAGGTACGTCAATGTCTTGTTCCTACCGGCTCGGGCTTCAGCAAATTGGCGGCCTCCGCCGCACGGATCAACTCCTCATATTCGCCGCGCCAATGTTTCAACGTGCTCATGATCGGGGCCACTTCGGCGTCGCCGAAGGCGCAGACCGTGCGGCCTGCGATGTTCTTGCAGAGGTCGGTCAGCGTGTCAAGGTCGGACATCTGCCCGCGCTTGTTCATGATCCGCCGCAGCGTCTGCACCAGCCACGAGCTGCCCTCACGACACGGACTGCACTTGCCGCAGGACTCATGGTAGAAAAATTCCATCAGGCGCAAAGCGGCCCACACCATGCTGGTCCCTTCCTCCATCACGGTGACGCCGCCGGACCCCAGCATCGAACCGGCCTGCGCGACCGATTCGAAATCCATCTTCACGTCGAGGGAATCCGGAGTCAAAAACGGGGCGGAGGCGCCGCCCGGGATGAACGCCTTGAGTTTCCTGTCCGATCTCATCCCGCCCGCATGTTCGTAAATCAGCTCGCAGAACGTGATACCCATGGGGACTTCATAGTTGCCCGGCCGTTTGACGTGGCCGCTGACGCAGAAGATGCGGGTCCCGGTGCTCTTGGGCGGCGACCCGATCGAGGCGAACCATTCGGCCCCGCGGATCATGATGTGCGGCAGGTTGGCCAGCGTCTCGACGTTGTTCACGACGGTCGGCTTGTTGTACAGGCCATGGGTGGCCGGGAACGGCGGCTTGACTCGTGGCAAGCCGCGTTTGCCTTCCAGCGATTCCAGCAACGCCGTTTCTTCTCCGCAAATGTACGCCCCGGCGCCGCGATGGACCCAGACGTCGATGGTTGTGCCGGTGCCCAGGATGTTCTTTCCCACATAGCCGGCGGCGCGGGCTTCCGCAATGGCCTGCTCGAGGATCTTGGCGCCCAGCGTGAATTCGCCCCGGATATAAATGTAGGAACTGGCGGCGCCGATGGCATAGCAGGCGATCAGGATGCCTTCGATCAGCTGATGCGGGTCGCGCTCGATCAACTGCCGGTCCTTGAACGTGCCGGGCTCGCTCTCGTCGGCGTTGCAGCAGAGGTACTTGGGCCCCTGATAATCCTTCGGCAAAAAGCCCCACTTGACGCCCGTCGGAAACCCCGCGCCGCCGCGGCCGCGGAGACCGGACTTCATCACAGTGGCGGTGACGTCCGCCGGGCTTACCTTGCCGAGCACCTTGCGCAGCGCCTGGTACCCGCCGGATTTTTCATAATCGCCGAGCGAGCCGGTATACCCCGGCTGCAGCATGTTCTTCAAAAGGACTGGTTCGTAGTGAGGCATAGTATTTTTCTAAGAGCGTATGGCTGATAGCCTATGGCTTATGGCCCGAACCAAAACAGGATTCTGCGATCCGACTATACGCCACAAGCCATCAGCCTTTTGCTCCACTGGGTTCGGGCCACATAAACGGTCCGGATTTGAGCGACGATGTACCGGTCTGTCGCAGATCCGCCAGGATCCGATCGACCTTTTCTTCCGTGAGTCGCTCGTAGTAGTCGTCGTTGATCTGCATCATCGGGCCGGTGCCGCAGGCCGCCAGACACTCCACGGCGCTCAAGGTAAAGAGCTTGTCCGGCGTCGTTTCGCCCGGCCGGATCCCGAGTTTCTTTCCCAGCCAGCCGATCAATGTGTCGGAGCCGACGAGCGCGCACATGAGCGATTTGCACACCTGAATGTGGAACTTGCCCACCGGCTTCAGGTTCAACATCGTATAGAACGTGACGGTCTCGTACACCTGCGGCGGCGTCAGGTTCAGGATGCCGGCGATTTCGCGCATCGCCGATTCGGTGACGTACCCCTCTTCCCGCTGCGCCAGATACAGTAGCGGAAGCAACGCCGACCGCTTCACGGGATAGCGACTCAGGATGCTCTCAATTTCGTTGGTATACTTTTCTCGAAGCATTCTCCGCATCCCGAAATTCTGAATTCTGAGTGCTGAATTATGAATGGGGACGCAAATCGGTTAATTCAGCATTCAGAATTCACCAGTCCTCATTCCGCTGGCTTAGCGATCGCATTCTCCCATCACGATGTCGTAGGTGCCGAAGATCGTGATGATGTCCGAGATCAAATAGCCCCGCGCCATGTGGTCGAACGCGCCCATATGGATGAACGACGGGGCGCGGATCTTCAACCGATAGGGGCGCGGGCTGCCGTCGCTGATGATGAAGAAGCCCAACTCGCCTTTCGGCGCTTCCGTGCCGCAGTAGGTCTCCGCCTTGGGCGGCCGGAACCCCTGCGTGAAAATAATGAAGTGGTGAATCAGGCTCTCCATGTCGCGCATGACCTTCGCCTTCGGCGGCGGGATCACCTGCGGGACGTCGGCCATGATCGGGCCTTCCGGCAGTTGGTCCAGGCATTGGCGGATGATCCGGGAACTCTGCCGCATTTCTTCCATTCGCACCCAGTACCGGTCGTACGTGTCGCCCTGTTTCCCGACCGGCACTTCCCAATCCACCTTGTCGTAGGCCCCGTACGGCTCGTACTTGCGGACGTCATAGTCGACGCCGGATCCCCGGAGCGTGGGGCCGGTCAGTCCGAAACTGATCGCATCCTCGGCCGAAATCACGGCCACGTTCTTCGTGCGCCCGACCCAGATCCGGTTGGACATGAGCAGTTGGTCGTACTCGCTGACCTTCTCCGGGAAGGTCTGGAGAAAAGCCTTGAGCCGCGCCACGAGATCGGGCGTAAAATCGCTGTCCACTCCGCCGATGCGATAGTAGTTCAACGTCAGCCGTGCGCCGCACAGTTTCTCGAACATGTCCAGCAGCACTTCGCGCTCGCGGAAGGTCCAGAAGAAGACCGTCATGGCCCCGATGTCGAGGGCTTGGGTGCCGAGCCAGAACAAGTGGCCGATAATCCGCTGCATCTCGGCCACGATCGTCCGGACGTATTCCGCCCGTTCCGGCACCTTGATGTCCAGGAGTTTTTCCACCGCCCGTACATAGGCGTAGTTGTTCGCCATGGCGCAGACGTAGTCGAGCCGGTCGGTATGCGGAATGACCTGCATATAATGGAGGCCCTCCGCGAGCTTCTCGACGCCCCGGTGCAGATAGCCGAGGTCCGGGGTAGCCTTGACGATCCGTTCGCCGTCCAATTCGAGCACGACCCGCAAGACGCCGTGGGTGCTCGGATGCTGCGGACCCATGTTCAACAACAGCTCTTCGCGGCGACGTGAGCCGCCGGTCGGCTCGGGCGCCAGGAACGCTTGTTTCTCTTTCTCGGGGATCTCGCCGTCCGTCAGCTCCACCGGAGGCTCGTCCAATCGCGGGATGAACGGAAAGGTGCTGCGCCAGCCCCGGCCTTCGGTCGGGAAATCCTTCCGCAGCGGATGGCCTTCCTCGTAGTCTTCGGGCAGCAGGATGCGACGCAGGTCGGGGTGGCCGGTGAACTTGATCCCCATCAGGTCGTAGACCTCGCGCTCCATGAATTCGGCGCCTCTCCAGATGCCGGTCACGGACGCGATCTCCGGGGTGTCTTCGGTGACGCGCGCCTTCAAACGGATGCGTCGCCGATGCGGCAGGGACATCAACTGGTAGATCACTTCGAAGCGCTCGGGATCGTCCGGGTAGTCCGCGGAACAGATGTCGGTGATGTGGTCGAACGCCGCTTCAGGCGTATCGTGCAGCCAGCGTGCCACGTCGACGATGCGGGGTGCCGCCACAAGGACCGTCACCTCGTTGCGGACCGTATCGGCCTCGACCGCGCGGACCGCGTCGGGAAAGGTCGTCATCAATCGTTCAAGCAAGGGCTGCATACTCGAATATCGTCATTCGTCAATGGCTTATAGCTATCAGCCGATGGCAATCAGCATTGAGCTCTGAGAAATTGCTTGGCTGATCACTGAAGGCTGACTGCTGACAGCCGAATGCCCATGACGATTGACCATTGAGGTTCAAACAAAATAATTCTGTTGAAAGATTCGGGCCGAATGTCTGATGAATCAACCGTTTTTGTAGTCCGAAAGCCGATACTCCGCATGCATGGAAACATTGCATGCGGAATCCCCATGTTGTGGGGCCAAAGTTTACCGATTCGGAGGACGCCGGCGACGATGTCAATTGTGCGGACGGACTTGGAGCATTCGCCCCAAGAAGCGCGGGCGTCCTCGGCATCGTGTTCCCAACGCCCTCCTGGAGCGGGTGCTGTTCGGGCACCAAACCCTGCGGCGTCAGGCTGGCCGGCAACGATTGACGCCGCAAACCCTCAGTTATCGATTTTGTCGGCTGTTGCGACGCTTCGTGGCGCAGCCTGGGATTATCCGTGTCCCCGAGGGGCCTCTCATTTTGCTGGTCGATGGCCTGTGGGTGCGTTTTCGTGGCCGCCCTTGGGTGTTGTATCTGATGGCCTTGAAACCGTGTGACGAGAATCAGGCGACGTTTCTGGATCCGGTGTTGGTCCCAGGCCGCGAACATGTGCGCCAGTGGGCGGCTCTGATCGAGGCGCTGCCCATGGAGGTCAGAGCGAGGATTCGGGGCATGGTGACAGACAATTTGCGTGGGATGCGCTCGTTGGCCCGTCATCACGGCTGGGTGTTGCAATTGTGTCAGTTTCATCTGATTAGTCAGATGCATGGCCGGCGCGGCTATCATACATGTCTCCCCGATCGGTTGCTGCGCGAGCGTTTGTACTCGCTGACTCGCCGCGCGCTGGAATTGCCGGAGGGACGCGCGTTGCATCGCACGGTGCAGGCGTTGCACCAAGCCACCAATCCACCGCTGCCAGCTCGGAAATTGCAGATGGCCATCCGTTAATGCCTGCGGGATCTGCCTCATTACCGAGCCTGTCACCAGCATCCGTCCTTGGGGTTGCCCAGGACGACGAATACCGTTGAGTGTATGGGCCGACTCATCCGTGACCTGCTACGACGCGCCCGCTATCTTCGGTCGCCCCAGGCCTTGCAAGTTTGGGTCACCGCCTTTGTTCGCAAGCGGTCGCCACTGACATGTAATGGGAACCATTTTCAACAGAATTATTTTGTTTGAACCACCATTGACGTTCTTATCGGACGAACACTTTTTCGCGCTGAATCTTTTCCTGCAGCTTCAGGAGCCCGTCCAGCAACGCTTCGGGGCGCGGCGGACAGCCGGGGATGTACACATCGACCGGCACGATCTGATCCACACCCTGGACCACCGCATAGCTGTTGTAGTGGTTCCCGGAGGTCGCGCAGGAACCCATTGAAATCACGTACCGCGGCTCGGCCATCTGGTCGTAGATCCGGCGGATGACCGGAGCCATCTTTCGGGTGACGGTGCCGGCCACGATCATCAGGTCAGATTGCCGGGGTGAGGCGCGAAATACGCCGGCGCCGAAGCGATCGATATCGTAGCGAGACGACACGCTCGCGATCATCTCGATCGCGCAGCAGGCCAGGCCGAACGTCATCGGCCAGAGCGACGACTTCCGCGCCCAACAGACGAACGCATCCAGGTTCGTCGTCAGCACGTTCGCATCCAATTGTCTTTCCAAGAAACTCATCGCTCGTCTCTCGTCGTTCGTGGAGCGTCGCTCGCAAGAGTCGTTCTGTTCCCCACCCCTTCCAGCGGGAATGCGGATGAGTGATCCAGTCGGCTCCCGCAGCGCGTGTCGAACGAGGCGCACGGCGCGATGAATAAAGAGCGCCACGCTTGTGCGCGCCGCCGAGATGTGAGGCGGCACTGTCCCATATTCCTAGCTTTGAGGCCGGGCCTCCGCGAGCAAAGAAGCCCACCTTGACGGCCCCCTCCCCCTTTGTGCTTGACACCGTCCCCCCCGGCAGTTAAGATTCCCCCCGCTCATTGGACTTCTCATAACGTCTATAATCGGCCACCATACTTTCACATTCTTTCAAAGGAGTAGGGGTATGAAATTCGTGATCGGCACCGTGGCAACCCTTGCAGGCGTGCTCTTTACTCTCTCCCTGGCCTCTGCGAATCCGGCACTGCTGCCGAAGCATGAAGGCTACCCGATGAAGAACGACGGCAGCCCGGTCAACGGACAGCCCACGGCCAATGACCCGGGCCAGCACGATGCCCGCGGGGAAGCGACCTTGCTGAAGTCCGCCGACTCCGTCAAGCATGCCGAGCAGAAGCTCATGGACGAGAACAATAACCGCATCACGAAGAAGCAAGGCGCCGGTCGTTTGCCGGACGTGCAGGGACCGCAGATCAAGATCGAGCCCCCGGTGTCCGCCGCCACCAAGGCCGATGCCAGCTTGGGCGTGAAGTAAGGTCTTTCGAAAGGAAATTGAAAAGGGGCAGCTTGACGGCTGCCCCTTTTTATTTGGTGTCCCGTCCGCTCCGAATCCTGGACGACCGTCGCCGGACGGTCCTTCCCTCCAGTCGAAACCGCCAGGGTTTCTTGGCCCACTCGCCCGCATAGTCCACTCCGATGCGCGGGTAGGTCTTCAACATTCCCCGCGGCACAGCTTCTCCGCGATCTTCGAACCAGAGGACCTGGCCGACCGTCAGGTCGAGCCGATTCAACCGCCGATCGATGTCGAGCGCGCGAGTCAGCCGACCCGGCCCATCGATGAGCAGGCCATCACACTCCACGGCTCGCAACAGAATCGCCGCTGGGAACCCCTCCTGTTCGGTCACCACATTCAGCATTTCATACATCCCGTAGCAGAGATACACATAGGCGTGGCCCGGCGGTCCGAACAGGACGTCGGTTCGCGCCGTTCGGCCTTTCGAGGCATGACAGGCCTTGTCCTGCGGTCCCACGTAGGCTTCGACCTCGGTGATTTTTCCTGCGATCAGACCCCGCCCGTTCTCCCGCACGAGGTACTTACCGATCAGCGAGCGTGCGACATCGAGGGTCGGACGGTCGAAATAGTCACGTGGGAGAATCATAGGATCTTCAGGGCCAATGCTGAATGATGACGGCGAATGTTGAATTGATTCGGACCCATGTGTCAAATCGGTTCCGATCGTCATGTAGCCTTCATGAGGCCGGCCCCTTTCATCCATACCTTCTTCCCCCGGAGAGAAGGAAAGGTTGAGGGGGCAATGACTCCATGTCCGTGCACGCCGCCGGCGGGTGAGGCGGTAAGGCCTAGAAATACCAGGCGAGGCCGCCCATGACAAACCGCGGATTCCCCGGCACGAAGTGCGTATCGGCCACGCCGGTTGCCTCATTCCGCAGGCGGGACTCAAAAAAGAACATGGCCTGTTCCCACTTCGTGTTGAAGAGATTCTGCACGAAGAGGAACGCCTCCAGCCGTCCATGCGGCAGTTTCACCGGCAATTGATACCGCGCCGACAGATCGAACGTCGTCCAGGACGGCGCCTTCGCACTCCGATCCTCGATCAGCGGTCGGACCCCGAGATAGGTCGCCTGGAGTTGCGAGGTCAGCCCTTCCGGCCAGCGTAACAACAGCGCGCCATAGGCCGTCACTTCCGGCGCCAGGGGGATCGCATCGCCGTTCGTGAACTCCGCCTTGGTCCAGGTCACGCTGCCGTTAAAATACAGCGGGCCCCACACCTGCCCGCGCGCCGCTACCTCCATGCCGCGTCGCCGGGTGGCGCCGCGTATGTCGGTCGTGCCGGCATCACCGACAAAGACCAGCTCTTGCTTCAAATCCAATGCCCACAGTGTCGCGATCAGCTCCACCCCGTCAGGTCCCCAGGGCTTGGACCGCAAACCGATCTCGTAACTCTTGGCCTTGGCCAACGGGGAAGCGGCAGGCGCCACCGCCGAGCGGGCATCGTTGCTGTGATACCCCTCGCCGTAGTTGGCAAAGAACTCCGTGCGCAGCCAGGGACCCAGGATCAGGTTTGCCTTGGGCAACACCAGACCGGAGCTCGTGGTGCCCGCAGGCTGATCCGCACAGGTCCCGCAACGATTGCGGACATCGAACGTGAAGACCTCCGTCCGGACACCGCCGGCCAGCCGCACCCAGTGGGTCGGTTGCAGTTCCAGCTTGACGAACGGGGCGTATGAGGCCTCGAGAATGTCGCTATCCACGATCGTGCCCAACGGCGCGCGCTTGACTTGCGGTCCCAGGCGTGCGTGGATGTCGTCCACACGGGCCTGCACACCGATCGTGGCGGCGCTGTCGATGTCGAACAACGTGCCACTTTGTCGATATCCGACGTCGCCACCGTACATGATGCGGCGGTCGGATTGCTGAAACCCGTCTCCGTTCACCGGGTCGTTCAAAAAGAACGTAAAGTTCGTGAAGAGGTCGAATCGATAGTATTGCGCATAGGCGTTCGCGAAGAACCGACCTCCGGAGGAAGTGTCGTAGTGATAATTCAGGCGGCCGGTGCTGCGGAGCGTCTTGCCGCCTTCGCTCGGATCGATCGATCCGAATCGATCGAGCGATCCGTCATGCACCGCACGCAGGGGAATCTCGCCGGAGCCGTTCCACTGCGACTTCTGAAACGTGCCGGTGATGACCAATTCGTCTCGCCCGAGCGGATTCATGGTGGCCTTGCCCAAGAGATTCCCGCGAAAATACCGGTTGTCGTTCTGAAACGGCCCGTCGGTGTAATACCCTTCCGCCGCGAACAGGGTTCGCACACGCTCCTTCGTCGGCGAGAACATCACCAGATGCCGCTGCGTGTTGAACTGTCCACCGGCCGACTGCACGACCCCTTCTTTCACCACCTTCCGCGTCCGGAAATTCACCGCGCCGGCCGTGGCGAAGTCGCCGTACTCGGGCAGATACGCGCCCTTGTATACGTCCAACCCTTCGATGGTTTCCGGAATGATGAAGTTGAGATCCGTATAGCCCTGTCCGTGGGCATGACTCCGCAAGTTGATCGGCATGCCGTCGACGAAGAACGCGACGTCCGTCCCATGGTCCGCATCGAAGCCTCGAAGGAAATATTGATCGGCCTTCCCGGCCCCCCCCGAATGTTCCACCGCGATGAATCCGGGAATGAGGCGCAAGACCTGAGCGGGCCGTCCTTGCGGCTGCATCAGATACTCTTTGTCCGGGATGAACTGTTGGGAGGACGCTGCGACCGGCCGATCGGCCGAGACGGAGATTTCCGGTACTTCGAGATCCGGAGCGTCGGGATCGTGAGCGTGAATCGGGACGGCCCAACACAGCAGGCTGAAAAGGGGGACGCAGAGACCGAGGCGTGTCACCGGCCCGTCACCGCAACCCTTTGCCCGTCGTGGTCGTCGTCAACTTGCCGTGCTTGACGCCCTTCACGCTGACCAGCAAGTCGGCGACCTTGCGGATCTCGGCGCCCTTCCCCTTGACGACCAGCACTTCGAGACAGTGGTCGTGGTCCAGGTGGACATGCATGCCGGCCAGAATATGCCCCTGGAAGTCGTGCTGAATGTGGGTCAGTTTGCGCGTCAGGTCCCGCACATGATGGTCGTAGACGAACGTGATCGTTCCAACCGTCTCTTGGTTCTGATCCCACTCCTGCTCGACGAGATTGTCCCGAATGAGGTCGCGAATCGCCTCCGACCGGTTGGTGTACTTCCGCCGATCGATCAACCGGTCGAACTCATCAAGCAAGTGATGGTCGAGCGACACCCCGAATCGGACCAGGCGCTTCATCGACCTCCTCCGGTGTTACGATTTGTACATTTGTGCTACGGACATTAACAAACCGTTCCGGAACAGTCAAGCTGCGGGTCTGCTTGGTGCATGGCCGACGGACGGCGACCGCCGGGAAGGTGAGAAAACGGTGGGGGAAGAGTTACGCGACCAATGTGAGCGGGGCAGGATCAGCCAACAGGGTGTCGCCTTCACGGTCGATCACCTTTACGAACAAGGCGCTCAGTTCCGGATCGAATTGGTTCCCGGCCTGCTGTTCGATTTCGGCCCGCGCCTGGCTCAACGTCAACGAGGGCTTGTAGGGGCTTCCGTGGGTCATGACGTCGAACGCGTCGGCGACCGCGACGATCCGGCCTGCCAGCGGAATCTGTGGTCCTTTGATGCCGAGATAGCCGGTCCCGTCCCACCGTTCATGATGCGTCAGGGCGATCTCCCGCGCCATCTGCAGCAGCGGTGCCGTACTCCCCGACAGCAGCTTCGCCCCGATCTTGATGTGTTGCTTCATCGCCTCACGATCGGCCTCGGTGTACCGTCCCGGCTTGAGGAGCACATGGTCCGGAATTCCGATCTTGCCCACGTCGTGCAAGGGAGCCGTTTTCCGAATCAGTTCAACCTGGTCCGGCGCCAGACCCCGTAGTTCAGCCAACTGGGTGGCCGCGCGTCCGACCCGCCAAGCATGGGCGCCGGTGACGTCATGCCGGTAGCCGGCGGCCAGCGCAAGCCGATGCAGAATGTCGAGCTGAGTCTGCTCGACGGTCTTGGTCCGCAGCAACACTTGCGCCTCGAGATGATCGTTGTGGATCTTGAGTTGATGATGGAGTTGCCGGGTCAGCAGTTGGTTCCTGATCCGCAGCACGACCTCCACCGCGTCGACCGGCTTGGTCAGGAAGTCCTTCGCCCCCTCGGCCAACGCCTTATGCTTGGTGTGGGCATCCAACTCACCGGTGACGATGAGGATGGGGAAATAGTCGTCGGCAGGGACGGCAGGGATCAGCTGCCGCATGACCTCCATGCCGTCCATGTGCGGCATGCGCATGTCGAGCACGAGGAGATCCGGCCTGAGGTCGCGATACAGCGGCAAGGCCTGACGCGGGTCGTTCGTGGACGTGATCTGCCGATAGCCGGCCTGCCGGAGAATCGCTTCCAGCAGCTTGGTACTCGGCGCTTCGTCGTCGACCAGAAAAAGTTTGACGGCAGCAGGGTCCAATGTCTGTATCATGATGCCGTTCTACGATAGCATGGCTAGGCCGCGTCACCAATCTCTTTCCGGTTCCCAGAGGCGGCGGCCCTGGGAAACCGAAGCGCAGCAAGGGCCTGCTGAAGCGCCATCATCGTCAACGGTTTGCTCAGCAGGGCATCCACGGTACCCGTGTTCGTCTCTGCGTCTTCGGTTTGATCGCCTCCCGTCAAGAGTATCACTCGTGTGTCTCTGGACAACTCCTTAATGACACTTGCCAACTGCAGCCCCGACATGTGCGGCATCCCATGGTCGGTGACGACGAGATCGATCTGCTCGGGATTGAACGCTTTCACCGCCTCGGCCCCGCCGGCGACGCACTGCACTTCGTGGCCGGCCACCCGCAGGTACTCGCTGGTCACCCGACCGACCAGCGGGTCGTCGTCGACGACCAGGACTCGGAGATGGAGCCCGACCGATGGCGCCGACTCCTGAGCGCCGTCACTCCGCGCGTCGGTTTGCACCGGGAGCCTCAGGCTGAAGGTAGTCCCCTTCCCGACTTCACTGACGATGTCGATCGATCCGCCGAGGCGGCGGATGATCCCATAGACCATCGCCAATCCCAGCCCCGATCCTTTCTCACCTTTGGTCGAAAAGAACGGCTCCAGGCAGCGCTGGCGCACCTCCTCCGTCATGCCGGTGCCGGTATCGCTGACTTCCAACCGCACGGCATTGCCGTCGACCTTCGTGCGCAGCGTGATCGAACCGCTCTTCGGCATGGCATCGACGGCGTTGAACACCAGATTGGTCAACACTTCGCGCAGTTCGGACTCATGGCCGACGACCGGGGGGACCGCCTCCAAATCGACGTGGAGATCGATCGTGACGCCGTTCGCAAGCGCCTGGTCCTTCCACTTCGGTTGGGTCAGCTTGACCGCCTGCTCCACGAGGCGGTTCATGTCCACCATCCCCGTCAGATCCGCCTCGAACCGCGGGCGATAGAACTCCCGCAGGCGGCTGACGACTTTCGCCGCATCCTTGGCGGCCAAATTGATCGTCTGCAGATATTCGTTCAGCAGGGCTTTGTTGTCCGACATGTTCGGATCGATCAACAGCAGCTCGCTGAATCCCACGATCGGCGAGAGAGTGTTGTTGAAGTCATGGGCGATCCCGCTGGCCATCTGGCCCAAGGCTCGGAGCCGCTCTTGCTGGACCATCTGTTGCTGCGCGGCCTTCAGCTCCGTCAGCGCCGATTCCAATTGAGTATTGGCATCCCGAAGCCTTCCTTCCGCCCGCTTGCGCTCGGCCAGGTCCGAGGCGTTGCTCAACGCGACCGCCACCTGGTCGGCCAGACGGCGCAGCTGGTCCTCGCCGTCCTCGGACCCCGACGGAAATTGTGCATACCCCAACGCGATACAACCCAACAGCTCCTTTGCCCTGAAGAGCGGAAACGCCACCACGGCCGTCACCCCCGGCACACAAAGTTTGCCAAACACCTCGCCGCCGGTCTCATGCGTCAACAGGACCCGATCGGGGTGTTTCAGAAATGCCCGGCATGCGGCGTCATCGATCGACACCCCTGCCACCTGCGTCGGCGTCGAGCGTGCTCCGATCCGAGAATATAGCCAGCCTCGCCCGCGCTCGGAGGGATCGATCAACAACACCGCGATCGCCTCGCATGGCGACACTTCGCGCAACCGAACCAACACCGTGTCCACGATCCGGCTTGGGTCCAGAACCGACAGCACCGACCGGTCGATTTCATGGATCGTCGCCAATTGTGTGAATTGCTGCGCGATCCGGGCACCCATGGCGTTGAAGGACGCAGCCAGCTCTTCGAACTCGTCCCCGCTCGAGACCCGCACCGGGGTGGAGAAGTCACACCGCGCGATCCGCCTGGTTCCCTCCCCCAGTTCCTCCAGCGGCACCATGGTCTTCCGAATCTGGTTCACACTGAGCAGCGCGACGAACAGCACCGCGACCAGCACCACCAGACTGAAGCGGTATTTGAAACTCGACAATGGCGCGAGGACCGAACTGCGGGGTTCGCTCAAGACGACCGCCCAGGGGACAGTCCCGAACTCGTACCGGAGCGGAATCGTCCAAAATCCCGCCAGATACGAATCCTGCCCGTCGCTCCACTCAAACACCGACGTGCTGTCGCGTCGAACCCGTTGCGCCCATCCTGCTTTCATTTGTTCCTGCACCCCATCGGAACAGAACAGCGGCTCCCCACTCTCCACAAACACGCACATCGTCGTTTCCGCAGGGAGGACCATGCTTCCGGCCAGCCCCCAGAGGTAGGCACCATTGACCTCCGCAAGCAGGGCCTTTTCCCTGAAGGATTCGGTTTTCGAGGCATGGGCGAGAAAGATCCTCCTGGACTGAGCGTCCCTGGCCGCGGTGATCAAGAGGGTCTTCTGGTCACGCAACAGTTCCCATTGCGATGCGGAAAAAGACGGGAAGGATTCGATCTTCCCGATCAGGATCGTGGGTGGTTCGACGGTGGACATTCGGGCGATGCCCACGAACGGCGGGACCTTCTCGTTCGCCTCATCCCGCACCGCGGTCGTGACCAGGGTCCACAAGGCACCGGAGCTTGCGTCCGCCGCGAGCACTTCGGATTCGAGCAGCAGGAGACGCTGATAAATGGCCATCCCCATGGCCTTGCTCTCCTGCCGTACGCGCCGCTCGGATTGTTGGGTCAGTTGGCTCGTGACGTCGCCGAAGGACACGACGCTGAGGGCCCCCACCGGCAACAGCGCGCAGAGAATGAACAGGAAGAAGACGCGACGGGCGACTCGACTGCGGAGAAATGACCGTTCGATGTGAACCATGTTCCGCCGCCCGTCAGAACTCGACGGCCAGTCCCACGAATTGACCGTCGTTCGCACGAATCACATCGTCATGGCTCTTCTTGGCCGTGAGCGGTTCGACGCTTTCGCCATCCTTCCCCATGCTGTAAAGGTCGTAATCGGAATTGATCGGGTGGAGGAAGCGGTCTTTCCGTGGCTTACCCTTGTCGGCGTTGCCCTTTCCTGCCGCGGCGGCGAGCGCTTCATCAGGAGCAAACCATTGCCACAGGCTGGCTTTTTTCCCGCCGCCGGCTCCACCGCCGCCACCACCTCCAGCGCCTCCGCCTGCACCTCCTCCCGGCCCACCGCCGCCCGGGAGGGCCAAGACCTCGATGTTGAGGTACTCGTAGGCATTGCCCCAGGGATCGATCATGTCCCCGGCGCCTGCTTCCGCAAGCGTCATCGGCAGCGCACCGTTGGCCGCTTTGAACGCCCCCACGGCCCGCTCGATATAACGGATTTCAGCGATGCAGCGGGCGAGCCTCGCCTTGTCGAGGTAGCCGACATAGGCCGGCAGGGCCAAGCCCGCGAGAGTCCCGACGATCGCGACGATGATCGTCAGCTCCACGATGGTGAAGCCCTTCTGCTCTCGGGCGATCGCGCGCTGTGACATGGGAAGAGCTCAGATTCAGGAGGCTGCCGGCAACCCGGCGGTTCGAGTGCCCTGAACGTCGGGCTTGGTCCGAAAGGACTCCATCGATCGGGACAGTTGTTCGACGGTCGCGCGCAGGCGGTCCGCTTCCTCTTCGACCTCGCGTAACGCTCCGCATGCCACCGCCTGCTTCAGGCGCTCCAAATGGGGCTTGATCTCGGCGTGCTGCGACTCCAGCAGCGCGATCTTGTCCCGCAGTGACTTGACCATCTCGCCCAGACACTCGGCTTCCGCTTGCAGGTAATCGCCCTTGCGGATCGAGGTGCGGACGGTCAGATCCCCCTTCGCCACCTCTCGAAAAATGCGCCGGAACCGGTAGAGGGGGCCGGCAATCCGATGCGAAAAGAAGACTCCATGGAGCGCGAGCAGGATCGACGCCACCAGCACGGCGGGCCAGAACCGGCTGTGTAACAGCAGAAAATGGTCGGCCAGCAACTGCGCGTCCTTGGAGGAAATCGGCACGCTGTCCAGTTGCATCATCAAGGGGATGAACAGAGCCCCCGCGACGGCGGCGATCACCACCAGTTGGTAGCAGAGGCTGAGCGTCACAAAGCGGGGTTGAAAGGTGTCCCACAGAAAATAGCGGCGGGTGCGCGGCCTGCTCACGATGCGGCAGCCTTTCTGGTCCATGCCAAATGGTCCTGGTTCTTGAAGACTATCCGGCCACCGTTGGCCGACTCATAGTAGAACGCGAGTTGGTACCGGGCTTGGTCGGCGTCCTGGTACGCAATCACGTAGAGGGTTCGGTTGTCTTCCTGGCTCGCCGTGACGCGGGTGATGACATAGCCGTCCGCGGTCAAGGCGCTCGTTCCGAACCCGATCCGATTGGCATCGATGAACATGTGCTGGTCCTTGTAGCCCTCGGTACGGGTCTCCCATACGCCGATCAGTTGCGCCGGCGCCACGTCCGTCTCCGGTGCACAGGCCGCACCGAGAGCGATGGCCGCCACGCCGATCGCGACCACAAACCGTCTCCACACATCCATGCCAGCCCTCGGGTATACGTACCTAGTACTGCATCCTAGTTACAGTCAGTATGCCGCACTCCCGCAAGATTGCAATTCTTTCCCAAGTTTTGGGGCAGGTCCCGCCATCGTGAGAACGGACCGATCCGTTGACAACATTTGGCAGTGGGAAATCGGTGGGCGCGGGACGCGCCGTTACTCGGCTTGGATCGGAATATAAATGACGCTGCCCTGGCGATTGACGAGCAAGAGCGCCAGGTCGGTGGGCCGCAGCGGCTCGGCCAAACGTTGGAAGGTGGTGAAGTTCGGAATCGGTTGGCGGTTCAGTTCCAGGATGATGTCTCCTGGTTGCAGGCCAGAGACCTCGGCAAGGCTCCCCTCTTCGATGTCCGTGACGACGAGTCCGGCGTTCACGCTGAGATCCATTTGCCGAGCCAGCGCCGGCGTGATGTCGTCGACGATGACCCCGGCCAACGGATGCGCCGCGGCGGTGGCGGAGGCGGAGGCCGTCGTCTTCTTGGCCCGTTCGCGAGGCGCTTCCTGCACGGTGAGTTCCGTCTGCATCAGCCTGCCGTCGCGAACCAACTCCAGACGGTGTTTGCTGCCGATGGCCGAGGCGGCGATCAGGTTGCGCAGATGACCGCTGTCCATGATGTCGCGTCCGTCGAAGCGGACGACCACGTCGCCCCGTTTCAGGCCCGCGCGTTCGGCGGAACCCTTGGCCTGGAGATCGGTGACGATCGAACCCTTCACATCCGGCAGATGAAACACTTTGGCCAGCAATGGTGTTATATTGTTAGGGGTAGCACCGAGAAACCCGCGTACGACACGGCCGGTTTTGATGAGGCTTTGCATGGCGGCCCTGGCCATGTTGCTCGGAATCGCAAACCCCACGCCGACGCTGCCCCCCGTCGGGCTCGCGATCGCCGTATTGATGCCGACCAGCTCGCCGTTGATGTTCACCAACGCACCCCCGGAGTTGCCCGGATTGATGGGCGCATCGGTTTGGATGAAATCTTCGAAATCCGCCACGCCCACGTCCGCCCGTCCCACGGCGCTGACGATACCGAAGGTGACCGTCCGGCTCAGCCCGAGGGGATTGCCGATCGCCAGCACGAAATCCCCGACGGCCAGCGCGCTCGAGTCGCCCCAGGCCACCGTCGGAAGGCCGGTGGCGTTGATCTTGACGACCGCCACATCGGTTTTCGGATCCGTGGCCACGACGCGGCCTTTGAATTGACGCCGATCGGCCAGAATCACCTCCACGTCCACGGCATCGGCTACGACATGGTTGTTGGTGATGATGTAGCCGTCCTGGGACACGATCACCCCCGACCCCTGACCATACTGGCGGCGTGGCGGCACGTCTTTGAACATGCCGAACGGGAGACCTTCGTCGCTGAAGGTTTGGTCATGCACCACCACGGTCGAGGCGATGCTGACGACGGCCGGGATGACCTTGGCCGCGGTGGTCCGTACCTGAAGTTGTAAGTCGGCGGCGCCGGTCACCGGGATCGACCGAACCGGGTTGCCGGGAGAGACCGCATCCGCGAGACTTGAGACCGAAAGGGTCAACACAAGCCCGAGCACCCCGCGAGACACGCAAGCGAAACTAGTCATGATGAAGGTCCATATCAATGCAGTCCCCAAGCCTACCATGCAGCCTGGGGCCGCGCACTTAGAACTTATAAATTCACGTGTCGGAGCCGTAGGGCGTTGGAAATGACGGAAACGGAGCTGAAGGTCATGGCGGCGCTGGCCAGCATCGGACTGAGCAGGATCCCGAAGAACGGATAGAGCAGACCTGCTGCAATTGGCACACCGATCAAGTTGTAGACAAACGCGAAAAACAGATTCTGCCGGATGTTGCGCATCGTGGCCCGGCTCAACGTGCGGGCTCTGGCGATGCCGCGCAGATCGCCTTTCAAGAGGGTGATTCCGGCGCTTTCCATGGCCACGTCGGTTCCTGTGGCCATCGCCAACCCGACGTTCGCCTGGGCCAAAGCCGGTGCATCGTTCACTCCGTCCCCTGCCATCGCCACGATGCGGCCTTGCTGTTGTAATTCCCGTACGATACGCGCCTTGTCTTCCGGCTTCACGTCCGCCCGCACATCGTCCAGTTTTAATTCCTTCGCCACCGCTTCAGCCGTAGCCCGGTGATCGCCGGTGACCATCACCAGACGAATGCCGTCACGTTTGAGCTGTCGAAGCGCATCTGGCGTCGAAGGCTTGATCGGGTCAGCCACTCCGAGCACCCCGGCCGGACGACCGTCGATTGCGACGAACATGACCGTCTGCCCCAGTTGCCGCATCAAGTCCGCGTTGGTTTCCAGCTCGCGGGGCGAAGCCCCGTCACTCTGAAGCTCCCTGAGAAACCCCAGCGTCCCCACCGCCACGCGCCGGCCTCCGACCGTGCCGGCAACGCCCTTGCCGGTGACGGCCCGGAACTCCCGAACGGGATCGAGACCGATCCCTCGCGCCTCGGCCCCGGCCACAATCGCCCCCGCGAGCGGATGCTCGCTGCCTCGTTCCACTGAGGCCGCGAGTCGCAGCAGGTCGTGTTCCTGCCAGGGGACGAGCGCGCTGACCACGCGCAATTTCGGTTTACCCTCGGTCAAGGTTCCCGTCTTGTCGAAGACGAGTGTGTCCACCTTCTCCAATGTCTCCAACGCCTCGGCCTTTCGGATCAGTACCCCGGCGGTCGCACCGCGACCCGTCCCCACCATGACCGACATCGGTGTCGCCAATCCAAGGGCGCAGGGACAGGCAATGATCAGCACCGCGACGGCATTCAGCAACGCGTAGGCCAACCGCGGCTCAGGACCGACCAGGGCCCAGGCCATGCCCGTGAGCACGGCTACGCCGACGACCAGCGGCACAAAATAGCCCGCGACGACGTCGGCCACGCGCTGAATCGGGGCACGGCTGCGCTGGGCCTCGGCCACCATCCGAACGATCTGCGCGAGCACCGTTTCGGCGCCGACCCGCTCGGCCCGCATCACCACGCTGCCGGTGCCGTTCAACGTGCCGCCCGTCACGCGGCTGCCGGGCGTTTTCTCCACCGGCAACGATTCGCCGGTAATCATCGATTCATCGACGGCCGTGACGCCCTCTTCGATGACCCCATCGACTGGAACTTTTTCTCCAGGCCTGATCCTGAGCCGATCCCCGATGCGCACCTGATCGAGCGGCACGTCCTCTTCCCGTCCATCCGCGGTCAACCGGCGGGCGGTCTTGGGGGCGAGGCCGAGCAAGGCCTTGATCGCGCCGGAGGTCCGGCTTCTCGCACGCAATTCCAACACCTGCCCGAGAAGAACCAGCACGGTGATGACGGCGGCAGCCTCGAAATACACCGGGACCGACCCGTTCGCGAGATGGAACGAGGCCGGAATGAGGTCGGGAAACAGCGTTGCGACGGCGCTATACAAGAATGCCGTGCCCGTCCCGATTGCGATCAACGTGAACATGTTCGGGCTGCGGTGAACGATCGACATCCAGCCCCGCTGAAAAAACGGCCAGCCCGCCCAGAGCACGACTGGGGTCGACAGCCCGAACTGAATCCAGGCCGACAGCTGATCCGGTACGAGATGCTGCAGCGGATGGCCGGGCAGCATATGTGACATCGCCAACACGAACACCACTGCAGCCGGCCCGAGCGCCACCCAGAATCGCCGCGACATGTCGACCAGTTCCGGATTCGGCGGCTCCTCGATCGTGACGGATCTCGGCTCCAACGCCATGCCGCATTTCGGACAGGCCCCCGGCGCCGACGCCACGACCTCGGGATGCATCGGGCAGACATACTCGGTCCTCGTTGCGGGCTGGAGCGGAGCGGCCGGCTCGAGCGCCATGCCGCATTTCGGGCAGGGAACCGGACGATCCTCCAACACCTCCGGGCACATCGGGCAGACGTACTTCGCGCCCGGCGCAGGAGGCTGGGCAGGCTCCATGGTCTTCACCGTCTCTGGCTTCAGATACCGTTCGGGGTCGGCGCGAAATTTCGTGAGGCATCCCTGGCAGCAGAAATAGTAGGTCTTGTCCCGGTAGGCGAAGGACCCGGCGGCTCGGGCCGAATCCACCGCCATGCCGCACACCGGGTCGAGTTCGCCCTGCACTGTACCGGCGGAGACCGGCGAGGCCATCATCGGAAGCGATGTCTTCCCGGCCGGAATCATCGGCAGGGCGCGCCCTGTCTGCGCGCCGGCCTGGGCGCCGACCTGAGCCGGTTTCAGATAGCGCGCCGGTTCGGCGCGAAACCGGTCCAGACAATGGGTGCTGCAGAAGACAAACGACTTCCCCCCATGCTCGAAGGTTCCGGCCGCCGTGGCCGGTTCCACCGTCATGCCGCAGACGGGATCCGTCGCCATAGCTCCTCCGTGACGAGTGATGAGCGACGCGTGATCAGTGAAGTCGCGGACGACCCTGCTCCGCTGCTCACCTCCAACTCATCACCCATCACCACTCACTCATCACTTCTTCGAGTCTCCATCCAAAATGCTCTGGATGACGACCTTCAGGTTCTCCGGATCGATCTGCTCCACCTTGATATTGCCGTCCAACAACACGGTCGGGGTCTGCTGCACCTTGATGCGATCGCCCCACTTCCGGCCGTCTTCGAACGCCTTGGCCGGTTTGGCGCTCGCCAGGCCGGCCTCGAACGCGACCGGGTCCAACCCGATTTCGCGTACGAGCGACTCGCGGATCGTCCGATCGATGATGTTGATCTTGTCCTTGTGGATGGTCCGGAAGAGCACCCGCTTCATGTCGTTGCCCTTGCCCATCGCCTTGGCCTGCTCATACATGTCGAAGGCGGTGGGCAGCTTGCCGGGGATCACCGGATAGCCGACCATCGTCACTTCGAGCTTATTGCCGAATTCCTTCTCCAGGATCGGCACTCCCTCCCCATCGAAACGGTGGCAGTGAGGACAGTAGAAATCCGCAAACTCGACCAATTGCACCTTGCCCGGCTTATGCGTCGAGGGCTCATCCTTCAGGATTTCGAATTTGCCCTTGAGTTCCGGCTTTCCGGCCGACGCCGCGTCCGTCAGCGCCGCTCCCGCCGCCACCATGAATCCCATGAGCCAAAGAGCCATCCAGCTCCGTCGTGACACCGTCACCATGCGCGCCGCTCCTTTCCGGTCAAATGCTCACCTCTCGAGTCACTGCCGGCATTATAAACAATGCCCGCTGGTTTGTGCGTCTGTTATAATGCCAACGATTATGGGAAAAGTTCTACAAGGGATTGCGGCCGCATCCCTGGCCGTCGTTCTGAGCGCCTGCGCAACGACCGACGACAAATTTTCCCCGCCTCCCGGTGCGCCTCCGACTCCACCCTTCGCCCAGATCAAGGCATCCCCGGACTCCTTCAGAGGGCAGGCCGTCGTGTTGGGGGGACAGATCCTGAGCGCGCGACGAACGAAGGAGGGGACCCGGATCGAAGTGCTGCAATTGCCGTTGAACGACTCCCATCAACCCACGATGGACCTGACGAAATC
>JRYJ01001212.1_pt1 | contig 47440 bp, 49 predicted proteins | sample 235371 | NCBI WGS metagenome assembly JRYJ01 (sample SAMN03074219, study PRJNA261477) | activated sludge metagenome | biome: Wastewater Treatment Plant; feature: Wastewater; material: Activated sludge; isolation source: activated biomass of a wastewater treatment plant treating hydrocarbon... ... | reverse complement strand
CACCCCGGCGTTCCGCGCCGGCCCCGCCTTCGCGCGCCGCTGGACCGCCACCGCCGCCGTGGCCGCCGGCCCGGCCGAGACGCTGGTCTACACGGCACCCGAGGGGGGCGACTACGGCCTGGAGGTGCGGTCCGTGCGCGGGGCGGTGGAGTACCGCCTGACCGTGCAGCGGAGCTGACCCCGCGGCGCCCGCGGGCTGCGACAATGCGCACGTGAGCACCCTCCGCGAGGCGCCCCCGGCGCCCGACCTGCGCGACCCGGCGCTGTACGTGAACCGGGAGCTGTCGTGGCTGGACTTCAACCGACGCGTGCTCGCCCTGGCCCGCGACGAGGCGATGCCGCTGCTCGAGCGGTGCAAGTTCATGGCCATCACCTCGTCGAACCTGGACGAGTTCTTCATGGTGCGCGTGGCCAGCGTGCTGGACGCCCTGGAGGCCGGCCGCAAGCCGTCCACGCCCGACCAGATGCCGCGCGAGCGAGTGCTCGAGCAGGTCAAGGAGCGCACCGACGAGCTGATGGCCGAGCAGTCGCGCATCTGGCGCGAGGAGCTGCTGCCCGCGCTGGCCGAGGCGGACATCGCCGTCGCCGCCGTCGACGACCTGCCCGAGGCCACCCTGGCCGACCTGCAGCGCCGGTTCGAGCGGGAGATCCTGCCGGTGCTGACCCCGCTGGCCGTCGGGCCCGGGCTGCCGTTCCCCTACATCTCGGGGCTCTCGCTCAACCTGGGCCTCTCGGTGCGCGACCCGCTGAGCGGGGAGACGCGCTTCGCCCGGGTCAAGGTGCCGCCCATGACCCCGCGCTTCCTGCGCGCCGGGTCCCTGCTGGTGCCCGTGGAGCAGATCATCGCCCGCAGCGTGGATCGCGTGTTCCCCGGCATGGAGATCACGCAGGCGACGCTCTTCCGGGTGACCCGCGACGCCGACTTCTCGATCTCCGACGAGGCGGAGGACCTGCTCGGGGCGGTCGAGGCCCAGGTGCGCCGCCGGCGCTTCGGCGAGCCCGTGCGGCTGGAGGTGGCCGCCGACGCGCCCGACGCGCTGGTGGAGGAGCTCAGGTCCGCCCACGGCCTGGAGTGGCGCGACGTGTACCGGGTGGAGGGCCTGCTCGACTTCACCGGCCTGTGGCAGCTCTACGGCATGGACCGGGCGGAGCTCAAGGAGGCCGAGTGGACGCCGGTCACCCACCCCCGCCTGCGCGGCGAGGAGGCCGACATCTTCGCGGCCATCCGGGCCGGCGACGTGCTGGTGCACCACCCCTACGACGACTTCGACACGAGCGTCGCGCGCTTCGTGGAGCAGGCCACCGAGGACCCCGACGTGCTGGCCATCAAGCAGACGCTCTATCGCACCAGCGGCGACACGCCCATCGTGCCCGCCCTCATCCGGGCGGCGGAGAAGGGCAAGGGCACGGTGTGCCTGGTCGAGCTCAAGGCCCGCTTCGACGAGGAGCGCAACATCCGGTGGGCCAAGGCGCTCGAGCGCGCCGGCGTGCACGTGGTGTACGGCCTGCCCGGGCTCAAGACCCACGCCAAGCTCTGCATGGTGGTGCGCCGCGAGGGCGACCACGTGCGCCGCTACGTGCACATCGGCACCGGCAACTACCACGCCAGCACCGCCCGGCTCTACACCGATCTCGGCCTGCTGACCTGCGATCCGGTCATCGGCGAGGATTTGACCGAGCTGTTCAACTATCTGACCACCGGCTACGTGCCCAAGCGCAATTACCGCAAGCTGCTGCCGGCGCCCAAGGTGCTCAAGCCGGCGCTGCTGGCGAAGATCGAGCGGGAGATCGGGCATGCCAGGGCGGGCAAGCCGGCGCTGATCCAGTTCAAGATGAACGCCCTGGAGGACAAGGAGGTCACGGCGGCGCTGTACCGCGCCGCCCAGGCCGGCGTCAAGGTGGACCTGATCGTGCGCGACACCTGCCGGTTGCGGCCCGGAATTCCCGGCATTTCCGAGAACGCGCGGGTGGTCAGCATCGTCGGCCGGTTTCTGGAACACACCCGGATTTTCTATTTCCTCAACGGTGGCGCCGAGGAGTATTTCATCGGTTCGGCCGATTGCATGAAGCGGAATCTGGAGAGCCGGGTGGAGGTGGTGGCGCCGGTGGAGGCGCCGGAGTTGCGGCGGGATTTGCGGCAGATGCTGGACGTGCAATTGAACGACCGGCGCCGCGCCTGGGACATGCGGCCCGACGGGAGCTACGTGCAGCGCGTGCCGGGCGAGGGTGACGATCCGCGCGGTTCCCAGCAGATGCTGATCGATCTGGCGGAGCGGCGCCAGAGGGAAGCCCAGCGGTTGAAGAAGCGCAAGCCCAAGGGCATCGCCCGGCGGGTGGTGGGGTGACCGGCCAAAATCCCTCTCTCCTGCCGGGAGAGAGGGGTTGGGGAATGCTCCCTACTTCAGGGAGGCCATGTCGATGACGAACCGGTATTTCACGTCGCTGCGCAGCATTCGCTCGTAGGCCTCGTTGATCTTCTGGATCGGGATGATCTCGATGTCCGAGACGATGCCGTGTTCGGCGCAGAAGTCGAGCATCTCCTGGGTTTCGTTGATGCCGCCGATCAGCGAGCCGACCAATCGCCTGCGGTGCAGGATCAGCGGAAACGCGCCGACCGGCGTCGGCTTGTCCGGCGCTCCGACCAAGATCATGGTGCCGTCGGTCTTGAGCAGTTCGAGATAGGCGTTGAAATCGTGCGGGCTCGAGACGGTGTCGAGGATGAAATCGAAGTGCTTGGCCAGCTTCGTAAACGTCCCGGGATCGGCGGTCGAGTAGAACGCACGTGCGCCGAAGCGTTTCGCATCCGCGGCCTTCCTGTCGGAGTGGCTCAACACCGTCACCTCGGCGCCGAGGGCCCTCCCGATCTTCACGGCCATGTGTCCCAGTCCTCCCAAGCCCACCACCGCGAGGCGATGTTTCTTCCCGACGCGCCAATGTCGCAAAGGCGAATAGGTTGTAATGCCGGCGCAGAGGAGCGGAGCCGCCGTTTCCGGCGACAGGCGCTTCGGGATCCGCACCACGTATCGGTGATCGACCACGATTTTGGTGGAGTACCCGCCGTAGGTCGGCGTGGTGCCGTCCGTTTCCGTGCTGTTGTAGGTGAAGGCGATCGGGCCGTCGCAGTATTGCTGCAAGCCCTTCTTGCATTGCGGGCAGCGGCGGCAGGAATCGACGAAACATCCGACGCCCACCATCTCGCCGACTTTGAATCGTGTTACCGACGGACCTGCTTTTTCGACCGTGCCGATGATCTCGTGGCCGGGGACCATGGGAAAGCGGGCGCCGCCTCATTCATCTCGGGCCTGATGCAGATCCGAGTGGCAGATCCCGCAATAGCGGATGTCGATCAACAGATCGTGGCGGCCGACGTCGCGGCGGGAAAAACCGAAGGGGACGAGCGGCGTCGTCGCGGACATGGCGGCATAACCTTGAACCTCGATCATGCGGCAACTCCCCGGTGGTACGAACGGCTGATTCCTCTGGTGTTACGGTACGGCAGTGGGCGTCGGCGACGCGGTGTCGGGTTCGAGCGAGACCCCGATCACGGAGGGGTCCTGTTCCCATGCCCCCGGTGCGATCAGCCTGAGCAGCGGCAGCAGGATAAACGCGCCCCCGATGACGTCCGCGATGCCCAGCCCGCTGAGTTTTCGGGAGGTCGCTCGGAACTGGCTTTTATAGCCGGTTTCTGCACTTCGATCATCAAATCCCCACGCCGTGGAACCTCGTGTTGGAGCGGAGTCACGCCGGCTTGCTGGCCGTTGATCAGCACCGTGGCACCGGGCGGATCCGAACTGACCTGAAGTTCTGGGACGATCCGTCGAAAATCGAGCATCCCGAGAGATGGGTGGTGCAGATGATGCCGGCAAGCACTCGAAAACAAGTCGAACGGAAGCCGATCGTGGATGACATGGAGACTCCCATGAAATATTGGTTTAGGGGTACCACAGCGGATTAGGGTTGGCAAGTCTCGGACGAACGCGGAGGCAGGAGCAGCAGGAACTCGGCCGTGGGATCATGTAGTCCCACGGCCGGGTTTCGTTCAGTTGGTGACCGGCGCGGTCGACGTGGTCGAGGCCAGCAAGGGTTTGAAACTGGGATCGGCATCCATGACGGCCTTCAACAGCTCCGTCTCCAGAAAATACCGCCAGACTTCGTCGGATTTTCCCGGAACCTGGTCGAACCACCGTTTGGCTTCCGTGAGGTGGTGGAGCATCTTGGCCTTGTCGCCGTAGTTCGGCATGAAGATCATGCTGTAGGCCATCGTATACTCTGCCAGGAATTTGTCCAGCGGCAGTTCGGCGCTGGCGAGGGACGCTTCGGCGTCGGCATAGGCCCGCTGGCTCTCGGGATCGTGCAGGATCCGGTTCCACGCGACTTTGTTGATCCGCGACCAGGCCAGTTGGAGCAGGGCTTCGGCCTTTGGCGTCTTCCGGTTGTCGGGAATGTCCTTGACGAGGGCTTCGAACGTCGCGATCATCGGGATCTGATCGTTGTTCCACCGGTAGGCCACGCCCAGCCGGAAACGATTGTCGAGCTGCTCCGGCCGGACCGTGACCAGCGTTTGGAGCGCGGGGAGCATCCGGTAGAGATAATCGGCCGCCGTGGGTTCGGAAAGCCCGCCCATCTCCATGCCGTTGGAAAGATCGACCCGTGCCGCTTCCGCGTAAATGTTCCAATAGAACTCGTCGACCACCAGCGCCAGTGCGGGGTCCTTCACGCTCAATTGATGTCCCTTGCGGCCCTCGCGCAGGATGACGGAGTAGAGGTTGCGCGTAAGCACGGTCAGTGCGTCCGGTTGCTTGGGGTCGATCAAGAGAATGCGATTCAGCAGGGCCACCCGCTCGCGGAGCTCCGGATAGGTCGCGGCGCGCGCCGCCGCTGCTATCAGGGTGCCGGGCTGGTCATCCGGTCCCCACCACTCCATCGACTCGGGAAGAGCCCGGCTGGATTCCGTGGCGAAGGGAATCTTCTCCGCCGGCATGCCGGGCGCTTCGGGTTGCGATGGCACCGGGAGATTGAACACCGCCGTGTCGCCCGGGAACCCGTGTTTCTTGAGCCCGCTAAAGACCACCCACTGGGTGGTGATGGATTTCAACGCCCGCCGTGGCCGTTTGATCGGGTTGGTCCACTGGACCGTGCCGGCAGCATAGGTCAGCGGTGAAGTGAGAGGGTCCTGATATCGCACGGTCAGGTGGACCAGCGTCGCCGGCGCACCGAGCACTTTTCCGCCCGCCTGCAAGCGGAACGAACCGGCGGGGATCGTCGCACTCTTGGCCGGCGCCAGGTGCAGGCCGCTTCCCGGGGGAGAGATCCCGATGGCGTCCATCACGAAGGCCGAGGCCGGCATGCGCGGGAGTTCATCCCCGAAGAAAACCAACGGCCCTGTGCTCGGCCAAATCACATCCATTGCGATATCCGAGCGGGTCAGGGCCGGTGCGTGGGCCGCCGTCAGCTCTTTCCAACAGGATTCGTACAGCGGATCAGAGGGCGGCGGAAATTGCTTCCCGGCGCCGGACGCCTGCGCCACCAGCCGGTACTGGCAGGCGAAATCCAATTGACCTGCGAGAACCCGGTCGCCCTTGGAGACGGCTTCGGCGTAACGCAGTGCGGTCTGCACGGCTGGGGAGTCGCGATGGGTTGGGGCACCCTGCTGCTTCTTCGCAGCGGCCAGCACCGGCTCGAAACCGCCGGTCCCGAGCAGGACGGTGCCGGTGACGGCAAGAACGGCAAAGAGATATTTGTGGTGGAACCTGTGTCCGCGATTCATGGTGTACGAACCTCCGGTATCGACAGAAGAAAGAATAGATAATCTACCACGCGGTTCTTTGCGGACGGAAGGGGGATCGAGGCGGCGGACGAGCCGCATTAGGGCGTCGATGGGGATGGGGTCAGCGGTGGCGTGAACCGCACGAGCGAGCGGATGTATTGCAACACCGCCGCTTGGTCGTCGGCGGAAAGAATGCCGTCCCATGACGGCATGGCGGTGTGCTTCTTGCCCTTGGCGATGATCCGCAGCAACTCGCTGTCGGATTTGGCGGAGGTGGCGGCCGAGACGAGACTTCCCGGTCTCGGAGACAAAAACGGGGCCTTGATCCCGTCGCCCTTGCCGGCGACACCGTGGCACTCGAGACAACGCTCCCGATAAATGAACTCTCCCCGCTGGAGGTCCTCCGTCGTCGCGGCCAGCAGGAAACCGGTTCCGGTCCCCGCGAGCACAAGGCCGAGAAATAAGAAATCAGCCATCCGGGAGAGGCGGGACCGTGCAGACGTCATCGGACCACTAGGCTCCCGCCCTCCTCGGAGTCGTCCCATCGTAGCCGCTGCATGGGAAGTCAGGCTGTGGCGGCCGCTTTCAGGATTTGACGCCGGAGGGCCGCGCGGTCGTGAGCGGAGAGCGTGGGGGCGGGACGGTTCTGGCACAACCGAACCGTCTGACGAAGGGAATCGAGAAACACTTCACAATTCGGACAGTTGCCGAGGTGCGTGCGGATCTCCATGCAGACATCGTCGGAAAGTTCGTCGTCCAGGTAGGCAGAGAGACGTTCGAGAATCTTGAGGCAGTGGCGCTTGCCGTGCCCGTGAGGCACCGGCTTTCTGGTACCCGGCTGTGTCCGAATTCGCGACGCCATAGCGCTCCTTCCAGTGTCACTATACCAAATTATTCCGGCGTTGTGTCAGAACTGCCCACAGATTCGTGCGCGATTCCCTTGGCGCTCAGCTCCTTACGGACGAACAGCCTGGCGCGGTGGAGCCGCGATTTGACGGCCCGTTCGTTCAGCCCCATGATGCTGCCGACCTCCTTGGCACTCAACCCTTCCATATCTCGAAGGACGAGCACCATCCGGTACTTTCTCGGGAGTTTCGCGATCGCTTGGTCCAAGATCCGGCGCAGCTCTTTGTTTTCCAGCGCTTCCTGGGGACTGAGCCCGTCCATCGGGACCTGAAGCTTGAACTCTCCTTCCGACGAGGGGATGAACTCTTCCAGAGACAGTTCGCGCTCGGGCTCGCCTTTCCGCTTGCGGCGCATCCGCATGCAGGCGTGGGACGCGATCGCATAGAGCCAGGTGGAAACTTGCGCATCCCCGCGAAAATCACGGTACCCCCGATAGGCGTTGAGAAACGTTTCCTGGACGAGATCCTTGGCGGCTTCCGCCTCCCCGCAGAGGCGGTGGGCGAACCGGTAGATCAAGTCGACGTTGTCACGATAGATCTGGTCGAATGAGGCGGCGGCCGGTGCGGAGGATGCGGGGGCGGGCTCTTCCTTCTTGCTCTTCTGCGGGGATGCCATAGGAGGGAGCGAGTCTACGGGCGGCCGTTGATGGTGTCAAGCAACGGCCGCTGAGGCAGGCGCAGAAGCGGTCTGCGGATGTTCGGCTGGGCCCCGATTCACGGCGGACGGGATGTGCCCGCGGGATGGTCAAACAGGCCGTTCAGCGAGGCCGCAGTGAGGTCCAAGGCGTGAAGACTAATGAGGGGTGCGGGGCAACGAATCAGTTGCCTCACGCTTGCGCACGGGCGCGAGACGTTGAGCCGCCGAGCGATATGAGAACAAAGCTGACGGCTGGTTTCAGCATCCCGCTAGCAGTGTGTTGACAAACCATGTGATGACCTCGGAAACGGAGTCGTGTCTGAGGACANNTTTGTCAACAGCCTGCTAGTTCACGCGGCGGATGTCGACGACACTCCCCTGCTGGTCGAGTTCCACCGTGATGGGGGTGCCTTCCTTCAGGTTCGAGAGGACGCCTTTGCCGACGGCGGGCGCGACCGCCCGGTCGCCTTCCGGCGTGCGCAGCGTGAGGGTGGCTTTGTCGCCGGACGCATAGGTCAGTGGGCCGGTCAGGAACCGTTTGGAAGGAGCGGGGGTGCCGTTCTGATACAAGTCGATCGCAAGATGGTCCTCATGGATCCACACCGACATGTCTTGGCCGACCTTAGCGTTGCGGATGCCGGTTTTGGTGCTGACGGTCACGATCCCCAGCGGGGTTCGCATGAACACATAGTTGGATTTCAGTTTGGCCACGGTCCCGTTCAGCAACAGGTGGAGTTGCGAAGCGGCGCGGGGTGCCTGCGTGACTTGGAGATCGAACTGCATGTCGTGAAGCCCTTTGATCGTGCCGGCTTCGTCGATCTCGACCGTGAGGGGTTTTTCGCTGTTGTGCCCCAGAATCTTGTTTTCGAATGCCCCGAGGGGAGCAGACCGTTCGCCGTCTGGGGTCCACAACGTCAGGACCTTCTGTTCAGGAGATATAGCCGCCGCCGTGGTCGTCACATACCGGTGGACGAGGCTGCCCGCTCCGCGATCGCGCACGTCGACCACCGTCGTCGCCCCGTGGACCCATAGGGTGATCTTGTGTGACCCGCGCACGTCGCGGAGGCAGGTTTTTGAGCTGAGCGACAGCTTGCCGATCGGAGTCTGGAGAAACACGATGCCGGGCACGGACCGCCAGATGGAGCCGGAGACCTGGATGGACGGCGAAATCGGCGCCGCCTCGGCATCGGGCACCGCGGCGGTTTCCGGTTCCGGCACGTCCGGTAACGGGACCGGTTCAACCAGCGTCGCGGAAGTCTCGCTCCAAACGAACGGTACCGGCCAGGTGAGCGCACACAACAGGCCTGGGAGGATGAGACGGAGCGAGAAACGGCGATGACAGGCCCTGCGGATGACCATGGTGCTCACCAGTTGAGAGTTCCTCGTCACGGCCACGATCGAAATGATGCGGGAATCCCCGGACAACCACCCGAAGGAGACTGCTGGGGTGAGTCGGGCCACAGAGTGTTGACTCTGTCTCTTGTGCGAATAACATGATGGTTTGGTTCAGTCAAGCTGAAAGGCGTTCGCGTGCCGAAGGCGAAGGGAGAGAACGGATCGGAGAGGGTCCAGGGCTTACAACGAACCCTGCTGGAGCATGAGGATGATGCGGGATTGTTGGCGGCGCATGGCGTCTGGAATGCCGAATCCGCGCACCAGCACGACGCCGTCTCTTGAAGGGAGCAGTTTTCTGAATTCGAAATGACTCCAGTCTTCAGCGGCGATGCGTTTTTCCAATTGTGCGAGGACGGTCTGGAAGAAGTCGTTCAACGTGTCGGGAAAATCGACGGAAGCGGAGGCGCCGTTCCCCGACCGCAGGGGAGTCCGATCCAATGCGCGCAGAAACGTTTGCGCCGAGCCGTTCAGATGCAGCACCTGTCGTGACATGGAAAGAACCATGAGACCCGTGTCGCTCGTGGTGGGGTGGATGGCCGGACCAGAGGCGGCCTGGGGATCGGTGCTCAGCATGGGAAAATCCTTCGAAACCGGAGTTCAGTGCGTCTCGATCTGCCACCCCTAGGGAAAAGCAAGATACGAGCCAGCTCGTAGCTTGCGGGTCGCGGGAAAAATTGCCGAGCTAATTTAGGGTTAGGGCGGGGCGGTTGCGGCAAGAGCGCGGTGAAATGTATCCAATTGTGTCAAAAGCGTATCTCTTCCGACAAACGTGCCTCACTTCTTGCGGACCATGAGGCGGATCGGAGTTCCCGAGAAGCGATATTCCTTCCGAATCTGGTTCTCCACGTAGCGCAGGTATACCTTGGTGATGTCCTCGGGGTGGCCCACGAAGAGGACAAAGACGGGCGGACGTGTCGCAACTTGCGTCAGGAAGGCCGACTTGCTGGCCTTTGTCGGCTTGCCCTTCTTCACCGGGAGCGGATGGTCTTCCAGGATTCCCTGGAAAAACTGGTTGAGGGTACCGGTCGGAATGCGTTTGTCGAATGAGTGATAGACTTGATCGATGAGCGTAAAGAGGCCGCGCAGGAAATCCGGCTCCAATGCCGAAATGAACAGCACGGGCGCCCAATCCAAGAAAGGAAACCGCCGGGCGAGGTTGTCTTTATAGGCCTGGCGGGCTTCTACATCCCCGCTCTTCAAATCCCATTTGTTTACGACGAGGACGCACGCCCGGCCCTGACGTAGAATCAGCCCCGCGATCTTCGTATCCTGTTCCGTTACCCCTTCGACGGCGTCGAGCAGCAGGACGGCCACATCGGAGCGGCCGATGGCCCGGAGCGAGCGGGCGACGCTGTAGCCTTCGATGCCACGTTCCACCTTCCCGCGTCGGCGGATGCCCGCCGTGTCCGTGAGGATGTACCGGCGGCCTTTGAAGGTCGCGACGGTGTCGACCGGGTCCCGGGTGGTGCCGGGCACGTCGCTCACGACGACCCGGGCTTCTCCGAGGACTGCATTGACGAGCGTGGATTTGCCGACGTTCGGTCTGCCGACGATGGCGACCCGTGGAATCTCCGTCGATTGCTCGTCCTCTTGCGGCTCGGGCAGCAGGGGGAACAGCGCATCCAGGAGTTCCGCCACGCCGATGCCATGTTCCGCGGAGAGCGGATAGAGCTGCTCATGCCCCAGGCGGTAAAAATCGGCGACCAACGGCTCCGCCTGCGGCGTATCGATCTTGTTCACGGCGATGAAGACTGGCTTATCGGTGCCGCGCAGGGTTTCGAAAACTTCTTCATCCGGAGGGGTCAGGCCGGACCGTCCGTCCAGTACCAGAATCAGGATGTCGGCCTCGGCGATCGCCATCTGCGATTGCCGGCGGATCAGGGCCAGCATGCCCTCATGCGCGGTGGGATCGAGGCCGCCCGTGTCGACCAGCCGGAAGCGCCGATTGCGATAGCTGGCGTCGGCGTAGTTGCGGTCGCGGGTCACGCCCGGCACGTCGTCCACGATCGCCGTCCGGCTGCCCAAGATGCGGTTGAACAACGTGGACTTGCCGACGTTCGGCCGTCCGATGATGGCGACGATGGGGACGTGTGATAGGTGAGGAGTGACGGGTGACGAGTCGGCAGACATGAGGGGGATCTGTGCCATGGACGCGATCGAATGGAACGGACCCTAACACAGGGATTTCTGCAAAGACAATGGCCCTCGTCTTCGGCGCAACCACCGGCTATACTTACATCATGACTCATCGCTCATCACCCGTCGCTCACCACGCCCTCGACTGGACCCGGATCGACGACGTCCTCCTGGACATGGACGGGACGCTGCTCGACCGGCATTTCGACAATTTCTTTTTCGAGGAGGAATTACCGAGGCGGTATGCCGCGCTCCATCAGCTCGAATTTCAGGAGGCCAAGGACCGGCTCATGTCCCTCTACCGCTCGGTGGAAGGGGAACTGGCCTGGACGGACCTGCACTTTTGGACGGCACGGGTGGGCATCGACGTGGTGGCGCTCCATCGCGAATTGGATCACATGATCGATTTCCTGCCCGATGCTTGCGAGTTCCTGGGGCACCTCCGGACCATGGGGAAGCGGGTGACCATTTTGACCAATGCCCACCGTGCCGGTGTGGAGGTCAAGGCGGCCAAGACCGGCTTGGACCGGCATGTGGACCGAATCGTGGATGCCTTCGAGGTCGGCTACCTCAAGATGCGGGAGGAGTACTGGCCGGCTTGCCGGACCCTGGTGGGGTTCGACCCACAACGCTCCCTTTATATAGACGACGACGAGCGGTGCCTCACGGCGGCTGAGCAGTTCGGCGTGGGCCGCATCTTTCACCGCTCCAAATCCAGCTCGCAGCTCCCTCCGGAACCGTCCGCGCGTTTTCAATCGATCGAAAGCCTGCTGGTGCTGTCGAACGGGCACCGCTGAGCCGGCGCGTCAACGGTCGACCCGTCGCGCGGCGCCGCAATACAACGATCCAACCAGCCGCGGGGTGCCGGGTAAAAGCCTCCGCTCCAACTGTTCGATGACCAGCCCCGCATCCATGACCAGCCGGTCGATCGCTCGATTGAGGTTGCAGCCGCATCCGACGACGTTCTGAACCGGATTGAGTCGATCCTGCCACCGGGCGACGGACGGACGTTCGCTCCGGCCATGTTCGAGGAACAAGAACCGCCCGCCAGGCTTGAGGACTCGCTTGATTTCCAGGAGCGCGGCGATCGGGTCTGGAACCGTGCAGAGCGTGAACGTGCTCACCGCCCAATCGAACCGGGCCGTCGCGAACGGGAGGACCTCTGCGTTCGCATAGGTCAGGTGCACCGGGAACGGGGCCTGGGCGATTCGCGCGGCGACGCGGGCGGGGAGCAAGGGAACCGGATCGATCGCATGTAGGTTCGACACGGTTACCGGGTAATGCGGGAGGTTGAGGCCGGTGCCGAATCCGATTTCCAGTATGGAGCCGTGCACCTTACGCAGGAGCGTCGATCGTTCCTCATCGAAATGCCCCCCACGGAGCGCCCAGTCCATCAGGCGGGGAAAGACGAAGGTGGTGTAAATCGACAAGACAGGTGGTGCCTGGGTGGAGTTCACCGGCCTCGGGTCATGGCGCCGAAGCCTCCGGCAGGTATTTCAGCAGGAGCGCCGGTGAGGATCAAGGGGAAGCGCGGAGCGTCCTTGTCGCTCCCTCCCGCGTATGCTAGAGTCCTCAGTCCTTTTATGAGCAAAACCTACGATCATCTCACCATCGAAGCCAAGTGGCAGGCCTATTGGGAACAGCACCGGCCGTTCCGCGCCCAGGAAGACCCGTCGCGCCCCAAGTTTTATTGCCTCGACATGTTTCCGTATCCATCAGGCTCGGGTCTCCATGTGGGACACCTCGAAGGCTATACCGCCACGGACATCGTCTCCCGCTATAAACGGATGCGCGGCTTCAACGTGCTCCATCCGATGGGGTGGGATGCGTTTGGGTTGCCGGCCGAGCAATATGCGGTGAAGACGGGCGTGCATCCCGCCATCACCACCGCCCAGAACATCGCGACATTCAAACGACAGATGAAGCGGGCGGGTCTGTCGTATGACTGGGAGCGGGAGCTCAGCACCACCGACCCCGACTATTACCGATGGACCCAGTGGATCTTCTTGAAGCTGTTCGAGCGGGGACTCGCCTACGTGGCCGAAGTGCCCGTCAACTGGTGCCCTGCGCTCGGGACGGTGCTGGCCAACGAAGAGATCGTCGATGGGAAGAGCGAGGTCGGGGGGTTCGAGGTCATTCGCAAACCGATGCGGCAATGGGTGTTGAAGATCACCGCCTATGCGGAACGATTGCTCGACGATCTGTCGCTGGTGGAATGGCCGGCCAGTACGCTCGAGATGCAGAAGAATTGGATCGGGCGATCGATCGGAGCCGAGATCGATTTCGCCCTGGCCCACGCCAACGGCAATCTGCGGGTATTCACCACCCGGCCGGACACGCTCTTCGGCGCCACCTATATGGTACTTGCACCGGAACATCCGTTGGTCGACGCCGTCACGACGGAGGCGCAACGCCGGGTGGTGACGGAGTATCGGGAGGCGGCCGCCCGCAAGAGCGACCTGCAGCGCCAGGAATTGGAAAAAGAGAAGACCGGCGTGTTTACCGGCGGCTACGCCGTCAACCCGGTCAACAACGAACGACTGCCGATCTGGATCGCCGACTATGTGCTGATGAGTTACGGCACCGGCGCGATCATGGCCGTTCCGGCCCATGACGAGCGCGACTGGGCCTTTGCCAAGCAATACCGGTTGCCGATTCGGGAAGTGATTCAGGGCGGCGACGTCCAGCAGGCGGCTTTCACCGAGACCGAGCGGGGCAAAGTGGTCAATTCCACCGCGCCGGACGGGTCCTTCTCTATCGACGGGCTTCTGCCGTCGGAGGCGATTCCCAAGATCACGGCCTGGCTGGAGGGAAAAGGGAAGGGCAAAAAGACCATCAATTATAAGCTGCGCGACTGGCTGTTTGCCCGGCAGCGCTACTGGGGCGAGCCGTTCCCCGTCATCTGGGTCGACGGCGAACCGCGTCCGTTACCGGAAGAACAGTTGCCGCTCCAACTGCCCGAAACGAATAATTTCAAGCCGTCGGGTACCGGCGAAAGTCCCCTGGCCAATCTCGAGGAGTGGCTCCAGACGAGGGACCCCGTCACCGGCAAGTCGGCGCGGCGTGAAACCAACACGATGCCGCAATGGGCGGGGTCCTGCTGGTACTACCTGCGGTTCATCGACCCGAAGAATCCGCGGCAGTTGGTCGATCCCGCAAGGGAACGATACTGGATGCCGGTGGATCTGTACATCGGGGGCAGCGAGCATGCGGTGTTGCATCTCCTGTACAGCCGTTTCTGGCACAAGGTGCTGTACGACGCCGGCGTGGTTTCGACCCCCGAACCGTTCAAGAAATTGGTGCATCAGGGGATCGTGCTGGGCGAAGACAACCAGAAGATGTCCAAGTCCCGCGGCAACGTCGTGAACCCGGACGAGATGATGGACAAGTTCGGGGCCGATGCCGTGCGCCTCTATGAAATGTTCATGGGGCCGTTGGAATCGATGAAGCCCTGGAGTACCCGTGGCGTCGAAGGGATCACCCGGTTTCTGGACCGGGTCTGGCGCTTGATCGTGGGGGAGAATGGCGAGGTAAGTTCGGCCGTGACGACCGCCGAACCGGCCCTCGAGCATCGCCGGCTCCTGCATCAGACCATCAAGAAGGTGACGGAAGACCTCGAAGGCCTCCGCTTCAATACCGCCATCTCCCAAATGATGGTGTTCACCAATGAGATGACCAAGCTGGAGCAACGGCCCCGAGCGCTGTTGGAACCCTTCCTGCTGCTCTTGTCGCCGTTCGCGCCGCACCTCAGCGAAGAATTGTGGGAGCGGCTGGGGCGACCGCCGTTGGCGGGGCAGCAACCTTGGCCGGCGTTCGATCCTGCGTTGGTGGTTTGCGATCGGATGACGATTCCGATCCAGGTCAACGGCAAGCTCCGGGGCAAGCTCGACGTGGACACAGGAACCGCTCGCGAGGAAATCGAACGGCTGGCGCGAGCGGAGATCGGTGAATGGCTTCAGGGCAAGGAGGCGAAGAAAGTCATCTACGTCGAGAAGAAGCTCATCAACTTTGTCGTCTAGCGAAGTGAAAAATTCAAAATTACAGATGCAAAATGATAGGCCCTTCCAGGCGGTCATTATTTCATTTTGCATTGTCGTATTTTGCATTGAGGTCGCCGGTTGCGGGTACCAGTTCCGCGTCCAGGGGGAGGGCCCGACCTTGGGAGGAAAGACCGAGGCAGGCACGAAGCGGGCGACGTCACCGCGTCTGGTCATTCTGCCGTTTCAGAACAACACCTTCGAACCCAATCTGGAACTGAAACTGGCCAACTATTTTCGGCGTGAATTTTCATCCGGGGCCGGAGCGGAAATCGTGAATGCTTCCGGCGGGGCAGATCTCCTCCTGTCCGGTCAGATCCTGCAGATTACGCTGCCTACGTTGAGTTTTGATCGCACCACCACCTTTGAAAACCGCGTGGAGATGCTCGTCAGCGTGCGAATCGAAGACGTGAAGAGCAGGACGGTCGTGTGGGCGCAGGTGGCCAAGGGGACGTCGGAGTTTTTTCTGACCCAAGATCTGCAGTTCAACCGCGTCCTTCAGAACCGGGCGCTCGAACAGGCGGGGCGATTCATCGCCGAGGACATGGCCTCACGGTTCCTCCTCTTCATGGATTCGGGTGAGTTGGAAAAGGCGATGGAGCGTCCGGCCAAAGCCGATGCGGTTCCCGTGCCGGCTCCGACGAGCGGGCCCCTGAAATAGCGACCACGCAAACGTCGACCCATGACCGGAACCGTCAGCAGCATGGAGCTGCCCAAAGTCCTCGAGCGGAACGGCCTCTCACCGCTCTATGCCGTGGTGGGCGAAGAAGACTACCTCCGCGACCGCGCGGTGGCCGCGCTGCGAGGCGCGGTGCTGGGGAGTGAGATCGGGACCGGCTTCAACGACGACACGTTTTACGGCGATGAAGCGTCGGTGGATGATGTCCTAGCCTGTGCGGCGGAAATGCCGGTCTTTGCAGCGCGGCGCATCGTCCTCTTCAAGGCAGCCGAGAAGGTTCCGGCCCCGGACGGCGAAAAGCTCTTGTCCTACTTGGCTGAGCCGAACGAGACGACGACGCTGGTGCTGGTGGCATCCAAACTCGATGGTCGGTTGAAGTGGACCCAAACGCTGATGAAGCGGGCCATGGTCGTGGATTGCGCCCCGCTGAGGGACGTTCAACTCCCGGCCTGGATCCGTCAGGAGGCGGCCACCCTCGGTATGCGGTTGGAGGACGACGCGGCCTTGCTGCTGAAAGATGTGGCGGCGGAGTCGCTGTATGCCCTTCGGCGGGAGCTCGAAAAACTGGCCGCATACGTTCCTTCTGAGAGGGCGGCGCAGGCGGCGGACGTCGAGACCCTGCGGGGCACGGAGACCGGCGCCTCCGTGTTCGATCTCACCGCAGCGATCGGTGCGCATGACCACGGCCGCGCCCTGCGCATCCTGGCACGAAATCTGGAGAACGGAGAAGCGCCCTTGCGCATTCTGGGTGCCTTGGTGTGGCAGTATCGACGGCTCTGGAAGGTCAAGGATCAGTTGGCTGCGGGAGGGCGCGACGCGGAAGCCGCCAGGACCTTACGCATGGATCCCGGACGTGTGCGGGCGTTTCTCAATCAGTTCTCAGACCGGCATCTGCCCCAGGCGTTTCAATGGTTCATGGAGACGGATGGCAGGCTGAAAGGCGGAAGCGGGAGTACGCCGGTGCGGGTGATGGAAGACCTCTTGCTGCGTTTGTGCGGTGAGCCGGCTCGCAGGCCCGTTTCGACCGGACCGCGGCAGACGCCGCCGTCGGCTCCGCGACCGGCAGGGGCAAGGCCGATGTCGAACGTGCGAACGGTTACGCGTGGGAGGCGGTGAGGGCGTTGACGCGCAGGGTCAGCCGAGAGACACGGCGGGAGGCCGTGTTCTTCTTCAGGACACCCTTCGTGACCGCTTTGCTGAGCGCCGCCGTGGCCTCACGCAACGACGCCTTGGCTTCATCGGGTTTCTTGGCCGCGATGGCGTCCTGTACCTTGCGGATGACGCTCCGGACCGAGCTGAGCGCCGCGCGATTGCGCAAACGGCGACGTTCGGATTGGCGGGCCCGGCGGATGGTGGATTTGTGCACAACAGGCATACGGAATCTCCTACGTTCAAAGCTTGGCTTTGTAGCATAGGACGGGAATAATGGTCAAGGCGGTTGACTGACGGTGGGTTTCATGGGGTTCACCTGAGTCGGAGAGNNTTGAGTTTGTAACACAGGACCGAAGGAGAGGTCAAGACGAGCGGGTGCAGCGGTGACGGCCGGTCGGACGGGGAGCGGAAAGCATGATGGCACGGATTGATGCAAAGGATCGTCTGATCTTGGCCCTGGACGTACCGTCCGCAGCGGAGGCGGAGGAGTTGGTCGCGCGGGTCGGCGAGCAGGTGCGGTTCGTGAAAGTGGGGCTGGAGCTCTATACGGTCGCGGGACCGGGCATCGTCGAGAAGCTCGTGCACCGTGGCAAGCGGGTGTTTCTGGATTTGAAGTTTCTCGATATCGAAGAGACCGTCCGCCGCGCGACGGCCCGCGTGGCCGCAATGGGGGTGACGTTCCTGACCGTCCATGCCAACCGGAAGGCGCTCACGGCGGCAGTGCAGGGGCGGGGCCAATCCGACCTGAAGTTGTTGGCGGTGACCGTGCTCACCAATTTCGACAGCCAGGACCTCCGGGACATGGGGATTCAGTACAGCGTGCAGGAGTTGGTGACCGCCCGGGCGTCATTGGCGGCCGAAGTGGGCTGCGACGGCGTGGTGGCTTCGGGAGAGGAGCCTCGGGCGATCCGGAACAAGGTGGGGCAGAAGCTGCTGATCGTGACACCGGGGGTGCGACCGACAGGGNNGCGGACTATCTGGTCATCGGTCGCCCGATCCGAGACGCCCAAGATCCACAGGCTGCAACCGCCGCCATCCTGGCCGAGATGCAGGCCGCGTTCGACGCCCGGGCCTAAGAGCCGTATCTCGTGGAGGGTGAACCGTAGCTCGTGAAGAACCAGAGCTGACGGCTGATAGCCCAGAGCGGATGGCCCTGGATGAGAATTGTGTTCACTCCAGGCTGTCCTACCATAGGCCATAAGCTATTTCATCCCCGCTCGTATTGCGGCTGTTCGTCGCGGTTTGTTAAAATAAACGTTCGCTGTCTGACCAAGAAGCGTGCGCGGTGGGTGTAGCTCAAGGGTAGAGCGCCTGACTGTGGCTCAGGAGGTTGCGGGTTCGAAGCCCGTCACTCACCCCACTCGTTCCTCCCGGATCGAGTCTGTTAGGAGGATCCATGACCGGCCGGAGTAAGCCCCGCTCCCCTTCGCTGGCCCACCGCTCCTCCGACTGCGCGGGGAGCCGCTTCCACGTTCGATCCTTCCGCCGTTTCCCGGTGCAATGTTCGGTGTTCTACGCCTCCGAGGCGGTGAAGGGCTACGGCACCGCGTGGAACCTCTCGCTGAACGGCTGGCGCGTCGACGGCACCCAGCCGGTCACACCCGGTACGGTGGTCAAGCTCAGCGTCATGCTGCCCGGTGAGCATCCGACTGTGTTCATCGAACAGGCTACGGTACGTTGGTCCCGAGGCCAGGAGTTCGGTGTCGAGGTCTCGTCGATCAAGGCCGAGGAACAGGCCCGCCTGGCCCGGTTCGTCACCGGCCTTGTATAAAGAGATCCGGCGGATCCGACACCCCTCGACTTCACTTCCCGCCTTTTGCTGGGTGATCCCGAGTCGGGCAGCGCCTGCCGATCGTCATGGTGCGGGTTGAGGCGCGCTTCGCTCGATCATGACCGTTCGGACGTGTCCGTCCTTCCGGACCCAGACCTGCACCAGGTCACCCGCCTTTATCTGACCGAAGATCTCCGTATCCGGGGAGACATGCAGTCGGAGTTCCTTACCTGCCTGATCCCGAACGACGAACACCTCTCCGTCCATCTTCACGATTTGAACCGTCATCGCTGAGACGGGCTGACTTGCAGCGTGCTGGGTCCCCTGATTGGAGGACACGGGCGGCACAATGCTGCAGACGAGTACGGCGGCACACAAAACACATCGAATGAGAGGAAGCATGGTTTCACCTCCGCGCCTCAGGTGACCGACGGGGGATGTCCGCAGAGCACATGGATCAACAGGAGGACGAGGCCGATCGCAAAAAGCACCACGCAATCTGGGTCGCGACTCCCGAGAGATCGAGGATCCCCGCCACGATCGTGACGACGAGGAACAACAGCGCATCCTGCAACATGATCAGTCCTCATCCAACGATCTTGGTACCAGCCACGGGTCTTCGCCCGATCCGGGCTCGGGATGGTGTACGGCGAGACGGATGGCGGCGATGAGTGCGCGCATCTCCCACGGCTTGAGCAAGCAGGCGCAGGCTCCCAGTTCCATGGCCCGGGGAGCCACATCCGGAAGGGCGGACAGCACGATCACGGGTTTGTCAGGCCGAAGCCGGCGGCTCGCGACCAGGAGTTGCAAGCCGTTCAGCCAGGGCATGTCGTAGTCCGTGACAAGCACATCAAATGCTCGCTCAAGTACCATGCAGAGGGCCTCCAGTCCGTCGGATACCGGGACCACCTGGTACCCTTCATGCTCAAGGGCGGCCGTGACGAACGCCCGGATATCCGGACAATCGTCCGCCAAGAGAATGCGGATCGGGGTCGTCAAGAATCCCCCTCCGTGATGAGCCAGCAGGCGGCGAGGTCATCCCTGGAGCGTCGTGCGCACAGTTCCGCAACCCGTCAAAGGTGAACATTGAGCCCACCGTGGCCCTCAGAACGGTTGCTCCGACACTTTCCCGGAGGCCCGGTCCTGCGTGCGGCGATACCACTCGTCGACCCACCGAACGATCTCATCCTTTTTCTCTCCGTAGCGTTCCTGCACCCGGCCAATGAACGTATCGTAATCACCTTCGATCTGGAGCAACTCGTCGTCGGTGAATCGGCCCCATGCCCTCTTCATCTCGCCTTTCAACTGATTCCACTTTCCGTTGAATTGTTCGTGCGTCATGGGCTTCCTCCTCCTGGAGCATGACCCGTGCCTGTGACCTCCGCCATCATCGCGTGAAACGATCCATGTTCCTGCACCTCAGCAAAGCTCGGGCCGAGCGCGCGCGGAGGAGTCTGAGCGATCCGAACTCGACGACATTTCAATGGGATGAGCGAGGAACATCGATGAGGAGCGGGGAGCAAGGTGCCCGGGAGGGAACAAGCTGTCCTGCGCCTCACCAGGGATGGAAGGGCGGCATGGCGCGTTTTCGCCGACTTACGGGGATGGGGACAAGTTGTCCCGCTCAGGACAGGTTGTTTTCGGTTTCGGTGGCGGCCACTCCGTATTGCCGGAGCTTCCGCAACAGTGTTTTGCGATGGATCCCAAGCACCTCGGCCGTTCGGCCGAGGTCGTGCTGATGGGCCTCGAGTACGCGCAGAATGTACTCCTTCTGCAGCTCCTCCAACGCGACCCAGCCCTGGTGCTGTGTCGAGGACCGCGGGGCGATCGTCGTCACGGCAGGCGGCAGGTCTTCGGGCATGATCACCGGTTGTGGCGCCAGGGCCACGGCACGCTCGACCACGTGCTCGAGCTCACGGATGTTCCCCGGCCAGGTATACCGGGTCAACAGCTTCAGGGCATCGGGCGAAATCCCGGTGACCGGTTTTTCCCGCGCGCTTCCATAACGCTGGACGAAATGTTGGGCCAACAAGGGGATATCGTCCGCGCGTTCGCGTAAGGGTGGGATGTTGATCGTCACCACGTTCAGACGGTAGTAGAGATCCTCCCGAAACATGCCCGCATCGACGAGGGATTTCAAATCATTCTTCGACGCAGCGACCATGCGAACGTCGACGAGGCGGGGGGTGTCGCCGCCCACGCGCCGAATCTCGCGCTCCTGGAGCACCCGCAACAGTTTGGCTTGGATCTGCGCCGACAAATCGGCCACTTCGTCCAAGAAGCAGGTCCCGAGGTGGGCCTGTTCCAGCAACCCCTTCTTCGTCAGCAGCGCTCCGGTAAAGGCCCCCCGCTCATGTCCGAACAATTCAGACTCCAACAACCCTTCGGCCAAGGCACCCCCGTCGATCACCACGAATGGACCGGCGCTTCGCGCGCTGTTGGCGTGGATGGCGCGGGCGATCAGCTCCTTCCCAGTGCCGCTCTCGCCTTGGAGGAGGACGGTGCTGTCCGTTTCCGCCACCCGGGCGATCAGTTTGTACACTGCGACCATGCCGGGACTGCTTCCGACCAGGTTGTCGAATCGATACCGCTCGCGTAATTGATCCCGCAGGGCGCGGTTCTCCCGCTTGACCGTGGTGTGTTCCAGGGCCCGCCGGACCACCAACCGGATCTCATCGACGACAAACGGCTTGCTGAGGTAGTCGAATGCGCCCAACTTGATGCCGTCCACGGCGCTCCGAAGGGATCCGTACGCGGTCAACAGAATTACCGGCATGTCGGGAAACCTCGTACGGAGCTCGGCCAGCAGCCCGAGGCCGTCCATGCCGGGCATGTTGAGGTCGCTGATGACGACATCCGGCGGCTGGTCGCCCGCGGCCTTGAGTGCAGCCGCGGCGTCCGAGGCCGTTTCAACCTCATGGCCTTCCTTGGCCACCACCTCGCCGAGCAGTGACCGTGTTTCCTGATCGTCGTCCACGATCAGGATGCGCGAACCCCGTCCCATGCGTCACCCTCCTTCGCCGGCCGGCAACAGCACCGTAAACGTCGAGCCTTTCCCCGGCTCGCTCTCGACCAGAATCTGCCCGCCGTGGGTCCTGACGGCATCTCGTGCGATGGTCAAGCCCAGCCCGGTGCCCTGCCCCGCTTTCTTGGTCGTAAAGAAGGGCTCGAAGATTTGGGACACCAGTGTCGGCTCGATGCCGCAGCCGGAATCCTGGAAGGAAACGGCGATCCGACCGGTACCCGGTTCAAGACGGGAACGAACGCTCAGGGTTCCTCCCTGCGCCATGGCATCCAGGGCGTTCTCGATAAGGATGTTGAAGATTTCCTGCAATTGCTGTTGATCGGCCGTGACCGTTCCGATGCGGGGACTGAACTCCGTAATGAGCTCCACGCGACGGCGTTCGAGTTCCGGTTGAAACAGGATGAGGCATTCTTCGAGACAGGCGTTGAGATCCAGAAGGGAGAAGACCGGGTCGGGCTTTCGGGCATAGAGCAGCAGATCCTGAATGATCTTCGAGGTACGTTCCACCTGTGCTTCGATCGTCTGCAGGCGTTGCCGGGATTCGGCGCTGAGCTGCGGGTCCTCCGCCATCAATTGGATGTGCCCGGACAAGGCCGTTAACGGAGTGCCGATCTTGTGCGCGACCGTGGCGGCGAGCTGCCCGATCGTCGAGAGCCGGCGGGCGCGAGCCGCTTCCCGCTGCGCGGCGGACAAGAGCTCGTTCGTCCTCGCCAAGGCCCGATGCTTTCGCATGAGTTCTTCCGAGGTGTGCCGCAACTCCCGCTCGGCCCGACGGCGTTCGGTGATGTCCTTGATGAGCGCGGCGAGCCCGGCGGATTGGCCGTCCGCGTGACGGACCACGAAAGTGGTCACCGACACCGGTACGCGGTGCCCGTCTTTGCGGGCGATCTCCTGTTCGTACTCGATGGAGCGACCCGTGCGAACAAGTTCCTGAAGGTACCGCTCCTCCGCAGGGCGGCACTCCGGGGCCGTGAGTGTGTGCGCGGGTGTTCCCAGTAACTCTTCGCGTGTGTATCCGGTGAGTTGCACAAAGGCCTCGTTGAAGTCGACGAACCTGCCGTCGAAGGTCAGGTAGGCGATCGCATCCCGCGAGGACTCGAAAATGCCGTTGAATCGTTCCTGCGCTTCCCGCATCGCCACTTCGGCCTGTTTGCGCTTGGTCGTTTCCAACAACAACTGGTAGCGTTCCTCCTCACCGCGCAAAGCCTCCTCGAGCTTTCCTCGATCGCGCAGCAGCACTCCGGTCAGCAATAACACCACAATGCCCAGCCCTCGATTGAACATGGCGGCGGTAGTCGACACCCCTTCCGGCGAAAAGAGAAAGCCCACGACGATGAGCAGCGTCGACAGCGCCATGACCTTCAACGTATAGCGAGGGAGGAAAAAAGAAGTCAGGAGAATCGGCAGGAGATACAAGATCCATTCCGCATAGCCCAGCGGAGTCAGCACATCCAGGGCGAAGATGCCGGCCAGCAGGACCGAAATGAGCAGGATGATGCCGGCGAGCCTCAGCCAGCGCTTAACGGCCGACATCCTAGGCGCGGTGCCGCCTTGCCGCCCGTCGTTTCCGGTCAGAGTTTCCATGCCTCTTCTCCAAAGGCCGCCCCTGAGAAATCATAGGCCTCGCCCCTTTCGCTAAGCAAACGGGTCCGCATTCGGATGGCTTCGCGTCCGGATGCGGGACAAGTTGTCTCGATGCGGGACAGGATGTCCCGTTCCTCATCCGGCTCAACGCGAGTCAGTGTTCGGCGATGCGCTGTCCGACCGCGCCACGACGGTCTTTGCGAACCGCACGGTCCCGGCGCGCGGCTGGCACCTCCCTTGCTCTCCACGAGTCGCGAACCGTCACGGATCAACTCACACATGGTGTCCGTTGTGGCGCAACGAATTCTGGTGGTTGAGGGCGATGAGGCGCTGGGAGAAGTGGTGACGGAGCTGTTGGGACGGAACGGCTACACGATCTTGTCGGCGAGAACCGTCCATGAAGCGACCGAATGCGCGCAACGCGGTCCCGTGGAAGCGGTGATTCTCGACGTGGATACGGTGTCGCCTCAGCGAGCGGCCCGGTGGTTCGGTGTCTGGCAGGAGGAGCCCGTCGTTCCGCCGGTGATTCTGCTGGGCGTACATGCCGAGGATCTCGCGCGAGCCGACGTCCTGCGGCATTCGGAAACACGGGCGGTGCGGCACCTGCAATGGATCCGGAAGCCGTTTCGCAAGGAAGAATTGCTTTCGGCCGTCCGAGTGGCGGTACGGCCGCAACCATCGACCTCGAACCTCTCATGAGGTCGCAGAAAGGAGGACGACGAGATGGGAGAGACGATTCGCAGCGTGATGATCGGCAGTTTGGGAATATTGGCCGGCTTCGCGGTCGGAGTCACCGCCGGGCTCTTGCTCGCACCTCGATCCGGTGAACAGACACGACGCCAACTTCAACGTTTGGGGCAGGAGGCCGGTGAACGGGCTCGGGAAGTCATGCATGAGGTCAGGGAGGCGGCCGCCGATGTTCTGCAACGGGCGGAAACTGTCGTCGGCGTGAACCACGAACAGCGATAGTCAACAGAAGGAGAACACTATGACGATCCGGAAACGAACGCGCATGCGAACGGGAGTGGTTCTGGCATCTTTGGGGTTGACCCTCGTCGGCCTGGCCGGGTGCAGCGGCGTAGCCGCGATCAGCCGAAGCGGCGACATTCACGAAGTGAAGATTGAAGAAGGACTGTCCCCCGAGGTCCTGCGTGTCGGAATCGGCGATGAAATCCGGTGGGTCAACCACCGGGCCTGGCCCGTCCGGATCGATTTTCTGGATGACGACCTGAGGGAACTCTCCTGCCAGCGTGGCTTCACGAACTGGCTGGGCCTCCGGCGGGAGTCGGCCGTGCTCAAAGGCAATGAGAGCGCCAGCCTGTGCTTCGCCAAATCCGGGGTGGTCGGGTACAACGTGCGAATGGATTCTCCGCTGCCCGGCGGAAAACAGATCGTGAAGGGCGAGGTGAGGGTCGGACGCAGCGCCGGCGGCACCGCGGCCGTCCGGTAGCGGTGTCGGAGTGGCGAACGGCAAGTCCGACGGAGAACCCTATTTGCGAGGGGAGGACGGCGCGTCATGGGTACGTTTCCGACGTCTATCGAACAGGAACGGCGAACGGCTCGTGCAGTCATCGACTGGTTGGGGGCGGAAGCCCGCGTGCATGTTCCGGCCAGGTCGTTGTCCGCCCCCCGTTTGCACCGGTGGTCGCGCACTGTGGCGCCGGCCGTATTTCTGATCTCGTTCGCGCTGGGACTTGCGATCGGAAGAAGTTTTCCCGTGCCACGGTGAAGGGCATGATCGAGCCGCCCCACCGTGGCTGGACGGGTCGTGGAGGGACACGTGAGCATCCCCTTGATTGTCGTCTCGAACCGGGAACCCTATGAGCATCGGCGTGAGGGGAATCGGTTGGTTTGCACACGCACGGACGGCGGGTTGACGGCCGCCCTCGATCCTGCGTTGCAACGACTGGGAGGAACCTGGATCGCCTGGGGCAGCGGGAAAGCGGACCGTGACGCGGTCGGACCGGATTCAACGGTGGCGGTGCCTCCCGGTGCTCCCAGATACCGGTTGCGCCGCGTCTGGCTGGACGAAGCCGACGCCAAGGGCGGGTATCTCGGGTACGCGAATCAGGTGCTATGGCCGCTCTGCCACGTCACCCTGGATCGAATAGCCTACCAACAGTCGTATTGGGATGCATACCGGCGGCTCAATCAGCGCTTTTGCGACGCGGTGCTGGAAGAAGCACGTCGCCAGGCAGGAATCATTTGGATCCATGATTTTCATCTCTCTCTGTTGCCACGGTTGATCAGGGTCGCCGCCCCGGAGCGAGTCATCGCGCTGTTCTGGCACATTCCCTGGCCCGGCCCGGACGTCTTCCGGATTTTGCCGGAACGCCGAGACCTGTTGGAGGGAATGCTCGCGGCCGACAGTTTGGTGTTTCAGACCGTGGAACATGCCCACGCATTCGCGGACTGTGCCGAACGTTTTGTGGGAGCCGAAATCGGCGATGCGCACGAGACGCTGTCCTATCAGGGCCGCCGGATCAAGCTTGCTGCGCATCCGATCAGCGTCGACTACGAAGCCATCTCACGACGCGCGTTGGTGACACAAATCAACTGGCCCGCCACCTTCGTCAAGCGCAGACTGACGTCGCGCCCCGAGATCCGGTTCGGGCTGGGCGTGGATCGCGTGGATTATTCCAAGGGGCTCCTCAAACGGCTGTGGGCCCTCGACGATTTTTTTACCCGGTATCCCGCCTATCGAGGCCGGTTCACCTTCATTCAGATCGCTGTACCCACTCGGAGCGAGATCGCGGCCTATCGGCGCTATGCGGGTGTGATCCGTGCGACGGTTCAGGAGATCAACGATCGCCACACCGCCGGCGGCAGCGCCGAAGTGAGCAGCGCGGATGCATGGCGTCCGATCGAGCTTCATGAAGGCCGGATCACGTTCAACCTGCTGTTGGCCTATTATCGGCTGGCCGACCTGCTGATCGTCAGCTCGGTCTACGACGGTATGAATCTGGTGGCCAAGGAGTACGTGGCCTCGCGTGTCGATGATACCGGCGTGTTACTGATCAGCCAGATGGCCGGGGCCTCGCAGGAGCTCATCGATGCCCTCGAGATCAATCCCTACGACACGGAAAGGGTGGCGGACGCCATTCACCGGGCGTTGGAGATGTCCCTCGCTGAGCAGAAACAGCGCATGCATGCCATGCGTGCATATCTGAAACATCATGACGTACATCGGTGGGTGCAACAATGTCTGGCCGATGCCGAAGCCTGCCTGAGCCGTCCGCCTCCTGTTGATCCCTCCTCGGTGGGCGTTCGCAAAAAACGCGATAATTTTTGCCATCCCGTTTCGGATGAGTAGACTGGTTCCTAGACGGATCACCATTCACTCCAGATCGGAACCAATTGCGTCATGAGCAAGCCATTCAAACCCCGCTCGCATTCCCGAATCCCCATCAGCTGCTTTCTGTACTATCTCGGAGAGGGTTTGGTCGGCACCGGGAAGGTGTGCGACCTCTCCGTAAAGGGTTGGCGCATCGAAGGCGATAAACCGGTCACGGTCGGTATGAAGCTGACGCTGCGGGTGTTCCTTCCGGACCAACCCAAAGCCATCGACATCGACGGCGCGACCGTGCAATGGGTCAAGGACCGCGCATTCGGTCTTGAGATCGTGCGCATGAGCGCGTCGGCCGAAGCACGTATTCAGAAATTCGTCGAGTCCATGCTCAACTCGCCCGGCTCCTCCCGCGTGGCATAACGATCGCGTTCCCGCAATCTCCGTTCCCTCCTTCCATCCCACCGCGCGTCATAATTACGTCGACATCCCAATCAGTTAGTGCAGCGCCCTGTTCTGCGCGCATTGAGTGTCCCTCTGTCCCAAGCAGGCGCATCGAACCGGGCGGGGGAGTCCCCTCTTTTGAGGACTACCGGGGGGCCGGCGGATTTTCATATTCTGCCGAGGCTTTTGACCTGGTCGGAGGATCGGATGGATCAACAGAATCGCCCTCGTTTTATTGTCGAATGCACCGGATCCCGCTCGGAGGATGGTCGGCTGGTGTGGAACGGCAGAATGTTGGACCTCTCGATTCCAGGATGGTCGCGGACGGGCCTGAAAGGGTTGGAAGCGGGCGATCTCCTGCAGCTCCATCTCCATATTCCCGGGCAGCCGAAACCCTTGTCGGTGCGACTTGCCACGATCCGCTGGATCAGCGACTCCCGTGTCGGGGTCGATCCCATTCTGATGGATGCAGACGACCAACTGCGACTCAACGCGTTCGTCACAGCCCACGGGGCCCCCCCTCAATTCAGTACCGACCGGCGCGAACAGATCGTTATCTCGGACGCCGGCTAGGCGCTCTTCACCCCGTTCTTCTCTCATCGATTGCTTGACATCGGCGGGTCAGATGGTGTCTCTTGACTCAATGGCCTCGTCCGCTGTGAAGGGTCGGGTGCTTTCGGCCCGGGCCACCTCTCAGGGCCGACGCAGATGAGGATCCAGGGATGACGACCGGGACGAACGTGTCTCACGCCGCGCACACCACGCCCCTCACTCCCGAAACGGAAGCCCAGGTCGCCCAGTTCGCAGAAACCGACATCCTCGTCGGGATTCCCAGCTTCAACAATGTCGAAACGATCGGCCATGTCGTTCGCGCGGTCAGTGCGGGCTTGGCGAAATACTTTCCCCAGGCCCGTTCGGTCCTGGTCAATTCGGACGGAGGATCGACCGACGGCACCCAGCAGGTGGTGGCGCAGGCGGTCGTCGACCTCAAGACCCTGTTCATCGGCGATCAACAGAGCTCGCTGCATAAGATCATCACGCCCTACCACGGTATTCCGGGGAAGGGGAGTGCGTTCCGCACCATTTTCGAGATCGCTCGAAGACTGAAGGCGAAGGCATGCGCCGTGGTCGACTCGGACCTCAGGAGCATCACGCCCGAGTGGATCGAACTGCTAGTGAGTCCGGTCCTGGAGCAGGGCTACGATTACGTCGCTCCGTATTACCTGCGGCATAAGTACGACGGCACGATCACGAACAGCATCGTCTACCCGATGACCCGCACGCTCTACGGGCATCGGATCCGGCAACCGATCGGCGGGGATTTCGGGTTTTCCGGGCACCTGGCGCAGCATTACCTCGACAAACACGTGTGGGAGTCGGAGGTCGCCAAGTTCGGGATCGACATCTGGATGACNNGAGGTCGGGGTGGAACCGGTCAACGTCAATGTGGACCGGATGATCAGCAGCTTTCGGCAGGGTCTCACCGATCTGGCGCCCATCTGGGAACAGATCCTGGCCCCGGGGACCCGGCAGAGCCTGAAACCGCTGGGGACCTGTTCGTTGCAGGACTTTCGCATTCCCGACAATCTCTGGGCCCGCGTCGTATTCGACGCGGCGGTGGCCTACCGGAATCGGGTGTTGCCGCGCGAACATCTGCTCAAGGCCTTCACCCCTTTGTATCTGGGGCGTACGGCTTCGTTCGTGCTGGATACCCAGGGGCTCACGTCCGCGGAAGCCGAGGGCCGGATCGAGACGCTGTGTCAGGCCTTCGAGAAGGATAAATCGTATCTCGTAGCGCGGTGGAACGAGCCTCAGACCAGTTGATGCGACCGACTCCTTCCGTCTGAAGGCAGGCTGTCGCAGGAGCCGGAGGAGGGGACCATGAAAGAATTTCTGGAAAAAGGCTTACTCGATCCCTTGGAGCTGATGGCCAGGCAGGTGCTGGCGGTGTTGCCAAGCATCCTCGCGATGTCCATCATTTTCTTTGCCGGCTTGGTGGTGGCCTGGACGGCCAGTCAGGCGCTCGAACGGCTCTTGCGGGTCGTGGGGTTGGACCGGTTGTGCGATCGCCTGGGGGTGACGGGGGCGCTGCTGCGCGGAGGGGTAAAAACCGATCCCTCACGCCTGGTCGGGCAGTCGGCCTATTGGCTCGTCATGATTTTCGCGACCGTGGCCGCGTTGGGCGCCTTGAATCTGCAGCCGATCAACGATTTTGCCAAGTCGTTCCTCGCCTACGTGCCGCATCTCGTGACGGCGGGCATCATTCTGGTCGCGGGGTGGCTCCTGTCGAACTTCGTCTCGCAGGCGGTGCTGATCGCCGCGGTGAACGCGGGTTTGCCCCCGGCACGACTGGTGGCAACCTGTTCGCGGTGGGGCATTCAGTTGCTGGCCGTGGCCATGGCACTCGAGCAGCTCGGGATTGCGCAAAATATCGTGGTGGTCGGTTTCGGCATCACCCTCGGCGGGCTTGTGTTGGCCGGCGCCATTGCATTCGGTCTGGGCGCGAAGGATCTGGCCAAGGACTATCTCGAGCGGGGGCTGTCCGTACGGTCGAGGGATCGCGCGCCGGATGACCTCCGTCACATGTAAAGGAGTATCCATTCGTCCATGCACAAATTAGAAAGGATGCGAATGAACCGATCAGCCGGAGAGTCTGATGGAGAGGCGAAGACGCGCCAGTGGTTGGGCGGCGAAGCGGTCGTGCCTCGCTATCCCCGCCGGCGTCAATTCCCGGTGGCCCTGAACCGTTCGCTTTCCGGCCTGATGGCGTTGGCCGTCGGGCTGGGGTTCGCCGGGGGGCTGGTCATCGGTCTCCGCTGGTGCCGGTGTTCGAATTCCGCTGCTTCCCCTCGATGAGTCCGCTCGGTGTTCCCGCTCACGATCCTGCCGCTCGGGGATAATCGCCGCGTTCGTGTCGATGCGTCCATGATGTCTACCCGCCGGTCATGCAAAACCGCTCGACAGGCACGCCGTTTCATGGCACCGTCGGAGCCTCTCGAGGTCACGCCCGCCACTCAGGGCGCCGAGCGTCACCTCGTCCGCAGGCATTCCCCATGAACGATCTCTCGATCGCGCTCGTGATCTTCATCGCGGCCTATGTCGCGATCATCAGCGAACGCATCCACAAGACCATCGTGGCGCTCTTCGGGGCCGCCCTGATGATCGTCTCCGGGGTTGTGACGCAGGAGGAAGCCTTTCACTCCCGCGAATACGGCGTGGACTACAACGTCGTCTTTCTGCTCATCGCAATGATGGTCATCATCAACATCGTCCGGAAGACGGGGCTGTTCGAGTGGTTGGCCGTCTGGGCCGTCAAGCGGACGAGGGCGAGGCCGTTTCCCATGCTCGCGCTGCTCTGCACGATCACCGCGGTGCTTTCGGCGTTTCTCGACAACGTGACGACCGTGCTGTTGATGGCGCCGGTGACGCTCGAAATGGCCAAACGTCTGGACCTCGAACCTGTGCCGTTTCTGGTCGGCGAGGCTCTGGCGTCCAACATCGGCGGGACGGCCACGCTGGTCGGCGATCCGCCGAATATCATGATCGCCAGCAAGGCCGACTTGGGCTACATGGATTTCCTCGTTGTCCTGGGACCGGTGGTGGTCGCCATCTTCGTGTTGTTTCTGGCGGCGATGTGGGTCTTCAAGGGGCGCTCGATGTCGGTATCCGCCGAACTGCAGGAACAGGTGCTGGTCCTGAACGAGGATGATACGATCAAAGACCGAGCGCTCCTCCGCACCTCACTCTGGCTGTTGGGGTTCACGACGCTGGGATTCTGCCTGCACGGCCTGGTCCATCTGGAGCCGGCCACGATTGCGTTGCTGAGCGCCAGTGTCTTCATGGTCGCCGGGCACGGACGCGGACCGATCAACGGAGAGGCGCAACTGGACTATCTGACCGAAGTCGAATGGAAAACGATCTTCTTTTTCATCGGCCTCTTCATCCTGGTCGGGGGATTAGTCAAGACCGGCGTCATTCGGCTGTTGGCCCAGGAATTGATCGTGGTGACGCGGGGCAGCGAGATCGGGACCACGATGGCGGTGTTGTGGGGATCGGGCGTTCTGTCGGCGATCGTAGACAACATTCCCTACGTGGCGGCGATGAATCCCTTGATCGTCGACCTGGCCCGATCGCTGCATCCGAACGTGACGGGGTACACCGCGCTGGTGCACCAGCCCGACATCATTCCTCTCTGGTGGGCTCTGGCACTGGGCGCCTGTTTGGGAGGCAACGGGACCCTGATCGGGGCTTCGGCGAACGTCATCATCGTGGACCTTGCGCGTCGAGCGGGCTTTCACATCAGCTTCTGGCGATTCTTCCTGATCGGGTTCCCCGTCATGGTCGGGTCCCTGCTGGTCAGCACCGCCTATCTCTGGCTGTTATATTTTTGGTGAGGGGAACGCCGCCGCCTCCGGGCGGTGTCCCGACCATAGGACGGCGGTTACGTCTGTCGGAGGAAATCGAGCACGCTGCGATTCCACCCGACCGGCCCGATGCCGGGCGCCCGGATCAGGTTCGGAATCTGTACGTCGGGATCGTAGGAGCCGTCCGGTTTCTGGACCAGGATGGGGTGATCGACCAAGGCCAGCATCGGCAGATCGTTCAAACTATCGCCGATCCCGACGGTGATCAGCGGCTGGCCATCCGCCTGAGACAACTGTCGATAACATTGCAACAAGATCCGGCTCGCCACTCCCTTATCGTTCGGTCCCATCAGATGATAGAAGCGACCGCCGCGGGTACACCGTAGGTTGCGCGCCGCTACGGCACGCTGCAGGTCGTCCCAGGAAACACCGTTATCGAGGAACACGAACGGTTCGTCGTACTCCCGCTGTTTGGCGAGCAGCGCATCGGAGGGCGACAGCCCCGTGAGTTTCGCCACCTCTTCCGTCGACATATCACCCAACCCGTGAAGCCGGCGCCCCAGCGCCTGACCGATCTCTTTGAGCGCAACCCGCAACCCGACGTAGGGAGCGCCGATTTCGACGACCTGATAATCGCCCCGAATGGTCGCGTGTTCGACGGGGAATGGGAAATAGCCCTTGGGCAGAAACACCCCGCCCCCGTTTTCGACGATGAAGGGATGCTGGTGGACGAGGCGAAAACGAATCGGTTCGATTTCCGATCGGGTTTTGCTGGACACCAAGATCAACGACGCGCCGACTGCTTGAACCATGGCCAAGGCCTCGGCGGCTGCATCGTATGAGTAGGTGTCTGCGTCGAGGAGGCTCCCGTCGAGGTCGGTGAAGATGACGATCCGAGGCATGGTCAGCCTGCGACTCCCTTGCAAGCAGTATACGGAAGTTTGATCGGCGGAGAAAACATGCGGTGGTTGAGCGAGCCCTGCAAAGCCGGGCTGTGACGATTCTCTAGAGGGTGCATATCGGCCGGAACGGCCGACTTCTGAACCCGCAGGTCGCCGTCAGCGGGTCCCGGATGTGCCACTCCTGGATCAGGCCGTCATTAACGACGTCCGGCGACAGGGCCTTGACGGTCGCGATGCCGAGAGATGTTTCAGTCCTGACACAGGGGGAAGTCCTCATTTAGGAAGCGCCAGCTTTTGCCGAAGAGTGTGCAAAATTGGCTAACAACGCCGGAATAAGGTCTCCGGACAAGCGGCAAATAACCCCTGAATTTTGCGAGGTGGCTAATGGGGAAACCATACAGTCATTGAGGCACCCCCCTTGCATTGCTCTGAATGGTTTTCTTCGCCCGCGCCCCGAAGCCGTAACAATCGGGCCGTCCAAGGAAGCCACCCTAAGTGCCTGCAAAGCAAAAAGCCTGTAATCTGCTAAGGTTATACCGTGCGATCCGACAAGAAATCCCCCCTAAAATCTGACAAGAAGACTGCCTCCAAAATCCAGAAAAAGGGCGCGATCGGCTACAACAAGAAGTCGGCGCTGCTGGAAGATGCCATCACGCAAATGAACGCCGGCAAGTACGGCCGCGCGTCGTCCGCCCTCAAGGAACTGCTCGCCCTCGATCCTCTCAACGCCGAAGCCCGCCGCCTGTTCGCGACGTTGCATTTGCGCCTCGGAAGTCTCATGAGCGCCCGCACCGCGTTCGAATCCCTGGCACGTGAAGCGCTGGAGCGTCAAGACTATTGGTTGGCTGAATCGCTGCTGCGGGAGTACCTGATCGCGGGACCCCGATGTGTCCCCTTCCTCGCAATGCTTGGCCATGTGTACGAGGAGAAAGGCGACGCCATGGCCGCGGTCGGGGAGTACGGGAAGGCGGTCGAGGTGCTGCTGGAGGACCCCGACCCCGAGAACCCCAATCGAGCCAGTGAGCTCTATGCCAAGATTCGCGACCTGGCACCGGGAAGTCCGGTGGCGTTTCGGTTCGCGGCCATGTTCGACCCCACAACCGGTCAGGTGTTGGCACCTGTTGCGTCGCCGGTTGCCTCCACGCCGGGCGGCGATGCGCCATCGGAAGCCCCTGCTTCTGAGATCGCGGCCGAGCCGTCTACGGTTTCCAATCCCGCCGCGGAGCCGGGGGCAAGTGTTCGGTCCGAGCCGTTGAGCAAGCACCCCTTGCAGGTGGAAGCGATCGCTCTTGAGACCGCGCCGTTCCAGTTTGCCGCCGTACCGGGGACCGCGGAAGCCACGGCGGGTCCTGCGACCGCCACTCCAGACTCATCGCCCTCCCTTGAGGTACTCCTGGGGCGTGCCGAACCACCGACGAGCCGGCCGGGGGTCGTTCCGGTGGCGCCGGTTGCCCCCGAGGCCGCCACCGTTCCCCCGGCAGCTACCACCTCGGCGCCGTCGCCTATGCCCTGGGAACAGATTGATGCGCCGACGAGTACGAGCTCGACGGCCGCTACGGAACCGGTGTCCTCGGTCCCTGCGCCATCCTTCGGCTTGACCGGCTCATTGGATCAACTTTCGCAATCGGCTTCGGCGTCGATCGCGGATGCGCCCGCTGCTCCGGCTCCGATGCCGTGGGAGCAGATGGAGGAGACCTCGGCGATTGTCCCGCCTCCTGCTCCGCCAGAGCCCCTAGCAACCTTGGAATCCGTCTCGATCCCGGAGCCACCGCCGGACGTTCCGGCCCCCACGATCGAGGTGCTCTCACAGCCAACCTCCGCCCCCATTGCCGAGGCGCCTGCGTCACCCGCTCCCATGCCATGGGACCAAGTCCAGGAGATTCCGGTCGACGTGCCACCCCCGAGCGAACCGAGGCTCGAGGCCGAAACGGATCAACACATCACAGGGTCGGCCCTCGTGGAGCCCACTCTGACGGTACCGGCCGAAGCGGATCAAGCGATTCCGCCTGTGCCGTCAGAAGCCGCGTCTCCCACGATATCGTGGGAAGACATCCTCAAGGTAGTGGGGCAACTCCAGGCCGAATCCACACCGGCGGAGGTCCCTTCACCTGTATCGATGGGCGAGCCTGCGGCGCCGGTTTCGCCCGTCGAACCGACCGTGGCCGTGACCCCCTCGGCGCCGACCGAGGAAGTCGCGAGCGAGCTCAAGGCTGAAATACCGGACGCGTTCTCAAGTGGGTCGATTCCTGAGGGTCCTCCGCTTCCGGCGCCCATGCCGTGGGAACAGGTCGAGCACGACACGGTTGCAATTCCCCGACGGGAAAGCGAACCGGAGTTCGGATCGATACCGATGGCTATGCCTCCGGGGAGTGAAGATCCGACGCTGATTCTCCAGGCCCCGCTCGAAGCGCATCTCTCCAGCGCAACCGATGTATGGCAGAGCGTTTCGGACAATGCAGCATCGGTTCAGGTGAACCCGACATCCTCGACGGAGCTTCGCATTCTCTCACCGGATTCTCCGATCGAACCGGTTTCCAAACAGGACCGGCCGATCCATATTCCGCTCGAAGCCTTCGAGCCGGTGGAGGAGTCGAGCGATATCGACCTCTCGGATTCACAGCCGTCGTTCCATGTGCCTACCGTAGACGAAGTACGTGAGCCTTCATCGCCAACCGCTCCGGAACCACCTGCACCTGTTGCTTCGGAATCGACGCCGATGCCGGTTCCCCAACCGGCTCCGATGGACATTGCGGTTCCGACCGAACCGGCCGCCGCGCCCTTCGCCGCGTCGGTCTCCATTTCATACGCCGCGGCGCCTCCCATTGAATCTGCGCCTTCTGAGGTGACCGTTTCAGATGCGGCTCCCGTCGCCGCGCCAGCGCCGGCTACGCCGGTGGAAGAAACCCCATCCCTCGCGGCTGCAGCGCTCGTTCCGGAATCGCTTACGGCTCGGATCGAGCCAGTTGCCGCGTCGCATACGGAGGTGCCGTCCAGGGAGGCGCCGAGCACTCCGCAGGCAATCCTGTCATTCGAGCCCGTGCAGGGTGCGGCTACCCCGGTCGTTGAACCAGCACCTGCCGAATTACAGCAGCAGCCAGTCCTCGACGCGGAAGCTGCTCCGGAACCGAGACAGGCTCCACCGAAAGGGAGAAAGTCCCGCTCCCGTGGCCGCAAAGACAAAGCGCCTGCCGCAGAAGGAGCCCCGATCGAGCCGGCTCCGTTGGAAAGTCAGCCGGTAGTCGAAACGCCTCGGATGGAGTCTGTGTCCACTCAGTCCGAGGTTACGTCGGCAGCTCCGGCTGCATCAGCCGTCGAAGCCTCCGGCGTGGCGCCCGAGCCCATTGCACCGACGAGTGCTGCTCCGCAACCAGCTCCGACCGAAGCGCCCACCTCCGCTCCTGCAGCGGCGGGGGAGATTCAGATTCTGTGGGACGACTCGAAGGGGAAATCGTCGCCGAGTTCCAGTGGCGGCTTGCTGTCACGCTGGCTCAAGAAGCCGGAAGCGCAAGCCCCGAGCGCGCCGCCGCAGGAACCCGCGCCGGAGGCCACCGCCGAGGCGTCCACCACGATCAGTCGTCGAGAGGCCGCCGCATCCGCCGTGGACATCCTGTTCGACCGGTCGAGCGCGACCAAGATTCCGCCCCTCGAAGAGCCGGTGGTGAAGGCCAAACCGAGGAAACCGGTCGCCGGTCGCGCGCTGAATCGCATGCGTCTGGGTCTGACCCTGTTTCTGAGCACGTGCTTTTCGACCACCAGATCGCTCGTCCTCTCCGTCATCGCGCTCGTCGGGTTGGTGGCGGCGCTCGCGGCTATGGCCGTCGGAGGGGCCGGTCTGACTTGGATCTTCCTGGAAGAACAGCCGAATGCGGCCTATCACAACCTCACGTCAATTCCCCAGCGAACGCTGCAGGACCCCGCGAAAAACGGATACTTCTTGCTGCTCGGCTTCGGCGGTCCCACCACGCAGGATCCGGTTCTGGCCGGTTTCGAGCGCAAGGTCGACGAGTCCGACCTGGAATTTGCCAAGACCTGTTTATCCGGGGAGGACGGCCGAGCGGCGCTTCGTCAGGGGGCGTCGGCTGAAGTGCTGGGGAAGTGGTTCAGGGGCATGGATCCGGCGTCGCAGATGAAGGCGGAGGCCACGGGTGTCCGTTCGTGGACGGCCCAGGCGGACGTCTCCATGAGTCGCTACCGGCAGTGGCTGAAGATGCCGTTCGAGGATTGGGGATATGGACAAGCGGCGAGCCCGAACTGCGGTCTGATTCTCTACGCGCATCGATTGTACGTGGCGGAGGGGTTCGCGCAGGATCAAGAGACCGGGCTGGAACGTTTGGAGACCGACATGGGGGCCTGGCGCGCCGTGTTGGGCCATGCGAAGACCCTGCCGGTGAAGATGTTGGCCAGCGCCGCCGTGAACGACGACAGCGCTGTGGTCAGCGGACTCTTGTTGCGCCCCGACCTCGACGAACGAACCATCGGTCGCCTGTCCAAATTGGCTCGTCCGCTCGACCAGGTCGAGCAGTCGATGCGGTGGCCCATGCAAAGCCAGTTCGTGTCGGCGACGAAGACGGTCGATCAAGCGCTGAAATCGGACAAGAGCGATGCCCGGCCGTTCTATGTGTCGGTGGCGGCGGCCCTCCCGCTTCCCAAACAGCGTCGGTTCAATGACTATGCGGAGTACTATGAAGCGGCCAGCAAGGCGGCGTCCGAGGGCCGCTATGCGAACCTCCCGAAGCTCGGCCAGTTCGTTCGGACGCCGGCCGAGGGCATCACGGATTACCTTGTCAACCCGATCGAGAACATCATCGGCCTCGAACCGTTGCCCTCGTGGGAACAATACGGCGGTCGGGTGATGGAAACCGACGCGCGCCTGCGCTTGGCGGGTTTGCAGGCCTGGCTGAGGCGGACTCCGCCCGAGCAGGATTTGCTCACCAGGGTCGCCAAGGCGGGACAGACCCTCTACGACCCCTTCACGGGATTTCCCATGCTGGTCAATATGAAGAGAGGCGTGTTCTACAGCGTCGGGCACGATATGAAGGACAACGACGCCAACAGCCAATTCGATGTGGTGGCCCAAATCCCCTTGATGCCCGGCCAGGACGCCAAGCGCACTGCCGTCATGTCCAGGCCCAAATAGCCCGGTTTTGTCCCCTCGCGGCACGCCCCTGTAACCCTGTCAACGCGATCCGTCCTCGTACGTTTCCCATTCCCATGGGCGAGGCACGCCCACGGTTTCGTCAGGAGATCAGGCTATGCGGGTCGAGGAGACCGGGCGGCAAGAGAGAGGCGACGGCCGCGCTGGAACCGGACGGACCGTGAAGTGGGACCTTGACGGCGGGCGGGATCAAGCCGACAATCGAACCAAGGGAATTCGGGCGATCCATCCCGAGAGGATGGGATAGACGGCGATGGACGGCTGGAGTTCCCACATCATGGTACGTGTGCAGCCCGGCAGCCTCTGCCTGGGTGGGAGGGCGATACTCCTGGAGCAGACCCAGGCATTGGATCGGTTCCTGGCGGGCATCGAGCGGCGCGCATTCCGCATGGCCCATATCGCCACGGGGAATGAGGACGATGCGCTCGATCTCGTTCAGGAGGCCATGCTCAAACTGGTCGATCGCTACAGCGATCGACCGGAGGCGGAGTGGGGGCCGCTCTTTCATTGTATCCTTCAGAGTCGCATTCGCGACTGGTATCGCCGCACACGAGTCCGGAACCGATTGCGGGAATGGTTCCGCGGAAATCAGGACGACGAGGACGAGGAGGATCCGCTCGAACGTATTCCGGACCTGGATGCCGCGTCGCCGGACGAAGAACTGCGACGCAAGCGCGCCTGCCGGGCGCTCGACGTCGCGCTTCGGACCCTGCCGCTGCGGCAGCAACAGGCGTTTCTCTTGCGGGCGTGGGAAGAGCTCGACGTGGCGCAAACTGCAGCGGCGATGGGGTGCTCGGAGGGGAGCGTCAAGACGCACTTCTTTCGCGCGGTGCAGGCCCTGAGGAAGAAATTGGGGGAACATTGGCCATGAGCGATCGGCCGGACGAGAGGGACGCCAGGCAGTTCGCGGCGTCGGCTAAGCGGGTGCTCGATCAGAGTCTCCACGATCTCGATCATGACACGACGCTGCGCCTGCAGCGGGCTCGTCTACGCGCGCTCGACCGGTCGGCTCGGCGGCACCCCTGGCTGGCCTGGACCGGCGGAGCGGTATTGGCCTCGGTCGCAGTCCTGATGGTCGTGCTCTGGAGCAAACCGACCGCGGTCGAGAATCACAATCATCTGCCGTTGTTGGAAGATCTGGAACTGGTGACCTCGCCGGAGAACGTCGAAATCTCCGAAGACCTTGAGTTCTATGACTGGCTGGCAGATGCCACCTCGACGACCGGTTAGGTGGATGCTGGCCGTGGTGCTGACCCTGTCTGCATCGGCTGAGGCCGCGCCGAAAGCCGCCGGACCATCCGAAGCGCTCCCCGCGGATTTCCTGGAATTTCTCGGCTCGTGGGAGACGCAGGACGGACGGTGGGTCGATCCCTTCCCGGACCGCCGGCCCTTGGAACCGGGGCCCAATCGAGCAGCCGAACTTCAGCAGCGGAAGGCCGATCTCGAGAAAGACGATCGTGCCAAATCGGGGAAGCCAGACTCTCAGGCGCCGGCGGCGACGCAGCCGGCGCCGGGCAGTCATCACCAGAGACCATGATGCTCCGTCTCCTGCTCACACTGTGTCTCGTCGCCGTGACGGGGTTCGCCTGGGCGCAAGGCGAGGGGAAGGGTGTGCCTTGGAGCCAACTGACGCAGGAAGAACAGAAGATCCTGCAGCGATTCAGCGATGCGTGGGATCAGTTTCCCTCGCACCGGCAGGAGCGGTTGCTCAAGGGGGCCCGCAAGTGGAGCACGATGAGCCCCGAAGAGCGGAAAGAAGCCGAGCGGCGATTCCAACAGTGGCAGGAAATGTCACCGGAACAACGGCAATTGCTGCGGGAGCGCTTTCAGCGGTTTCGGCAGCTCTCGCCCGAAGAACGCGAGGCCGTGCGAAAAGCCCGGCGGTGGTTCAAATCGTTGCCGGAGGATCGCCGACAAGAGCTTCGGGAACAGTTCAAAGACATGTCACCGCAAGAGCGTCGTGCGTACCAGCAGGAACTCCGGCGCCAACTCCTCGAAGGCCCCGCCCCCGATGCGACTCCGAAAGCGCCGACTCAATCCGGATCATCCGCGACGGAGGAGTGACTCTCCTGGGCGCTCGCTCCCTCGCTGATCCTTCACGTACACGCTTCCCTTCATCCCCTTCGCAACCTTCTTCAACTCTGAGGCGATCTTGCTGACGTCGCCGGGATGGGAGATCTGTCGGTGTTCGTTGGTGACGACGGCGATCGAGAGGCTCATGATCGGGAAGCGCTCGCGGTTGCCCTTTCGGTCGACGGAGTCGATGTAGCCCTTCTGCCGATCCTCGGGATCGTAGAAATCCGGGATCACCAGGTCGAAACGTTTGATCAGCGTTTGGCAGATGGTGTCGATGGTCTGCGGCGAGCTCATGAATACAAAATCGTCCCCGCCCACATGGCCGACGAAGCCGTCGGGGCCCGCGAGCTCGCTGATGACAGTGGTCAAAATCCGGCAGGCGACGACCAGCACTTCGTCGCCGCGCGAGTACCCGTAGCGGTCATTGAAGGATTTGAAGTTGTCGATATCGAGATAGGCGAGCGCGAACGGGGCGTGGCTTTCGATCCGCGCCGTCGTCTCGTGGAGAATGGTGCTGTTCCCGGGTAATTTCGTCAGCGGGTTGGCATCCAGAGAGCGGGCGAGCCGGCTCAGGCAGAGCCTCACCCGTTGCGTCACCTCTTCCGCACGATAAGGAATGGCGATGTAGTCGTCGATGCCCAGTGCCGTCCAATCGAGATCGCCGATCCGGATATCGCGGACGAGGAAGATCAAGGGCAGCCGCCCGAGGAAGGGGTCGGCCCGAAGGTCGCGAGCCAGCGTTTCGGCGGACCGGCCGTTCGTGCCCTCCGCGGCGAGAACCAGACAGGGCGGATCCTGCACCAGCTCATGCATGGCGAGGCCGGTCGCGTCCCCTACGACCACGCCGAATCCCGCTTTTGCGAGCCAGGCCGACAGCCGTTCGATCTCCGCCGGATCATTGTGGAGGAGCAAAATACGCCGGTTGGGAGAGGAACCGCTCATAGGTAATCGTCGATCGTCTGGAATTCCTCGGTCGCCTTGGCGAGACAGCCGGCCAGGCTCTGTTCGTCCAGACCTACGAGCTTCCAGGCCGGTGCCGAGAGAGGCGGTACGAGATCGTCGCCGGGGTTGCCGCAAGCCAATCCCTTCACCAGAATGTCGGCCACGTGTACGATCGCGGTTTGCAGTTTGGCCTCTTGGGCGGCTGCAGGCGTGTGGTGGTACATGATCGGTTCCCGCAGCGTAATGGGCAAGTGCCAGGAAGCGGCCAGCCAGCCTCCGACGTCCGCATGGGTCACGTCGAAGAGCGCCTGTTCCGATTCCAGGAGTGAACGGGCCGGGTCCGTGGTTGCAGCCGTGATCTGGCGGCCTACGTCCGGCCATTTCACGTACAGCACGACTTTGCCGATGTCATGGAGCAGGCCGGCGACGAACACTTCTTCCGGGTTCTTCATCTCCGCCTTGGTGCCCAGAATATGCGCGGTGATCGCCACGCCGAGCGAATGGCGCCAGAGCTGGTCCATGCCGGCGGTCTTCATCATGTCGAATGCCGTGGCGCAGAGCGTCAGGCCTTTCACGACGTTCAGGCCAAGCACCACGACGGCGTGGGCCACGGAGGCAATGCGGGAGGGGAAGCCGTAGAACGGCGAATTTGCGAGGCGCAGCACCTTGGCGGAGAGCACTTGGTCCTTTTCGATCAGCCCGCCGATCTCTTCCGCCGACACGTTGGTGCGACCGATCATCGAGGCGAGCTTCTGGACGACGTGCGGGAGCGTCGGCAGCTCGCCGACCTGTTCGATCCGTCGCTTGAGGTCAATTTTCCCGGTCGGGCTCATGATGAAGCGGGCGGCGTGTCGCCCACGCCGTGCGTACTCCGGAGATGTTGCCGAATCGCCTCGAGAATCAGGCGTTGCTGGGGATCGTGGGTCACACGGCAGAATCGATGGTCCAGTTCGGCTTCCAGTTCAGCCAGCGTCTTCCCGCTGCTGTCCCCGGCATCTCCTTCGACGAACACCGACGTCAACCCCAATTGCCGGAGCCGGCCGATCGTCGAGTCGTCCAACGTCGCCCCGGCCGCCAGCACGACCATGCCGCTGGCGTTCGTCACCGGTTTGGCCAGCACCAGCCCGGGCGTGAGTTCTTCAAGCACGACGCGTTTCATGCAGACGTTTCTGATTCAGGGGCAGCTGCGCCTCAAGGTCGGGCGTGGGGTAACCCAGGGACCAAAAACAGGAATCCGTAGCCCTTGTATCGGTTGGATTCGTTCCAATCTAAAGTGGAGGGATCAAGCCAGGAAACAGGGCGCCAAGCTGCGACGGGTCGTCGCGTCCAGCCGCCCGCGCTCCCCTTGACAGGATAGGGGACATTCCACAGAATCGGGCGGCCTTAGAGAAGGGGAGCGCTATGAGTCGCCGCCGATTTTCACCGAACGGGTTGCTGAAGCAAGGGGTGGTTTCGGATTCGCCGATTCCCACCCGCGTCGTCTCCAATGAGGAATTCACGCCCTATCCCCAAACGCCGGCGCAGGCTCGGGTGGAACACTTGGTGCGCGAGCAGGCGCAACGCGCCGTTGCCCGATTGGGGGTAACGCGCCGCGACTTCCTGCGCACCACCGGCGGGATGGCGGCGGCCCTGCTGGCGATGAACAGCGTGTTCGGCCGGTTCTTCGACGTCTGGGACGTGGAAACCGTCGAGGGGGCGGCCTTCGCAGAGCGCCGGGGCGACCCCTATTTCATCTTCGACGTGCAGACCCACTACGTCGGCACCCATTACGATCAATCCGGGACCGAAGCCTCACGGAAAGGGGCGGTCAGTAAACAGGCTTTGCTGTCGTTGCGGCGGCGGGCCAAAGAATCCGGGCTCAATCCGAAGCTGGCCGGTGACCGCGGGACCATCGACGATCTCTCCTGGCAGAACTTCATCAAGGAAGTGTTTCTGGACAGCGACACCTCGATCGGGCTGATCAGCACGCCGCCCGGTCCCTATCCCCAAGAGGCTGTCGTCCCGCCGAAGGAAATGGCGCACATTCGGGACGAGATCAACCGGCTGGCCGGGTCGCAACGGATGCTGGCACACGGGCTTGCGACCCCGCAACTGGGCAGCAAGGATCTTGAGTTCATGGCCATGCAGGTTGAGACACTCAGGATCGACGCCTGGAAATGTTACACCGGCTCTTGCCCCGTCGGGTTCGACAAGGGCTGGTGGATGGACGACGAGAAGATCGCCTATCCCGTGCTGGAGCAGGCCCGCAAGCTGCGGGTGCCTCGCATCTGTGTGCACAAAGGGCTGCCGCTCGGGCCGGTGCCGGAGTACAACCATCCGCGCGACTTGATCAAAGCCGCGAAAGACTTTCCCGATCTGCAATTCCTGGTCTACCATTCCGGCCTGCTCACGTCCGCCTCGGTGGACGAGACCTGGGCCAAGACCGGCGCGATCCCATGGACGACCGAGTTCTGCGCGATGAAGAAGGCCGAGCCGTCGATTTCGAATATCTATATGGAGCTGGGTTCAACCTTTGGCCAACTGGTGACCAGCCATCCGGCGGTCTGTGCACACCTGCTCGGACAGATCATCGAGGCTTTCGGGGTCGACCATGTCCTCTGGGGGACTGATTCCATTTGGTATGGGACGCCACAGTGGCAGATCGAGGCGTTCCGCCGCTTTATCATCCCGGACGAACTCATCGAGCAATACCGTTACCAGCCGTTGACGCGATCGGTGAAGGAGCGGATCTTCGGCTTAAATGCGGCAAAACTGTTCGGGGTCGATCCGGGCGCGGTCCGCAACGAGCTGCCGGGCGACTACCTCGGCCGCATCCGGATGAGCTACCTCGATGAAGGTCCGGAACCGAGCCACCGCCTCTATGGATGGGTCGCAGGGGAATGTACTACGTAAGGAGTGAGGCGCCAGGCGAAAAGGGGAAGCGAGCGATACGCTCACATGCTCCGATACCTCTAGCCTCTCACGTCTCAGGTCGTACGAGAAACTAAACAAGGAGCCAACGAATGAAAAGTGAGATCTTGTATCCCGGAGCGTTCCCGATGGTCCGCGTGTATTTGAACGAGGGCGAGACCATCAAGGCCGAGTCCGGTGCCATGGTCGCGGCGTCGCCGACGATCGACATCGAAAGCAAGATGGAAGGCGGGTTTCTCGGCGCCCTCTCGCGCAAGATGCTGACCGGCGAGAAGTTTTTCTTTCAGACTCTCCGAGCCGGCCGCGGTCCGGGTGAGGTGTTGCTGGCCCCGACGGTGCCGGGCGAGATCGTCGTCATGGACCTGGACGGCGTGAATGAATACATGGTGCAGAAAGACGGATTCCTCGCCGGGGCGGAAGGGGTCAAGATCGAAAGCAAGATGCAGAGCCTCACGCGTGGGCTCTTGGGCGGCGAAGGGTTCTTCATTCTGCGCATCAGCGGGACCGGTCAGCTCATCCTCAACAGCTTCGGGGCCATTCACAAGATCGAGCTGAAGCCGAACGAAGAGTACATCGTCGACAACAGCCACCTCGTGGCCTGGAGCGCCACCACGACCTATAACATCGAAAAGGCCTCGTCCGGCTGGATCGCCAGCCTCACGTCGGGCGAAGGCTTCGTCTGCCGCTTCCGTGGCCCGGGCCTTGTCTATATCCAGAGTCGCAATCCCGGCAGTTTTGGGGCGTGGATTAGGCAGTTCATTCCTGTGTCGGAATAGCGGCCGATGAAAATCCTCCTATACTTCGTTCTCGGCTCACGACAAATCCTCAATGTGCCCCGGAGGCTACCCCTCCGGTTTGCGTTCACCTGCGGCCTCGTCTAGGAGCATTTTGATCAGCCGCAAGTACAAGTGTCGTCAATCGTCATCCGTCAATGGTCAAACTTCAATCGAACAGGAAGCCGACGGCGACCGGGTGACGGAGACGCTCGAGCGGCCTTTTTGATGTGCCCTGACGAATGACGCGCCTCGGGCGCATCTGGCTTCGTAATCCCCACGGTTGACGCTTGACGAATGACGGTTGCTCATGACTTCCCCAGCTAACGCGCTCTGTTTCGGAGAGGGGCTTCCGGCCAGCGGCGCGCCGTGCCATGTTGCGGTGTCGGCGGAGGGGCTGCGACTCACCGGGACCGGATCACATGATCTTCCCGGCGAAGTCATCCAGTTTTCTGGATTGTCGGTCGCGGCGGGCGGACTGGACCACGATCATCTGGTCGTGTCATGGAGCCAGGGCGCAAGGGCGCGCACGCTGTACGTCAAAGATCCTGCCGTCATCGTGACGTTTCGGCGGACCGCTCCTGCCGAACTTACCGCGCACCTTGATCGCACGGCCGAGGAAGTCCGGCGCGCGCGCCATCGGCACCGCACGGTCTGGGCGGCGGCCGGCGCCGTGGTCATTGCGCTCGGTCTGTTCCTCTGGTTCGGGTCCGATCTCCTCGTCGAGTGGGCCGTGGCCCGCATTCCCATCGAATGGGAGCAGAAGCTGGGCGAGTCCGCCTACCACGATTTTCTGTCCGGCCAAACGGTGCTCAAGGAGGGGCCGGGAGTGGCGGCTGTACAGGAGATGACCCGGCGCTTGAGCGAGAAGATCCCCAACAATCCCTACACATTCGAGGTGTCGGTCGTCCAGAGTCCGGTGGTGAATGCGTTTGCGCTGCCGGGCGGCTACGTGGTGGTGTTCACCGGCCTGATGAAAAAAGCCGAGACCGGCGAGGAAGTCGCGGGCGTCCTGAGCCACGAATTGAACCACGTACTCCAGCGCCACGGCATGGAGCGGATCGTGAAGATGCTGGGGCTCGCGGCGGTGGTCACCATTCTCCTGGGCGATCAGCAGGGGTTGGTCGGGTTGGCGAAACAACTCGGAGTGGAATTGGTGACGTTGAAATTCAGCCGTGAGCAGGAAACCGAGGCCGATCTGACGGGAATCCGTCTGCTGCATGAGGCCCGGATTGCACCGGATGGTATGATCCGGTTCTTCGAACGACTGTCTGAGAAGGATAAGGAACGGCTGGAGCTGTTCTCCACCCATCCGATGAGCGCGGCGCGTGCGGAGCGGTTGAAGGCCGAACTGGCCGCCTTGCCGAAGCGCAGTCCGGAAGCGTTCACCTTCGACTGGAGCAAGGTCCGCGAGTCGCTGGGTCCGGCAGAGGCTGCGAAGTAGTGTGGAGGCGGGACGATGCGGCTTGGCGTGGTGTCGGATACGCATGGCCTGTTCGATCGGGCGCTGCTGCGCCATTTGGCGGGTGTCGACCGGATTCTCCACGCGGGCGACATCGGCCGTGCGACGGTCATCGAGCAATTGCAGGCCATCGCGCCGGTGACGGTCGTATCCGGGAACGTGGACGGTTTCGAGGAGAGCGGGTTCCCGGTCGAACAGGTGCTCGAACTTTCGGGCCGTCGCATCGCGCTCTATCATCGACTGTATGAGGGCGGGCGGCTCACCAAGGACGGGCGGCGGTTTCTCGAGCGGGTTCGTCCCGAGGTCTGTGTGTACGGGCACACGCATCAACCGAGGGCGGAATGGCGGGACGGCATCTTGCTCTTCAATCCTGGCTCGGCCGGCCCGAAACGATTCACGCTGCCGCGCGCGGTTGGGTTGTTGATCCTCGATGCCGGTCGGATCGAAGCCCGGCACATCACGTTGGCCGATCGAGCGGAATGAGCGCGAAGAGCTTGATCGCCGACGCCGGACGAAATTTTCGCTCAACATGGTCGGGACGTTTCGCTATAATGCCGCTGGTTCGTGGGAATTTGCGGATCACGCAGACATCTTCACTCGCATAAAGGAGGACGAAGCATGAGGAGGAAACTACTTGTCGTCGTAGGCGCCGTACTGTTCGCCTCGCAGGCCGGGTTGGCCATGGCTGCGAATCCCGATACCGGACCGGGGTGCGGCCTCGGCAAATTGGCTTGGGCCGATTTCAAGAATCAAAAGAACATCGCGCCCCAGGTCATGATGGCGACCACGAACGGGACGTTCGGAAGCAACACATTCGGCATCAGCTCCGGCACATCCGGCTGCACGAACGACGGGCAGGTTTGGGCGGACCAGAAGACCACCATGTTCGCGCTGTTGAACTTCGAGAATCTGACTCAGGAAATGGCGCAAGGGAAAGGCGAACACCTCGCATCCCTGGCGACCCTCATGGGAATCCCGGACGAGCATCACGCTGCCTTCTTCTCGTTGACGCAGGAGCGCTATACCTCGCTCGTGCAGGCAGGTGAAACGTCGTCGGTCGCGCTGGTGAAAGCGTTGAACGACGCCGTCTCGCAGAACCCCGTCCTCGCGAAAGCGGTCAGCCGCTAGTCGCATACCCGAGGGGCCCCGGCCTTGTGCCGGGGCCCTTTTCTTTTTTTGCCCACCGTGCATTGCCTTCTGGTCCTGGTGATCGCCCTGGTCGTTGTCCCGCCCGTACGGGGCGAGGAGCCGATCCCGCCCTATCAGGAGCAATTGATCCAAGCTGCTCGGAAGGCGCATCTGGCGGACCAACGGGAGTGGCAGCTCCTTCTTCACTATCGGCGGGCGCTGTTCGGCGGGATCGTGAGCGAACAAGACGATCCGGGCTTCTTTCTGTCGCCGGACGGCAAGACAGATCCTCAAGCCGAACTCGACGCCACTATCAGGCAGTTCTTCTCAGACGCTCTGGTCGGACGCTCGAAACAGCCGGCGCAATGCGCCTTCGTCGCTCGCTATGCCTGGTTGAAAGAACAACTGCAGTTCGATGCGACCCGGCTGAAGCCCTTGGTCTGCGAACGGTTCGAGCGGTGGTTCAGCGAGTTTCATGCCCGGTCGGTCACGCTGATCTTTCCCGCTGCCTTCATGAACAATCCGGCCTCGATGTTCGGGCATACGTTTCTCCGGATCGACCAGGAGGGGCAGACGGCGCAGACACGCATTCTGGCCTACACCATCAACTACGCGGCGGAGGTGCCGGCTGGTTCCGACCTGGCCTATCCGATCCGCGGCATCTTCGGCGGGTATCGTGGGTACTTTTCCACCATTCCCTACTACTTGAAGGTACAGGAATACCGGGACATCGAGAATCGGGACATCTGGGAGTATCGGCTGAACTTCACCGAGGCTCAGATTCGCCGGTTGCTCATGCATGCCTGGGAACTCGGGAACGCCTCGTTCGACTACTTCTTCTTCAAGGAGAATTGTTCCTACCATCTCCTCTCGCTGCTCGACTATGCCGATCCTTCGCTTCACCTCACGG
>JRYJ01000035.1_pt1 | contig 47642 bp, 50 predicted proteins | sample 235371 | NCBI WGS metagenome assembly JRYJ01 (sample SAMN03074219, study PRJNA261477) | activated sludge metagenome | biome: Wastewater Treatment Plant; feature: Wastewater; material: Activated sludge; isolation source: activated biomass of a wastewater treatment plant treating hydrocarbon... ... | reverse complement strand
AGGGGTGGTAGATGTGGTAGCTGGTGCCCTTTTCCCGCAGCTTCGCTTCGAATTCCTCGGCGGAGAGGACGGGGCGGTCGTCCTTGAGCAGGGCGAGGTGGAGGTCGGTCATAGGATGATTTCCATTCCGTCGTAGGACACCTCGATGCCGTGGCGGGCGAGCTCGGCCCGCTGGGGGCTGTCCTCGTCGAGGATGGGGTTGGTGTTGTTGATGTGGATGAGGACCTTGCGGGTGGTGGCGGGCAGCTTGTCCAGCCATTCGATCATGCCGTCCGGGCCGCTCTGGGGCAGGTGGCCCATGTCCCGGGAGGTCTTCTTGGAGGCGCCGAGGGCGATCATCTCGTCGTCGGTCCACAGCGTCCCGTCCACCAGGACGCAGTCGGCGGCCTCCATGGCGGCCCACACGTGATCCTCCATCCTGCCGAGGCCAGGGGCGTAGAAGAGGCGCTTGCCGGACTTGGCATCCACGAGCGTTACGCCGATGTTGTCCCCGGGCTGGGGCTGGTCCCGGTGGGGGGAATAGGGCGGCGCGTTGCTGGTGAGCGGCAGAGCTTCGAAGGCGAGCCCCGGGACGCCGGCCATGGTGAAGCGGTCAGAGAGGGGCACGTCGTGCCAGTTGAGCCCGCAGTAGTGGCCGAGCACATTGAGGATGGGGTTGCCGGCGGTGAGATCCTCCCGCACCAGCGACGTGCACCACAGTTCATGGGGCTGGCGGTGCTCCCGCAGCATGTAGAGGCCGGTGGTGTGGTCGATCTGGGCGTCGATGAGGACGATGGCCCGGATGGCGGTGTCCCGCAGGGCCCGGGCGGGCTGCAGGGCGGGGAAGCTTTGCAGTTGCTGGAGGACGTCCGGGGAGGCGTTGAACAGCACCCAGTTCTCGTCGTCGCCGGAAGCGGCGATGGACGACTGGGTGCGGGCCGTCGCCCGGATCGTGCCTTTGCGGAGGCCGTCGCAATTGCGGCAGTTGCAATTCCACTGGGGAAAGCCGCCGCCGGCGCCGGCGCCGAGAACATGGATGCGCAAGATGGAATCCGCTTCGAAATGTGGAGACGGCCGGCAGGCGGGGCTTCAAGGCCCGGCCTGCCAGGGTTTGCCGTCGGGGAATCCGGCCCGCCGGCGCGCGGCGGGGTGCTGCGAATCGCTAGGGTTTAGCGATTGGCGACGTACATGGTGATTTCGAAGCCGAAACGCATGTCGCAAGCAGCGGGGGTTTGCCAAGTCATGATGAGTCTCCTGTCAGGGGTTAGGGTTGTCGTCCCGCTTTCCTGAGCCGGCGGGACTGTTATGGTTGCCGCGGCGGAAATGCAGCCGCAGCAGGGATAGAGTGCGCTCCCGAAGTTTGACCTGCGTCAAAAAATCCGGGGAATGGGCCTCATGATTTTCATGAGACGCGCCGAGGCGGGGGTCAGCGCAGCAGGGCGGCCACCAGCAGCGCCAAGAGCAGCGCAATGATGGCCAGCCAGCGGTTCTGCCGCTGCTGCTCGGCGATGAGCAGTTCCAGTTGCGGCTGCAGGTCGGCCTTGGCCGGCTGGGCCAGGGCCTGGTGCACCAGCCGCGGCAGTTGCGGCAGGGTGCGGGCGAGGTAGGGGGCTTCCTGCTTGAAGGTGCGCATCAGGCCGCGCCAGCCCACCTGCTCGCTCATCCAGCGCTCGAGGAAGGGCTTGGCGGTTTTCCACAGGTCGAGGTCGGGGTCGAGCTGGCGGCCCAGGCCCTCGATGTTGAGGAGGGTCTTCTGCAGCATGACCAGCTGGGGCTGGATCTCGACGTTGAAACGGCGGGAAGTCTGGAACAGGCGCAGCAGGACGCGGCCGAAGGAAATTTCCTTCAGCGGCCGGTCGAAGATGGGCTCGCAGACGGCGCGGATGGCGGCCTCGAACTCGTCCACCCGGGTGTCCTTGGGGGCCCAGCCGGATTCGATGTGGGCCTCGGCCACTCGCTTGTAGTCGCGGCGGAAGAAGGCGAGGAAGTTCTGGGCCAGGTAGTTCTTGTCGGAATCGGTGAGGGTGCCGACGATGCCGAAATCCAGCGCGATGTAGCGGCCGTCCGGGGCGACGAAGATATTGCCGGGGTGCATGTCGGCATGGAAGAAGCCGTCCCGGAAGACCTGGGTGAAGAAGATTTCCACCCCCGCCGCCGACAGCCTGGAGAGGTCGATGCCCTGCTCCCGCAGGCGGTCGATGCGGGAAATCGGCGTGCCCTCCATGCGCTCCATGACCATCACCGTGGACGTGCAGAAGTCCCAATGGACCTCGGGCACGATGAGGAGGTTCGAGTCGGTGAAGTTGCGCCGCAACTGCGAGGCATTGGCGGCCTCGCGCATGAGATCCAGTTCGTCGTGGAGGTATTTGGCGAATTCGGCGACCACTTCCCGGGGTTTCAGGCGCTTGCCGTCGGACCACAGCTTTTCCAGGAGCAGGGCCAGGGTGTCCATGAGGGCCAGGTCGTGCTCGATGACCGACAGCATGTTGGGCCGCAGGATCTTGACCGCCACCTCGTGGCCGCCGTCCTCGGGCTTCAGCCGCGCGAAATGGACCTGGGCGATGGAGGCCGAGGCGATGGGCGTCGGGTCGAATTCGGCGAAGACCTCCGAGGCCGGCCGCCCGTAGGCCTTCTCGATCTCCTTCAGGGCCAGTTGCGAGTCGAAGGGCGGCACCCGGTCCTGGAGCTTGGCCAGTTCGTCGGCGATGTCCGTGGGCATGAGATCCCGGCGCGTGGACAGCACCTGGCCGAACTTGACGAAGATGGGCCCCAGGGCCTCCAGGGCCAGGCGCAGGCGCACCGCCCGCGGCGCGGACAAGTTGCGCCAGAACTGCAGGGCGTTGGCGATGCGCACAAGATAGCCGGTGGGCTCGTGTTCGAGCACCAGTTCGTCGAGGCCGTAGCGGCTGGCGACGGAGGCGATCTTGAGGAGGCGGAAGAGGCGCATGGAATCAGGCCGGGTCGGCGCCGAAATCCTCCGGGGCCAGCCGGGAAGCGACCTTCAGGTGGTACTGGCCGTCCTGTTCGCGCAGCTCGACGTCGCCCACCAGCCGCCGGTCATGGGGGAAGCGCTCCTGCTTGCGCGCCATCAGGCTGATGAGCAGCTCCATGAATTCCAGCTTTTCCGGCGGCAGGGCGGGGCTCGCCGGCTGGCCGTCGAGCATGCGGGTGATTTCCTCTTCCAGCTGGCTGGGCATTTCCGGCAGACCGCCGACGAAATTGAGAATCTGGCGGCCCCGCTGCTCCCGCGGGAAGAGGGCGATGTTCCAGGCGATGGTGGCGACCATGAAGAGGCTCTGGCGCTCCTGCAGGTCCATGTCGTCATGCAACAGCGGCGCCACCAGCTCGACCAGCGCCTCCGACAGCTTGTAATCCCCGACCCCCATGCGCCGCAGGGCCTTTTTCCGGCTCGCCTTGCCCATACCGCCTCCAAAAAATCAAGCCGGCTATGTTAGCACGGCGGGGCGGCAAGCCCCGCCACCGGCGGGAAGTCGGGGGCCGGCGGCGGCCGTATTGCCCGCCCCCCCACGGGCGAGGGGGCGGCGTATAATCGCCCCTTTGAATTTTCGCCAAAAATCAATGGCCCAAGACGTCAAATCCCAACTGGCGGCCCTGCTCAAGCAAGCCCTGGCCAGCGTCGCGCCCACCGCCGCCGACACCCCCATCCACCTCGAACGCCCCCGCGACCCCAGCCACGGCGATTTCGCCACCAACCTGGCCATGCAACTGGCCAAGGCGCTGAAGAAGAACCCCCGGGAAATCGCTCAGCAACTGGTGCGCGAACTGCCCGCCTCCTCCCTGGTGGCCGGGGCCGAGATCGCCGGCGCCGGCTTCATCAACTTCCGCCTCGACACCGGCGCCAAGACCGCCGCCGTCGCCGCCGTGCTGGCCGCCGGCGAGGCTTACGGCCGCACCACCCTGGGCGGCAAGCGCAAAATCCAGGTGGAGTTCGTCTCCGCCAACCCCACCGGGCCACTCCACGTCGGCCACGGCCGCGGCGCCGCCTACGGCGCCTCCCTCTCCAGCCTGCTGGCCTTCGCCGGCTGGGACGTGACCCGCGAGTACTACGTCAATGACGCCGGCCGGCAGATGGACATCCTCGGCCTCTCCACCTGGCTGCGCTACCTGGAACTGCACGGTGTCGCCGTGCCCTTCCCGCCCAACGGCTACCAGGGCGACTACGTGCGCGACATGGCGAAGCAGATGGACATTGCCCACGGCGCCAAGTTCGTGCGTCCGGCCGAGGCCGTCCTTGTCGGCACCCCTGGCCTGCCCGCCGCCGACCGTTCGGACGACGAGGCCAAGAACCAGCGCGAGCTGCATCTCGACGCCCTCATCGCCAACGCCAAGGATTTGCTGGGCAGCGACTGGCCCTACGTCCATGGCCACGCCCTCTCCGAGCAACTGGCCGACTGCCGGGACGACCTGGAGGAATTCGGCGTCCATTTCGACGTCTGGTTCTCGGAAAAGGCCCTCTATGACACCGGCCTCGTCGCCCGTTGCGTCGAGCTGCTGGAAAAGAAGGGCCACCTTTATGAGCAGGATGGCGCCAAGTGGTTCAAGTCGACGGCCTTCGGCGACGAGAAGGACCGCGTCGTCCAGCGGGAGAATGGCCTCTACACCTATTTCGCCTCCGACATCGCTTACCACCTGAACAAGTACGAGCGCGGCTTCGACCAGGTCATCAACATCTGGGGCGCCGACCACCACGGGTACATCCCCCGGGTGAAGGGCGCCATCCAGGCCCTGGAACTGGACCCGGCCCGGTTGCACGTGGCCCTCGTCCAGTTCGCCGTGCTCTACCGCAACGGCCAGAAGGCCTCCATGTCCACCCGCTCCGGCGAATTCGTCACCCTGCGCGAATTGCGCAAGGAAGTGGGCAACGACGCCTGCCGCTTCTTCTACGGCCTGCGCAAGTCCGACCAGCACCTGGATTTCGACCTCGATCTGGCCAAGAGCCAGACCAACGAGAACCCGGTCTATTACATCCAGTACGCCCACGCCCGCATCTGCTCGGTGCTGGCCCAGTGGGGCGGCAAGCCGGAAGCCCTGACGGCGGCCGACCTCGCCCGCCTGGACAACCCGCGGGAGCTGGCCTTGGCCAGCAAGCTCGCCGAGTTCCCGGACGTCATCGAAAGCGCCGCCCAGGACCTCGCTCCCCACCAGATCGCCTTCTATCTCAAGGATCTGGCCGGCGAGTTCCACGGCTGGTACAACGCCGAGCGCATGCTGGTGGACGATGCCGCCCTCCGTGACGCCCGCGTCGCCATGGCCGCCGCCGTGCGCCAGGTGATCAGGAATGGCATGGCCATCCTTGGCGTGTCCTGCCCCGAATCCATGTAAGGAACCTCATGAGCCGAGACGTCAAACCCCGCAAGGCCAGGTCCGCCCCGAAGAAATCCGGGGGCGGCACCCTCGTCGGCATGTTCATCGGCCTGGTGCTGGGGGTGTGCATCGCCGCCGGGGTGGTGTGGTACCTCAACAAGTCCCCCATGCCCTTCCAGAACAGCAAGCCGGCCCACCCCGAGGCGCCGGCCGCCCCGACCAACGGCGGCGCCAAGCCGGCCCAGCCCGGCCAGCCCATCGCCCTGCCGGGCAAGCCGGGGGACCCGGTCCCGGAAAAACGCTTCCAGTTTTACGACATCCTCCCCGGCAAGGCCGACGCCGTGCCCGACAAGGCCGGGCAAAAGCCCGCCGAGGCCAGGAAGGAAGAGCCGAAGAAGGACGAGGGCAAGGACACCAGGCAACCCCTCTTCCTCCAGGCCGGTTCCTTCAGCACCGCCCACGATGCTGACAACCAGAAGGCCAATCTCGCGTTAATGGGCGTGGAGGCCACGGTGCAGCAGGTGATGGTCCAGGACAAGACCTATTACCGGGTGCGCATCGGCCCCTTCAGCCGCCTGGAGGATTTGAACAAGACCCGCGCCGACCTGGCCCGTTCGGGCATCGAGGCGACCCTCGTCAAGACCAAGGAGTGAAGATGCAAGAAAACCGCCGCGGCTTCGTCCGCACCCTCATGGCCGCCGCTGCCGTCGCCGCGGCGGGTCCCGTCCTGGCCCAGACCGCAGGCAAGGACTACATCCCCGTCTCGCCGCCCCAGCCGACCGACAACCCGGGCAAGATCGAGGTCGTCGAATTCTTCAGCTACGGCTGCCCCCACTGCGCCGATTTCAACCCCTCGGTCCACGCCTGGGCGGCCAAGCTGCCGGCGGACGTGGCCTTCCGCAAGGTGCCCATCACCTTCGGCCGGGCTGCCTGGGTCGGCATCGCCAAGCTTTATTACACCCTGGAAATCACCGGCGACCTCGCCCGCCTCGACCAGGAAGTGTTCAAGGCCATCCACACCGACCGCGTCGGCCTGTTCGACGAAAAGGTGCTGACGGAGTGGGTAGCGAAGAAGGGCGTCGACCCCAAGAAATTCGCCGACACCTTCAATTCCTTCGGCGTCATGAGCAAGGTCAAGCGTGGCGACCAGCTGGCGGCGACCTTCAAGCTCCAGGGCGTGCCCTCCCTCGGCGTCGAGGGCAAGTACCTGGTGGGCGACAAGAGCCACCAGGAGCTGCTGGCCATCACCGACCAGCTCATCGCCAAATCCCGCAGCGAGCGCAGCGGCAAGAAGTAATTGACCTCCCTGGCGGTTTTCATCACGGGCGCCTCGTCGGGCATCGGCGAGGCGCTTGCCGTTTACTACGCCGGCCGCGGCGCCCGCCTGGGCTTGGCCGGGCGGCGCGGCGAGGCGCTGGCCGCCCTGAACGCCCGCCTCGGCGGCGGCCATGCCTGCTACGCCCTGGACGTGGCCGACGCGCCGGCGCTGCATGCCGCAGCAGCCGATTTCATGGCGCGTTTCGGGGCGCCGGACATCGTCATCGCCAATGCGGGCGTCTCCGCCGGTACCCTCACCGAATGCGAGGAGGATCTCGCCGCCTTCCGCCGCATCATGGACATCAACGTCTTCGGCATGGCCGCCACTTTCGCTCCCTTCCTCCCGGCCATGAAGGCCGCCGGCGGGCGGCGGCGCCTGGCGGGCATCGCCTCGGTGGCCGGCATCCGGGGCCTGCCGGGGGCGGAGGCCTATTCGGCCTCGAAGGCCGCCGCCATCGCCTACCTGGAAAGCCTGCGCCTGGAAATGCGCCCCCACGGCATCGCCGTCGTCACCGTCGCCCCCGGTTACATTGCAACGCCGATGACCGCCGTCAATCCCTACCCCATGCCCTTTCTGCTGCCGGTCGAGGAATTCGCCCGCCGCTGCGCCCGGGCCATCGAAAAGGGCGTCAGCTACACCGTCATTCCCTGGCCCATGGGCGTCGTCGCCAAAGTGCTGCGCCTGCTGCCGAACTGGCTCTACGACCGGCTCTTCGCCAACGCCCCGAGGAAGCCGCGGGGCTTGTTAAAATAAACCGATGCTCGAACTCACCATCAACGGCGAAGCCCGCCAGTTCCCCGGCCCTCTCACCGTCGCCGGGCTCACCGACGCCCTCGGCCTGACGGGAAAGCGCATCGCCGTCGAAAAAAATGGCGAGATCGTCCCCAAGAGCCTGCACGCCGCCACCGCCCTCGCCAGCGGCGACAGGCTGGAAATCGTCGTCGCCGTCGGCGGCGGTTAAGTCAGAAAGAGATACCACCCATGGACCAATTCACCATCGCCGGCACCGCCTATGCCTCCCGCCTCCTGGTCGGCACCGGCAAATACAAGGATTTCGGGGAGACCCGCGCCGCCATCGACGCCTCCGGCGCTTCCATCGTGACGGTGGCCATCCGCCGCACCAACATCGGCCAGGACCCGTCCCAGCCCAACCTGCTGGATGCCCTGCCGCCGTCGCAATTCACCATCCTGCCCAACACCGCCGGCTGCTACACCGCCGACGACGCCGTGCGCACCCTGCGCCTGGCGCGGGAGCTGCTCGACGGCCATCCCCTCTGCAAGCTGGAAGTGCTGGGCGACCCGAAGAGCCTCTTCCCCAACATGCCGGAAACGTTGAAAGCCGCCGAAACCCTGGTCAAGGAGGGCTTCCACGTCATGGTCTACTGCTCCGACGACCCCATCCAGGCCAAGATGCTGGAGGAGATCGGCTGCGTGGCGGTGATGCCGCTGGCTTCCCTGATCGGTTCCGGCATGGGCATCCTCAATCCCTGGAACCTGCGGCTCATCATCGACAACGCCAAGGTGCCCATCATCGTGGACGCCGGCGTCGGCACGGCGTCGGATGCTGCCATCGCCATGGAGCTGGGCTGCGACGGCGTGCTCATGAACACCGCCATCGCCCATGCCAAGAACCCGGTGCTCATGGCCAGCGCCATGAAGAAGGGCGTCGAGGCCGGCCGCGAGGCCTTCCTTGCCGGCCGCATGCCGCGGAAGCTGTACTCGGCCGACCCGTCCTCCCCGACCAGCGGGCTGATCGGCTCATGAGCGATGCCCTGAAGGACGTCCCCTCCGGGGGCGGCGTCTACACCGACGGCCGCGCCGGCGAGGAGCATGGCCACATCCGCAGCTTCGTGCGCCGGGCCGGCCGCATGTCGGAGGCCCAGGAACGCTACTACGCGGAAATGATGCCGAAGATCGGCGTCCCCTACGCCGCCGCCCCGCTCGACCTGGAGGCCGCCTTCGGCCGCAGCGCGCCGAAGATTCTGGAAATCGGCTTCGGCATGGGGGAAACCACGGCGAAAATCGCCGCCGCCTGCCCGGAGAGGGATTTCCTGGGCGTCGAGGTGCACACCCCCGGCGTCGGTGCCCTGTGCAAGCTCATCGCCACCCAGGGCCTGGCCAACCTGCGCATTTGCCAGCACGATGCCGTCGAGGTCGTCCGCGACATGCTGCCCGAGGGCTGCCTGGATGGCATCCACGTCTTCTTCCCCGACCCCTGGCACAAGAAGCGCCACAACAAGCGCCGCCTGATCCAGCCGCCTTTCGTCGCGCTGCTGGCGTCGCGCCTGAAGCCCGGCGGCTACTTCCATTGCGCCACGGACTGGGAGGAATACGGCGCCCAGATGCTGGAGGTGCTCTCCGGCGAGCCGACCCTGTTCAATACTGCCGATGGTTTCGCACCGCGGCCGGATTACCGGCCCCTGACCAAGTTCGAGAACCGCGGCCTCAAGCTGGGCCACGGCGTCTGGGACGTCATCTTCAAGAAGCGTTGAGGAATCCGCCATGATCGTCCTGAATGCCCACCGCACCACCGCCATCGTCATCCGCCACGACGGCAGCAACGTCCGCCTGGTGCCCATGAAGTCCGGCCGCCTGACGGTGACCCGCACCACCCGTGCCAAGTTCGATGCCGAGTGGCGGCAGTACGATTACCCCCTCGACCAGGCCCTGGCCTCCTTCCTCGATCACGCCCACCAGCAGGGCGCCACGGCCGAAGCCCTCAAGGGCCTGGAAACCCTGGCCCAGCGCGACCGCTGGGTCGTCAACAACCTCTTCTAAGAAACCCGACCATGTGGTTCAAGAACCTGCAGCTCTACCGCCTGCCGGTGCCCTGGGGCATCGAGCTCGCCAAACTCGAGGAACAACTCGCCCGCGGGCCCTTCCAGCGCTGCCCCAGCCACGAGGCCATGAGCCGCGGCTGGGTTTCCCCGCGCGGTGACGGCGCCCTGGTCCACGCCCTCAATCGCCAGTGGCTCATCGCCCTGCGCGTCGAGCAGCGCCTGCTGCCCTCCTCGGTCATCAACGACGAGGTCAAGGAACGGGCCGAAGCCATCGAGGCCCAGCAGGGCTACAAACCCGGCCGCAAGCAGCTCAAGGAGCTCAAGGAGCGGGTCACCGAGGAACTGATGCCCCGGGCCTTCACCAAGCGCCGCACCACCTTCGTCTGGATCGACCCCCAGGCCGGCTGGTTCTGCGTCGACGCCGGCAGCCCGGCCAAGGCCGAGGAGGTCATCGAGCACCTGCGCTGGTCCCTGGACGAATTCCCCCTGCAGCTCCTCCACACCCAGCTCTCGCCCACCTCGGCCATGGCCGACTGGCTGGCGGGCGGTGACGCTCCCGCCGGCTTCACCATCGACCGGGACTGCGAACTGAAGGCGGTGGGCGAGGAGAAGGCGGCGGTGCGCTACGTGCGCCACCCCCTGGAGGGCGACGAGGTGAAGTCCCACCTGGCCGGCGGCAAGCTGCCCACCCGCCTGGCGCTGACCTGGAACGACCGCATCTCCTTCGTCCTCACCGAGAAGCTGGAAATCAAGCGCCTCGCCTTCCTTGACCTGCTCAAGGAAGAAGCCGAGCAGAGCGTGGAAAACGCCGACGAGCAGTTCGACGCCGATTTCGCCCTGATGACCGGCGAACTCGCCCGCTTCCTGCCGCAACTGGTCGAGGCCCTGGGCGGCGAGGTCAAGGAAGAGAAGTGAAAATCAAGGGCGACCCCTGCCCCTGCGGCAGCGGCCGGCCCTACGCCGCCTGCTGCGGCCCCTGCCACAGCGGCACCCCCGCCGCCACCGCCGAGGCCTTGATGCGCTCCCGCTACAGCGCCTACGTCCTCGGCCTGACCGACTACCTGCTGGCCACCTGGCACCCGGACACCCGGCCGGCCAGCCTGGACCTTGCCACCGATGGAGCGACCAAGTGGCTGGGGCTGGAAGTGCGGCGGCATGAAATCCAGGACGCGGAGCACGCTACCGTGGAATTCGTCGCCCGCTACCGGGTGGCCGGACGCGGCCAGCGCCTGCGGGAAACCAGCCGTTTTGTCAGGGAAGGCGGCTACTGGCTCTATATCGACGGTGACGTCGCCTAGCTCCGGCTTACCGCATTGCTTATTTGCAAGGCATATTCCCCCCAATTAGAATGAGGGGGATTTCCTGGAGCGGGGGCATGCCATGACGATTCGACTGGAGCGAAGGCTGGGCGGCGAGAGGCGGCACCGGGACGTGGGGCCGCCTGCCGGATGGTCGGAGCGGCGGCGCAGCGTGGAGCGGCGCCAGCCCGAGGTGGGGCTGAGTGAAATATCCGACGGCGACTGGGAGAAGTATTTCGGGAGCGTCGTCCGCCCTGGCGCCATTCGGGAGGGCGTCGACGGCACGCACTTCGATGCCGCAGCAGCAGTTTTCGAACGCGCCCGTGACTGAATCGCCCATGAACTCATCAACATTCGTCGAACGCCGCAGCGGCCAGGAGCGGCGGCTGCATCCTGGTGGACCGCCGCCGGGAGTGTCGGAGCGGAGAACCATACTATCCCGCCGCGCCCTCAATCTGGGCAGCCACTCCGTCGCCGACTGGCTGGCCGCATCGCCGGCGCGCAAACCTCCCCGTTCCCCACGCTGATCCGCGGCTGGTGCCGCGCCCGGTTGCCCGCCGTCAGGGGTATCCTTGCAATCATCCAGACAACTAGGAGGAGCGCATGGACGCGGCGGAAGTTCTGGCCGGAGAAACCCCTTGGAAGCACTATTCCATCCTGGTCGTCGACGACGAGCCGGGGATGGTCAGTTTCCTGCAGCGGGCCCTCAGCCAGCGCTGCGACGCCGTCGATACGGCCGGCAGCGTGGAGCAGGCGGCGCCGTTGTTGCGCAAGCGCCTCTACGACCTGATCATCCTCGACATCGCCCTGCCCGGCCGTTCCGGGATCGACTGGCTGCACGACCTGCGGGATGAGGGCTACGCCGGCGACGTGGTGCTCATGACCGCCTACGCCGACCTGGATACCGCCATCGACGCCCTGCGGGCCGGGGCGGCGGATTTCCTCCTCAAGCCCTTTTCCCTGGCCCAGATGCTCAACGCCGTGCAGCGCTGTTTCGAGCGTTCCCGCCTGCTGCGGGAAAACTTCGTCCTGCGCCGGGAGGTGAGCGGGCGCGCGGCGGACATCGAGGGCATCATCGGCCATTCCGAGGTGATGCACGCCGTCTGCGACCGCCTGAAGCGCATCGCCCCCACCCCGGCCACCGTCCTCCTCACTGGCGAATCTGGCACCGGCAAGGAGGTGGTGGCCCGTGCCCTGCACGCCATGAGCCCCCGGGCAGGCGGCACCTTCGTGCCCCTCAACTGCGCCGCCGTCGCCTCCGAATTGATCGAGTCGGAGCTGTTCGGCCACGTCAAGGGAGCCTACACCGGCGCCCAGCAGAGCCGGGAGGGGCTGTTCTACTACGCCCGGGGCGGCACCCTCTTCCTCGACGAGATCGCCGAGCTGCCCCTGCCCGCCCAGGCCAAGCTGTTGCGGGTGCTGGAGGAGCGGCGCATCCGGCCGGTGGGGTCGGAGCAGGAAATCCCGGTGGACGTGCGGGTGATCGCCGCCAGCAACCGCAACCTCAAGGAAGAGGTGGCGGCCCATCGCTTCCGCCAGGATCTCTATTACCGCCTGCAGGTGGTGGAAATCACCCTGCCGCCCCTGCGTGACCGGCCCGAGGACATCCCGGCCCTGGTCGCCCACTTCGTCGCCACCCTGGCGCCGCCCCTGGGGGTGCCGCCCATCGAGCCGGACCGCCGTACCCTCGCCCGCCTGGTGGCCTACGATTGGCCGGGCAACGTGCGGGAACTGAAGAACCTGGTTGAACGCTCCCTCATCCTGGGCTGGTTCGACCTGGGTCGGGAGCCCGCCGACGATCCCGGCCACGCCGCCAGCGAGGAGAGTCTGGAAGCCGTGGAAAAGCGGCACATCCTGGCGGTGCTGGCAGCCTGCGACGGCAACAAGGCGGAGGCCGCCCGCCGCCTGGGGGTGTCGCGCAAGACCCTGGATCGCAAATGTCAGGCCTGGGGCCGCTGACGGAAGCCGCCGGCGACGGCGGACGGCGCCGTTCCATCCGGGTCCGCCTGCTGCTCCTCGCCCTCCTCCCCCTGGGAGCCGTTCTGCCCGTGCTGCTGGGCATCCTGGCGGTGTGGGGCGGCGACTACTTCGACCGCCTGCTGGTGACCAAGGTCCGCGCCGACCTGGCGGTGGCCCACGGCTATTTCGAGCGGGTGGGGGAAGGGGTCGGTCGTGCCGTGGACGCCCTTGCCGCTTCCGAGCGCCTGGCGCGGGCCCTCGCCCTGCGCGGCGGCGAGGGGGAGGAGGCGGTGGCGGCCCTGCTGGCCGAGGCCAGGCGCAGCCAGCGCCTCGATTACCTGCTGCTCCTCGACGCCCGTGGCATCCTGCGGGCGGCCGACGGCCGGCGGCTGTCGCTGGCCGAGTGGCCCATCGTGCGGGCCGCTCTGGGCCAGCGGGCCGGCACCGAGACGGACGTGCTGCCGGTTCCCGTGTTGCGTGCAGTCGACCCGCGCCTGGCCGAGCAGGCGCGCACGGCCATCGTCGCCACCCGCAACGCCGCGCCGGACAGCCGTACCAGCGAGGACCGCGGCCTGGTGCTGCACGGCGCCGCGCCGGTGACGGACGGACGGGGCCGGCTGGCCGGCGTGCTGCTGGGCGGCGTGCTGCTCAACAAGAACCTGGATTTCATCGACCGCCTCAACGAAATCGTCTATCCCGAGGGCGCCCTGCCCCTGGGCAGCCTGGGCACCGCCACCCTGTTCCTCGGCGACGTGCGGGTGGCCACCAACGTGCGCCTCTTCGAGGGCGGCCGCGCCATCGGCACCCGGGTTTCGGCGGCGGTGAGGGAGGCGGTGCTGGATCAGGGGCGCACCTGGCTCGACCGGGCCTTCGTGGTGCAGGACTGGTATGTTTCCGCCTACCGCCCCCTGGTGGACAGCCACGGGCAGCGGGTGGGCATGCTCTACGTCGGCTTCCTCGACGGCCCCTTCGAACGCGCCAAGCGTACCGCCATCCTCGTCATCGTCGGGCTCTTCGCCCTGGCCATGGGCGGCGCCGGGGTGTTCGCCGTGCTCTGGGCGAGCCGTATCTTCCGCCCCATCGAGCGCATGCACGGGACCATGCACGCCATCGAGCAGGGCGAGGCGGCGGCCCGGGTCGGCCAGGTGGCCAGCGAGGACGAGCTGGGGGAGCTGGCCGCCCACTTCGACCGCCTGCTCGATCGCCTGCAGGCCCAGGCGGCGTCGCTCAAGGCCTGGGGCGAATCCCTCGACGCCGAGGTGGCCCGCCGCACCGCCGAACTGGAGCAGGCCGTGGCCGACCTCAAGGCCGCCCAGTCGCAACTGGTGATGCAGGAGAAGCTCGCCGCCATCGGCCAGCTCACCGCCGGCGTCGCCCACGAGATCAACAACCCGGTGGCGGTGATCCAGGGCAACCTGGACGTCCTGCGCGACATCCTGGGTCCCGCCGGGGAACCGGTGGAGCCGGAGGTGCGGCTGATCCAGGAGCAGGTCCATCGCATCCGCCTCATCGTCGCCAAGCTGCTGCAGTTCGCCCGGCCCCAGGACTACGTCGGCTACCTGGAGCCGGTGGCGCCCCACCAGTTGATCCAGGACTGCCTGGTGCTGGTGGGCCATCTTCTCAGGCGCGGCACCGTGGCCGTGGAGCAGCACCTGGACTCGGTGCGCAGCGTCCTCTGCAACCGCAACGAACTGCAGCAGGTGCTCATCAACCTCATGGTCAACGCCATCCAGGCCATGCCCGAGGGCGGCACCCTCACCCTCTCCGCCGAGGACTGGGACGAGGCCGACATGCCGGTGGGCCTCAAGCTCGGCGTCGGCGACACCGGGCCGGGCATCGTCCCGGGGGAACGGGAGCGGCTCTTCCAGCCCTTCCACACCGTCGGCAAACCGGGCGGCACCGGCCTCGGGCTGTGGGTCAGTCTTTCCCTGGTGGAGCGCTACGGCGGGCGGATCACCGTCGACAGCGAGCCGGGCCGGGGGTCGCACTTCACCGTCTGGCTGCGCTTTGAACCCCTGGCCCTGGAGCGCGGCGCCAATTCGTCATAAGGAGGAATCATGCACGACATGCTTCTCTGGGCCGGCCGCCTGGCCGGCGCCGCCGGCCTCGTCCTCTGCGGCCTCTCCCTGGGAGCGCGGCTGGCCGGGGTGTATTGGCTGGGCAGCTTCCAGGTGGGCACCCTGCTGAATGGTGGCATCGCCGCCATGCTCGCCGGCTGCCTGGCCTTCCTGGCGTGGCTGGTGGAGGAAACCCGCCTCAGGCGGGAAGGAAGCGTTCCAGCAGGACGTTGAGGAACCGTCGCCCACGCGGAGTGGGGGCGATGCGTTCCGGGCCGATGGCGAGCAGCCCCTCGGCGGCGGCTTCCTGCAGGCGCGGCAGGATGGTGGCCAGGGGCAGGGCCGTGCGGGCCTCGAAGAGGGCGGGGGTGAAACCATCGCCGAGGCGCAGGGCGTTCATCAGGAATTCGAAGGGCAGGGCTTCCCGGGGAACTTCGTGCTCATCGTGGAGGGGGCGGCCGGCGGAGACGTTCTCCAGGTAAGTGGCCGGGTGCTTCCAGCGCATCTGGCGCAGGACCCGGTCGTGGAGGGTGAGTTTGCTGTGGGCGCCGGCGCCGATGCCCAGGTAGTCGCCGAAGTGCCAGTAGTTGAGATTGTGGCGGCAGCGGTGGTGGGGGCGGGCGAAGGCCGAGGTCTCGTAGTTGGCGTAGCCGGCTTGTGCCAGGCGCGCCTCGATGGCTTCCTGCATGTCGGCGCCGGCGTCGGCGTCGGGCAGGTTGGCGGGGGGCTCGGCGGCGAAACGGGTGTTGGGCTCCAGGGTGAGCTGGTAGCAGGACAGGTGCGGCGGGGCGAAGGCGAGGGCCGTTTCCAGGTCGGCCAGGGCTTGCGGCAGCCCCTGGCCGGGCAGGCCGTACATGAGGTCCAGGTTGAAGGTGTCGAAGTGGCGGGCCGCCAGTGCCGCCGCCGCCCGGGCTTCGGCGCCGCCGTGGATGCGCCCGAGGGCGCGCAGGCGGTCGTCGTAGAAGCTCTGGATGCCGAGGGACAGCCGGTTGATGCCGGCGCCGCGGAAGGCGGCGAAACGGCCGGCTTCCATGGTGCCCGGGTTGGCTTCGAGGGTGATCTCGGCCACCGGCGAGAAGGGCAGCAGGGCCCGCAGGCGGGCCAGCAGGCGGTCCACGGCCTCAGGCGCCAGCAGGCTGGGGGTGCCGCCGCCGAAGAACACGGTTTCCACCGGGCGCCCCCAGACCAGGGGCAGGGCGGCTTCGGCGTCGGCGAGCAGGGCGTCGATGTAGGCCGCCTCGGGAATGTCGCCCCGTGCCTCGTGGGAATTGAAGTCGCAATAGGGGCACTTCTGCACGCACCAGGGCACGTGGATGTAGAGGGCGAGCGGCGGTGGCCCCTTGAATTCGAGGGGGGCGCCGTGGTCCGCCGCGGGGGCGACCGGGGCGATGGGAATGATGCGCTGCGACACGGGAAGGCGGGGCTTGGCGGCCTCACTCGCCCCGCAGGCGGGCCACCAGCCGGGCCATGGCGCGGCCGCGGTGGGAGAGGCGGTTCTTCGTTGCCGCCGGCATTTCGGCGGCGGTCTGCTGGAAATCCTCCAGCCAGAAGAGGGGGTCGTAGCCGAAGCCTTCGTTGCCCCGGGGCTGTTCGAGGATGCTGCCGTGCCACTCGCCTTCGGCGATGATCGGCTGGGGATCGTCGGCCGCGCGCACCAGCACCAGGACCGAAACGAAATGGGCGGCGCGGTTGCTGTGGCCGGCCAGGGCGGCGAGGAGCTTTTCGTTGTTGCGGGCGTCGGACTTGGGCTCGCCGGCGTAGCGGGCGGACTGCACCCCCGGCGCCCCGCCCAGGACTTCGACGCAGAGGCCGGAATCGTCCGCCAGGGCCGGCAGGCCGGTGGCCGCCGCGGCGTGGCGGGCCTTGGCGAGGGCATTCTCGACGAAGGTGCAGTGGGGCTCTTCGGCCTCCGGCACCCCCAGGTCGCCCTGGGTGACCAGGTCGATGCCCAGGGGCGTCAGCAGGGCCTGCAGTTCCTTGAGCTTCTTGGCGTTGTTGGAGGCAAGAACGAGCTTGTTCATGACGCCAGCGCCGTTTCCTGGGCGGCGATGAGGCGGCGGATGCCGGCCTCCGCCAGGTCGAGGAGGACGTTCATCTGGGCCCGGCTGAAAGGCTCCCCCTCGGCGGTGCCCTGCACTTCGACGAGGCCGCCGGAGCCGGTCATGATGACGTTCATGTCGGTATCGCAGTCGGAATCTTCGGGGTAGTCGAGGTCGAGGACCGGCGTGCCCTGGAAGATGCCGACGGAAACGGCGGCGACGTGTTCCCTGACCGGGTTCTCGGGGATCTTGCCGGCCTGCACCAGCTTCTCGCAGGCATCGTAGAGGGCCACCCAGGCGCCGGTGATGGAGGCGCAGCGGGTGCCGCCGTCGGCCTGGAGGACGTCGCAATCCAGCGTGACCTGGCGTTCGCCCAGGGCCTTCAGGTCGGTGACGGCCCGGAGGCTCCTGCCGATGAGGCGCTGGATTTCCTGGGTGCGGCCGGTCTGCTTGCCCTTGGCCGCCTCCCGGGCGCTGCGGGTGTGGGTGGAGCGGGGCAGCATGCCGTACTCGGCGGTGACCCAGCCCTGGCCCTTGCCGCGCAGGAAGGGGGGCAGGGCCTCCTCGACGCTGGCGGTGCACAGCACCTTGGTGTCGCCCATCTCGACCAGGACCGAACCCTCGGCGTGGCGGGTGAAGTTGCGGGTGATACGGACGGGGCGCAGCTCATCCGGCTGGCGTTGGCTGGGACGCATAGTGAATCCTTACTTCTTGGGGTTGTACTTGTCGATGGCGGAGCGGATTTCCTCGATGGCCCGCTCGATCTCGTCGTCGGAAAGGTCGCTCTTGTAGGCCGGGTTGCGGCCGAATTCCTCGAGCTTGGTGGTGACCTCGTCCTTGCCCATGGTCTGGGTGGAAACGGAACTGGCAGTGGGTTCCACGTAGGTATCCTCCCAGCGCACGGCCACCACCGACAGGTTGTCGCCGTGGGCGCCGCCCCGGGTTTCCGCCTGGCCCAGGAGCATGGGAATGGCCTGCAGGATGTTGGCGCCCTTGAGGGTCACCGCCATGGTTTCCCCGGAGACCTCGCCCCACAGGCCGTCGGAACACAGCACCAGGATGTCGCCATGCTCCAGGGGGGTCTTGCGGGAGAATTCGATCTCCGGAGCCTGGTGGCCGCCCAGGCAACTATAGATCTTGTTGCGTTCCGGGTGCACCGCCGCCTGGGCTTCGGAAATGACCCCCTCCTCGATGAGCAGCCGCACCCGGGAATGGTCCCGGGTCTGGGCCACCACCCGGCCGTTGCGCATGAGGAAGAGCCGGGAATCGCCGGCGTGGGCCCAATAGGCCACGCCGTCCTGGATCAGGCAGGCGACGCAGGTGGTGCGCGGGGAATCGTTGAGGCGGTGGCGGGTGGAATAGTCGAGGATGGCGTGGTGGGCGTTGATCATGCCCTTCTGCAGGAAGCGGAAGGGATCGTCCAGGGTCGGCAGGGCCTCCCGCTGGAAGGCGTCGGTGAGGGTCTGCACGGCGATCTGGGCCGCCACTTCGCCGTAGTAGTGGCCGCCCATGCCGTCGGCCACCACCATCAGGAGGGCGTCCCGGGAGTAGCAGTAGGCGATGCGGTCTTCGTTGTTGGAGCGCCCCCCCTGCCGGCTCTCCTGGTAGATGGTGAATCTCATTTCGCTGTCTTCCTTAATTTGCCTACCATGCGGTCAAGCCAGTTGGACGGTTGTTTTTCGGTCGGCGGCTCGATGGCCTCGACCAGGGCCTTCTGCAGGGCGAAGACGCTCTGCGGGCGGTAAAGGTGATTGACGTTGAGACACCAGTCGATGATCTCCAGGAGGCGGTCCGAATACTGGCCGTCCCAGCGTACCATGGCTGGCGTCAGCAGATCCTTCTTCAGCCGTTCGTCCGCTGCCTGGGGGGCGGCGCCCGAAAGGCAGGCGTACATGGAGGCGCCGATGCTGTAGATGTCGCTCCAGGGGCCCAGGTCCTTGCGCGAGCCGTAGTGCTCGGGGGAAGCGAAGCCCGGAGTGTACATGGGCTTGAGCATGGGCTGGTCGGCCAGCAGGGTCTGCCGGGCGGCGCCGAAATCGATGAGCACCGGCGTATTGTCGGTGCGCAGATAGACGTTGGAAGGCTTGAGGTCCAGGTGCAGCAGCTTGTGGGAATGGACCTCCCGCAGGCCGTTGAGGAGCCGGGTGAAGACGCCGCGCATGAAGCGCTCGGAAATGTGGCCCTGGTGCTTCTGGATGAACTCCTGCAGGGTGCGGCCACGCTCGTACTCCATCACCATGTAGACGGTGTCATTGGCGCGGAAGAAATTGAGCACGCGGATGACGTTGGGGTGGGAAAGCCGGGCCAGGGCCCGTCCTTCCTCGAAGAAGCACTTCATGCCGTAGCGGAAGGCCCCCAGGTGGTCGGTCGAAATCTGTGGCTTGATCTCGCCTTCGCCGCGCAGGGCAAGGCTGTTGGGCAGGTACTCCTTGATCGCCACCTGCCGGCCCTCGGCATCCGTCGCCAGATAGACGATGGAAAACCCGCCCAGCGAAAGCTGGCGTTCGACGGTGTATTCCTCGAGCTGGAAGCCGTCAGGCAGGGCGTGGTTGGCTTGTTGGGCCATCTAGGTGACGGGTATCATGCAAAATTGATCCATTTTCAAGGCTTGGCGGGCGCCTGTAAAGGCGGGGCCGCCGATATCGACCATGATCTACAGCATGACCGGCTACGCGGTGAAAACCCGCGACATCGAGGGCGGCAGCCTGCAGCTCGAATTGAAAAGCGTCAATTCCCGCTACCTGGACTTCCATTTCCGGGTGGCCGAGGAACTGCGCTACCTGGAAATCCCCCTGCGCGAACTGATCTCGAGCAAGGTCTCCCGGGGCAAGATCGAGTGCCGCCTGGCCTTCAACGCGGCGGTCGCCAAGGGCGAACAGATGCAGATCAACGGCGACCTGCTGGCCACCCTGCAGGCCCTGGAGGCCGGCGTGCTGGCCCGCATGCCCGGCGCCAAGCCCCTGGCCGTGGCCGACATCCTGCGCTGGCCGGGCATCTTCGGCGACCAGGGCGTCGATTTCGCCGCCCTCGGCCCGGTGGTTCTCGACCTGGCCCGGGAAGCCCTGGCCGACTTCGCCGCCACCCGCGGCCGCGAAGGCGACAAGCTGGCGGCCATGCTGCGCGAGCGGGTCGCCCGCATGCGCGACATCGTCGCCGCCGTCGGCCCCCGCATCCCCGAAGCCCAGGCCCTGTTTACCGACAAGTTGAAGCAGCGCCTGCTGGAAGCCCTGGGGGCAGCCAGCGACGACCGCATCCTGCAGGAAGTGGCGGTCTTCGCCACCCGCATCGACGTAGCCGAGGAACTTTCCCGCCTGTCCACCCATCTCGACGAAGTGGAGCGCATCCTCAAGCAGGGCGGCGCCTGCGGCAAGCGCCTCGATTTCCTGATGCAGGAACTCAACCGGGAGGCCAACACCCTCGGTTCCAAATCGGCGATCACCGAGGTATCCCAGGCCTCCGTGGAATTGAAGCTGCTCATCGAGCAGATGCGCGAGCAGGTCCAGAACCTGGAGTAAGGCAGCATGTCCGGCAATCTCTACGTCGTCGCCGCTCCTTCCGGGGCGGGCAAGACCACCCTGGTGCGGCTCCTGCTCGAGCGGCAGGGCGACATCCGCCTGTCCGTTTCCTACACCACCCGGGCGCCGCGCCCCGGCGAGGAAAACGGCCGCGCCTACCATTTCGTCGACGTGCCCGCCTTCCAGGCCATGATCGACCGCGGCGATTTCGTCGAATGGGCCGAGGTCCACGGCAACTACTACGGCACCTCCCGGACCTGGATCGAGGCGCGCATGGCGGAAGGCCAGGACGTGCTGCTGGAGATCGACTGGCAGGGAGCCCGCCAGGTGCGGGGCATCTTCCCCGAGGCCATCGGCATCTTCGTCCTGCCCCCGTCCGAGGACGAGCTGGCCCGCCGCCTCACCGGCCGCGGCACCGACAGCGCCGAGGTCATCGCCCGGCGGCTGGCCGCCGCCCGCGCCGAGATGCGCCATGTGGGCGAATTCGACTATGTTATTATTAACGACAAGCTGGAACAGGCCCTGGAAGACTTGTGCTCCGTGGTGCGCGCCTCGCGCCTGCGGCTCGCCGTCCAGCGCGCACGCCATTCCTCCCTGTTCGACCGATTGACCTGATTTGCTGCATTCGAGGACTTAGCATGGCCCGCGTCACCGTCGATGACTGCCTGAAACGAATTCCCAACCGCTTCCAGATGACCCTGGCGGCCACCTATCGCGCCCGCCAGCTCGCCAACGGCGCCACCCCCCTCGTGGATGCCGAGAAGGACAAGCCCACCGTCATCGCCCTGCGCGAAATGGCCCTCGGCAAGGTCGGGCTGGAAGTCCTCAACCGCGGCCAGGCTTGAGGGGAGGGCGGTGAAGCCTGATGCGTTCCCCCCGTACGCCTGCGCCACCGCCGCCCACTGAAGACCCGGCCTACCGGGTCTTCATCGACAGCCTCGATTACCTTTCTCCGGACGAAGTCGATCGCATCCGCGAGGCCTACGCCTTCGCGGCGAAGGCGCACGCCCACCAGAAACGCCTTTCCGGCGAACCCTACATCACCCATCCCCTGGCCGTGGCCGGCGCCGTGGTGGAGTGGCGCATGGACGCCGAGGCGGTCATGGCCGCCCTCCTCCACGACACCCTGGAGGACACCGGGGCCAGCAAGCGGGAGCTGACGGAGAAGTTCGGCCGCGAGGTGGCCGACCTGGTGGATGGCCTCTCCAAGCTCGACAAGATCGAGTTCGCCTCCTACCAGGAAGCCCAGGCGGAGAATTTCCGCAAGATGCTGATGGCCATGGCGCGGGATCTGCGCGTGGTGCTCATCAAGCTCGCCGACCGCCAGCACAATCTGGCCACGATGTCGGCCATCCGCCCCGACAAGCGCCGCCGCATCGCTGCCGAGACCCTGGAAATCTACGCCCCCATCGCGCTCCGTCTCGGCCTCAACAAGCTTTACCGGGAGCTGCAGGACACCTCCTTCGCCCTCATCCACCCGCACCGCGCCCATGTCCTGGCCAAGGCGGTCAAGGCCGCCCGGGGCAACCGGCGGGAGCTGCTCACCAAGATCCTCGACGCCATCCGCGGCAAGCTTGCCGCCGCCGGCCTCGCTGCCGACGTCTTCGGCCGCGAGAAGAGCCTCTACTCCATCTACCGCAAGATGAAGGAGAAGCAGCTGTCCTTCTCCCAGGTGCTGGACATCTACGGCTTCCGGGTGGTGGTGCCCAACGTGCCCGCCTGCTACCTTGCCCTGGGCGCCCTGCACGCCCTCTACAAGCCGGTGCCGGGCAAGTTCAAGGACTACATCGCCATTCCCAAGGCCAACGGCTACCAGTCCCTGCACACCACCCTCATCGGCCCCTACGGCACGCCGGTGGAGGTGCAGATCCGCACCGAGGAGATGCACCACGTGGCCCAGGAGGGCATCGCCGCCCACTGGCTGTACAAGGACACCGAACAGAGCGGCGCCGACCTGCAGGTGAAGACCCACAAGTGGCTGCAGTCCCTGCTCGAAATGCAGAGCGGCGATTCCTCGGAGTTCTTCGAGAACGTCAAGATCGACCTCTTCCCCGACGAGGTGTACGTCTTCACCCCCAAGGGCAAGATCCTCGCCCTGCCGCGGGGGGCGACGGTGGTGGATTTCGCCTACGCGGTACATACCGACATCGGCCACCACTGCACGGCGGCCCGGGTCAACCACGATCTCGCCCCGTTGCGCACGGAACTGCGGAACGGCGACCTGGTGGAGATCATCACCTCCCCCCACGCCAGCCCCAACCCGGCCTGGCTCACCTACATCAAGACCGGCCGAGCCCGCAGCAAGATCCGCCATTTCCTGCGCACCATGCAGAACGAGGAGTCGGCGGGGCTGGGCGAACGCCTCCTCAACCAGGAACTGCTGGCCCTCGGCGTGGTGCCCGCCACCGTCCCCGAGGCGGCCTGGGACCAGCTCCTCAAGGCCAACAACAGCCGCAGCCGCCAGGAGGTCTACACCGACATCGGCCTCGGCAAGCGCCTGCCCGCCGTGGTCGCCCGCCGGCTGCTGGCCCGTGACGAAAGCGCCGCCGCCATGCACAGCACCGGCGCCCTGGCCATCCACGGCACCGAGGGCATGGCCATCCAGCTGGCCAAGTGCTGCCAGCCCATCCCCGGCGACCCCATCATCGGCTCCATCAAGAAGGGCCACGGCCTGGTGGTGCATACCCACGACTGCCCGACCATCCGCAAGTCCCGCTCCAACGAGCCCCACAAGTGGATCGACGTGGAATGGGAACCGGAAGAGGGCAGCCTCTTCGACGTGCGCATCAAGGTCGAGGTGAAGAACACCCGGGGCGTGCTGGCCCAAGTGGCGGCCGCCATTTCCGAGGCCGGTTCGAACATCGAGCACGTGGCCATGGAGGCCAGCCCGGAGCACCTGTTCACCACCCTCAATTTCACCATCCAGGTGGCCAACCGGGTGCACCTCGCCCAGGTGATGCGGGGCATGCGCCACATTCCCGAGGTCAGCCGCATCACCCGGGATCGGGGGACCGGCGAGTGAGCCCCGGGGCACCCCGGCGGGAGGACTGAATGAAGGTATTGGTACTCGGTGCCGGCGTCGTCGGCACCGCCAGTGCCTGGTACCTCGCCCGCGCCGGACACGAGGTCACCGTGGTCGATCGCCAGCCGGGCGCCGGGCTGGAGACCAGCTTCGCCAACGGCGGCCAGATTTCGGTTTCCCATGCCGAACCCTGGGCCAATCCCCATGTCCTGCCCAAGGTGGTGCGCTGGCTGGGGCGGGAGGACGCCCCGCTGCTCTTCCGCTGGCGCCTCGACCCTGCCCTCTTCCGCTGGGGACTGTCCTTCCTGCAGGAATGCCTTCCCGGCCGCACCCGGGCCAACGTGCGCAGCATCGTCGCCCTGGCCCTCTACAGCCGCAGCCGCCTGCAGGCCCTGCGGCGGGAGCTGGCTATCGACTACGATGCCCTCCAGCAGGGCATCCTCCATCTCTATACCGACGGCGAGGAGCTGGCGACGGCCCATGAGGCGGCCCGCCTGATGCAGTCCTTCGGCCTCGACCGGGAGCCGGTGGGCGCCGACCGCTGCGTCGCCATCGAGCCGGCCCTGGCCGCCGCCCGCCCCCTCCTCGCGGGGGGCGACTACACGGCTTCCGACGAATCCGGCGACGCCCACAAATTCACCCGCGGCCTGGCCGAGCGCTGCGCCGAGGCGGGGGTGGCCTTCCACTACGGCGCCACGGTGGAGCGAATCGCCGTCGCCGGCGGCAAGGTGGCCGGCGTCGTGGCCCGGAACGGCCAGGCCGGCGAACTGCTCACCGCCGACGCCTACGTGCTGGCCCTGGGCAGCTATTCGCCGCTGCTCGCCAAACCCCTCGGGCTGCACCTGCCGGTCTACCCCGCCAAGGGCTACTCGGTCACCCTCACCCTGGGGGAGGACAGCGTGGCACCCACCGTCAGCCTCACCGACGACGGCCACAAGCTGGTCTTCTCCCGCCTCGGCAACCGCCTGCGCGTCGCCGGCACGGCGGAGTTCACCGGCTACGACACCGGCCTCAACGCCGTGCGCTGCGCCGCCCTGCTGCGGCGGACCCGGGAGCTCTTCCCGGAGCTGCGGCCGGTGGGCGAACCGGAGTTCTGGTCCGGCCTGCGCCCGGCCACGCCGTCCAACGTCCCCCTGGTCGGCCGCAGCTCCCTGCCCAACCTGTGGCTCAACACCGGCCACGGCACCCTGGGCTGGACCATGGCCTGCGGCTCCGGCGCCGCCCTGGCGGACCTCGTCAGCGGCCGGGTGCCGGAGCCGGACTTCCCCTTCCTCTGAGGGGCGGTGGATGAGCACCCCCGACCCCCTGCCCCGGCACACCCTCGTCGACACCCACTGCCACCTCGATGCCGCCGAGTTCGATGCCGATCGGCCGGCCGTCCATGCCGCCGCCCGGGCGGCGGGGGTGGGGGTCATGGTGGTGCCGGGGGTAGCTGCGGCGGCTTTTCCCGCGGTCAGGGACTGCTGTGCCCGCTACGCCGGCTGCCTGCCGGCCTACGGCATCCACCCCCTCTACGTTGACGGGGCCCGGCCGGAGGACCTGGCGCTGCTACGCGCCTGGTTGGCAGCCGAGCAGCCGGTGGCGGTGGGGGAGATCGGCCTCGACGGCTACGTGGCCGATGCCGATCCGGCCCGCCAGGAATGGTTCTTCGTCGAGCAGTTGAAGATCGCCCGGGAATTCGGCCTGCCGGTGATCCTGCACGTGCGCCGGGCCATCGATTCCATCCTCAAGCACCTGCGCCGCATCCGCGTGCCGGGGGGCATCGCCCACGCCTTCAACGGCAGCCGGCAGCAGGCGGAGGAGTTCATCAAGCTCGGCTTCGTCCTCGGTTTCGGCGGGGCCATGACCTACAGCGGTTCCACCCGTATCCGCAGCCTGGCGGCGGAACTACCCCTCGAACACATCGTCCTCGAAACCGACGCCCCCGACATCCCGCCCGCCTGGCTCGACCGGGGCCGCAACGCCCCCGGGGAACTGCCGCGCATCGCCGCGGTGCTGGCAGAACTGCGGGGCGTGCCGGTGGCCGACGTGGCAGCGGCCACCACCCTCACTGCGAGAGGCAGGCTTTCCCTGCCGGGGTGAATTCCCGCACCAGGGCCGGAATTTCCTCGGGGGGACAGGGGGCGGCGAGAAGGAAGCCCTGCAGGTGGTCACAGCCCATCTCGTCGAGAAGCCGCCGCTGTTCCTCGGTCTCCACCCCCTCGGCCACCGTTTCCATGCGCAGGCCGTGGGCCAGTTGCACCACGGCACGGACCACATAGGGCGCCTCTTCGTCGTTGTCGATGCGGCTGACGAAGCTGCGGTCCACCTTGATGACGTCCACCGGGTACTCGGCGAGGTAATTGAGGGAAGAGTAACCGGTGCCGAAGTCGTCGATGGCGATGCGGATGCCCTGGCGGCGCAGTTCGGAGAAGAGGGTGAAGACGGATTCGGTGTCGTGGGTCAGGGTCGATTCGGTGAGTTCCAGTTCCAGGTGTCGGGGTTGGATGCCGGTGCGATGGATGATTTCCAGGAGCTGGCCGGCAAAATCCGTGTACCGCAACTGGTGAGCCGAAACGTTGATGGCGATGCGGGGAACCGCCAGTCCTTCCGCCTGCCAGGCCACCCATTGCCGGCAGGCCGTTTCCAGGCACCACAGGCCGATTTCGACGATGATCCCGCTTTCCTCGGCGAGGGGAATGAAGCGTTCGGGGGACACCAGGCCCAGGTCGGGATGCTGCCAGCGGATCAGGGCCTCCGCCCCGCTCACCGTTCCCTTCCGGGTATCGAACTGCAACTGGTAGTGCAGGGACAGTTGCTGGCGGGCAAGGGCGTGGCGCAGAGCCATCTCCAGCTCCAGGCGGTCGCTGGCCCCCATCTCCTCCGGGTCGAAGAAGCGGAAGGTATTGCGGCCGCAGTTCTTGGCGGCATAGAGGGCCACGTCGGCGTTCTTGAGCAGTTGGCCGCCGCTGGTGCCGTGGGCGGGGTAAAGAGAGATGCCGATGCTGGTGGTGGAATAGACCTCCCGGCCTTCCAGCTGCACGGGCTGAGCCAGCACTTCCAGCAGCTTGCAGGCCAGGTTGGCGGCGTCGGCTGCCGAGCGGACTTCGGGCATGAGCAGGGCGAACTCGTCGCCGCCCAGGCGGGCCAGGGTATCCCCTTCGCGGATGTTGCGGCCGATGCGTTCCGCCACTTCCTGGAGCAGGCGATCGCCGGAATGGTGACCGAGAGTGTCGTTCACCAGCTTGAAACGGTCCAGGTCGAACATCAGCACAGCCAATTGGCGCCGCTCCCGGTGGGCCTGGTGCAGGGAGGTATCGAGGCGGTCGCTGAAGAGGGCGCGGTTGGCCAGGCCGGTCAGCGAGTCGTGGTAGGCCAGATGGTGGATATGGGCCTCGGTCTCCTTGCGCTCGGTAATGTCGGTGAACAGGCCGATGTACTGGATGGTGGCGCCCGAGGCATCGCGCACGGCGGAGATGGAGAGCCATTCGGTATAGAGTTCGCCATTCTTGCGGCGGTTGGTCAATTCCGCCTGCCACTTGCCCCGGGTGGCGAGAGCCTGCCACATGTCCCGGAAGAAAGCCCCGTCGTGCAGCCCGGAACCGAGCAGGCCGCCGGGCCGCTGGCCCCGGGCCTCCTCCTCGCTGTAGCCGGTGATGGCGGTGAAGGCCGGATTCACCGACTGGATGCGCCCTTCGGCGTCGGTGATGACCATCGCCTCGGACAGGCTATCGAAGACGTGACTGGCCAAGTGCAGACGGGCCTGGGCGTTACGGACCTCCGACAGGTCGCGGATGGAGAACACATAGCCGCCGCTCCGGCCGTCGCCGCCGAAGGCAAGGGGGGAGCCGATGAAGGCCGCCGGCGTGGGACCGCCGGCGGTGGGCAGCCAGGCCTCGCCGTTGAAGGGCTGGGCTGCCGCTGCCGCTGCCAGGAGGGGCTGGCTGGCGGCGTCCTCGGCGCCCCGGAAGAGCACCTCTCGCATCGGCTTGCCGACCAGGTCGCCGGTCGGCCCGCCCAGCAGCGCCTGGCCTGCCCGGTTGACGAAGGTCAGCCCGCCGTCGGCGTCGAAGGCGACGATGCCTTCGCCCAGGGTGTCGGTGATGTTGTCGAGGAGCCGGTGGCTGCGTGCCAGTTGCCGCGACGACTCGCGCAGGCGCAGGGTGACGAAGAGAACGATGGCGATCAGCAGCACGGTGATGGCCGCCATGGCCGACCGGTAGGAATCGGCGACCTCGCCGGCCCGGGCGAAGGCCAAGCGGTAGGCCGCATAGGCATTGTCGACGGCGCCGGGGAAGGGGGAATCGAGAATTTGGTCGGAAAGCCGGCTGACCAGCAGGTGATGGCTAAGAACGGTACTGCCATGGCCGAGCAGCAGCCGCCCCTTTTCCCGCTGACCGGCGGGCCAGTTTTCCACTTCACGGCCCAGGGCGGCGAGGGACTCGGAAAAGTCCGGCAGGTCGTCGCGGCTCTCGCTGGCCAGGAAGACCAGAAGCCGGCGGATGAAATCGTCCATTTGCCGGCTGCCGCCTTGCCCGCCCAGTTCATGGGCCAGGTTGACGAAATGGTGATGGGAGTTGCGCAGGACGGCGTTGTACTGCTTGAAGCGTTCCAGGTCCCCCGCCTTGCTTGCCCAGGCCTGGCGCAGGGGGAGCAGGGTGGCGCCCTGCCCGAGGGCGTCGAATTCGGGCCGCAGGCGGTCGAGGACGCGGTCCACCCGTTCGCCGGCGGTGGCCAGTTCGTCGTAGTCGGATTTCTTGCGCTGCTTGAGCTTGAGGACATCGAGATTGGTGGCGACCTCGATGGATTGCAGCTCCTCGACGGCCACTTCGACCCTCAGCAGGTTGGTGTGATCCAGGTGGCTGCTCAGGCGATAGAGCAGGGCGATAACCGCCACCAGGCCGGCCGCCCCCAGCCAATAGGCGAATTGCCAGCGGGCTTTCAAGGCAGCTCCTCGCTGGTCAGGCTGTTGAGGAAGGCGACGATCTGGCGGACGTCGCGGGGGGGCAGGTCCATGCCGAGCTGGAAGCGGCCCATCACGCGCACCGCCTCCTCCAGGGTGGCGGCGGAGCCATCGTGGAAGTAGGGCGCCGTGAGGGCGACGTTGCGCAGGCTGGGCACCTTGAACAGATGGCGGTCTTCCTCCCTGCCGGTGACGTTGAAGCGCCCCTGGTCGGCGCGGGTGATGTTGCCGCGGGCGGCGAAATAGTCGGCCATGACCCCGAAGCGCTGGAACAGATTGCCGCCAATATTGACCCCTTGGTGGCAGGCGACGCAACCGTGCCGCTTGAAAATGCGGTAGCCGGCCAGTTCATCGCTGCTGATGGCGCGTTCGTCGCCGGCCAGCCAGCGGTCGAAGCGAGAGGGGCGGGGCAGGCTGCGCTCGAACTCGGCGATGGCGGCTGCGATGGATGCCGGCGAGATTCCCTCGGGGTAGTTCTTCTCGAAGGCTTGCCGCAGCTCCCGGTCGGCGGAGAGCTTTTTTACCACCTGGGGCCAGGTGGAGGCCATTTCCAGGGGATGGGTGATCGGTCCGGCCGCCTGCTCTTCCAGGTTGGCGGCCCGGCCGTCCCAGAACTGGCGGAAGTTGTAGGCGGCCGAGAGCACCGAGGGGGCGTTGATCTCGCCTTGCGCCCCCCCCACGCCCAGGGAACGGACCCGTCCGTCGACGCCGCCATGGGCGAGATCGTGGCAGCCGGAGCAGGCCAGGGAATCGTCCCGGGACAGCCGGGGATCGAAAAAGAGGCGTCGCCCCAGTTCGACCTTCTCCTTGTTCAGGGCCGGCGGCGGCGGCAGGGGGCGCAAAGGCTCGTCCCCACCGTTGGCTGGGGGCGGCAGGCCGCGCGGCTCGTCCGCGTTTCCCCGCTGCTCGGCTACCTTGCCCGCCGGCGCGAACCACCCCTCCCGCGGCCCCAGGACCAGCAGGCCCGCCGCGAGTGCCAGCGAAGGTATGAGCAAGCGAGAAAGCTTCATCATCTGTTAATTATGCGCGGTTCCCCACGGCTATCTGGCCACTGCCGTTGACTTTGGTCAACAAATTGCCAAAAGGCGTAGGGGTATTTCGGCGAATTGATGCGTATTAAAAAATTCCACTCGGCGAAGGACTAAATTTTCTCGACCACAAAATTGATGGGGTTTTTATGGACGGACAAGTCAGCAGCGCAGTCAGCATCTCCAGCCTGGTCGTCGGCGCCCATCCGGCCCATGCCGACGAGGTCCGCCGACACCTGGGCGCCCTGCCCGGCGTGGAGGTGCATGCCCAGGCCGACGACGGAAGGATGATCGTCACCGTCGAGTCCGCTTCCGACGACGCCACCGTCCACACATTCGAATCGATCCGCCAGTTGCCGGGAGTCCTCTCGGCATCGATGGTGTATCACCAGCATGAAACTGATCCAGACGAGGAGGCCTGAGATGATCGAACTGAAACTGACCCGGCGTGATTTCATCAAGAGCAATGCCGTCGCCGCCGCCGCCACGGTGGCCGGCTTCGGCGCCCCGGCCGCCCTGGCCCAGCAGAAGGGCAAGGACGACGGCGTGCGCTGGGACAAGGGCGTCTGCCGCTACTGCGGCACCGGCTGCGGCGTGCTGGTGGGGGTCAAGGACGGCCGCGTGGTGGCCACCCAGGGCGACCCCGACGCGCCGGTCAATCGCGGCCTCAACTGCATCAAGGGTTACTTCCTTTCCAAGATCATGTACGGCAAGGACCGCCTGACCCAGCCCCTGCTCCGCATGAAGGACGGCAAGTTCGACAAGAACGGCGACTTCAAGCCGGTTTCCTGGAAACAGGCCTTCGACATCATGGAAGAGAAGTGCAAGGCGGCGCTCAAGGAAGGCGGCCCCAAGAACGTCGCCATGTTCGGCTCGGGCCAGTGGACGGTGTGGGAAGGCTACGCCGCCGCCAAGCTGTTCAAGGCCGGCTTCCGCTCCAACAACATCGACCCCAACGCCCGCCACTGCATGGCTTCCGCCGTCGCCGGCTTCATGCGCACCTTCGGCATCGACGAACCCATGGGCTGCTACGACGACATGGAGCATGCCGACGCCTTCGTGCTGTGGGGCTCCAACATGGCCGAGATGCACCCCATCCTTTGGTCGCGCATCACCGACCGCCGCCTCACCGCCAAGCAGGTCAAGATCCACGTCCTGTCCACCTTCGGCCACCGCTCCTGCGAACTGGCCGACAACACACTGATCTTCAAGCCCCAGTCCGACCTGGCCATCCTCAACTACATCTGCAACCACATCATCCAGAGCGGGGCGGTGAACCAGGCCTTCGTGGACAAGCACGTCAAGTTCGCCAAGGGCGTCACCGACATCGGCTACGGCCTGCGGCCCAACCACCCCCTGGAAAAGGTGGCCATGAACAACGGCTACCCGGGCGAGGACGGCAAGCCCAAGGGCAACCCGAACAACTCGGCGCCCATGACCTTCGACGAGTTCAAGGCCTTCGTCGCCGAATACACCCTGGACAAGGCCCACGAGATTTCCGGCGTGCCCAAGGAGAACCTGGAGGCCCTGGCCAAGGCCTACGCCGACCCCAAGACCAAGGTCTGCTCGTACTGGACCATGGGCTTCAACCAGCACACCCGGGGCACCTGGGTGAACAACATGATCTACAACGTCCACCTCCTGGTGGGCAAGATTTCCGAGCCCGGCAATGGGCCCTTCTCGCTGACCGGCCAGCCTTCCGCCTGCGGCACCGCCCGCGAGGTGGGCACCTTCGCCCACCGCCTGCCGGCCGACATGGTGGTGATGAATCCCAAGCACCGGGAGTTGTCCGAAAAACTCTGGAAGCTGCCCGCCGGCACCCTCCCCGACTGGATCGGGCTCCACGCCGTGGCCCAGTCCCGGGCGCTGAAGGACGGCAAGGTGGGCTTCTTCTGGTCCACCACCACCAACAACATGCAGGCCGGGCCCAACGTCAATGAGGAAATCTACCCCGGCTGGCGCAACCCCAAGGCCTTCGTGGTCCATTCCGACGTCTATCCGACGGTTTCCGCCATGTCCGCCGACCTCATCCTGCCTTCCGCCATGTGGATGGAGAAGGAAGGCGCCTACGGCAACGCCGAGCGCCGCGGCCAGTTCTGGCGCCAGCAGGTGAAGGCGCCGGGGGAGTGCAAGTCCGACCTCTGGCAGTACGTCGAATTCGCCAAGCGCTTCAAGATGGAAGAGGTGTGGCCCGCCGAACTCCTCGACAAGATGCCGGAATACAAGGGCAAGACCCTCTACGACGTGCTCTACGCCAACAAGGACACCACCCGCTGGGGCCTGGACGAGGTCAAGAAGGTCAACGCCCACGCCATCAAGGACTACATGAACGACGAGTCCCAGGCCTTCGGCTTCTACCTGCAGAAGGGCCTGTTCGAGGAATACGCCGCCTTCGGCCGCGGCAAGGCCCACGACCTGGCCGACTTCGACGTCTATCACAAGGCCCGGGGCCTGCGCTGGCCGGTGGTGGACGGCAAGGAAACCCTGTGGCGCTTCCGCGAAGGCTATGACCCCTACGTGCCCAAGGGCGAAAACGTCCGCTTCTACGGCTACCCGGACGGCAAGGCGGTGGTCTACGCCCTGCCCTACCAGCCCGCCGCCGAAATGCCGGACGCCGACTTCGACCTCTGGCTGTGCACCGGCCGCGTGCTGGAGCACTGGCACACCGGCTCCATGACCCGGCGCGTTCCCGAGCTCTACAAGGCGGTGCCCGACGCCATGGTCTACATGCACCCGGAAGACGCCAAGAAACGGGGCCTCGCCCGCAACGACGTGGTCAAGGTCAGCACCCGCCGCGGCGAAATCCAGCTGCGGGTGGAGACCAAGGGCCGCAACAAGCCGCCGGTGGGCCTGGTGTTCATCCCCTTCTTCGACGAAAGCCGCCTGGTCAACAAGCTGACCCTGGACGCCACCTGCCCGATTTCGAAAGAAACGGACTTCAAGAAGTGCGCCTGCAAGGTGGTCAAGGCCTAGGGCATGGATTAGCGGAATAAGGCAATCAGGGAGTGCCGTGACAAGGGTGGGGCTAAGGCCCCACCCGGCGGCTGACCGGAATGTCGATCACCCCCACCCCTTCCCGCCGGCAGTTCCTCGCCGACAGCGCCAAGATGGCCTGCGGCGTCGGCCTGCTGGGCTTGGGCCTCGGTCTCTACGCCAAGCAGAGCAAGGCCCTGCCGGCGCTCGCCCTGCGCCCGCCAGGGGCCGGTCCGGAGGGGGATTTCCTCGGCGCCTGCATCCGCTGCGGCCTCTGCGTGCGCGATTGCCCCTACAACACCCTGAGCCTGGCCAAGCCGGAAACGCCGGTGGCCACCGGCACGCCGTATTTCACGGCCCGCCAGGTGCCCTGCGAGATGTGCGAGGACATCCCCTGCGTCAAGGCCTGCCCCACCGGCGCGCTGGACCACGGGCTGACCGACATCAACAAGGCGAAGATGGGGCTCGCCGTCCTCATCGACCACGAGACCTGCCTCAACTTCCTCGGCCTGCGCTGCGACGTCTGCTACCGGGTGTGCCCGGTGATCGACAAGGCCATCACCCTCGAACTGGTGCCCAACACCCGCACCGGCCGCCACACCATGTTCCTGCCGACGGTGCATTCGGAACACTGCACCGGCTGCGGCAAGTGCGAGAAATCCTGCGTGCTGGAAGAGGCCGCCATCCGCGTGCTGCCGGCCAAGCTGGCCAAGGGCGAACTGGGCAGGCATTACCGCCTGGGCTGGGAGGAGAAACAGAAGGCCGGCCACTCCCTGATCGACGAAAAGAGCGTGGTGGACCTCCCCGACCGCCTGCCCGAAGGCGTCACCCTGCCCAACCATTACGATCCGGCCAGCGGCGGCGTGGCGGTACCGTCGACGCCCCCCGGCATGCCCGGCAGCGTCGCCGGCCCGATGCCCAGCGCGCCGCCGGGGCTGGGAGGCGGCAAATGAGCCCGGCCAAGCTCCGCCGCACCGGCGCCGACGCCGTCGCCGCCAAAGGCTGGCTGGGGGCGCACAAGTGGCTGCTGCTGCGCCGCCTGTCGCAGCTCGGCCTCCTCACCCTCTTCCTCCTCGGCCCCCTGGCCGGGGTGTGGATCGTCAAGGGCAATCTCAGCTTCAGCTACACCCTCGGCGTGCTGCCGCTGACCGATCCCTACGTCGTCCTGCAATCCCTGGCCGCTGGCCATGTGCCAGAGAAGCTGGGCCTAATCGGCGTCGCCATCGTCGTCGCCTTCTACCTCCTGGTCGGCGGCCGGGTCTATTGCAGTTGGGTGTGCCCGGTGAACCTGGTGACCGACGCCGCCGCCTGGCTGCGGCAGCGCCTCGGCCTCACCGGCAGCATCCATCTCGCCCGGGCCACCCGCTACTGGCTGCTGGCCATGACCCTGGCCGGCTCCGCCGCCACCGGCGTCGTCCTCTGGGAGCTGGTCAATCCCGTCTCCATGCTGCACCGTGGCCTCCTCTTCGGCCTCGGCACCGCCTGGGCCATCGTCCTGGCCGTCTTTTGCTTCGACCTTTTCGTCATGAGCCGGGGCTGGTGCGGCCACCTCTGCCCGGTGGGCGCCTGCTACAGTCTCCTCGGCCGCTGGAGCCCCCTGCGGGTGAGCGCCGCCCGGCGGGCCGCCTGCAACGATTGCATGGACTGTTTCGCCATCTGCCCGGAGCCCCAGGTCATCCGCCCCGCCCTCAAGGGCGCCGGCAGCCCGGTGGTCCTCGCCGCCAACTGCACCAACTGCGGCCGCTGCATCGACGTCTGCGCCAAGGACGTCTTTGCCTTCGGCACCCGTTTCGCCAACCAGGATGCCGCCTCTCCCCCGGCCCGCGCGGGGATTGCCGGATCCGCCAAATGATTTGAGAATCTTTTAGGAGGAGCGCCCATCATGAAACATTCACTGAAGACGACTTTTGCCATCCTGGCGACCGCCGCCTGCTGGGCACTCGCTCCGCAGGCCTTCGGGCAGGAAGCCCCCAGGCCCATGCGCGGCGCCGACGTGGCGGCGCCGGACCAGGCCCCCGACGCCAAGCAATACCTTGGCGGCAAACCCGGCGGCCAGCAGAAGGTGGCCCGTACCTTCAAGGATCAGCCGCCGGTGATCCCCCACGCCGTCGAGAATTTCGACGAGATCAGCCTGGAGGAAAACCAGTGCCTCTCCTGCCATGGGGCCGACACCTACAAGAAAAAGAAGGCGCCCAAGGTCGGCGACAGCCATTTCCTGGACAAGGACGGCAAGAAACTGGAAGAAGCCTCGGCCCGCCGCCACAACTGCGTGCAATGCCATGTGCCCCAGGTGGACGCGCCGCCGCTGGTGGATAACGATTTCAAGGGCGATATCGCCGAAGCCAAGCCGACAGCCAAGGCCGGGAAAAAGAAGAACTGATCCGACGGTACCCGGCCACCCCCGACCCGCCGCCGGGTGGCCGCTCATTTGATACACTCGCCATCACGTTTGTGCCCGGCGAGGTATTTCCATGCAGTTGATTCGATCCTTCCTTCTCGGTGCCCTGCTGGCCAGTGGCGGCCAGGCCGCCCTGGCCGCCGCGCCGGTCACCCACGGCACCTGCCGTAGCGGCAACGTCGGTTTCTTCAAGGATGAAGGGCTGGCCATCAAGGTTTCCACCAAACTGCAATTCACCAAGGCCCTGATGCGGGAGAAGATCGAGGTCAAGAGCAACGCCGGGGTGGTCAGTCTCTCCGGCAACGTTTCCACCCTCGACCACGTGAGTCTGGCCGGCAGGATCGCCTCCCAAGTCGAAGGCGTGGTCTGCGTGAACAATTTCCTCAAGGTGGGCCCCCAGGAGCCACCACGCTATCCGAGCGGGCCGGGTTGATTGCCCGCCCGTTCCCGGGAGATTGTCCCGGGCAGCCGGCCGCCGATTCCGCGACAATGGCGGCTTGCGGGCGACCCGTCGCACCAGCAATTTCAAGAACGATTCAGGAGACTCAGATGTTCCGCCGTCGATTTGCCCGAACCGCCATTGCCGCAGCCTTCGCTGCCGCCCTCCTGCCGGCCGCCCAGGGCGGCGAACGGGGCGTGGCCTATGTGTCCAACCAGAACGGCGGCGTCAATGTCGTCGACATCGCCAGCGGCGAAATCGTCCGCAGCCTCGATCCGGGCGCCAAGAGCCCCCGGGGTATCGGCATCACCGCCGACGGCAAGTTCCTGGTCACCGCCAACAAGGACGATGCCAACCTCTCCGTGATCGATACGGCGAGCGGCAACGTGGTGCGCCACATTGCCATCGGCAAGAACCCGGAATTCGTGCGCGTGGCCGGCAATCGCGTCTTCGTCACCTACGAGCCCGGCGCCAAGGGCGGTCCGCCCCCCAAGCCCGGTGCCGCGCCGGCCGCCAAGGACGACGACGATGATGAAAAGATCCCGGCCCATATCGCCATCGTGGACCTCAAGCGGGGCAAGGTGGTCAAGCAGATCACCAGCGGCCCGGAAACCGAGGGCATCGAATTCAGCCCCGACGGCAAGCGCCTGGTGGTCACCAACGAGGCCGACAACACCATCACCGTCCACGACATCGCCAGCGGCAAGCTGCTGAAGACTGTATCCACCGCCGACTACGGCGTGCGCCCCCGGGGCATCAAGGTCGCGCCGGACGGGAGCTTCTACGTCGCCACCCTGGAATTCAGCCACAAGCTGCTGACCCTGGACCGCAACCTCAAGCCCCTGCGCACGGCCGATACCGGGAACACGCCCTACGGCGTCTCCTTCGACCGCGACGGCAAGCGCATCTTCGTCGCCGCCGCCCGGGAAAAGGCCCTGCAGGTCTTCGATGCGAAATCGCTGGAACGCATCGCCAGCATCCCCACCGGCGACCGTTGCTGGCATTTCAGCTTCACCCCGGACAACGCGCAGATCCTGCTCGCCTGCGGCAAGTCGGAGGAGCTGGTGGTGATCGACGCGGAAAAGCTGGAAGTGACCAAGCGCATCCCCAACCCGGGCACCCCCTGGGGCGTGGTCACCTACCCGAAGGCGTTGGGCAGTCTCGACCGGCCCTGAACGGGCCCGGTGCGAGCAGCCGGGTGGAGGTTTCCCCCGGCCGCCTTACTTGGCGGGCTTGGCCTGGCGCAGTTTTTCCAGGGCGCCCCGCAGCATGGTGTCGATTTCCGATCCCGGCTCCACCATGGTCAGCAGCTTTTCCCAATGGCGGATGGCTTCCGTCCGGTTGCCCGCCTCCATGGCGGCGCCGCCAGCCAGCAGCAGGGCGTGGCCGTTGTTCGGGTCGAGCTTGAGGGCCCGGTCCACCAGTTCCCGGGGTTTGCCCTTCATGCCGGTCTTGCCGCCCATGGCCAGGGTCTCGGCGTAGTCGGCCAGCAGTTCGGCGTCCTCCAGGACCACCTTTTCCGCCTTGCCGTAGGCCTCGGCGGCTTCGGCGAAGCGGCCCATGGCCTTGTAGGAGCGGGCCAGCATGAGCCAGCCCTGCATGTCGTCCGGGTTGGCCTGGAGGCGCTCGGCCAGCTTGCCCACCATGCCCTCGATCTGGGCGGCGGTCATCTGCGGCCGCGGCGCCGTCGCCTCCGGCCTGAGGGCACGGGGATTGCCCAGGACGGCATAGAGGGCCAGGGCGGCCACCGGCAGCAGGGCGAGGACGGCCAGGGCGGCGGGGCGGCTGGCGGCATGGCTGGCCGGCACCGCCACCGCCTCCTCCGGCGTCACCTCGGCCAGCAGGCGGTGCTGCAACTCGCGCTTGGCCTGCTCGAAGTCGGCGTCGGCCAGGGAACCTTCGGCCCTTTCCTTTTCCAGTTCGGCGAGCTGGTCGCGGAAAATGGCCAGGTTGGCCGCCTGGCGGTCGGTGCTGGCCTGGGTCGGCTTGAGGCCGAGCCACAGCGGCGGCAACAGGAAGGCGACGACGACGACGACGAGCAGCGTCGCAAAGACGGCGAACAGGATCATGGGTTGCGGGTTTCGTTAAGGAGAGCCTCGGCGCGCCGGGCCTCGTCGGCGGTCAGGGGGGCATCGTCGGTGACCCGGCGGTTGCGCTTCTTGAGGTAGCGCAGCAGGGCCACGATGCCGAACAGCATGAGCAGCAGGGGGCCGGCCCAGAGGACGATGGTGGTGGCCTTGACCGGCGGCCGGTAGAGGACGAAGTCGCCGTAGCGGGCGACCATGAAGTCGATGATTTCCTTGTCCGACTTGCCGGCCTGGATCATGCCCCGGATTTCCCGGCGCAGATCCTGGGCCAGTTCGGCATTTGAGTCGGCGATGTTCTGGTTCTGGCAGACCAGGCAGCGCAGCTCTTCCGAGAGCTTGACCAGACGCTTTTCAGCCACCGGGTCGTCGGCGAGGGGCGCCGCATCCTTGGCGGTGGCGGCAAGGGCGAGGCAGGCCAGGGCGAAGGCAAGGAAGAGGCGCTTCACTTGGACAGTTCCCCGATGAGGGGCAGGATCTTGCCGCCCAGGACGTCCGGGGTGATGGGGCCGGTGTGCTTCATGCGGATGACACCGGCCTTGTCGATGACGTAGGTCTCGGGCACGCCGTAGACCCCGTAGTCGATGCCGACGCGCCCGTCGAGGTCGAGGACCGACAGGGTGTAGGGGTCGCCATGCTGGGCCAGCCAGCGGCCGGCCCGTTCGAGGGCCAGTTTCTTTTCCTGGTCGGCGGCGATCTTGCCCATGTCGAACTCGCCGTCCCCGCGCACTTCCTTGTAGTTGAGGCCGACGAGCGGCACGCTGGCGCGCTTGGAGAATTCCACCAGCACCGGATGCTCCTGGCGGCAGGAAACGCACCAGGAGGACCAGACGTTGAGGAGCCAGACCTTGCCCTGCATGTCCTTGGGGCCGAAGGACTGGTCCGGCTTGGCCAGGACGGGCAGGGCGAAGGCCGGGGCCGGCTTGCCCACCAGGGGCGAGGGCACGTCGCGGGGATTGAGGCCGAGGCCGACGGCCAGGAGGGCGACGAGGGCGACGAAGCCGCCGAGGATCCAGTAGTACTTGTTCATGCGTTTTGCCTTCCGGCAGGGAGGGTGGCGGCGCTCTTCGCCTTGACCCGGTAGCGGCGGTCGAGCATGGCCATGAGCCCGCCGAGGGCCATGAGGATGCAGCCGCCCCAGATCCAGTCGACGAAGGGCTTGTAATAGACCCGCACGGCCCAGGCACCCTCGGGCTTGTCCCGATCGATGGGTTCGCCCAGGGAGACATAGACGTCGCGCAGGAAGCCGGCGTCGATGGCGGCCTCGGTCATGGGCATGGCGGAGGAGTGGTAGTTGCGCTTTTCCGGCGCCATCTTGCGCAGGAACTTGCCGTCCCGGGAAAGCTCGACGTCACCCTGGGCCGCCGTGTAGTTGGGGCCCTCGACGCCGCGGACGCCGTTGAACTTGAAGGTGTAGCCGGCCACGGTGACGGTGTCGCCGGGCTCCATCTTGACGTCCTTCTCATCCTGGAAGCCGCCGACCATGGTGACGCCGACCACGAAGACGGCGACGCCCAGGTGGGCCAGGTGCATGCCGAAGAAGTGGCGGGGCTGTTTCAAGGCGGCGGAGAGGAAGGGCTGGCCGGCGCGGGTGTGCTGCACCCGTTCGACAAAGTTGAGGATGACGGTACAGACAATCCAGGCGGCGAGCAGGAGGCCCAGGCCGACCAGGGGCGTCCAGCTTCCGTAGGCGAAGGGCAGGGCGACGGCCACCACCACGGCGACGGCGAAGGCCCAGCGCACGGTGCGGGCGATATCGGCGAGGGACGCTTCCTTCCAGCGGGCGAAGGGACCGACGCCCATGAGGAAGAGCACCGGCGCCATCACCGGCACGAAGACGGCGTTGAAATAGGGAGGGCCGACGGAAATCTTGCCCAGGGCGAGGGCGTCGATGAGGAGCGGGTAGAGGGTGCCGAGGAGTACGGTGCCGGCGGCCACCACCAGCAGGACGTTGTTGGTGAGCAGCATCGATTCCCGGGAGACCAGGCCGAAACGCCCGCCCAGGCCGACCTTGGGCGCCCGCCAGGCGAAGAGGGCCAGCGACGAGCCGATCACCGCCACCAGGAAGATGAGGATGAAGATGCCCCGGGCCGGGTCGGTGGCGAAGGCGTGGACCGAGGTCAGCACGCCGGAACGGACGAGGAAGGTGCCGAGCAGCGACAGCGAGAAGGCGAAGATGGCCAGCAGCACCGTCCAGTTCTTGAAGCTGCCGCGCTTTTCCGTCACCGCCAGGGAATGCATGAGGGCGGTGCCCACCAGCCAGGGCATGAAGNNGTAGTAGGCCCACCAGGAGCCCATGGCGATGCCCAGGGTGAGGAAGATCCAGGCGGCGGTGGTCCACGGCCGGGACCAGCGGGCCCAGGCGGCGTCGAGCTGGCCGGAAAGGAGCGCGGCGATGGCGAAGGCGAAGGCCACCGAAAAACCGACGTAGCCCATGTAGAGGAGCGGCGGGTGGATGACGAGGCCGGGGTCCTGCAGGAGCGGGTTGAGGTCGCGGCCTTCCTCGGCGCCGGGGAGCAGGCGCTCGAAGGGGTTGGAGGTGACCAGGATGAAGAGCAGGAAGCCGAAGGCCACCAGGCCCAGGGTGCCCAGCACGCGGGCGACCATGGTTTCCGGCAACTGGCGGGAGAAGAGCACGACGGCGGCGGCCCACCAGGTGAGCATCAGCATCCACAGCAGCAGCGAGCCCTCGTGGCCGCCCCAGACGCCGGCAACGCGATACTGGATGGGCAGCAGGGAATTGGAATGCTGGGCCACATACACCACCGAGAAGTCGTTGGTGACGAAGGCCTGGGTCAGGCAGGCGAAGGAAAAGGTGACCAGCAGGGCCAGCGCCGCCGCTGCTGGCCTGGCCAGGGCCACCCAGGCCAGGCGGTTCCGGTGGGCGCCGAGGAGGGGCAGGGTGCCCAGGATGCCGGCCACGACCAGGGCCAGGATGAGGGCGAAATGCCCGAGTTCGGGGATCATGGGGCTTTCCTCCGGAGCTCAGTAGGAAGCGCCGGGCTTGGCAGGTGCGGCAGCGGCAGTCCCGCCCGCCTCGGCTGCCGCCTTTTTCTCGGCGGCGCGGGCATGGGCGTCGCCGACAGCCTTGGCGGCTTCCGGCGGCATGTAGTTCTCGTCGTGCTTGGCCAGCACCTCGCTGGCGGCGAAATTGCCGTCGGCGGCGAGCTTGCCCTGGGCCACCACGCCCTTGCCCTCCTTGAAAAGGTCGGGAAGGATGCCCTTGTAATTGACGATGAGGTCCTTGTCGGTGTCGGTGACGACGAAGCTCACGGTGACGCCGTCGGCCTGGCGCTTCAGGCTGCCCTCCTTGACCAGGCCGCCGATGCGGAAGACCTTGTCCTTCGGCGCCTTGCCGGCGGCCACGTCGGTGGGCGAGATGTAGAGGGCGATGTTGCTGTTGAGGGCGTTCAGCACCAGGGCGGCGATGACGCCGAGGGTGGCGAGGCCGCCGCCGATGAGGGCGAGGCGTTTGTGGCGGGTCTTCATGCTTCGGTGGTTCCGGAATTGCTGCGGGATTCGGCGCGCAACTGCCGCTTGAGCAGGGCGATGGTGTTCTTTCGATTGCGGGCGACGAGGATCGGTTCAACGATCATGATGAGGGCGGTGACGCCGAAGGAGCCCCAGACGTAGCCGCCATAGCCGCCCATGGCCAGGAAGTCGGCAACGCTGTTCCAGTGGATCATTTTTCACCTCCGGCCAGCAGTTCCTTGACCCAGTCGGTATGGCGCTCCCGTTCCAGCATGATGGTGCGCACCCGCATCAGGGCGACGGCGATGGAGTACATCCAGAAGCACATGGCCATCAGCAGCATGCCCCAGAGCATGGTGGCGGCCATGGACGGCGACTGGGTGAGGCTCACCGAGGCGCCCTGGTGCAGGGTGTTCCACCACTTCACCGAGAAATAGATGATGGGCACGTTCACTACGCCCACCAGCAGCAGCAGGCCGCCCGCCTTGTCGGCCCGGCGGGGGTCGTCGATGGCGGCGGTGAGTGCCAGGTAGCCGATGTAGAGGAAAAGGAGGATGAGCTCGGAGGTCAGCCGGGCATCCCACACCCACCAGGCGCCCCACATGGGCTTGCCCCAGAGGGCGCCGGTCCACAGGGAAAGAAAGGCCATCAACGCCCCGGTGGGGGCCAGCGCCTGGGCCATCATGCCGGAAAGGCGGGTTTTGAAGGCGAGCCCGATGGCGGCCCAGAAGGCCATCACCAGATAGATGAACATGGACATCCAGGAGGCCGGCACATGGATGAAGATGATGCGGTAGCCCTCGCCCTGCTGGAAATCGGTGGGGGCCACCAGCATGCCCAGCCACAGCCCTGCCAGGCCAAAGACCGCGGACACCGCCGCGAACCAGGGAATCATGGCGCCGGCCAGGGGGTAGAAGGTGGCCGGCGAAGCGAAACGATAGAGGTTGAAGGTGTCTTTCATTCGAGGGCGATCTTCAAGGCGGCGGCGGCGGCCCAGGGGGCGAAGCCGAGAGCGGCGCAGGTCAGCGCCGCCAGCAGGGACAGATGGGCCTGGCCGCCGAGTCCGGATACCGCGGCGTCCACCGCCCCGGCACCGAAAATCAAAACCGGAATATACAGGGGCAGGACGAGGAGCGACAGCAGCACGCCGCCCCCCCGCAGTCCCAGGGTTAACGCTGCGCCGATGCCGCCTATTCCCGAAAGGGCGGGGGTGCCGAGCAGGATCGAGCCGGTAAGCACCAGCAGCCCTTCCGTGGAGAGGTCGAACTGCAGGCCCAGAACCGGCGCCAGCAGGGCGAGCGGCAGGCCGGAAACGAGCCAGTGGGCGATCACTTTGCCGAGGACCACCAGGCCCAGGGGGTGGGGCGCCAGGGCCAGTTGCTCCAGGGTACCGTCGCGATGGTCGTCGGCGAAGAGGCGAGGTAGCGACAGCATGGTGGCCAGGAGCGCCGCCACCCACAGCACGCCGGGGGCGAGCTTGCGCAGGAGGTCCGGCTCCGGGCCGATGCCCAGGGGGAAGAGGCTGACCACGATGACGAAGAAGAAGAGGGCGGAGACGATGTCCGCCTGGCGGCGCATGGCGAGTCGGAGGTCGCGGCCGACCACGGCAGAAACGATGGAAAGCATCAGGAGAGCCGCAGTTCCTTGACCGCCCCGGCCGGAATGGCCACCGGCTGGTGGGTGGTCATCACCGCCAGGCCGCCCCGCTGCAGGTGGGCGCCGATGAGGGCCGCCAGCCAATCCACCGCTGCCGCGTCGAGGGCCACGAAGGGTTCGTCGAGCACCCACAGGGGGCGCTTTTCCTTCACCAGCCGGGCGAGGGCGACGCGGCGCTTCTGGCCCTGGGAAAGGTACTTGCAGGCCAGATCCTCGCGGCCGGCCAGGCCCACCTGCTCCAGGGCGTCGATGGCGTCGTCCTCGGACAGGTCTTCTTCGGCCAGACGGGCGGCGGCGAGCAGGTTCTCCAGGGGCGTCAGCTCCTCCTTGATGGCGTTCTGGTGGCCCAGGTAGCAGAGATCGGCGCGGAATTCGTCGGCCAGGGCCTTGATCGGCTCGCCCTGCCAGCGGATGGTGCCGGTTTCCGGCGGCAGCAGGCCGATGAGCATGCGCAGGAGGCTGGTCTTGCCGGCCCCGTTCTTCCCTTGCAGGAAGAGCAGTTCGCCGGCTTCCAGGCGAAAGCCGACGCCCTTGAACAGGCGGCGGTCGCCGCGCACGCATTCCAGATTGTCAGCTTCCAGCATGGAGGGCAGGCACCCGAAAAAACCCAAGCAAAATCAGGGGCAAATTATGAGACCGCCAGTGTACCGGCAGAATGACCGGAATCAAAACAACGGCGTGGCCGGGAAAATGTCAGACCCCGGCGACCGATACCGGCCAGGGGGCGCTCCCCCGCTCCAGCCACTCCAGGCTGCCCGGCCACAGGCGCTCGCGAAAGCGGTCGTGGAAGAAGCCGAAGTGCCCGACGGTGCCTTCGGGCACGCTCGCCGGCGCAAGGCGGGCGCAGCAGGCGCGGCCGCCCCGGTACCAGGCGAGGAGCCGCCAGGTGGCCGCTTCGGTGGCGTAAGGGTCGTCGGCCATGGCGAAGGCGAGGATTTCGCCGCGGAAGGCAGCCAGGCGCTCGGCCAGGGCCTCGGGCGGCGCCGGCGGCACGGCGTGGGGCAGCCAGCGGTAGAAGCGGCGGAAATCCGGGTGGTAGCGGGTCCCCCATTCCAGGGCCACCCCCCGGGGCAGGTCTTCCAGCCAGCCCAGGCAGCGGCCGGGGAAATAGCCGAGCAATCCGGCTGCCAGGGGCATGAAGAAGTGCCATTTGAGGAAATAGGGCAGGCGTACCGGCGCTGCATAGTCGCGCCAGTAGGCATACTGGCTGCCGACCAGGAAAAGCCGCCGCAACCTGGCGGCGGAGGGGGCCAGGCCGATGGCGAAGCCGCCGATGCTGTGGCCGACGCCGTACAGGGGCAGGCCGGGATGGAGCGCCTGCAATTGGCGCAGGGCCCCTTCGCAATCGAGGTTGCCCCAATCGAACTTGGTGGCACGGAAGCCCGCCAGCCGGGCCGGCCGCGACAGGCCGATGCCCCGGTAGTCGAGGGCCAGGGCGGCATAGCCCCGGGAGGCCAGGAAATTGCCGTAGCGCAGGTAGTAGCGGGCGGCGACGCCGGTCGCCGGGCAGATGAGGACGGCCCCGCGGGGGGCGGCCGGGGACCAGTGCCAGGCCCCCAGTCCGACGCCGTCGGGGGCGGCGAAGCGGAGGGTGGACGGTGTGACGGCGGGAAGGCGGTCGGGGACGCCCATGCCGGGTTTTCTCCTGCTCGGCGGTGACGCCCCCATTGAGCCCGAGGGCCGTCACCGGCGCAAACGCGATGTTTTCAAGCAGCGGATGAAAAATCGGCATGGGTGGGGTGGAACGCTTGCCGAAACAGGCGCCTATTTCTTCTCGAAGGGGGTGGGGCGCGGCGTCTTGTCTGCGGAGGGCGGCAGCACCGGCAGGGTGAAGCTGGGCTGGTCGCCGGTCAGGGTCTTCAGGAAGGCAACGATCTTGGCGTTCTCGCTGGCGGAGAACTTGCGGCCCAGTTGCAGGCGGCCCATGGTGTCTACGGCCTCCGTCAGGGTGTTGGCGGCGCCATCGTGGAAGTAGGGGTAGGTCAGTTCCACATTGCGCAGGGTCGGCACCTTGAAGTTGAAGCGGTCGGCGTCCTTGCCGGTGACGGCGACGCGACCCTCGGCCGGGCTGGCCGCCTTGTAGGGAGCCACCACGCCCATCTTCTGGAAGGAGTTGCCGCCCACCGCTTCGCCATTGTGGCAGGCCACGCAGCCGCTGTCCTTGAAGAGGGCGTAGCCTTCCTGTTCGTAGCCGCTCAGGGCGTCCTTCTTGCCGAGGAGCCACTGGTCGAAACGGGCGTTGGGGGTGACCAGGGTTTTTTCGAACTCGGCGATGGCGGCGGTAACCTGGTCGATGTCGATCTTGTCCTTGCCGAAGACCTGCTTGAATTCCCGGTTGTAGGCGGGAATCGATTCGAGGACCCCGATGGCCAGGGTATGGGTGAAGGCCATCTCGCCGGGATTGGCGATGGGGCCGCCGGCCTGGGCCTTGAGATCGGGGGCGCGGCCGTCCCAGAACTGGGCGACGTTGAGGCTGGAATTGAGGACGGTGGGCGCGTTGATGGGGCCTTGTTGCCACTTGTCGCCGATGGAGGTGGCGAGGTTGTCGGTACCGCCCATGGAGAGGTTGTGGCAGGAATTGCAGGAAATGAAGCCGGACTTGGACAGGCGCGGGTCGAAGTAGAGCTTCTTGCCCAGTTCGGCCATGCCCAGGTTGATATTCTGGGCGGGTTTGACCGGCTGGATGGGCTCGTTGATGGCGGCGGTCGAGATGCCGATGGCGCCGAGGGTGGCAGTGGCGGCGAGGGTGCGAAGCAGGCGGTTTCCGTGCATGGTGATCTCCCTTGAAAGTTGTGCTGCCGGGCCATTGTCCCCGCCGGCAACGTGGTACTATTGACGTAAGTCAATGTTTTTAATGGGTTTTACATATAACCCCTATAGCTTTTCCCTATACCGGAAAGGCGGCAGTCAGGATGCCGGGGACAAGGGAGAACAGGCCGTGACACTGACCGAACTGCGTTACATCGTTGCCCTGGCCCAGGAGGGCAATTTCAGCCGGGCGGCGGAGCGCTGCTCCGTCAGCCAGCCGACCCTGAGCGTGGCCATCGCCCGCCTGGAGGACGAATTGGGCATCCCCCTCTTCGAGCGTGGCAAGGGCATCGTCAATCCGACGGCGGTCGGCACCCAGGTGGTGGCGCAGGCCCGCCACGCCCTGGAAGAGGCGGAGAAGATCCGGGAAATTGCGCTGCGGGGGCGGGACCAATTGGAAGGCCCCCTGCGCCTGGGGGTGATCCACACCATCGGCCCCTACCTGCTTCCGCAACTGATCCACGGCCTCAAGCGCATCGCCCCGGCCATGCCGCTCGCCATCGAGGAGAACATGACCGCCCACCTGGCGGACATGTTGCAGGAGAACGAACTCGACGTGGTCATCGTGGCGCTGCCTTTCGACCTGCCGGGGGTGGTGGTGCGCCCCCTGTACGACGAGAGCTTCAAGGTGGTGGTGCCCCGGGGACACCCCTGGGAGGCCAAGGACGCCATCGGCCCCGACGAAATCAGCGGCGAGGAAATCCTCCTGCTCAAGGCGGGCAACTGCTTCCGCGACCAGGTGCTGGGCGCTTGCCCCCAGATCAGCAGCCCCGACAGCGGCGTGCGCCTGGGCCATTCCATCGGCACCATCCGCTGCATGGTGGCCTCCGGCCTGGGGGTTTCCGTGCTGCCCGAGGGCGCCTTGCGCCAGCCCTACAGCAACGATCTGATCAGCGTCATCCCCTTCAAGCCGCCGGCGCCGTCGCGGCGCATTGCGCTGGCCTGGCGGGTCGGCTTTGTCCGGCCCAAGGCCATCGACGCCGTCCTGGCGGGCATCGCTTCGTTGAACGAGCCGGCGTATCGCACAGTGATCTGAGCGGAAGCCCCTCTTGCGCCTGTCGCAAGTAGTGGAAAGCCGCTTTGCACATACCCTTGCTCCGATGGTTAGCACCGAGGGTTCCGTAGACCTTTGATCTGCATCAATTACCTTTCCGTTTCCGGGGATTGGCACAGGGATTGCGAAGACACCCCCACTCCATGCCATTCCACCAACGGGGGACAGAGAAGTGACCGAGACCTTTTACGAAGTACTGCGCCGCCAGGGGATCACCCGGCGCAGCTTTTTGAAGTTCTGCAGCCTGACTGCGACCTCCCTGGGTCTGGGCAGCGCCGCCGCGCCGCGCATCGCCCATGCGCTGGAAACCAAGGCCCGCACGCCGGTCATCTGGCTGCACGGCCTGGAATGCACCTGCTGCTCCGAATCCTTCATCCGCTCGGCCCACCCGCTGACCAAGGATGTGGTGCTCTCCATGCTCTCGCTCGATTACGACGACACCCTGATGGCCGCCGCCGGCCACCAGGCCGAGGCGATCATCGAAGAGGTGAAGAAGAAGTACAAGGGCAACTATATCGTCGCCGTCGAAGGCAACCCGCCCCTCAACGAGGACGGCATGTTCTGCATCCACGGCGGCCGGCCCTTCGTGGAAGTGCTGAAGGAAACCTGCGCCGACGCCAAGGCCGTCATCAGCTGGGGCGCCTGCGCCTCCTACGGCTGCGTGCAGGCCGCCAAGCCCAACCCGACCCGCGCCACGCCGGTGCACAAGGTGATCACCGGCAAGCCGATCATCAAGGTGCCGGGCTGCCCGCCGATCGCCGAGGTGATGACCGGCGTCGTCACCTACATGCTCACCTTCGACCGCATCCCCGAGCTCGACCGCCAGGGCCGGCCGAAGATGTTCTACGGCCAGCGCATCCACGACAAGTGCTACCGCCGGCCGCACTTCGACGCCGGCCAGTTCGTCGAGGCCTTCGACGACGAGAGCGCGCGCCGCGGCTACTGCCTCTACAAGGTCGGCTGCAAGGGCCCGACCACCTACAACGCCTGCTCCACGGTGCAGTGGAACGAGGGCACGAGCTTCCCGATCAAGGCCGGCCACGGCTGCATCGGCTGCTCGGAAGACGGCTTCTGGGACAAGGGCTCGTTCTACAGCCGCCTGACCGACATCCACCAGTTCGGCATCGAGGCCAACGCCGACAAGGTCGGCGGCACGGCGGCCGGCGTGGTCGGTGCGGCCGTGGCGGCGCATGCGGCGGTGTCGGCGATCAAGCGCGTCAGCACCCCGGCCGGCAACAAGTAAGGAACGAGGAGAACCAACCCCATGGGCGCGTACGAAACGCAAGGCTTCAAGCTCGACGACAGCGGCAGGCGCGTCGTCGTCGATCCGGTGACCCGCATCGAGGGTCACATGCGCTGCGAGGTCAACCTCGACAAGAACAACGTCATCCGCAACGCCGTCTCCACCGGCACGATGTGGCGCGGCCTGGAGGTCATCCTCAAGGGCCGCGACCCGCGCGACGCCTGGGCCTTCGTCGAGCGCATCTGCGGCGTGTG
>JRYJ01000987.1_pt1 | contig 47656 bp, 53 predicted proteins | sample 235371 | NCBI WGS metagenome assembly JRYJ01 (sample SAMN03074219, study PRJNA261477) | activated sludge metagenome | biome: Wastewater Treatment Plant; feature: Wastewater; material: Activated sludge; isolation source: activated biomass of a wastewater treatment plant treating hydrocarbon... ... | reverse complement strand
GGCACTGGTGTGAGCACCTTCTCGGGGCTCATCGGGCTTGTCCAAAGCAAAGACGGGTGGGTTACCAAACTCCTGGAGCCGGCGAATCCTCCCGGTCAACCGGTACCCTACGGTATTGGTGAGCGAGTGGTGAACAGCCCGACCGTGTTCGGAGGCATTGTATTCTTCCCGACGTTCATCCCGACGAGCGACATCTGTCAGTCTTCGGGAACGAGTCGACTGTGGGCTCTCTTCTACAAAACCGGTAGTGCCTATCAAGAACCGATCATTGGCACCTCGGCCTCCGGGGCGAACCAGGTCGTGAACCGGTTCGGCTCCCTCGGCCAGGGGCTCGCGTTCGGAGTCGTGGTGCATATCGGCTCCGGTCGTGATGGGAGTAGCCCATTCGGTCTGTTCATCAACACCAGTCAAGGCAACTTCGCCGACTGTCCGACCTGCGGACCGGGCGGGCCAGGCACGCCTCCCAGCAGCAGTATCGGCGCGAACGTGGCGATTGAGCCAAGAAGTCACTATCTCTCATGGATCAACATGTGACGTCAGGAAATGTGAACGCTGAAATCGGAGAGGTGAAGGGAAACGTTCCCTTCACCTCTCCCACAGTATCTTTCCTCGCTGCCTGCCTGTTCATTGCGGTAACTGGCTGCTCATCCTCCGTTGGTGATGGTGCTGGTTCTGGTACCGGTGCGGAATCCAACCGTCCCCCTGCGGTCCGTCTCGTAACCATCGTTCCCGATCCTCTTACCCTGGCCGGGCCGATCGCAGCGCACGTGGCCGCCGATGATCCGGATGGAAACGAAGTCACCCATCGGTTCCAGTGGATCGTCAACGGCGCCCCCGTCGCCGGCGCCACAGGTCCCGAATTGAAACCTGACTTTGTGAAGAGGGGCGATACGGTCGCGGTAGAAGTGGTCGCCTCTGACGGTCAGGCCGACAGTGCTCCGTTCCGAACCAACCCGGTTACGGTGGTCAACACTCCGCCGATCCTTGCCCGTGTCACGATCGAGTCCGATGGCCCCCAGGGAAGCAATCGCCTGCAAGCGAAGGTGGATGCTATCGATCCAGATCGTGATGAGATTCGTTACACCTATCGGTGGTGGCGAAACGACAAGCAGATTAAGGAAGGTGCCGAAGGCATACTCGATACGACGGGTTTCGGTCGAAAGGATGTCATCGGCGTAGAGGTCATCGCACGGGATGAAGAAGCCGTGTCTCCTGCGGTTCGCGCAACCCCGATCGTCCTCGGGAATACTCCTCCGCAAATCACCTCCGATCCGGCCTCACTGACCAACCGTGAGCAGTACGATTACACAGTCCAAGCCAAAGATGTGGATGGCGATCCGGTCACCTTTACGCTGGAGACTGCCCCGCCTGGGATGACGATCGATAAGAGCACCGGACAGATTACCTGGAAGGTGATGGCAGGGTTGACCGGAACGCATCGCGTCAAAATCATGGCGGAGGATGGACAGGGTGGTACGGCTTGGCAGGAATTCGAAGTAACAATTCCGTCCACAGCACAATCACCCAATCCACAACCACCCCCGGGATAGGATGAGAATGGTTCGATCCTCGCTCTGTCCGTCATCCCCCCCCGCAACTTGTTCCACGCTTTCCAGGTTTGTTAGAATCCCTTCACTGACATCTGACATCAGCGAAAGGAGCGCTCGACCCGGCGTGCGAAAAATCAAACTGCGGGAAGGCACGAATACGGCGACTCTGTTCGGCCACCACGATCGCCACCTGAAATTGATCGAGGAAGAATTCGGCGTGCGACTCTCGGCGCGCGGCGAGGAAGTGACGGTGGACGGAACGCCGGAGGGGGTGAAACAGGCCGAGCGTGTCCTGCACGAGTTGGCCCTCCTGACCAATGAAGGGTACGATCTCAAGCCGGACGAGGTCACCCATGCGCTGACCGCCCTCCGACAGAATCAGGACGTTCCCCTCAAAGACCTCCTATTCAGCGCATCTCCCATCATCACGAAAAAGCGATTTATCGTTCCCAAGACGCCAACCCAAAAAGCCTACCTGGAAGCCATCGAGAAACACGACATCGTGATCGGCATCGGTCCCGCAGGGACAGGCAAAACCTACCTGGCGATGGCGATGGCAGTGACGGCCCTGATGAAAAAGGACGTGAGTCGAATCATTCTCGCGCGCCCAGCCGTCGAGGCGGGTGAGAAACTCGGCTATCTTCCGGGTGACATGTATGCCAAGGTCAATCCCTACCTGAGACCGCTCTACGACGCGCTCTTTGACATGATGGACATGGAGCGGGCCAATCGGCTGATCGAGCGGGGTGATATCGAGATCGCCCCCCTCGCATTCATGCGAGGTCGAACGCTCAATGATTCGTTCGTGATCCTCGACGAAGCCCAGAATGCGACCGCCGAGCAAATGAAAATGTTTCTGACGCGCCTGGGTTTCCATTCCAAGGCGGTGGTGACCGGAGACATCACCCAGATTGATCTCCCAACGGATCGTGTCTCGGGGTTGATCGAAGTGCGCGAGATCCTCAAGGACATTGCCGGCATTGAGTTCGTCTACTTCGACGAACGCGATGTGGTCAGGCACCGTCTTGTTCAGGACATAATCAAGGCCTACGACCGGCACTCGACGAGTCAGGGGCCTACCGTTCCGGTCAAGAAAAGCGATACTCAGCAGTCGGTACGCACGAGCCGGCCTACCGCAAAGGATTCTCCGTCCACCCATCCCACCAAAGGCTCCTGGGGCCAATCGCACTGATGCCCGTGCTGATCAGCATCCGGCTGAAGCGCCGATGCATTCGGCTGCGCGCCCTGCGGCAGCTGGCCGACCGTATCCTCCACACGGCAGGCCACGCTCAATCGCTCCTGAGTCTCGTGGTTGTTGGCGACCGTCATATGCGGTCCCTGAATCGGACCTTCCGCCGCAAGAACAAGACGACCGATGTGCTGGCGTTTGCCACGCGAGAAGGACCGGCGCCGCACTCATTGTTGCTGGGTGACGTCGTGATTGCTCTGCCGCAGGCGCTCCGGCAGGCCAGGGAACTCGGACATGAGCCAGACCGAGAGCTCACGATGCTTCTGATCCATGGAGTCCTTCATTTGTGCGGCTATGATCATGAACAGGGCGCTGCCGAGGCGCGACGGATGGCGAGGCGGGAACGGATGATTCTGCGGGCCGTCACGCCCATTCCACGATTATTGGTATCTCGCCAGCGGGTTCGAGTATGATGCGCGGTGGAGTCGATGAGCCATCAGTGATCAAAGCAATAAGTCTTGAGCAAAAGGAACACCCGTGGGCTGGCTTCAGAAACTCAGCGCAGGACTGACAAAGACACGGGAGGCCGTTACAGGGCAACTGGACCGGCTGCTGGGACGTGCTGCGGATTCGGCCCTACTGGATGAACTCGAGGCGGCTTTGATTGGCGCTGATCTCGGCATCCCTGCGGTTGACCGCGTCATGACAGAGCTTCGGGCCCAGATGCGCGGAGGCAATTTTTCCTCAGCCGATCGAGTGCGCGATCTCCTACGAACCTCTATATTGGACATTCTGCGACCGGCCCAAGCTCTCACACTGGAGCAGTTGATCGCTCAAGGGCCGCGGCCATTTGTCATCCTGGCGGTCGGCGTGAATGGTGTCGGCAAAACGACGACCATCGCCAAGCTCGCCCAGCGACTCAAACAGCAAAAGCATGCGCCGTTACTGGTTGCGGGTGATACGTTTCGAGCGGCCGCCATCGATCAACTTCAAGTCTGGGCGGACCGAATCGGGGTCGATGTGATACGGCACCGGCCGGGAGCGGATCCTGCAGCGGTTGCCTACGACGGCATGGCGGCGGCCAAAGCCCGCGGCTCAGGGGTTGTGCTCATCGATACGGCGGGTCGCCTCCACACCAAAACAAATCTCATGGACGAGCTACGCAAGGTCAAGCGGGTCATCGCACAGGAGTGTCCCGGGGCTCCGCACGAGGTGCTGCTCGTATTGGACGCCACGGTTGGGCAGAATGCCATCGCGCAGGCCCGGCAATTCCATGAGGCGGTAGGCGTGACCGGAATTGCCCTGACCAAACTCGATGGGACGGCGCGCGGGGGGATTGTGGTTGCCATTGCCGAGACCTTCAAGATTCCTGTTCGGCTGATCGGCGTCGGCGAGGCGGTCGAAGACCTCCAGGATTTCAACGCCGAAGCCTTTGTCACCGCGCTTTTTTAGCCGCTGCTTTCTGTTCGTGTCCCATCTAACCCGCTAACTTTTCACGCAATTTCTTCTCATTCAGTGAAGGCTGTGCTAGCCTTCATAGGAGAAAGGGCCGTGAAGATGTCCGCAACCGGATTTCACCGCTGCCGCCAATCGAAGTAGAGGGTAACGATGAGCACATTATTGGTCATTGACGACGACCGACTCCATTGCGATCTCCTTCAAGCGGTATTTGCCCGTCAGGGCTATCACGTGATGACTGCCACTAGCGGCCGAGAAGGGCTGGCATTGTTTGAGCGGCATCACCCGCATGTGACTCTCCTCGATTTGCGCATGACGGAAATGGACGGGCTGGCCGTCCTTAGGGAAATTCGGGCACAGGATCCTCTCGCCGGCGTCATCATTCTCGGGGGTGGAGCGACGGAAACACAGGAAAATCAGGCGCGCGAACTGCGCGTGACGGACTTTCTTCGGAAAGGGTTGTCACTCGATGTGCTGATCGGCGCGGTGCACCGGGTGGCACAGCAGACGCGGCGGCATGCCGCGGCCATGGCGCCGCGGGCGGGGGACGCCAACGAGATGCCCAGCGAAACGATCCTGGTGGTCGATGATGAAGTGCTTGTCCGCGACCTGCTGGTGCGATTTCTGAGTCTACGCGGCTATCGCGTCCATGGCGCGCAAGGCGGGCGTGAAGCACTCCGCATGGTCGACGAGTTCAAACCTGACCTGGTGATGCTGGACCTGATCATGCCGGACATGAACGGCGTCGAAGTGCTTCGTGCGTTGAAAGAACGCGAATTTGCCGGCAGCACGATTCTCCTGACCGGTAACCAGAACGAAGAAGTCCTCAGTGAGGCCTGGGCGCTGGGTCCGCAGGAAGCGCTGCCTAAACCGGTCGATTTGGAGCGTTTGCTCATGGCCATCCAGCTTGTGATGGTCTGCCGGGAGTGTTAAGCTAAAGTTTTAACATGGCGGTTGCGGTGAAGGGTGAATCGACTTCAGTGTGCCATTGTCGGCAGCCTCCTCGGAATCTACAGTCCTTTCCTTTCGGATCTGATTGGTTCTCCTCCCGCGGCTTCGGCCGCTCCCGCTATTCGCCATCACCAACTTGTCGTCGAACTGCTTCCGGTCAGCCATGAGCTGATCGCCAGCGATGAACTGGTCATTGCCGAGGCCGGTTCGGGACAGACGCTTACGTTCTCGCTTGCCCCCACGCTCCGTGTCGAACGGATCGAGACCACCGACGCCTGTCCAACTCCTTGCCCCCGTGGTGCCCCAATCCCCTTCCGCACCGTGACTTCGCCGGAGCAGACCGGCAGGCAACAGGTAGTTGTGCAGGCGCCCGGCCCGGTCGATCCTGATGGGCTGGTGCGGCTGAAGGTCCTGTATCGTGGGGTGATCAACGATCCGCCCCGTGATCCCCGGCATCTTCGCTTTGTCACACCCAGTGAGACCGCCGGCCACATCGGGCCGGAGGGGGTCTATTTGAGCAGCGAGAGTGAATGGTACCCGGATCTCGAGGGATCTCTGGCGACCTACGATGCCACCATCACCGTGCCGGAAGGATGGACGGCAGTCTCTCAAGGGGCGGCGCAGGCCGATCCCCGGCGCTGGCTGGTCACCATGCCAAGTGAGGCCTTGACGGTCGTCGCCAATCGCTTTGTCGTCAAGTCTCGTGCGTGGCAGGCTAAGTCCGGGCAGAGGATCGAACTTGCCACGTATCTCTTCCCGGAGGAAGCCGCCTTAGCGGATGAATATCTGGATGCCTCAGCCAAATACCTGGATGCCTATATTCCCTTGTTAGGGCCGTATCCCTTTCCGAAGTTTGCCGTCGTGGAGAATTTTTTCAGCAGCGGCTTGGGCATGCCGTCGTTCACCCTCCTAGGCAGCGGCATTATCAAGCGACACTATACGCAGCCCTACGCGCTGGGCCACGAAATCGTCCACTCCTGGATCGGCAACGGAATCTTCAATCGAGTGGATCGGGGGAATTGGGTGGAGGGGCTGACGACGTATCTCGCCAACTACTACTATCATGAGTTAAGCGGCGACGAAGTTCAGGCGCGCGAACAGCGGCGGCTGATGCTGTTGGGCTATGGCGTATACGTCCGGTCGGACAACGACTATCCCATTGGCCAGTTCACGAGGAAAAGCGACGAGCGAGACAATGCCATCGGCTATCAAAAATCGGCGATGGTGTTTCATGCCTTGCGCCAGGAGGTGGGAGAAGTCGTTTTCTGGAAGGGTATTCGAGGTCTGACCGAACAGTATCTTGGCGTAGCGGCGGAGTGGAAGGACCTGGAGCGCACGTTTCAGGAAGCGGCTGGTCGGGATCTCCGTTGGTTCTTTGCCCAGTGGGTCGAGCGGGCCGGAGCACCCGAGTTGTTCGTGCAACGGGCCAGGCTCGTTCCGCCGGGGGATGGATCCATGGCCGGAACAGCGTCGAATGTCCTCCTGACAGTCCGGCAGGGCACGGAAGCCTTTCGAATGCCGGTCGATCTGGAATTCCGGTTGGCCAGCGGCGCCGCTCACCGCGTGCGCGTGCAGATGGCCGAGCCCAGGGAAGACCTTCATTTCTCGCTTCCTGAACGACCGCTGTCCGTTCGGTTGGATCCGGGCTATCACGCGTTTCGTCGCGTCGCCCGTTCCGATATGGCCCCGATGTTGAACCTGTATGTCACGGACTCTGCCCGCACGGTAATCTCGCCGGGGCCTGAGCCCTCCAGCGAACCGAGTCCCTTTGCCGATGTGGTCAGTCGGATCGCGTCTCAGGAGGGGAACAAGCCGGACGGGCAGCGCACCAGATTGGTGCAGGGGTTTCCAGCCGGCCAGCCTCTTCCGCCTGGGTCGATTCTGGTGTTGGGTGGGCCACGAGAGAATCCGGCGGCAGTCGAAGCTCTGCGGGTCTGCGGTGAGCGTGTGAAGCTGACCGACAATGGTTTTATGATAGCAGGACAGGGCTATGAAGGGCCGTCGATGGCCCTGATCGTGTCCTGTCGGCGAGACGAGGCACCGGGTACGGTCGTGACGCTGGTCTACGGGGTCACTCCCCAGGCGCTGAGGCGGGTGGCGAGGCTCTTGTTTTTCTACGGGTGGCAGAGTTATGTGGTGTTTCGAGAAGGAAGCGTGGTCGCGCGAGGCGACTGGGAAAACAGCATCAGTCCAGAGGTGGAAATTGAACGGAACTAAACCAGGCATCGTCATCGCGCTCGTGCTCATCCTGGGAGGGGTGGGGGGCGTCCTGTCGGCGGCGAAGGGCGCGAGCTCTCAGTCGCCGGCCAAGGCATCGATCGAACGTCATCTCGCCAACGTGCGGCAATTGACCTTCGGCAGGCAAAACGCCGAAGCCTATTTCTCCTTCAGCGGCAACAAGCTGATTTTTCAGTCGACCAACAATTGGATGAAGGACACTTTTGCCGCAGCGTTGAAACCATCGGGGGAGCCGCTCGGCTGCTACCAGATGTACGTGATGGACCTGGACAGCGAGCAAATCCGACTGGTCAGCACCGGCGTGGGCGCCACGACCTGCGGGTACTTCTTCCCCGGCGATCGGCGCGTGCTCTATTCCTCCACGCACTTGAAGGGCCCCAATTGCCCTCCGAAACCGAAGCGGGACGGCGCGTACCGGTGGGCCCTTGACGACTACGACCTCTTTTCGGTGCGGATCGACGGCCAGGACCCGATGCGATTGACAAATACGCCGGGTTACGATGCCGAGGCGACCGTGTCGCCGGACGGGAAGACGATCGTCTGGACGTCGATGCGCGATGGGGATCTCGACATCTATGCGATGAATTTGGATGGAACGCACCCCCGCCGGCTCACCGATGAGGTCGGGTATGACGGTGGACCGTTTTTCTCGCCGGACAGCAAGCGCATCGTCTACCGGGCGCAGCATCCGGCGACGCCGCAGGAGTTGGAGCAGTATCAAACCCTGCTTGCGCAGAATCTGGTCGAGCCGGGCCAACTCGAACTGTTCCTCATGAACGCCGACGGGTCCAACAAACAGCAGGTGACGCAGAACGGCGCGTCCAACTTTTCACCCTTTTTCCATCCGGACGGGAGGCGCATCATCTTTTCGTCGAACGTGGAGACACGCGGGGGTGGAGGCCGACCGGAGTTTCACCTGTATCTCATCAACGAAGACGGCACGGGCCTGGAGCGGATTACGACCGTCGGGCATTTCAACAGCTTCCCGATGTTTTCGCCGGATGGGAAAAAGCTGGTCTGGGTTTCCGATCGACAGGCCAAAGAGCCGGGAGAGTTCAACGTGTTTCTGGCTGATTGGGTCCAATGACCGATTCGGCCGAGGGAGCAAGCCATCCCTCCGGGGCGGAGCCAGCGTTTCCCGAGCCGCCCCCGCGCCCTCCTCTCGTGACGGCCGCGTTGTCTATTCTGGCCGTGCTCGGGTCCTTTCTAGCGCTCCTCCAGATCGATATCCCCATCATGCGGTTTCTTCGCTCGCTTGACCTCTCGGCGGTTCAACGGTTCGGGGATTTTGGCGAAAAACTCGGGAACGGCGGAACGCTGGTCACGGTGAGCGTCGTCGTGCTCGGGTTGGGCTTCGCGCTCAAGCGGGATCCGCTCAAGCGGGCAGCCGTCGACAGTCTCCTCGCGCATGGAGTCGTGGGATTGCTCGTCAACGGATTGAAACACCTCATCGGTCGTCCCAGACCGCGCCTGACGCACGGCAGCGACTGGCAGTGGTGGCCGTCCTGGGAGACCGGACTGGATTCTTTCCCCTCCGGGCACACCTCCTCGACCGTAGCCGTCGTGACGGTTCTCATGCGCGTCTTGCCGAGCGGACGATGGGCGCCGTTTCTACTCGTCGCCTGGGTCGCGGCCAGCCGGATTTGGCGCGGCTCGCATTTCCCCAGTGACGTGCTGGCTGGACTCGTCGCGGGATTTGTGGTGGGGTCGGTCTTCAATGCCCCTCTGCGGTGGTGGGCTCGATCGAGCGTCCTGGCGATGGTGCGCATTGCACCGGTCGCGGCATGCATTGCCGGAACGGTGTGGGTTGTCTGCCATCGCATTGTCGATCCCGCGACCGACATCATACTCTTGGTGTCGGGAACACTGTTAATCGCAGGGGGAATGGCACTGCGACTTTGGCCGCAGCCAGCGGCGAATGGGCGGCGGAACATCACGAGCGTCCAGCTTTCTCCTGCGCTGACCGGCTTGGGATTCGGCGTGGCTACCGGTGCGCCGGTGATCATGGTGCTGGCCGGCTTGGTCTGTCTTGCCTGGCTGGGAGCAAGTCAGCACGGAGAGCACGTGTCGGCGAACTTGTCGCACAGTCGGACGCACGCAGTGCTTCGAGTGGCCGGCAGTGCGATTGCACTGATCCTGATTCAGGGGCTGAAAGGACTTATCCCGCTCCGCTGAAAGCAATGGTGGGGCAACGTCCCTCTCCCTGCCCTCTCGCCCGGTGAGAGAGAGGAGACGGTGAGTGGGCGCGCGGTTGCATGTCCGGAACGAATGCTTGGAACATTTCCCTAGCAGGCTGTTGACAAAGTCCGCCAGCGGCGTTCTCACATCGCTCAGAGGCTCAACGTCCGGCCCGGGGAAAGAGCCTGTCTCGGCAAGCTCGGGGTTGGATGGGCAAGAAGGGCTACGCTTCGCGTTCAAGACACGGCCGGCTCACCGACTCGCCGGCGTCCACAAGCGCGGCGCTCATCTTCTTCGCGCCGTGGACCTCGCTGCGGCCTTGCTGGACGGCCTTTCTGAACAGCCTGCAGCGCATTCTGATGGCGTCCGTGTCCTCAGACACGACTCCGTTTCCGAGGTCATCACATGGTTTGTCAACACACTGCTAGTGACCTGGAATGCGGATGGGCGGCTTCTCCGCCTCTTCCGGCACGCGCACCATCGACTGACTCGCCAGTAAGACGTATCCGTACCGTTCCAGCACGATCGGATAATCCATCGTCTCGAACGGGAGCCGACCTCGCAAACTTGCGGGCAGCAGGATCATCGTCCGACCGGGTTGAGAGAGGTAGGGCTTGATGTTCGCCTCTTCGTTGACCGGAATCATGATCGCTTTGCGGCGTGCATAGAAGACCAGCGACGGACGCGGTTGTCCATAGATGATGAGGCGGTCCGAAGGGCCGAGATTCAGTCCCGCCACCTCCGCCAAGCGCTGCGGCGGTTCGATGAAAAAGTGGTTCAGGAGCGGAAAGGTCAATTGGGTGACCACCAGGACGACGAGGGCCAAGGAGCCGCCAGCCGCCCAGAACGTGGCCGGCCGTCGCTGGTCGCTGAATCCGAAATACGCCACCAACGCCATGCCGACCAGGAAAATGCCGGCGATCGTGTAGGGTCCCGGGCCCAACGAGATATGCCCAGCGGCCGGGAACTCGTTGGCCATTTTGGGGGCGAATTTCGCATACAGCGGCGGAAGCGAGGCCATGGCGATGGCTAGGATACAGCCGACGGCCGTCACGGTGTGTATGGCTGCACGCAGGCCCGGGATGGTCTGCTCCGTGAGACACCGATGCCAATAGGAAGCGGTGAGAATGGCCGCAGCCGGGAACAGCGGTGCAATATAGTGCGGCAATCTCGTCGATGAGAGACTGAAGAACACCAGCCCTCCCACCACCCATAGGGCCGCGAACCATTCCAATGCCTGGAAGGAGGGCTGGGGACTGAGAACCGGGGACCGACGTGATGCAAAGAGGCCGGCACGTTTGGATTCCAGCCAGTTTCGGAAAGACTGGTACCAGGCATAGGGCAACCATCCGCTCCAGGGGAAAAATCCAACAAGCAGGATGGGCAGGTAGAAGAACGGCGTGCCGCCGTGACCTTCCATGGCGCCCAGGAAGCGACCGATCGTGTCGCCTTGGGCTGAGGCAGTGTACTGTTGCCCGTGAATGGTCCACATGATCACGTACCAGGGGAGCGCAAGGGCGACGAAAAGCGGCAGGCCGATCAGCGGACGGCCTTCCCGCCAGTACACAGACCAAGAACGGGTGAGCCACAGATACAATGCCACGGCCAACAGGGGGATCAAAAATCCGACCGGCCCTTTCGTGAGCGTGCCGAGTGCCATCCCTATGTAGAAGAGCCAGATACACCACCGTTCCCGCCCGACGCCGTACAGCCCGAGCCAGAATCCGTACAGCGACAGGGTCGTGAAAAAATTCAGGACACTATCGGTCAGTGCCATGCGCCCGAGGCCGATGATCTCCAGGTTCAGCAACAGCATGGCGGCGCCGAACATCCCGACCACCGGTCCGCGGCAGCGTGTGAGGAACAGGTATTGGAGCAGGATCAGGCCCAGCCCGAACACGGCGGAAGGCAGCCGGGCGGAAAACTCCGACACGCCGAACCAATGGTAAGACAGGCTCATCAGCCAATACACGAAGACCGGCTTGGCAAACCGGGGCTCGTAGTTGAAGGTCGGGCTGATATAGTTGCCGGTTTCGTACATTTCCCGGCCGGCCTCGGCGTTGCGTCCCTCGTCGCGGTCGGTCAGGCCGGTCGATCCGAGACCGACGAAAAACAGGACGGCGGCCAGCGCCAGCAAGAGCGCCAGCGCCAGCGGCTGGATCGTGCGGTCGAAGGCCTCGGGAGCCCGCTCGGAAGGGTGGTGGCCGTTGGTCTGGGAATCCATCAGGACTTGGCGACAGGAGATGAGGCGGATCCTGCGGCCTGGTTAGGCCGGTGAATCAGCATGAGGTTGCGAAGATAGACGATGGCACCGATGCTTTGACCGGCGATGAACACCGGGTCGCGTCGGTAAATGGCGTACGCGAGCGTAATCAAACCGCCGATCAAGCTCATATACCAGAAGGCGACCGGTACCCGGCTGGTCGCACTGCGTTCGGACGCCAGCCATTGGATGACCCAGCGGCCGAAGAAGAGGGCTTGGCCGAGAAATCCGATACCGATCCAGATCGTTTCAGTTGTCGTCATGGCTCCGGAATGACGCGTGCCGCCGATTCATCACTGATCACGGAATCTATATTTCAAGACCCGATACTGCATCCAGCGCACGGCGATCAGATCGTAGATCCCCTTGAAGAGTCGGTTGCCGACGCCGTATTTCGACACGCCGTGAGCACGGGGGTAGTGACGGACCGGGACTTCCGTGACGGTAAAGCCATGCATGAGCGCCAGCGCGGGAAAAAAGCGGTGCATGCCTTCGAAGAGTTGCATTTTTTCCACGACTGCCCGCCGAAAAATCTTCAACGAGCAGCCGGTGTCGTGCACCCGGTCGCCGGTGACGGCGCTTCGCACGGCATTCGCGATGCGCGACGAGATCTTGCGCGTGAGGTTGTCGTGCCGATCTTTGCGCCACCCGCAGACCAAATCGTGGCTCCGTACGTAGGGTAAGAGCGTTGTGATATCGGCCGGATCGTTCTGCAGGTCTCCGTCGATGGTCACCACCAGGTGGCCGGTCGATTTCTTGAAGCCGGCGTCGAAGGCCGACGACTGCCCGTAGTTGCGATCGAAGTGGAACACCTTCACCGTGCGGTATTGCGCGGCCAGCCGATCGAGAATCTCCGAACTGCCGTCGGTGCTCCCATCGTCGATGAAGAGCAGCTCGAACGGCGCAGTCCGAGACTCCTCGCGGGCTTCCAAAACCTTGAGGAGTTGTTCGGTGAGGGGCACCAGGTTCTCGCGCTCATCCTTGATGGGGATGACCACGGAAGCCCATGGGCGGGTCACCACAGTCATGGAGTGGAACGGGGCCCTTCTCGCAGGAGTTCGTGGCTACGCACGCGCACATTCTACAGAAGGCGGGAACGAAGGGTCAAACGCCGGTGAGGCGTCTTCGCACCGCTCGCGGCCCGTGCCTCATGCAGCCGTCGTGCGTCGCATGAAGACGGCGAACAGGAGCCCTGCGAGCAACGCAGTTCCCGCACCGAAGAGGAACGGGGCAGACGGACCGATCCGATCCCACAGAACACCGGCCATCAGGCTGGCCGGAAAAATCGCGAGTCCGACCACCATGTGATACAGCCCGTAGCCCGTGGCCTTCTGATCCGCCCGGACCAACGTGGCGAGATAGGCCCGCTGCACGCCATCCGTGACACCCATATACAAACCGTATCCGATGAAGAGCCCCGCGATCTGCCAGGCTTGCGTGGCCAGGGCGAGCCCGAGGTACACCAGCGCGAACAGGGCGAATCCGTAGAGGATCATCTGTTTCATGCCGATCCGATCGGCCAGCAATCCGGCGGGCAGAGAGCACAGGGCATAGGTGCCATTGAAGGCCAAGTAGAGCCCGGAAATCCAGGCCGAGTCGATCCCGACCTGTTCGGCCCTGAGAATCAGAAACGCATTGCTGGAGTTGCCCAGAGAAAAGAGGCCGATCACGAAGAGGAACTTGAGCAGGCGTTCGTCGAGATCACGCCAGGACCACGCGGGTTTGGTCTGTGCAGGCGGAGTCGGACCGTCGGCGGTAATCAACCAGGCGATCAGCAGCACAGCCACCAAGCCGGGTATGATCGAGAGCCAGAAAACGAGCCGGTAGTCTGCCACCCAGACCGACAGAATGATGAGTGCGACGGCGGGGCCGACCACTGCACCGGCCGTATCCAGCGCGCGATGGAAGCCGAATGCCAGCCCCAGCCGGTCGGCCGGCGTCGAGCCGGCGATGATGGCATCGCGCGGAGCGGTTCGGATTCCTTTGCCTACGCGATCCGTGAAGCGTGCGGTCAACACGGTTCCCCACCCGGTCGCCAACGCAAGAACCGGCCGCGATGCGGTGGAGATGCCGTACCCGAGTCCCATCAAAAGCTTGTTCTTCCCCAGGCGGTCGGCCAGGATACCCGAGCACAGTTTCAGAATGCTTGCGGTGGCCTCGGCCAACCCCTCGATCAGGCCGACGACCGATTTGCTGGCGCCCAAGGCAGAGGTGAGAAAAAGAGGAACGAGTGGGTAGACCATCTCCGAACTGACGTCCATGAAGAAACTGACCCACCCGGTGATCCACACATTGCGGGGAATGCGCGAGAAGGTCATTCAGAATGCGCCGTCCGGAATGACGTCGTTGAACCGAGGGGCCAGGGTGCGACTCTCGATGAACACGGTGCCCCGTTCCCGATAGGAGTCGTAGGTGAGGTTGGCTTCGGTTTCCTGGTCCCGCCAGCTGAACTGTTGGGTCAGCCCGCGGAGCATGGCTCCAGGTCCCCGTTCGATCGGCCCGAATTGGGATTGAAGATATTCCATCATCCGGCTGTGCGTGCGCGCCCCGGAATAACGGATGGACACCCGGGCGAACTGGCCTTCGATCGCCACGAAGCGCAATTGGTCGACTGGGATGTTACCCACCTGCGGAGGGCTGTGTTTCAACTCGTAGGTCCGGATCCGGTTCGTCGATTCGACGAGGACCAGGTCTCCGACCTCGGCGAGGTTCGTTCCCCAGCGGATGCCGTAGAATCCGTTCGAATCCCGTTCGGCTATGTCCGCCGGCGCCGCAGCGGGTGTAAGGCATACGGTGATGAGGACCAGCAGACCGGTTCGGGCGTATTGGGACCACATGGCCCACCTCACTAACCGGAATTGTACAACAAATGACGAAACAGGACCGAGGGGGATCCGGCATGAAGCGTTCTGCCCGATCCGGTCATTCATCGAGGCCCACCTCATGACCTCGAAGGTTGGAGAGATCCTATTCACGGCTGCGGTGAGCCGCAAGCTCGCTCACGTGTCGAGCCACCGGTTCCTGTACCAGCGCAATCCCCGGATCGAACCAGCGTTCCGCGATGAGGGTCGGCACGATGGCGCTCAGAATCACGGCAGTTACGAGGACTGCATATTGGTCTTCTGTGATCAGGTGGTGGCTCAGGCCATAGAGGGCGGAGATGGTTCCGAACGTGAGTCCAGTGGACATCAGCAAGGTTGTATAGGTCGCCTTGCGCTGACCGAACCGGAATACGTGCGCGAGCGGCCACACACCCAGGAACTTGGCGGTCATCTTGACGCCTAGAAAGACAGCGATGAGGGCCGCGCTGGCCAGGACCGCCCGGAGGCTCACGAGCGAACCGGCCTTCAGAAAATAGAAGGGCGTCAACAGGGAAAAGGCGACGACGCGCAGACGTTGCGCGAGTGCGTGGTTGCGCAGAAAGACCGGTGCCAGCACCATGCCGACCAGATAGGCAGGCAGGACGGCCTCGCTGTGTGCCGTCGTCGCGAGCGCTCCCAATGCGAAGAGGATGACAAAGAGAAACTTGCTCTCCGGCTCGCTGATACGTGGCCCGATCCATGCGAAGAACCACACGGTCACCGGGCGTAGTGTCCAAAGGGTGACGGCCAACACGACCGCAAAGGTCAGCAGTGACCAGTCGTAGCGGGCAAAGAGCAGGCCCAGCGCAAGGACGGTTCCCAGATCGGTCACGAAACAGGCCGCGAGGATGACCTTGCCGAGGGCGGTCGAATTGTAGCCGCGCTCGATCATGACGGCATAGACCACGGCGACCGAAGTGGTGGACAGGGCGATCCCCGCGATGTGCGATGCGGGGAGCGACCATCCCGCGACCCAATAGGCATAGGTCATGGCCCCGAGGAAGGGAGCCAGAAAGGACGCGAGGCCGATGCCCAGCGTTTCCTTCCAGCGGCGCCTCAGGACGGAGGCGTCGATTTCTGCGCCCGCGAGCACGGTCAGCATCACGCTGCCCACGACCGCCAGAAGATCGNNCGATGCCTACGCAGATCTCCACGAGCGCCACCGAGATTCCAAGACGGACGGAAAGCACCGACGCAAGTAGCGCCAGCCCGACCCACAAGGCCGCTGTTTGCAAAGTCATGTCCATCATTTCCTCCTTTCGGGTAGAGCAAGAGCCTGCCGGCGCAGATGGCTCACAGCTGCGGCTCAACAATGAAGACTGTGGAAATGACAGGGGTAGAAGGGGTGGAGCCGAATGATCGTCGGCTCACGCCAAAGACTCCTACCAGACTGCCTTCGGTAGGAGTCATCAGCCCTGCCTCGCAAGAGCCGAGGCGGGGCGGTTGTGGGTGAACTCCATCACCCGGTTACGATCAGCGAATGGTCGCCGGCTCCGTTTCGTGTCTGGCATAGGCCCTGGCAAGCCCGGGCGACAGGGCCTACTCCACCACGATCCGGCGGTCGACGTGCTGCGTAAAGCCCGGATCGTTCGACACGAAGATGACCGACCAGGGCTCATCCTTCGCACAGAGACGGCGGAGGATCACTTCGCGCGTGGCGGGCGCCATGCTGTGCAACGTGCCGTCGAAAATCAGGATCTGCGGCCGGATCACGATCGCGCGCGCCACCAGCAGCCGGAGGATCTGGCTCAAGGTCAAATCACCTCCATGTCCCGCGACCGGTGTTTTCAATCCCTGCGGGAGGGCATCGATCTCTTCCTCGAGCTCCACGAACCGCAGGGCCCACTGCATGTCTTGATAGGTGATGGATGGGCGACCCAGCGTCAGGTTGTCCTCCAAGGTGCCGTCCAGCAGCGTCGGATGGGAATCGAGGACAAGCCCCCGGCAGGCGCTGATGGATTCACGAGTGATTTCAATCAGGTTCATGTCGTTGTAGCGGACGTACCCGGTGGCGGGTGGGTGCAGGCCTGCCAAAAGGGTGGCGAGGGCCGTCTTGCCGGTATTGGTCCGACAGAGGATGGTGACCTTCTCACCCGGTGCCACGTCGAGGTCGACACCGCTGAAAATCGGCATACCGTCCGGAGCGAGGGCCGAAAGGTTCCGGCACGTGACCCGCACGCCGAGCGCGCCGAACTGCGCCGGCGGTACGGCTGATTTGGCACCGTCTTCTTCCTTTGGCAGCGAGAGAAAGGCGGCCAGTTCACGACAGGACACGAAGGCGAAGAACATCGCGACCATGCGACGGGCCAAGGTGTCCATATTCAGCAAAATATTGCCCATGAGCAACTCGGCCGCCGCAAACTGTCCCACGGTCAACTGCCCGTCCACAACCAGCAGGCCGGCGGTGACGATGAGTCCGCTGTGCCCCGCCACTTGCCAGAGAGCCGCCGCCTTGTACTGCCGGCCCGTCAGCGTATCGGAGCGGCGTTGCCGGATCCGGACGTAGCGACGGGTCAACTCGTCGGTGCGTTCGATCAGATAGGGGCTGTCGCCGGCGGCCCGCAGGTGCGGAAGATTCTGCGCGACGTTTTGAATCCAGCCGAAGATTTCGTAATGCAGCCGGGACATTTCCAGCGTAATAAAGAAGCCCCCCCGGCCGAAGACACTCAAAAGAAAAACAAAGCCTGCAATCAGCGCCAGGTTGTAGACGGCGAAATAGGGGTGGAAGAAGATCAACATCATCATCCCGATGGTACCGACGACCGCGACGTTGAACAGGTCGGCCAGCATGGCCACGATGGCGCGGGTCAACAGGTCGGCTTCCATGAACCGATGGGCCTGCTTGAGGGAAAACGTATCGTCGCGCAGGCGCGGGAGCGTCAGGGTCACGCTGACCGCGATGCGCGTGTAGATCCGCTGCTGGAGCGTTTCGACCGCCCTGGCCTGCAGGACGCGAAAGGCCGCGGCTCCCGTCAGGGCGCTGGCCACGAACAGCGTCAGCGTGAAGATCATCCGCGGTTCCATCGCGAACGAAAAGGTGCTGACCAGTTCCTGCACCGCCACCGGCACGCAGAGCAGAAAGAGACCGATCGCAACGGAGTAGGACGCGATGATCCCGAGCATCCGGCGCTCCATCTTCACGAGGAGGCTCAGGTGATCGAGGATGTCACGGAGGACGTCCGTCAGCCGGTATTGGGGAAAGGCTGTGGGATCAGTGCTGGAAAGGGGAAAGTCCAAAGCTGCTCCTACCGCGTAGTGCGCTGGTAGGAGTTATCAGCCGAGGGGGTGGGGCTCGCTCGGCGGTTCTGGGTGAACTCCATCACCCGACATCGAAACGGCTAATATGCCGAAGTCTAGCCCGACGCCCCGGCGCCCGTCAACCGGACCGGGGATTCACGCTCCTGTATTGTCAGTGTACGAACACGGATTTGAAGATTAACGCCATACCCGAGAGAAACAGAAAGCCGGCGAAGATGGTGCGATAGCGGTCGGCGCCGATCTTGGCGTACAGGAGCAACTCGGTGGCCAGGAACATGCCCACGCCGATCGACATGTAGAGGGCCGTGGTGGGGTGCCCGAGCGAGGAGGGTCCGAGGGACAGCAGAAGGGTGAGGAGTTGGAAGAGCGCAAAGGTTCCGTAAGACACGGCGGTGGTGGCGCGGGTCGTGTCTTTATCGTACCGCTTGTTGTGGATGATCGCGGTCAGCAACGACCCGCCGAGATTGGTCAGGCCATGGATGAGGCCCATCACGATGAAATAGGTCCGCTCGTAGCGCACAAGCGATTCGATCACGCGGTTGAATGGCGGGTAGACGCTCTTCAAGGCGACCACGATGAGGAACAGACCCACGAACATGCCGATGTTGATCGTCAACTTGGTCACGACCAGCAAGCAGAGCACCACGCAAGGAATCGATAAGGTGAGGATCCGGCGATAAAACGGCAGGTGAATGTGCCGATAGTCCTTGCTGACCTGCACCAGATTGATCGTCAGCGAAATCGGGAGCAACACCGTGAGGGCCGTAATGAACTCGTACCCGAGCACGAGCAGGATCGGCGTGCCGAACAGCAGGACTCCGACGCCGAAGAGCGATTGGATGGTCGCGGTCAGGAAGATGGCGGCNNATCGACGGTCAATGCCGCTTCGGAGGTTTGGTATCACGGGGCCGGTGAAGGAGTCGCAGCCGATGCCACCGTAAACCGCATCGTGCCCATCAAGGTCGTGTCGTTAATTTGTTCTCCGGCGTGAATCTCGACCTTGTAGCGTCCCGGCTTCCAGCCATCCTTCGGGGGAAACAGCTTCAGGTAGCCGGTTTCATCCTCCAGAGCGATATACATCGCGTCTTCCGCCACCACTTTCTGCGGATCCAGTCCCGACACCTGTTCCGGGTAGCACCGGCCAAATATCTGAAAGGATTGATAGTGTTGGTGGAGTTCGAAGACGATGTACACGGGTTTACGGTCGGCGGGGAAGTGTTCGGTGGGGTGGACGGGCACGATTTCGTGGGTGCGCCGGAACCCCAGTTCTTCCTCGAAGCCCTCGGCGAGCACGATCTTGCGGAACATGCCCTCGGGCGGGGCGTCGAAATTATAGGGCTTGGTCTCCTCCGTCCGGTTCTGAAACTCGGGAATCGGGACATTCCTGGTCAACGGCAACTCCTCGGCCCATGCGGTGCCGATTGAAAGAAGGGCCAGGGTCGCGAGCAGTCCCGGTAATGACCACATGATGGTTAGGTACACTCCACCGGCAAGGCCTGTCAAGGAAGCGGGGAGAGACCGATCGGACTGCACGGCCTGGTTGCGGCCTAAAAACGCTTCCTGTTAAGATTTTCCTCTTTTCACAGGGGGATGGTATGGAACAAGAGGCGGTGAATCAACTCCAGGAACTTGACGCGCTTCCGCAGCCGCTCGGCGAATATAAACAGGTTGATTATTGGCAGGCCCATATCAATGTGTTGTTCTATGGCCTCCGCGGTGATCAGCAACGGAATTTCTATCAGACCTTCGCCTCAGCCGACTACCGTCTGGCCCATGCCCTCGCCGCCCATTACTACGATCAAGTGACGAAGCGCGAGACATCCGCCAAGCGTCAAGCGTCAACCGACAACCGCGATTCCGAAAGCTCCTCCCCTCTCACGTCTCACCTCTCACCTCTCACGGTCATGGAATGGGGGGCCGGCAACGGGGCCCTCGCGGCTTGCTTCCTCAGTCATTTGAAGCATCTCGATAAGGATGGAACGGTCTATCCCCGCGTACGGTATGTCTTGGTCGATTCCCATCAGCAGGCGTTGGACCAGGCCCGCGCCCATCCGGACTTGGCTCCGCATCTTTCGCAGGTGGAATTCCTCTGCGCTGATGTCCAGCATCTGGAGACCGTCGGTGATGGCACGGTCGATCGGATCATCTGTAACGAACTGTGGAATGAATTACCCACCAAGCTCCTGGTGAAGAAGGGGGCGGACTTCGAAGAGGAGCACTTGCGACCGAACCTGAGCGAGCGGAAATCCGCGGCCATTGCCGATTGGTCCGGCTTCGTGCGCGCGTTCGAGGCGAAGAACATCGAGGCGCTCAAGCAGTTTCCCGCCTTTCTGGACGATCTGGTGTGGGAGCGGGAGTATCATAAAGTCGAGTGGAAGGACGTGCCGTTCCGGAAGACGATCACGGAATTCCTCAAACGGATCGACGACGAGGTGCTCGTACCGGTGAACGTCGGGGCGTGCAACTCGCTGAAGGAAGCCAAGCGGGTGTTGGCTCCAGATGCCGTAGGATTCAGCAGCTTCGATGCAGGCACGGCGGATATGAAGGTCTTGAACGATCCGGAAAAGCCCTGTTACGGCCAATTCGGCGGGCAATACAGCTTTATGGTGAACCTCGCCCTGCTGGAGGCCGTCGTCACACACCTCGGAATCCGTTCGACCACCATCGAGACCCAGCGTGAATTCGTCGGGAGTCGACTGGGCACCAACGTGATGACCCTCATGGATCTCCTGGCCTCTCATCCGGCCGTCGGCACGAAGCTGCAGCCCTGGGAACTGGATCGCCTGGCGATCCGAACGATCCGGGCGCTGAACGAGACCTACGAGAGTCCCTATCAACGCAAGCTCGAATTTCCTCTGCGGAAGGAGATGCCGCAGGAGGAGCGGGATGCGGCGCAAGGGACCCTCTTGTCGCTGAAACCGAACGGGATTCCCGATACGGTCGCCTACCTGACCGAGGAGGAACTTTCCCGGGCGCAGCCGGCGCTGGAGGAACTGGGGTATGATCGGGACTCCATCCTGATGGCGCTCGGCGCCCCTCCGAGTCCTGTCGAATATCACCACTTCTTCTTCCGCCCTTAAACCGGGACTGTCATGGGTGATCTCCACGGGCCGAAGCATGAGAGGTTCCCGGAGAAAGAGCTTGACTAATTATTTCAATTTCTATAGCCTCTCCCGCAATTTACAAAAGGAGACCCCTCCCTTGTCGTCACGATTTTTTTGGGGGAAGTGCCCGGTCTCGTCGTCTCCCGATCAGTTCTCGCTCACAACGTCAGGGGTCTGCAGTCGACCGATTGCTGCGCGAGTTTGCGTAGTGAGAATAATGACACAGTTGTAACAAGGAGCCTACAGTACCATGTTTGGTTCGTTTGGGTGGATGGAACTGCTGCTGATCCTGATCATCGTGCTGATCATTTTCGGCGCGGGAAAGATCCCGCAACTGGGTGAAGGATTAGGTAAGGCAATCAAGGGGTTCAAGAAGTCGGTGAACGAGCCGGATGCGATCGATGTGACCGCTTCCGGGTCGGAACCCCAGCCGGGGCAGCAGACGGCACAAATCCAGCAATCAGGACAGCCGGTGGCGCCTCCGCCCGCGCAACAGCAGACGGGGGCCGCTCCACCGCCACGAACCTCGCAGGGGTAACCAACGAGGCGTGATGAACCTTGCGTCACGCGTGATGGGTTTCCGGAGGTTCCGGCCATGTCCGACGTCACGCTTCACGCCTCACGCTTCACGTTTCACGGGTGAAGTCGATGTTCGGTCTTGGCGCTGGAGAGATTCTCATCATCCTGATCATCGCCTTTCTGCTGTTCGGACCGAAGCAGTTGCCCGAAATCGGCCGGCAGGTCGGGAAGGCCGTCAAGGGATTTAAGGAGACGGCGGACGATCTGAAGAAGACGGTTGAGCCCGAGCTCAACATGATTCAGCAGGAAATGAAGATGGTCGAGCAGGATTTCGAAGCCTCGATGAAGGAAGCCGAAGAAGAGATCAACAGCGCCACGTCAGGCGTAGAGAAAGGGACTGAAGAGTCCAGTCTGCCCAAGCAGGCCTAATATCTCATATTCTTGTCTCTCTACGTCTGTTGAAGGGAGGTGACCAGAGTCAACAGAACGAGAATGAGCGTTGTAGTTGGGGACGATCGCCTGCGCTGACAGGTGAAGGAAGAGGCTGGACGGTGGGCACCGGAGCACCAGCCTGACCCCAATCGACACCACAGAGTTTGCTTCATAGTGCAGCAGCGGTTGGATGTACGAACGGCGGCTGGAGTGAGTGGGTACACGACAAGCCGCCATCCAATTCACAGGAGGAACGCTATGAGAAGCATCCATGGACGGACAGGGTGGTCCGGTTTGGCCACCATCTTGGGCGCTGCAGCGGCCGCGGTCCTGCAGTTTCTGACCCTCCCGGCATTCGCCGGGTTCGAGTTGCCCCCGGGCGAGCGGATCACGAACCTACCCCCGATCCCTCGTGCCATCCCGCAGAAAGAAGCCTACGAAATTTACGACCCGGTCATCGGCCGGAACTTCGACATTAAGAACCTCTGGATGCGCGCCGACCTGCGTGTCAGGCCGGAAATGCGGAACAACACCTGTTTCGGTCTCGCCATCAACGCCAACGGGTCATGTAATACGTTCGGGACCCGAGGCGCTGCTGGTGGTGTGGGGGCCAACGGTGGAAACAAGGGCAATGATTTCTTCGTTCAGCAATGGATGCGGTTGGGCATCGGGTATGATCTGTCGCCGGACGTCAATTTCTACGTGGAAATCATCGACTCAGCCACGTGGGGTGGTAACGGAACCGCGACCAACGCCGGAAATGGCGGCGATCCCCTGAATCACAACTGTTCGGCGACCGCGACTGGAGCCTGCCGTCTGGGCGTCCGTGCTGCCTACATGTTAGTCAGGAATTTGGCCGACGTCCAAGGCCTCAGTATGAAAGTCGGTCGGCAGTATGTGATCTTCGGCAACCATTCGCTGTTCGGTCACTTCGACTGGGCCAACACCGGCTACTCCCATGACGGTGTGATGTTCGCCTACCAGACCAAGACCTGGGACAGCTACTTCGGTTGGTTCCGGAATTCGGAATCCGACTTAAATCAGGCGGCGGCGGTCGGCAGCGGTGCTCCGAACATCGCGGGCGGTGCCACGAACAGGCAGGACGCCAACCGCGATGCCGACGTGTTCATCTTCTACAACCAGTTGAAGATGGTGCCGGGCATGGTGATCGAGCCGTTCTACGTGTACTACAAGAACAACTATGCGTCGGCGGACAATGCCGCTCAGGGCGGTGGTACCGCTAAACACTCGAACCAGACCCGCCATATGGTGGGGAACCGCATCGAAGTGCGTAAGGGTGGGTTCGACTTCAGCAACGAAACGGCCTGGCAATTCGGTCAGATGGGTCAGGCGGGTGCCTGCGCCGGCGAGCAGAAGTGCTTGCACATCAACGCCTGGGCGACCAGAAACTGGATCGGCTACACAGCCTATGACACGATGTGGAAGCCTCGTCTGGCCTTCAATCTTGACTACGCCTCAGGCGACAGTCGGAATGCGACCTGCGCCGCGGCCGGCGGAGCGGCTTGTAAGACAGCCAACACGTTCGAAAACTTCTTCCCGACAAACCACATCCACATGGGCTACATGGATATCCAGGCCTGGAAGAACATGCTGTCTCCTTCGGTGAACTTCCAGGCCAGGCCATCGGCTCGTGACCATATCGAATTGTGGTACACGAACCTGAACCTGGCCAACTCCAAGGACTGCTGGTACCGTGCGTCCCAAGGGTGTTACGTGTTCTCGAACGCCAACAACACGAAGACCCATATCGGTGACGAAATCGACGTGACGTGGACGCGTATGTTCGCGGACGGCAAGGTGGCCTTCCAGGCGACCTATGGCACCATCTTTACCGGTGGCTATCTGACCAGCACCTTGAACTCTCAGGTCAACCAGCATTGGGGCTATGTCCAGCTCTGGATGAATTTCTAGGAAGAAGCGATCAGCTCACAGCTTTCAGCCGACAGCTCACTGCTGATTGCTGATAGCTCTAGCTTAGAAAAAGGAGATGACTATGAAGAGACTGCTAACAGTGACGCTGGGCGTAGCGGCGCTGGCGATCGCCGGTGCACCGACCGCCGGGCATGCCCAAGTGGCGGATGCCATTCAGGCGACCAACGACGCGATCGTGGAATTGACCGATGCGCCGGGGCGCGGCAAGCGGACCACGGTGGATGTGACCAAACGCTGGGGGTCCGATGTGACGGTCATGGACAGCGCGACGGCCAAGCTGCAGGACGCCCTCAGCAAGGCCCAGTCGGGCGGCGCGCCGCAGAGCGCGATCCGCCAGCTGAAGCTGGCCGTCGAATACGGCAAGGCTCGTGAGCACAAGGAAGCCCGGTTGTCGGCACAGGGCGGTCTGTATCACCTCTGCCAGGCGAACCAGGGCCAGGGCCCCGGTTGCGATACTGTGCCGAAGTTCGGCAGCTACGTGGCACCATGAGGTAGCTAATAGCTGTCAGCAATTAGTTGTCAGCTAAACAAAAATCCCCGTTGAGGTGAACACCTCAACGGGGATTTGTTTTTTGGGGAAGCAGCAAACGGCTGTTAGCCATCAGCTTTCAGCTTCTTGATGAGGGCCGAAAGCATCCGCTTTACTTCTGTGACCTGTGTCGTTACTTTCTTATGATCGGACACCTTCAGCATACCAAGATCTCGTGCCAGGAGTTGGTGATACTCCAGCTCGCTGGCCGACCCCAGTGCGATTTGCAAGTACCTGCCAAGCTCAGCCTGTCCGCTCCTTCCACAACCTTCGGCAATGTTGGCTGGAACCGAGGAGCAGGCCCTCTTGATCTGGCTTGTAAGCCCATACGTTTCTTCTCTTGGGAAGGTCGCTGTGATCTGGTAGGTCAACAGCGCCAATTCATGGGCTCTCTCCCATACTTTCAATTTCCGAAAGTCGCGCATGGTGCCGTTTCAAGCCGAGGGCTGATAGCCGACAGCGCTTAGCTTCCGAAAACTGATTGCTGATAGCCGAGAGCTTGTCTTCATCCCCTTCCATTAGCTGATAGCTGATGGCTATTTCGGGAACCCCCCCGCGTTCCTAAAGCACTCTTTCAATTCCTCATAGGTTTGAGTCACGGGGAATTGCGGAAACTGCTTGGCCACGCTCTCGGGGGGGCGGAAGAAGAAGCCGGCGTCAGCCTCGCCCAGCATGGCCGTGTCGTTGTAGGCGTCGCCTGCGGCCAGGACGCGGAAATTCAGGTTCTTGAGCGCGGCAACCGCATGTTTCTTCTGATTCGGCTGCCGCAGTTTGTAGCTGATGATCCGCCCGTCCCGTCCGATCTCCAGTTGGTTGCAGAACAGCGTCGGATAGGCCAGCCTCCGCATCAGGGGCAGTGCAAACTCGTAGAAGGTGTCGGACAGAATGATGACCTGGGTCCGCTCACGGAGCCAGGCCATGAACGCGACCGCTCCTTCGAGCGGGCCCATGGCGTCGATCACCGCCTGAATGTCGGCGAGCTTGAACCCGTGCTGGTCGAGAATCTTGAGCCGGCGGGTCATCAGGGCATCATAGTCCGGCATCTCCCGGGTCGTGATCTTCAGCTCCTCGATGCCGGTCTTGAGCGCAAAGTTAATCCAGATTTCCGGTACCAGCACACCTTCCAGGTCCAGACAGACAATCACGGGGTTCTGCATAAGTCTCCTTCATACATAGGAAATGACAAACCAACTTAGCGTGTAACGCCGGAGCGGCGCTGAAATTCCTGACTCAGGTAGCGCCAGACCTTATCGAGCGCTTTGTCGAGCAGTTCCGTGCCCGGCCATCGGCGTTGGTGTTCTGCTGCGTGTTGCCTGGCCCAGTCGAGTGCGAGCGGCAGGGGGATGAGTCGCGGGGCGCTGCCGGTCAGTTCCGACCAGAGGAGCCCCAGTGCCGTACTGATCCGAACGGAGACCGGAATGGCGCGAACAGCCGGGCTCAGCAGATTCTGGCAGAACGTAGCCGGTGAGGTAACCGCCAGTTCGCGACAGGCCGAAGGACGGTCTTGGTAAATCGAGCAAATTTCATGCTCAAGAAACGGACAGGGCATCCGCATGGCGTAATAGGCGCGGTTCAACGGTTCGATGGCGTCATCCGACGGGGTATCCGGTGATTCCGCCAGCGCGGTGAGTCGCTCCCACAGGCCCGCCTCCGTCAGCCGCGCCTTCGCGGTGTCGAGGCTGGCTTCGAGGCGAGTCCGAGTCGGCTCGTCGTATCGGGCGAAGGCTTCAGCGAGCGCAAAGGCCTCCGGTGCGGACACCGGAACGAGCATGCGGCAACAGGCGGCACAGCCTTTCTGGCAGGAAATCACCTGCCCAGCCTCGACGACCCGGTTCTGCTCCAAGGCCTGGACCTGTTCGCCGAGGCCGCGCATGAGGGGGACGATCGACGAAATCGGTACGAATCCCGTCGGCACGCTGACTCCGGTCGTGATTTGTCCGGCCGGCGTGTTGAGGGAGATTTCGAAATGTTCGACGGTGGTCGTGTCGCTCACGTCGGTTACGCTCTGCTTAGCTGATAGCTGTCAGCTGATGGCCGTCAGCTCACTGTTCTTCAGGAACGCCCATCATAGTGAACCGGTAATTGAAGGGTCAACCGATGCGCCGGGACATGCCGGCTTGCTCCAGGGCCAGACTTACGGCTAATCTCCTGCCCATGCCATTTTCCGGTCATCAAATCGGTTTGCTCAAAGAGTATATGCACGACTTGGTCGAGCAGGCCAGGCAGGAGGCTCGGGAACAGGCTGCGTTTGGGTTCAGCCCGCCGCCGTATCAGCCGGACCAGGCGATTGCCGATCTCCTGGCGATTCTTGACGATCGCATCGAATCGGAAGGTGTCCAGGTCGGGCTTCCCCTCGAGTTTCTGCATGAAATGTGGCGGCACAGCAACGAAGCACGGGGGCAGATCGAAGAGCAGGTCTGGTTGGAAAGCAATCTGGGCCCTGCGGCTCCCAATAAGGCTCGCATCAGAGAACTCACCTACAAACGTCTGATTGCCTACCTGGAACAGGACCGGTAGGTGGAGCGAGTGCGACCATCTATTATGACTAAGGCATGGGCTTGGGTCATCGGTATGCTGGTAGGAACCTTTCTCCAGGCAGGAAACATCGTCGCCGTAGAACCCTTACCTGACGGGTGGCCCCGGATCTCCCTTGTTCCCCTCGTCACCAACGGCCTCACTCACCCTCTGTTCGTGACCCACGCGGGTGACGGCAGCGGGCGTCTGTTCGTGGTTGAACAGGGAGGGCGCATTCTGGTTGTGATGAACCGCGCCCTGCAGGCCGCGCCGTTTCTCGACCTGACCGATCGTGTGCTGTCCGGCGGAGAACGTGGGCTCCTCGGGTTGGCCTTTCACCCGGACTTCCGGCACAACGGGCGCTTCTTTGTGAACTATACGCGGACACCTGATGGGGCCACCGTGCTATCGGAGTTCAAGGCACGTGCACCGGCCGGGCAACTGGATGGGATGGAACGCGTACTCATGGTGGTGCCACAGCCCTTTGCCAACCACAACGGCGGCATGATCGCCTTCGGTCCGGACGGCTTCCTCTATGTCGGGCGAGGCGATGGCGGCGGGCGTGGCGATCCCAATGATCGAGGTCAAAACCCCCATGAACTGCTGGGAAAAATTCTTCGCCTCGACGTGGATCGCGGCCAACCCTATGCCATCCCGGCGGACAATCCGTTTGCGCACGGAGGCGGTCGTCCGGAGGTCTTTGCCATGGGACTTCGGAACCCCTGGCGCTTCTCCTTCGATCGACAGAGCGGGGCCTTGTGGGTGGCCGATGTGGGGCAATATCAATGGGAGGAAGTCGACCTTGTCGTGTCCGGTGGGAACTATGGCTGGCGCTTAATGGAGGGGAGGCATTGTTTCGAACCGACAACCGGCTGTGAACGGCCGGAGCTTCACCTGCCGGTCCTGGAGTACGGCCATCAGGAGGGGCGCTGTTCGATTACGGGCGGATATGTCCACCGTGGCAACGGGCAGCCGGCGCTGAACGCCATCTATTTTTACGGCGATTATTGCAGCGGCGAGATCTTCGGTGCGAGGCTCGAGGCTGGGAAGCCGCCCAGGGTCGTACAGGGGCCTCAGCGGCTCCTCAAATCGGGGTTGAGAATTTCGTCATTCGGAGAGGACGAAGGGGGCGAAGTCTACGTGGTGGACCACAGCGGTGGTGTCTATCGCTTGGCCGCTGCTCAATAGGCAATTGCCGCGGCTCGCCCCTCACCGGTTCCTCTCGCCGGAGGGGGAAGGGGAAACATCCTGCTACAGCTTGCCCGCTGCCCAATACACGATAATCCCCACGACCTCGTCGATGGCATGGGTGGTCGTGACCAGGGCCGTGTAGCTCGGCAGAAAATCGAAGACGGTGAGGTGTGCCAATGTATCTACGGGTCGGTCCGTGGCCAAGTACCCGCAGGGCATGGGCGTGACCGTGAAGCCTTGTTTGCTGAAGAGCGCTACCGCGCGTGGAAGATGCAGGGCCGCCGTGACGAGAAGAATCCGGCTCACGCCCAGAAGTTCCTTGGTTTTGGCCGCATTTTCGTAGGTCGTCCGGGATCGGTCTTCGAGCAGGATGGCCGATTCCGGGACCCCTAGTCGGCGAGCCCAGCGTTTCATTTCATGCGATTCGAGGGGACCGGTGCGAAAGACGGTCGCATCTCCCCCGGACAGGACCAGGCGAGGCGCCAGACCCTGCAGCCACGCCTCGGCCCCGCAGGTGGTGCGCTCACGGGAGGCTTCGGAAATCTCATCGGTCGGGCGAAGGGTGCCTTTCTTATAGACGCCGCCGGCGAGGACGACCACGGCGTCAAATTTCGTTGCCGTGGTGGCTTCAAACGGCGGGTACCAGCCTTCGAGCATCCCGATCATCAATCGTGACGGCAAGGGGGTGGTGGTCAGGAAGGTGATGACCAATGTGGCCAAGGCGAAACGCCTGACCCACCTCGTTTGCCATGGTGTCGCCGGCAGCCAGGCAGTGAGCAGTGTGAGGAGAATTCCGCCGACGATCCAGGACAGGGGATACAGGGCATACTTCGAAAGTTTGTAGGCCCCATATAGGACGGGAGTCAGGTCCATGAGGAGGTTCCGTGTGAGCTTCAGTCAGTCATGCGCAGCATACACCGCCGGAGAGACGGCACCAAGTATTCAGGAGGTTTTTTCATGGTACGCAAGCCGCAGTATTGGCTGATGAAGTCCGAGCCCGAAGCGTTCTCGATCGACGATCTCAAACGCTCACCGGGACAGAAAACCTGCTGGGACGGGGTCCGGAATTACCAGGCACGGAATTTTATGCGGGCCATGCAGGTGGGCGACCGTGTCCTGTTCTACCACAGCAATGCGGATCCACCCGCCATCGTGGGGACGGCGGAAGTGGTCAAGACGGCCTATCCGGATCCAACACAATTCGACAAGCACGATTCACATTTTGATCCGGGGAGCGATCCTGGGAATCCCCGATGGGATATGGTGGACATCCGATTCCTGCGCAAGTTCAAGGAACCGCTTTCGCTGGATCTCCTGCGCCGGCAGCCTGCGCTGAAGGGGATGGAACTCTTGCGCAAAGGCTCCCGGCTCTCGGTCCAGCCGGTCCTTCCCGCGGAATGGGAGGCAATCCTGAAGCTGGCAGGGGAAGCCTGAGGCTGACCGCTTAATAAGACCGTTCGGCCTGGCCTCAGATGATGTCAGCAGAATGGTCAAACGGAATTCATATCACCCACCCAACCCCGGTGCGCCGAGACGCACCGTTCCTCGGTGGCGGCCGCTGGGTGGCGCTCGGCGTCACTAATATGTGACGCCACGTCTGTGCGCGCCGGCGAGTTAGTGAGCCGGCAGTGTCTTGTGACCGAGGCGTACCCTCTGGGTACGTCGCAGGGAAGCGTGCGACCAAGAACGCAGCTCGGGGTCTGTTTCACCATTCTGCTAGGTGCGCGCTTTGCCGTCGTCCAGATACCGATGTTGCCAGTCCAACCAGGCATGCCCCAGTTCATGGGCCAGGATGTACCGGCGCCTGGTGACCGGCAGACGCTTGCGGATATAAATCGTCTTGGTTTCGTTATCCCAGATCCCGTCGGCGTTTGCATCGCGGCGGTCCATTTCGGTATCGGTAACCTGGCGGACCGTGATGTGGTAGCCGAATGGGAGGACCACTCTATTGGGTATTCGCAACATATGTGAACGATCTCTTGGGGAAAATGAGAATCAAAGTTCTTCCAGCTTCGTTTGTAGCCTAACATACTTTTTCTGCCTAACAGCCTGCAGAAAAGCGGCGTATTCTCAGTAAGTTAGAAGATTCAAGCTGAAGCCGGTGCCGATTGATCGGTTCCATTTGGCCCCGGCATCTTCCAGGTAGAATACGTAAATCCATGCATAGCAGAAGCGGTGGCCACGGGCAAGGACCATAGAGAAGTCGCGCGATGCGCGCGGGGGCATGGGGGTCGATCCCGCATCGGTGATCGAGCGGACGGCGCTAGGTAATCACCGTATGCCTTGTATCCGGCGATTCCAATTGGCATGGTGACTGGTGTAAGATGCCCGATATGGTCGACCAGCTGATCGCTCAGGAATTGGCCCAGCCCTATCCCGCGACGGTGCGGATCGTCGGTGTGAAGATTCGCGATCGTGGAGAGGTCAAGAAGTTCGATGCCCGGGATGCCGCTCTGGCGGTCGGGGATCGGGTCATTCTGGAAATGGGCGGCGAGCTCAGTTACGGCGTGGTCTACGTCGAGCCCTATGTCATGCCGTTTGTGCCACCCATGCGGGTGATGAAACCCATCACCCGGAAGGCAACCCGTGAGGATATCGCGGCGATCGAGCGATACGAGCGATTGGCGTCGGAAGGCATGACGGCCTGCCGGCAACAGGCGGCCGCGCTTGGCCTGAAAATGAAGCTGGTCGAGGTGTTCTGCTCTCTTCAGCGCCGCCAAATGACCTTCGTCTACACGGCGGATGACCGCATCGACTTTCGGGAGCTGGTCCGCGCGCTGGCGCGACGCTTCGGAGGTCGCATTGAGATGCGGCAGGTGGGGGTCCGTGATGAGGCCAGCCGGTTGGGCGGAATCGATACCTGCGGGCTGGTACTCTGTTGCGCCAGTTTTCTCACCGAGGTCAAACCGGTCAGCGTCAAGCAGGCGCGAGGACTGGGCCTCCCGGTGGACGACCCCAAGCTGCTCGGGGTGTGTGGCCGGCTCAAGTGTTGTCTCCTGTTCGAAGCGATGGATGACCCCGCGCAAGCGCCAAAAGCTCAACCGCTGATCAACCCGTCCCGTCCTCGTCACGCTTCCTAAGCGTTGCCTCCCAAAGGCTCACTGTCCTGATCGGTTGCGTCACCGCTCATCACCCGTAGCCCTTCTCTCTCCCGTGGGGACAGAGGAGAGGGTGAGGGAGAGTCCATTCCCGGAAGGGGCTCTTATCGCCGGCTGTGTGAAATATTATGGGTGCCGGCGAAGAACCGCTTATCGACGCAAGCGGGCCAACGTTGCGAGAAAGGCCACGATGCGCGCCTGGGCTTCCGGATCGATGGACGTGAATGCCAGGCCCATTCCAGGGGCCAGGAGGTGCTTGGCCGATTGGGGCCTGGTCCAGGCGACAGTCGCCTGTGCGGTGATCAGGAGCCCCGGTTGGGTGGGGAGGGCAAACTCCAACTCCAGACGTGTCCGGTCGTGGAGTGGGCGGATCGATTCGATGAACAGCCCCCCGCCGCTGATGTCGGCCGACATGGCCTGACAGGCTGGCTGGGATTCCGTCCGATAGCGGACGGGAATAGCGAGAGCGGTGCGCGGATAGGTCCGACCATCCAGTACCGGGGCGCCCGAGGACGGGGTTTCGAACCAGCGAAGGACGAGGTCCCAGGACAGGGTTCGTATGATGGTGCTCTCGCCGGACGACAGGACCAGTTCCTCTCGTTCGCTGTCGAACTCGAGGACCTTGTCGCCGTACGGTGCTTTCGGCATACAACGCAATCGCATGGAGCACTGTTCCCGGTAGTGCATGGAACGAGTGCAAGAGCCGGTCCATTGCGTTTGGTTGATTTCCTAGGCGGTTACACGATTGGGGCCACTTCCGAGACCTGCTGGGTAGCCGAAAATTGCGTTGGCTTTGGACGAAGCTGTTCTCGCGGGGGCTGGCCTCAAACTGCCGATCGAGCCGCGCGGGTGATTTCATGCAAAAAAGTCCCGCTCCGACTTCGAAGGAGTATAATGAGCCCGAGGTGAGGTATGCCTCAGGTCCTGGTACTCGGGGCTGGAAAAATCGGTTCTCTTACAGCGAGCCTGCTCTCCGGAGTCGGGCACTATCAGGTGCACCTGGCCGATCTGACGCTCGATGCTCCGAAACGTCTTGTCGATGAACTGCATCTGCCCTCCGTTACGCCCTGCGCATTGGACGTCCGCCGACCTGAAGCCGTCACGCACTATGTGACCTCGCATCAGTTCGATGCCGTCATCTCCAGTCTGCCCTATTTTTGCAATCCGGTCGTTGCGGAATTGGCTCGCGCGCAATGCCTCCACTACTTTGATTTGACGGAAGACGTCCACGTCACGCGTCGCGTGAAAGCCATCAGCGAAGGGGCCGATCGCGCCTTCGTGCCGCAATGCGGGTTGGCGCCGGGCTATATCAGCATCGTCACCAACGACCTGATGGGGCATTTCGAGTCCCTGGACACGGTGAAGATGCGTGTCGGCGCGCTGCCGGTTCATCCCAGCAACGCGCTGAAGTATTCGCTCACCTGGTCGACCGACGGGTTGATCAACGAGTACGGCAACGTGTGTTTCGGGATCGAGGGAGGCAAGGAAGTGCCGCTGCAGCCCTTGGAGGGCTACGAGACCATCGAGTTGGATGGGCTGCTCTACGAGGCCTTCAATACGTCCGGCGGGTTGGGCACGCTGGCCGACACGTATGATGGTCGGGTGCGGACCATGAATTACAAGACCCTGCGCTATCCCGGGCATTGCGAGAAGATTCAGCTGCTCATGAAGGATCTGAAACTGAACGACGACCGGGAAACGCTGAAGCGAATTCTCGAGCGGGCCATTCCCCAAACCCTCCAGGATGTCGTGCTCATCTATGCCTCGGTGACGGGGACTCGTCAGGGTGAATTGTTCGAAGAAACCTATGTCAAGAAGGTCTACCCACAGACCATCCTCGGCCGGCTCTGGTCCGCGATTCAGGTCACGACGGCGTCCGCGCTGTGCGCGGTGGTCGACCTGGTGCTGGCCACACCGACCGAGTACCGCGGCTTCATCACCCAGGAAAGCTTTCATCTCCAAGACGTGTTGGCGAACCGGTTCGGGACGTGCTTTCGCCCGTGAGGCGGACATGACGAAGGCGGAGATCTTTCGAGAACTGGGATTGACGCAGGACCAGCCCGGCGGCGGGGCCTCGTCGAGCACGTGGACGGCGACCAGGACGGCCGGAGTTGTTGAATCGCGCAATCCGGCTGCTGATGAGTTGCTCGGACGGGTCTACGGTTGTTCCGAGGAGGACTATGGCCGACTCGTCTCGCATGCGCAGTCGGTGTTCGACACTTGGCGGACGGTGCCGGCGCCCAAGCGCGGCGAGGTCATCCGGCTCATCGGGCAGGCGTTGCGACGGCACAAGGATGCTTTGGGCTCGCTGGTCTCGCTCGAAGTCGGCAAGATCAAAGCCGAAGGCGACGGGGAAGTGCAGGAGATGATCGACATGGCGGATTTCGCCGTCGGCCAGTCCCGCATGTTGTATGGGCAGACGATGCATTCCGAGCGGCCGCGCCACCGCATGTACGAACAATGGCATCCGCTCGGCGTGGTCGGCGTCATTACGGCGTTCAATTTTCCCGTGGCGGTGTGGGCGTGGAATGCGTTCGTCGCGGCGGTCGCCGGCAATACCGTGATCTGGAAGCCCTCACCGCGTGCACCGCTCTGCGCCGTGGCGGTCCAACACATCTGCAACCGGGTGCTGGAACAGGCTGGGTATCCCGGCGTCTTCACGCTGTGCGTCACGGACCGGATCGAGATTGCCGAGCTCTTGATCAGGGACGAGCGGCTTCCCTTGATCTCGTTCACCGGGTCCGTGCCGGTGGGGCGGCACGTGGCCGAGGTGGTGGGGCACCGTCTGGGCCGTACGCTGCTCGAATTGAGCGGGAACAATGCCGTGATCGTCGACGAAACCGCCGACCTGGAACTGGTGGTGCGCGCGGTGTTGTTCGGAGCCGTGGGCACGGCGGGGCAGCGGTGCACGACGACCCGGCGCCTCATTGTTCACGAATCCCAGTATGACCGACTGATTCCGCGGCTGGTGGCTGCCTATCGCGAAGTGACCATCGGCGATCCGCTGGAACCGGGAGTGTTGATGGGTCCGCTGATCAGCCAGGGCGCGGTCGAAGCGTACCGGCAGGCCATCGAAGAAGCCACGAAAGAAGGGGGGACTGTGCTGTACGGCGGGCGCGTGCTGAATCGGCCGGGGTACTTTGTCGAGCCGACCATGATTCGGGCTCAGAACCATTGGCCCGTGGTGCAGAGGGAAACGTTCGCGCCGATTCTCTATGTGATGACCTACCGTACGTTTGACGAGGCCATTCGCCTTCAGAATTCCGTGCTGCAGGGACTCTCCTCCTCGCTGTTTACGATGAACCTGCGTCACAGCGAACAGTTTCTATCGGCGATCGGGAGTGACTGCGGCATCGCGAACGTCAATATCGGAACCAGCGGTGCTGAGATCGGTGGGGCCTTCGGGGGAGAAAAAGCCACGGGGGGCGGCCGGGAAGCCGGCTCCGATGCCTGGAAAGCGTATATGCGCCGGCAGACCAACACGATCAATTGGGGGACGGACCTGCCGCTGGCGCAAGGGATCACGTTTGGAGGACGGGACGAAGGAGGAAGTCATGGGTCACGCAGCTGAGCTCGATGCCATCATCGGCACAATGGTCGCCGAGTTTCTCGCGAAGAATCGCGCCGCCCGGGTCTTGCGCGAGGCGCTCGATGAGGTCGGTATCGGGTTGATGCCGGTGATCGATCACTTGACGATCCGGACGACCGATATCGATCGGCGGGCGCAGGAGTTTATCGCGCTCGGCTATACGTATGATGAAACGATCAACTTCGACGACTGGTTCGCGAAAGTATATCGGCGGCCGGGATATCCGGCCCTGTTCGTCGATCAGGCCTACCCGGACGAGCGAGGGAAAACGAGCATTATTCCGGGCTGGGTGAAGCAATTCGGGGATCGCGTGTTTCATCACGTGGCGGTGCGGGTCGAGGATATCGAGCGGGCCATCGAGAAACTGAAGAACAAAGGGGTGGTGTTCGCCGGGGAAATCGTCGGGGCACGCGGCGGCACGCTGCGACAGATTTTCACGGCGCCCGAAATGGTCGGAGGCCATCCGTTTTCCGTGCTCGAACTCGCCGAGCGCCACCAGGGTTACCAAGGGTTCCTCCCTCCGCAGGCGGACAGCCTGATGAAGTCCAGCGCCGTTCGCTCCTGAGCGCGGCGGAATTCCTTCCTTCGTATAATCCATCCGGAGAAGCTCTCCACTATCGGATCATCCCGCCACGCCGGAGTGTTGGGCGCAGTCTCCCTCGACATACCCGCCGCTTTTGAGTACAATGCGCACCGTCCACGCGCTCATTCCACGCTCAGGTAGCGATCTTACATTCTTTCTTCAGGAACGGAGGTCATACCCATGCGATCAGTCTGCCTCGTGCTGTCGACCGCACTCGCCGCAATCTTGCCCGCTCCGTTCACGGGAGGAATCCACCTATCGGCGCTGGCATCGCCAGCCGGACACGCTCCTCACGGTACGGTCACTGTGGATGGGATCACCGTACCGGATATCGGCCCGCTCCCGACCGCCATTCCAGTGCCTTCCACCAATTTGAACTACAAAGCGAAGATTGAGCTGGGGAAACAGCTCTACTTCGACGGGCGCCTGTCCAAAAACAACGCGATCTCCTGCGCCTTTTGCCACAACCCGGGAACCGGGTTCGCGGATTCTCGACAGACCTCGATCGGAGTCGGCGGAGGCGTCGGCGGCCNNGTGCGCGGTCGTTGGAGGAGCAGGCTATCGGTCCGATTCACAACCCGATCGAGATGGCCGAGACGCATGAGAATGTCGTTGCCAAGCTGAGCAGGATCAAAGGGTATCAGCAGCAGTTCCGGGCGGTGTTCGGGACGGATGTGAACCTACAGGGTATTGCGGAGGCCATTGCGGCCTATGAACGGACGGTGCTCTCGACCAATTCGGCGTTCGATCGCTATGTCCGAGGCGATCAGAAAGCCATGGGCGAGGCGGCCGTCCGCGGTTTGGCGTTGTTCAAGGGCAAGGCCCGCTGTATTCTCTGTCATAACGGGCCGAACTTCACCGACAACCAGTTTCACAACCTCGGGGTTCCGCAGGTGGGGCCGCTGAAGGAGGATCTGGGCCGTTTCAACGTGACACAGGCCGAGAAGGACAAGGGGGCGTTCAAGACCCCCACGTTGCGCAGCATCACGGAGACCGCACCGTACATGCATGACGGCGCGTTCAAGACGTTGGAAGAGGTCGTCGACTTTCTGGATGCCGGCGGAAGTGCGAATGCCAATCTCAGTCCGCTGGTCAAACCCCTGAACCTGACGGCGGAGGAAAAGGCCGATCTCATCGCATTCCTCAAGGCGTTGACGGGGGAGGCCGTCAAGTTCGAAATGCCCAAGCTCCCGAAGTAGGCGCAAGCCGGCGCAAATTTCCGTGAATCGTTTTCCTCCGACCGTGCTCTAAGGGTGTGGGCCTCTCACGAGGTCGGCACAGAGGCATGTGCATTTATCCAACCCCATCTAACAGGAGGTCAGCTGTGATGAGAAAGGGATTGCTCGCGATAATTGCAGTCGCCACAATTGGATGCGCCGGCGTTGCTCCCCAGAAGGCAGTCAGCGGGGAGCCGAAATCTCCCGTGGAGGGGTTTGATATCCATGTGCAGGCTCCCCACATGATGCCGAACGGCGAGCCGGGTGGGCCGTTCCATCACTATTGCAAGGGTATCTCGGATAAGATTTTGCAGTGCCTCCTGTTCGACTCTACAGATCCCAAAGCGAAACTTGTGGCCATCGAATATTTCGTCGCTAAGGACCTCAGCCGGAAACTGCCTCCTATTCAGTGGCACCGCCACTTCCACGATCATAAGGTCGAAATTGCCACGGGCCGCGTGCAGGTGCTCGACATGCCGGCGGACCAAGCCGCCAAGGTGGCCGAAGCGGCGGCCGGAACCGACGGCGTGATCTACCACCTCTGGCAGCAGGGGCAGGAGTTTCCGGACGGTACCGTGACGTTCCCACAATCCCTCGGCCATAAATTCACGGGTCATTCCGAGAGGTAAGAGTCCGTCGGGAGGACCGGTTCGGTTGCGCCTTGGACCGGCCGGTCCTGCTGTTCCCACCGCCCTGCCTCGGCGACGAGGCGTCACGCACGAGGGAGTGAGATGTCTCGCTACAGACCTTCACTGGCGGGTTTCCGCTGGATCCTTGTCGGACTGTCGGTCCAGTGGACTGTGGCCGTCTTCGGGGCGGATGAAGCGGTGTTGAAGCCCCGTGTTCCGCCGGATCAGATCGATGAAGCCAAAACCTGGAAGAATCCCCTCCCGCTCACGGAAGAAACCGTCGAGAAGGGCAAAGCGCTGTTTCACGGGAAGGCGTTTTGTGTCACCTGTCACGGGCGCGACGGCAAGGGGTTGAGCGACATCGAGGGACTTCGAGGCAAGCTCCCGCGTAATTTCACCGACAAGGTGTGGCAACAGGCCCGCACCGACGGGGAGCTGTTTTGGATTCTCAAGAACGGAAGTCCGGGCACGGACATGGCTTCATTCGTGCCGTTGATTCTCACCGAAGAAGAAGCCTGGCAGGTGTTGACATACGTACGATCCTTCGCCGGGCGATGACCGGTGCAGCCCTGCGGCGCAACCCGTGGAACGTTGCGTCTCTTCGGCAACACCCGCCCCCCGTTGTTGCATGGCTTGCAATGGTGATGTCCTGCGGAGGCGGGTGACGGCGTCCCTACGGCTGTGGAATCGGTGTCGCGCCTGCGCGATGGTCCTGCTGGCGGCGTTTGTGGGCCCGGCGTCGTATCTGCAAGAAGCCAGGGCCGGTGACTGGTCCGCCATCACCGAGGCGAGAGTGCTCTATACGGACAACGTGTCCGAGTTGTCCGCGACGCGGCGCCTTGCGCTGTCGGAAGACCCCAGCCAACCGACCATCGTTCCACTCAAGAATCCCCAAGACGTCGTATGGGAACCGTCCATCGATGTCCGGCACAAGTCGGACACCCGCGTTGGACCAACTGAAGTGTCGGTGAAGGCCGCGGGCTTTATCTACACCGACCATTCGATTTTCAATCATGGGAACTACCGCCTGCAGGTCAAACAAGCGTTGTCACCCGATACCTCGGTACTGCTTCGGTACCGCTACGTGCCCAATCTCTTTCTCGGCCCGAACACCGAGCGACGCACCGGCTCACGGTTGTTGGAAGAGGAGCGGGTGACCTCCCATGTATGGCGGACACAGGTGGAGCATAAGTTCACCGACCAGTGGACCGCGACTTTGGTGGGGCGCTACGGCCTTCGGATGTTCAATGACGTGTTCGCCCAACGCGATACCAGGTTCTGGACGCTCGGTCCGCAGGTCGAGTTTGCCGTCTCGCCCAGGGTGACCCTGACGGTGGCGTATCTGTACGAGCGGGGCACGGCCGACGGACGGGAAGAGATTCAATTCAGGGACGACGTGTCGTACCGGCAGCATTTCGTGTCGATCGGGACGACGATCGGTCTGGGCCATGGATGGTTCTTGGATCTGGGCTACGCCTACCGACGAAAAGAATTCACGAGCGAGATCGTCGGAGACTCGAACCGCGGGGTGATCGACAGCACCCACGTGGGGACCGCCGATCTGCGGTGTCAACTGTCGGCGGCCGCCGCGGTCATTCTCGAATTCCAGCGTGCCCAGCGCACCTCCACCAGTGCGACTCGCGACTTCTTCAATACGAACACATCTCTAGGAATCCAATATCGGTTCTAGCTCGTGCCCCTCACTGTCGCCTCTCTCCCTGGGGAGAGGCGACAGTGAGCGGGGCCGTCAAACGAGCGCCCAATTGGGGAACTGACGGGATCGGCTGCACTGGCCCGGGAGAACTGAAGGTGGTCAGCGGCGGCGATCAGCGAGGAAGTCAGCCAAACGGGTACCGTCGTCGGGGGAGAGTCGGAGAAATTCAACCCCGAAACAATGCTCGCGTACCCACCGTACGGCGGCAAGCTCGATGCACAGGGAAGACGCGCGGTCGGGGAGCAGCAGGCGAAGCTTCATGTAGCTGCCCTCGAGCACGGTGCGGTCGCACTCCACCGTGCAGCCGGTCTGCGAGAGGTTGTGGACCGACCCTTCTCCGATGAAGGGGACTCCCGCGAACATGACCGGGCAGGTGAATGAGAGGCGGTCGCAAGAGCGCTGAAAGTTGAGGCTGGTGCCCATGGAGGAGGGGTTGGCCTTGGACTCAGTTGGGGTTAACGGCTCGGAGTGCATGCGCGGAGTGTACGGGGAGGCGGCACGAAAACGACATCCCGCCTTGGAGGGACCGGACCCTCAGGTGGGTGGAGCGACTACAGCCGTTCCCAGACGCGGTCCCGCCGGGGCGAACGGGAAATCATGTGATAAATCAATGGCGTTCAAAATGGCGTTCAAATCGGTAAAAGCGAAGCCCGCAGGCCCGGCAGCGCCAGGGATAGCGCCCCAACAGGCGCCACAGGAAGTCGCGCCAACCGTGGCGTTCCGATCGTCGCGCTTGGCCGATACAGGAGGGACAAGAAAGCTGGGCGATGGAGAGAGGCATAGGAACGGGGGGTCAGTGCGAACGTGACGAAAGCGGCCGGGCCGCGCTCAGAAGGGTGCGACGGCCCGCGGCGGGTCCGCAGGCTCGGCCTTCCACGCCTCCGTGAAATGGTTGGCCATTCGATAGATCCGAGCTCGATAGGGCAGTGTGAGCAACCCGAATGGATCGTGGAGAATATGGGCAACGATCCCATGCGGACAACTGACGATCTTGCTCTCGAGGGCTTGCCGCGCGGTCTGAGATCGCATCGATGTCACTCCTGCCACCAGACCAAGCGAATGAGATAAATCCCCGCGACGTAGGTGCCGATGATCATTGCCGCCCACAACATGGTGAGTTCCTCCTTGTCTGTCCGTTCCGTGTCCTTAAACCATCTGCTTCGATCATCAACGACTGCATGTCCCTAAATACGAGCAACTCCTGTACCAACGCCTGCACTCATCGAGGTTAAGACCCTAACTACCTGTTTCTATGTAACTATTTTAAGTGCAGGTCTGAGCAACAAAACGGGTTCTGCACCTCACGGGCGACCCGTTTGTATCTGATTTGATAAACAGGTGAGTCGAATTGGATAAGCGAAAATCACACGTCGCGATGTCGAGCGGCGCGTGGTTCGGTATCGGGAGAGAGGTTTGAGGACGTTGCAGTTGAAAAATTGATCGATTCTGGAACAGCCGGCTACGCACTAATAGTCGGGAACACTCCCTGGAGGATCGGTCCAGCGGGTCGGCGTCTTGAAGTGATCCCAGGTTAGCACTGCTCCCTCGGCGAAGTAGACCCGGAAGTCTGCGGTCACACAGGCGTCGCGTCCGATGGGCGGGTAAAGCCACACCTCAACCCGTTTCCCTTCTCGCTCGCTTTCTTTTCTGCAAACAGGAGTTCCCAGAGACAAATAGACCTGATCGCGGGTCATCCCGCGAAGCACCTGGCCGCGATCGATCGCCCCTCGGATTTCATCGGGATAGGCCGGATATTGCTCCTGTATCAGCTGTCGGCGGTGAGCGTCGCAGCCCGATAGCATGGCGAGGCAGGTAGTCAGGACTAAGAATGGTAGAAGATGACCCGGCATGATCGGCTCTTTCACCGCACCTCCTGCGCGAGGAGATGGAACGTAGGGAGGGTTTGAGAACCTCAAAAGAACCCCTCGTGATGAAATGCTCTGAGGAAGTTGGTGACGAATTCTGCAATATCGCTTTCCACAGGGTCAAATTCTCGGCAGAAGGGGCATGATGGTCCGAGGTCATTTGCGAGGGCCCCGCAGAATGGGCAACGAGACGATGCAGGAGCAAATACATCTTCGGTAGGAGAAGGAGGTCGGATGAGAGGCTCGGCGCGACGAAAGCGCAAAAAATCGTGCGATGACACAAGCGGCTCAGCTCCGCTACCGGGTGTTTCTCTCACTCGACAGCGCCGATCAATGCTGGCATCGTATTTCTTTCTTTTCCCCGGGTCAGACAAGATTTCATAAGCCTCCTGAATCGCTTGAAACTTCTCCTTCCCTTCCGTCCCTGCGCGATCCGGATGGCACTGCTTCGCGCGCCTGCGATACGCGGCATGGATGCCCTCCAGGCTTTCGGTTTGGCTGACTCCCAAGAGGGCGTAGTAGTCCTTCGTGCTCACACGATTACCCACGGGCTGGGCCACTCGGAGTCGTAAAGACACCCGGGCGATGCGTCAGTGCGAAGAGAGAAACGAGCCGTACATAACGGGCCGGCCAAAGCCCTTGGCCTACGCTACCCTGACTTCAATTGATTTGGGTCTTGCCTTTTCGGATTTCGGCAAATGTACGATCAGCAACCCGTTCTTGAACTCCGCCGTGACCTTCTGTTCATCCACCGCGTCAGGTACCGTAAAACTCCTCGCAAAGCTTCCGTAGGCCCGCTCGATCTTATGGTATCGCTTGCCTTTCTCTTCCTTATCCTGTTCCCGCTTTCCGGAAATCATCAACACTCGGTCCTCGACCGACAATTTGACAGCCTCCTTCTCGATCCCAGGCAGCTCGGCTCGAATCTGGAATTCCGTGTCCGTTTCCAGCACATCCACAGCTGGCGCCCAATCTGCCAGAGCCATAGATTCCTCTTGCCCATCACCCTGCATTCTGCGTTCTGCAAGAAGGCGATTGAGCCGATCAGACATGTTCACGATTTCCCGAAATGTATCCAGAGGCATCATCGTTCGCGTAAAGGCCATCGGGAGCCTCCTTTGTTAGCGGTGGGACGGAAGGTTTGACAGCAGTTCTTGAGTAATTCCTCCGAACCGATTGTCAAGAGGGGGTGGACGCGGGTGGCCGGTTTATAGACACGTCGGATTAAAATCTCAGGGCGGATGGGCCGGATGAGGGGCGGCCGTGCTTAGCGAGTGATGATGAGGAGAAGCGGGATCGCGCCGGAAAACCGTCAAATGGGTTCTGGGTTTGTCCCGGTCCCGTCGCCCCAAACCATGCAAATGGCTCCGGATCGCGCAAGCGGGGTTTATAGGGGAAGATCTAAGGGGTTTATCCGCCGCCAGCAATCACGATAAAGCGACGAAGAGGCGACGGTACGCGCAAGCGAGGTTTGGTGGGCCGTGTAGGGGTCGAACCTACGGCCCGCTGATTAAGAGTCAGCACCAGCATTTACTCTCAGGTGCTATCCCTTACCACACCTCTTGACACTTCAACGAGTTGTGATTACGGTCCTCCTCCAGATTACGGTCTAGGCCCCGACATTTCGCTCTCTCGTGTCTACACAGCGTCTACATTTCGGCCCGCTGATTAGATCGTGGTGAGCGAGAAGTCAAACGCGCTCGGAGGACGCGTCCATGCCAAAACTCACGAAACGCCTCATCGATGACATTCCGTTCCCATCCTCCGGGCAAGTCTTTCTCCGAGACTACGTGCTTCGCGGTTTCGCGTTGCGAGTGACGAAGGGGGCGAAGACCTTCGTGCTGGAGAAACGTGTCAGAGGGAGGGTCAGGCGAATCACCATCGGTCCGTATGGTCCTCTCACGGTTGACCAGGCTCGCAAGCAAGCGGAGGCTCATGTCGGGGCCATCGCACAAGGGGAAGATCCGGCGCAAGCTCGCCAGGATAGGATCAAGGAACCGACCTTTGGCGATCTGGCCGGATTGTACGAGCAAAGGCATCTCCCCATGAAGAGGTCGGCGAGGGACGACCGGAGCATGCTGGACACGCATCTCAAGGAGTTGAAGACGCGGAAATTATCCGACATTAGCCGGAATGAGATTGTCCTGCTGCATTCGAAGATCGGGGAAACGGCGCCTTATCGAGCAAATCGAGCCGTGGCCCTCCTCAGAAAGATGTTCAACCTGGCCAAGGACTGGGGAATGTTTCAGGGGGAGAATCCTGCAACCAGAATTCATTTCTTCAAAGAGAAAGAACGGGATCGTTTCGTGCGGCCCGATGAATTTCCTCGTCTGTTTGCCGCGATCCTCGAAGAACCTGATGAATGTGTGCGCGGGGCTTTTTTCACGTACCTGTTCACTGGGGCTCGCCGCGAAGAGGTCCTCACGATGCGGTGGGAGGATATCAGCTTAGAGCAAGCCGAGTGGCGTATCCCGCAGACGAAGGCAGATCGCCCGCACGTGCTTCCCCTGGCAGGACCGCTCCTCGCCGTCTTGAGCAAGCTTCCGCGACAAGACGGGAATCCCTATGTGTTCGCGGGGCGCAATGGGTCCCATCGCGTGAACATCAAGCGAGCCTGGGGCCGTATTCGGACCAAGGGAGGCGTCTCGGATGTCAGACTTCACGATCTCCGGCGCACCGTGGGATCATGGCTGGCTGGCAGCGGTGAAAGCCTTCAGCTGATCGGGGCGGTCCTCAACCACAGCAACATCAGCACGACAAGAATCTATGCGCGACTGGACCTTGATCCTCTGCGCAGAGCCTTGGAACAGAACGCGAGCAAGATGTTGCTGACGGTCCACAAGCATTTCCAACGTAAAGAGGGAAGGAAGCACAGAAGGGGATCAATGCCCAAGCCGTCGCTCCCAGCACTACAGCGGCTTGTGAGCGCCGCTACCAATTAGTTCTCTAGGAGCCTGTCCGACATTACCCTTTCTACTGCGGCGAACGATCTGCAGCCATCTGCGTCGTTCTCGACCCGAAAAAATCCTCAATGTATTCCAGCGAATACACCTCCGGTTTTCCGGGCCTGCGGCCTCGCAGCTCGCCGCACCTCCTTCGCCTCGTCACGAAAGGCAATGTCGGACAGGCTCCCAGCAGAACAAGCACTGACAGTTCCCACGTGGTTTCCTCTGGACTCAATTGGCGGTCGGCTCCATTTTTAAGGAGTGGTTCAGCGGGAAAATCCGAAGCAGCAAACTGCAGGAGGGGCGATCTGATGGCGACTCAAAACATCAGGACATCGCTCCCGAGCTCTACAGTCATTCTACTTGCCAAATCGTAACCGTATAGCTATCAATTATGGTTATATTTACACATTTTGAAAAGTATGACTTGCTAATTAGTGCAAAAATAACTATATTCTATGGTTATGAATGCACAAAACGGCAACACATCTCCCATAGACTTTTTCTCAAGCCATCCCGTGTTCACGCATGAGGAGTTCCTCGTAGCCCACGCGCAAGCGAAGGGACGCAGCCGCCACACGAGCAACAACCTCCTCGCCCTTCATCTGGCGGCTGGTCGTCTCGTGCGCGTCCGGCGTGGTCTCTACGCGACTGTTCCCCGCGGTGTCGATCAGAAGGCGGCCGTGGTGGACCCATACCTCGTGGCCACGAAGCTGGCCGATGATGCGGTCGTCGCGTACCATGCGGCGCTGCAGTTCCACGGGAAGGCTTACTCGGTCTCGAACCGGTTCACATACCTGTCGCGCCGCCGGGGCCGCTCGTTTCGCTTCCGCCAGGCGGAGTTCGTCCCCGTTCAGCTCCCTGCCCCGCTGCGCCAACTGCCCGGTGCCGGTGGAGGCATCATCGAACAACGGCATGCAGGCGGGGTGGTTCGGGTGACGACGTTCGAGCGAACCCTGGTCGATGTGCTCGACGTGCCTGAGCACGGGGGCGGCTGGGAAGAGATCTGGCGCTCTCTGGAGGCTGTCGAGTTTTTTGACCTCGACGCTGTCGTGGAATACGCGCTCAAGCTGGGCTCGGCGCTCACTGTGGCTCGTGTCGGGTTCTTCCTGGAGCAGCATCGCGACAAGCTCATGGTCGAGGAGCGACATCTAGAAGCGTTGCGTTCCCACGCGCCGGCGCAGCCTCGCTACCTAGATCGGCGACGAGAGCCGGGCAAGCTGCTGTCGCGATGGAACCTCGTTGTGCCGGAGCGCGTGCTGTCCCGTGCCTGGGCGGAGGTCGCATGAACCTCACACTGGAGGAGTTGCAGCGAGAAGCCGCAACCACCGGCTTTCTCAGCGAGACGCTTGAGAAGGTCCTCCGCCTGCTGGCCCTGCTCGATGCCTTGCGGAGCCACCCGTTTCTCCGACCCCGCATCGCGCTCAAGGGGGGTACGGCGCTCAACCTCTTCGTCTTCGACGTGCCGCGCCTCTCTGTCGATATCGATCTCAATTACATTGGCGCCGTCGACCGCGAAGTCATGGTGGCCGAACGACCCAAGGTCGAACAGGCGGTGCAGGCGGTCTGCGGCCGCGAAGGGCTCCGGGTCATGCGAGTACCCGGAGAGCATGCCGGCGGCAAATGGCGTCTCACGTATGTCTCGGCCTCCGGCCAGCCAGGGAACCTCGAACTGGACATCAATTTCCTGCTCCGTGCACCACTGTGGCCCACGCGGCCTTCCGACTCACGTCCGGTCGGATTCTACCGGGCGAAGGAAGTGCCCATGCTGGACCTCCACGAACTCGCGGGTGGGAAACTCGCCGCGTTGTTCTCGCGGACGGCGAGCCGAGACCTCTTCGATGCGTGTAAGCTCCTCCGGCGAGACGATCTCGACCAGACCAAGCTGCGCCTCGCGTTCGTCGTGTACGGCGGGGCGAACCGGAGGGATTGGCGAACAGTCTCCCCTGACGATGTGAGGGTAGACCCAGTCGAGTTACAGAGCCAGCTCTTGCCGACGCTCCGCACTACGACGGAAGAGTCGCCGGCCAGTGTCGCGACGTGGGGAGACAAGCTTGTGTCTGAATCTCGTGATCTATTGAAGATCGTGCTGCCCCTGACTGCCGAGGAGCAGGAGTTCATCGCGCGCCTGAACGACCGCGGGGATATCTCACCAGAGCTGCTGACGAGCGATCCTGTGATCCAGGCGACGATCCGCGAGCATCCTGCGCTCCGCTGGAAGGCGCTCAACGTTCGACAACTTCGCGAGGTGCAGGAAGAGGTGTAGGCGAGGACGCGAAAGCAGCGAGAGACTCCCGGTACTTTTCTGACTTGTTGTGCAAATTGTTCCTGCGATCGGCAGGCTAGCTAGGAAGTTGGCGAGCGGATAATCAGGGTTGCCCTGTCTGCTAGTTCAGTGGCGATCATGAGGATCTTCTCGCGCTCAACCGGCCAGCCGATAATGTTTGCATGTCGCGGGTGTGGGACGGGACTGGAAACCACACGGAGCCGTTGAGTGAAGACGACTTGGGCTATTAGGTCAGCACGCCCGATCACGGGCTTGTGTGAGGGGTGAAGAGCGGTCACATAGTTGTCCCCGATTTCCCAAATAGCCTGCTCCGCACAGCGCTCTGTTCGATAAACGGAAGTTTCCTCCGTTCTGGTTGAAGGAATAAATACCTGAGGACTCACTCTGCTCGTTGCGGGCTTGATGTGGCGCTTCGTGAGGATGAATCGGCTAAGACGCTCGCGAGGATCTATGTCGGAGGGAAGAAGGTCAGGCTTTTGAAAAATACGATCCCAGAATCGTCGCAATCGATCCAGGTAGCTCATCACCAAGTGGCTCCTGTCCATACTGTTTCCGGTCTGGTCCCAGCATTCCGGCGTAGATCAGCAATCCTTGATTCGTTGTGATGGTAAAGAGATAGTTGCGGCCTCGGTCCCATTCGAAAGCGATCTCGCCGTTAGGAGCAGGCACGATATCGGGAAGAGGCAGCGTCTCCGGCAACAGTCCAATGAGATGACGCGCCGTTGCGATCGCTAAGTCTGCGATGGGTTCAGCATCGTAACCATCCCAACCACGCTCAGACGCCTCTTGAAGAACATCGGCTAACCGATCTCGCAGCTCCTGCCGCCAACCAAGAACGATCGATTCGTCCGCATGCTTGCGGAACGCGCTGATGGCGGCTCGGAGTGTGTGAAAGGTCTCGCTGCAGCCCGGTCCGACCTCAGTAATATAAGGAGTTGCGGCAGCAATCGCTGTCATCATCGGAACAGCTCCTCGGTCCTAGGGGTCAGGCTCGACTTGAAGATCGTGTTCTTGAATTCCCGAAATCGCTCAAGAACGTCCCATATGCTGGCAGTATCGGGGGGTCTGGGGGCCTCTGTCAAGACATCGATGTCAAGAATGAGAGAGGTGGTATCGGGAGCAGCGGCAGGTGCCAGCGATTGGGTAATGATCGCTTTCGCCTCCAGTGTGGGCAGGGGGATGACAAGGCGCGTAAGGAAGTGCTCAAGCGTCTGCGGCAGATCTGCTGGAACACGAGGTGGTTCAGTAAGGTAGTCCTCCAGTTTGACCTGTTGACCGGGTATGGTGATTTGATTGATGTATCGGAGACCAATACGAACGATGCGTTGCGGCTGTGCGGTGCGGAGATAGAGCTCCCAGAGCCCCTTGGCCTCCGTCCGGATCACCGGCCAGCCCTGGCTTGGATAAGGACGCAGCCGGTTAAAAGTAAACCCATCAAGTCGGTACTGGACGATCTGTTGTTCATCTTGGGAGTAAAACAGAAAGCCATCGCGTCCCAAGTGTCGCTGGGCGGCTGAGATGAGCCGATCCTCCTGAATCTC
>JRYJ01000889.1_pt1 | contig 48985 bp, 46 predicted proteins | sample 235371 | NCBI WGS metagenome assembly JRYJ01 (sample SAMN03074219, study PRJNA261477) | activated sludge metagenome | biome: Wastewater Treatment Plant; feature: Wastewater; material: Activated sludge; isolation source: activated biomass of a wastewater treatment plant treating hydrocarbon... ... | reverse complement strand
GTGAAGGGCGACGTGCACGACATCGGCAAGAACATCGTCGGCGTCGTGCTCCAGTGCAACAACTTCGAGGTGATCGACCTGGGCGTGATGGTGCCGTGCGACAGGATTCTGCAGGCGGCGCGCCAACATGATGCCCACGTCATCGGCCTGTCGGGACTCATCACACCCTCTCTGGAGGAGATGTCCCACGTTGCCGGGGAGATGGCACGCCAAGGCTTCGCCCTGCCGCTGTTGATCGGCGGCGCGACCACCTCGCGCGCCCACACGGCAATCAAGATCGCGCCGCATTACGACCAGCCGGTGGTCTATGTTCCCGATGCCTCGCGCGCCGTGGGCGTGGTCACCAGCCTGCTCTCGCGCGACCAAGCGGCCGCCTACCGCGCCGAGATCGCCGCCGATTACGCCAGAATCCGCACGCAGCACGCGGGCAAGAAAGGCGCCGCCCTTGTGTCCCTAGACGCAGCGCGCTCGAACCGCTTCAGGACTTCCTGGGCGAAACCCACCGAGTCTGCTTGCTGCGCGGCGCATGGACGTGCCGGCGACGTCTACGTGCCGCCGCGGCCGCGCCAGCTCGGCGTGCAGGCGCTTGCCGACTACGACCTCGCCAGGCTGACTCCGTACATCGACTGGACGCCCCTGTTCCAGGCCTGGGAGCTGTCTGGCGCCTACCCGAAAATCCTCGACGACGAACGCATCGGCGGCGAGGCGCGCAAACTGTTCGACGATGCCCAGGCGATGCTTCGGCGCATCATCGACGAACGTTGCCTCGAGGCGCGCGGCGTGTTCGGCCTGTTCCCGGCCAACAGCACCGGGGATGACATCGAGATCTACGCCGACGAAACACGCAGCCGCGTGTTGGCAACCTGGCACAACCTGCGCCAGCAGAACGAGCGTCCGGCCGGCAAGCCCCACTATTGCCTGGCCGACTTCGTGGCACCGAAGGAAAGCGGCATTCCCGACTACATCGGCGCTTTCGCCGTCACCGCAGGCATCGGCATCGAGCACAAACTGGCTGAGTTCGCGGCCGCGCACGACGACTACAGCGGCATCATGCTCAAGGCGCTGGCCGACCGCCTGGCCGAGGCCTTCGCCGAGCACTTGCACGAACGGGTGCGGCGCGAGTTCTGGGGTTACGCGCCGGAGGAGCGGCTCGACAATGCCGGCCTGATCGCAGAAAATTACCGCGGCATCCGACCGGCGCCTGGCTACCCCGCCTGTCCCGATCACACCGGGAAGGCGGCGCTGTTCACCCTGCTGGATGCGCCGGCCAAGGCAGGCATTACCCTGACGGAAGCCTTCGCCATGCTGCCGGCGGCGGCGGTGAGCGGGTTTTATCTCGCCCATCCGGCCGCCCGCTATTTCGCTATCACGAAGATTGGCCGCGACCAGTTGGAGGACTATGCAACGCGCAGAAATATGTCGATCGCCGAGGCGCAGCGCTGGCTGGCCCCCGTCCTGGGATAAGGCAGGCGTGCGATTTCTGACCGCTCTCCTCGTTTCGATCCTCGGCGGCGCGGCCGGCACTGCCGTCGCCGCCGGACAACCCACCCGGTCCGCGAACGCCGAACCCGTTTCCATCGAGCCGCTGCCGGCAGAGTTCGTAACGCCCGGCTGCGGCTGCACTTTCTATTCCACGCAGCGGCCCACCGCCGACAGCAAGGTGCTGCGCTGGACCCGTGCCGAGAAGACCCACGCGATCATGAAGCTGGACGGCGAAGTGCGCTGGCTGAAACTGATCCAGGAAAAGCGGCTGCCGACCGCGCGCGAGCACCCGCGCAAGGGCGACCGCCTGGTGCTTATATTCCGCGGCGAGAACTACATCGTGGACGTGCCCGCTTCGGTGGTTCGCGCCTGCTGGGGCGGCGCGCGCGGCTGCAGCGCCACCGGCTACGGCACCCGGCTGATCGTCCGCCGCGGCACCGACGCGCCGCGCGAGCTGCAGGGGTGGGGCGAGTGCAGTTGCTGACAGCCGCCTAGGCGGAACGCCATCCGGCTTAACGCCGGCCGTGACGCGACCCGCCGACCCAACCTTCCCGCCGCGCGCGTAGAAAATCCGACTTGAGCAGGCGCGTCAGTCGCGCCGCCTCGGCATAGATGTCCGGGTGCGGCAGAAACATGTCGCGCAGTTGCTTTGCCAGGGGCGAGTTCTTGTGCAGGATCTCGTGCACGATGGTGTCGAGCAGGTCCAACGCGCGAGCGTCGTCGAGCGGCGCCAAATAGCGTGGATGCAGGCGCATGGTGTCGCTCAGCCAGCGGTATTGGCCGACGTGCCGCGCCTGTGGCTTGATCTTGCGCGTGCACACCCGTGACGGCTGGCGCAAGTGAGGCAGACGCTCGGCGATCAACCGACGCGCCAGTTCGATATCGCGCTCACTCATGGCAATGTGTCAGCTCACACGCCCCACGTCACCGGCACGGCGTGCTTCAGTGCGCGCTCCAGCAACTCGATCAGCGGCACCGCCCGCTGCGCCAGACTCACGGTGACTTTGGCCGGTTCCTCGTTTTCCTTGTCCGCCGGTTCGGCGCGTCCCCGCGCGCGATCTGCTTCCACGGCGTGTTTCAGCCGCGCCAGCGCCTCGGGCAGTTGCTCAACGGTGACGATGCCCTGAGCGCCCGGCTCCTTGCCCATGATCTCCAGCATGCGCTGGGCGACATCACCGAACATCATGATGTCGCCGACGTCTCTGGCCTTGAAAGTAACGAGCATGCGTGCATCTCCATTCGGTCGATCGGTCGCTCATCCCGGAAACGGCAGCGCACCACATAGGACACCGAGGATGTGGAGGGCGGTCAATGGGGCGCGAACAATCAACCGCTCACCCAACGCGCAAATGGCGAAGGAATTCTGCGACTCGCCTTGTCTCTGCGTCCTCTGCGTCCTCCGCGGCGAAGTAAGTTTCTCCCGTTCACACGATGATGCCGACAATCGCTGCAGTCAGGCAAGTGGCCAGCGTGCCGGCGAGGATGGACTTCAGACCCAGCGCGGCGATTTCGTGACGGCGCTCGGGCACCATGGCGCCCATGCCGCCAATCATGATGCCGAGGCTGCCGAAGTTGGCAAAACCACACAAGGCGTAGGTCATCAGCAACTTGCTGCGCGCCGACAACTGCGCTTCCGGCAAGCTCGCCAGATCGAAATAGGCGACTAGCTCGTTGATCACGGTCTTGGTACCCAGCAGCGCGCCGGCGCTCTGTGCCTCCTGCCACGGCACGCCGATGAGCCATGCCAGCGGCGCCATGACCCAGCCGAACAGCCGCTGCAGCGACAGCGCGGCACCATCCACGGACGGCAGCAGCCCGAGCAGTGCGTTGACCAGCGCTACCAGCGCGACGAACACAACCAGCATGGCGACGATCTGGATCAGCAGTTCCACGCCCTCGATGGTGCCTCGGGTGATGGCGTCCATGCTGCTCTTGTCGGCAGCGGCCGGCAGCGTGTCGCCGTGGGTGAGGTCGCCGCCGGGCGGCACCATCAGGGCGGCAATCACGATCGCCGCCGGCGTGGCGACGATGGAGGCGATCAGCAGGTGCGCCAGCGCGTCGGGCACCACCGGCCGCAGCGTGCTGGCATAGAGTACGAGCACCGTGCCGGCGATGGTCGCCATGCCGCAGACCATCACCATGAACAGCTCGCCGCGCGTCAGCACCTTGATGTAAGGCTTGATCACCAGCGGCGCCTCGACCATGCCGACGAAGACGTTGGCCGCCGCTGACAGCCCCACCGCGCCACCCAGGCCCATGGTGCGCTTGAGCAGCCAGGCGAAGGCGCGCACGATTGCCGGCAGCACGCGCCAATAGAACAGCAGCGCCGACAGGGCACTGATCACCAGCACCAGGGGCAAGGCGCGGAACGCCAGGATGAAGCCCGCTGCGGGGTTCGTCACTTCGAATGGCGCCGCGCCGCCGCCGAGGTAGCCGAAGACGAAGGACGTGCCGGCCTGGGTCGCCTGCTCCAGCGCGGTCAGCGCACCGTCGAGCCGCGCCACCGCCGCGCGCATGCCCGGCGCCCTGAGCAGCAGCGCTGCGAGGGCGAAGGTTAGCGCCAGACCGCTGATGACCTGACGCCACGCCACGCGGCGCCGGTCCTCGCTTACAAGCCAGGCCAGGAACAGCAGCACGCCCATACCCAAGATGTTCTGAGCCATGCCGCGATGATAGCGGAAGCAGATCCCGATCTCGCATGCAGTCAGGACGGCGGCGCGGCGCGGCGACCGGTGTATGATCGCGATTCGTCGCTGCGCCCCGGGTCCGCGCATGAGCCCTCGGCAACAGCAGCACGCCATCGCCACGACGAGACGGAACCTTTCATGTCCAGTGCACTTCTCGGCATCGACCTGGGCGGCACTAAGATCGAGATCGCCGCCCTCGATGACGCCGGCAACGAGCTGTTGCGTCGCCGCATGCCCACGCCTCAGGGCGACTATCGCGCCACGCTGGCGGCAATCGCCGAGCTTGTGCGCGACGCCGAACAGGAGCTCAAGATGCCGGGCACGGTGGGCATCGGCGCGCCCGGTGCGGTGTCCACCGTGACCGGCAACCTGAAGAACTCGAACTCCACCTATCTCAACGGCCGGCCGCTCAAGCAGGACCTCGAGGCGATGCTCGGGCGCGAGGTGATAATCGCCAACGACGCCAACTGTTTCGCCCTTTCGGAAGCGGTGGACGGTGCCGCCGCGGGCGCCGATATCGTTTTCGGCGTCATCCTCGGCACGGGTGTCGGCGGCGGCATTGTCGTGCGCCATCACGTGCTGACCGGCGCCAACGCCATCGCCGGCGAATGGGGCCACAATCCGCTGCCGTTCCCGCGCCGGGGCGACGATCCGCCGCCGCCGTGCTATTGCGGCCGCCATGGCTGCATCGAAACCTACCTGTCCGGGCCGGGCCTGAAGCGCGACCACCACGCTGCCACGGGCACGGCTTGGGATCCGCCGCAGATCGCCGCCGCCGCCGCTGCCGGCGACGCGCAATGCGAGGCAACGTTGCAGCGTTACGAGGACCGGTTGGCGCGCTCACTCGCCAACGTCATCAATCTGCTCGACCCGGATGTCATCGTCCTCGGCGGGGGCCTGTCCAACCTGGACCGGCTCTACGACAGCGTGCCGCGCCTGTGGCAGCCCTACGTCTTTTCCGACCACGTGGCCACGCGCCTGGTGCGCAACAAACACGGTGACTCCAGCGGTGTGCGCGGCGCCGCCTGGCTCTGGTCCTGAGCACGCCTAGATGCCCAACCCGGTAGCGTTGCCGCGGCGGTGAATACGCGCATCGCCCACGTTTTTGTCGGCGGTCTGTCGGCGCTGGCGCCCGAGGGCCAGCCCACCGGCATATTCAAGGCAGCCGTCGGTGGTCCGGTGCGCCTAGGTCCAGAGGGACTGGAGGGCGACACCCAGGCGGACCGGCGCGTGCACGGCGGGCCGGAAAAAGCCGTGCACCACTACGCCGCCGAGCACTACCCGCTGCTGGCGGCGCATTTCCCGGTCGCGGCCGCTGAGTTCGTCCCCGGCAGCCTGGGCGAGAACCTGTCGACAACCGGGTGGACCGAACAGGCCGTGTGCATCGGCGATGTCTTTCGCATCGGCACCTGCCGCGTCCAGGTAAGCCAGCCGCGCTCGCCGTGCTGGAAGATCAACCACAGGTTCAGCGAGAGCAGCCTGTCGCGGTTCGTTGCCGAGCGCGGCATCGTCGGCTGGTATTACCGCGTGCTGGCGAGCGGCATCATTCAGGCCGGCGACGAGTTCGAGTTGATCGAGCGCGATGCCACGCCCGTGTCGCTGCATCGCCTGTGGCACTCGAGCCTTGCCCATCGCCCCGAGCCAGAAGAATTGAGCGCGCTCGCCGCGACTCCCGGGCTGGCCGCCCCGTGGGTGCGAAAGCTCAACGAGCGGCTGGAGTGGCTGCGCGCTAATCCGGAGCTGCCGCGTTGACCCCGGCCGGTACCATGACGTTGTGGCGGCGCGTGTTCCTGCCGTTCGCGGCAGGCTACTACTTCTCCTATCTGCTGCGCACGGTCAATGCGGTGATCGCGCCCGAACTCACGCGCGAACTCGGGTTGTCGGCAGCGGATCTGGGGCTGCTCACCAGCACCTATTTCTTCACCTTCGCGGCGTTTCAGGTTCCGCTCGGCATGTTGCTCGACCGCTACGGACCGCGCCGCGTGGAAGCGGCACTGCTGCTGTTTGCCGCCGCCGGCTGCGCGCTGTTCGCCTTGGGCCAGAATCTCGCGCAACTTGGTGCGGCGCGGGCCCTGATCGGACTGGGCGTGTCGGCCTGCCTGATGGCCAGCTTCAAGAGTTTTCACCAATGGTTCGCGGCCGAGCGCCAGCCCTCGCTCGTCGGCACGATCATGGTCGCCGGCGGGCTGGGCGCGCTCACCTCCAGCGTCCCGCTGGAGCTGGTGCTGCCGGCGGTGGGCTGGCGCGGTGTGTTCTGGGCTGTGGCGGGGCTCGGCGTGCTCGTGGCCGCCCTGGTGTTCACGGTGCCGGATCATGCCGCCGGCATCGCCAGCGAAACTCTCGGCGCCGCCTGGCGCGGTGTCGTGCAGGTATTCCGCAGCCCGGTGTTCTGGCGCTACGCGCCGCAGAACTGCATTACGGTCGGCGGCTTCATGGCTGTGCAGGGGCTATGGGCAGTGCCTTGGCTGATGACCACCAGCGGTTACACGCGTGCCGTCGCCGCCCAGCACCTGTTTCTCATGAGCGTCGCCATGCTTGTCGGTTACCTTGGCATCGCCATCCTGACACCCGCGCTCAGCCGCCGCGGCGTCAAACCGGGATTGCTGTTCGCGGCCGGCGTCGTCCTGGGGCTCGCCTGCGCCGCGTTGATTCTGTTCGATTTCGGGCCAACCCAGCTGCTTTGGGTGCTCTACGGCTTCGCCGCAAGCAGTGGCAATCTTGCCTATCCGCTGCTGACCGCGGCGTTTCCCGCGCATCTGGCCGGCCGCGTCAACACGGCCTACAACCTGATGGCATTCGTCGGCGCCTTCAGCGTGCAGTGGGGGTTCGGCGCCGTCGTCGATCTCGCCCGGGCCGCGGGCAATGACCCGACGTCGAGCTTCCGCGTCGCGTTTGCGGTGCTCACGACCTTGCAGGCAGCAGCATTCGCCTGGTATGGGTGGGCCGGCCGGCAGCGCAGCGCCGCGTCGGGAGACGGCATTTGCTAGCGTGCTGCTTCGTCCGCTTTCCAGGTGGCGGCCTTGCTGATCATCATGCGCAGCCGTTCCGCTTGGGCGTTGGAGAACTCGTGCAGCACCAGAATGTCCGCCGGAGATACGCCCGGCTTGTAGTAGGTCCGGTTCCACGCGTCATTGACGCGCACGGCGGTTCCGTCGAGGTTGAGACCCCCGTAAATCCCCTTGGCATGACTGAAGGCGACCAGGTCGGCGCGGATGTTGGAGCGTGCGCCGATGCCCACGGGACCGGCGGCGATGCTCGCCTCGCCACCCATCTTGAACGAGGAGCCGAGCAGCGAACTCAGGCCGCGATCGGTCATGACCAGCGTCACCGCCTCGGAGACCTCGATGCCGGCCTGAAAGCCGATGCTGCCCGTGATCAGCGTATAGAACACCGGACCGTACCATTTGACACCCTTGGGATCGCGCGCGAACAACACCGCTCGGCCGCCAGACCCACCGAGGATGAATCCGGCCTTGATGACTTCCGGCGCAATCAGCAGCGCCTTCGCCTTGCCAATGTTTTCCTGGAACCAGTGCATCTGCGGATTGCGCTCGAAATTGGCGAACGTGGCTTCCGCTGCCGCGACCAGCTCCTCCTGCTCGCTCTGCGCGCGGGCGGCTGCCGCATGCAGCAGGGTCAGCAGCACGAGAACACAACAAAGGGCAAGAAAGCGAAAAGAAGAAAACATGATCTGACCTCGTTATCGTATCCGGCGCCACTGTCGGGCTGCCTGCACCACCACGTGCCGCGCTCACACAAGCGCCGCCATGCAGATTATCGTCACAAACACGGCATCGGCGCCATGACGAAACGCAATGCCGCGACGCGCCAGCATATGCACAGGACAACACAGGTCAGCGCTTGCCTGCTCTGGCGATCTCGGCCCGCAACCGCGCGGCGCGCACGTTGGCCTTATCCGGACGGATGAGAATTTCGGCGGCGGAAAGCTCGTCCCTGTAGTACGCCCGGTTCCAGACATCGCTGGTCCTGACGATCGTGCCATCGAGATTCAACCCGCCGTAGATCCCCTTGCCGCGGCTGTAGGAGACGAGATCGGCCTGGATGTCAGTGCGCGTTCCAGCGCCCACGGGGCCAGCGGCGATGCTGGCGTCGCCGCCCATCTTGAATGCGTTGCGCAGCAGGGACTCCAGCCCCTTGTCGGTCATGACGAGCGTCACGGACTCCGACACCTCGAGGCCCGCCTGGAAGCCGATGCTGCCAGTAGCCAGGGTGTAGAACGCCGGACCGTGCCAGACACCCGTCTTGCCGTCGCGTGCGAAAAGCACCGCCCGTCCGCCGGAGCCGCCCAATATGAATCCGGCTTTGACGATCTCCGGCGCGATCAGCACCGCTTTCGCCTTGCCGATGTTCTCCTGGAACCACGCCATCTGCGGATCGTCGAGGAAGTGGTTGAATGTGACCTCGGCGCCCAAGACCAGTTTCTCCTGCTCGCTCTGGGCCTGCGCGCACACCACCGGACGCAGCCACAAGAGGCCAGCGACGGCGATCATGCCTATGCGACGCGCGACCAACGGAAAAGCCATCGACAAACCCGATCAGTGAAAAGTCCAGCCAGGGAGCGGTTCGAACGAAGAGACTCTGGGGTGCGGCAGTAAGCGCCGGCCCACAATCACGGGACGATACCCTCTTTGGCGCGGCGGCGCCAGAACCGGCGGCGCCCGGCCATCGCGTCAACCGGGTGCTGTCTCCGTCTTCTCCGTGTTGCAGATTATTGATCGCTCGCGGCACCAGGCGAAGCTCCGGGTGGTGGCTCGCCGGACACCCGCCGCGCGTCGACGCCGTGCTGCGTCGAGATGTGAATCATATGCTCACTAAGCCGGCGGCGCCAGCGGTCTCGGCCGGATCAATGTCGTCGCCCTGCCAGCCAGAACGGCACTTCGCCGACCCAGCCGGCCAGAGCTCGACGCGGCCGTGCGCGCGGCCCGAATATCTGCCATTCTGCCCATCATGTCTGCCGACTGGACAGAGCGCTTCCATCGCCTTGGCACGCTGCTCGCCGACCATGAACACCTGTGGCGGCCCGCGCCGTTCCACGTGCCGCGGCCGGCCTGGTGCGACGCACAACCGACCCTGGCCGCCCACTTGCTGCGCTTGCCCGACGCGACGGTCACGGCGCTTGCCGATGACAATGACGCACTGGTCGAGCTGCTGGCGCGATTCGTGCCCGCGCTGGCTGAATTGCCGGCGCTGCTCGCGTTGCCCCGTGCTGGGGCACCGGGCATGGCGTTTCCGGACCGGCTGCTGGCCCATGTGCCGGGGCGCAAGCGCGCCCAGATCGAGGCCTTCGCCGCCGCCATCGGCGAGGTGCGTCACCCCCTGGTCGAATGGTGTGCCGGAAAGGGCGCTCTGGGTCGCGCCCTCGCCCATCGCAGGGGGCAGCCTGTCGTCAGCCTGGAGAAGGACGCGACCCTGGTCGATGCCGGTATCATGCTGGCGCGCCGCGCCGGCGTGCGCCAGGTGTTCATCCGCGGCGACGCGCTCGCCGCCGAATCGGCCATGCACCTCGCGGGGCGCCACGCCGTCGCTTTGCACGCCTGCGGAGACCTGCATCTGGCATTGCTGCACGGTGCGGTGGCGCAGCGCACGCCGGCTCTGGATCTGGCGCCGTGCTGCTACGACCGCATCGCCGCACCCACCTATCGCCCGCTCAGCGCCGATGCCGTGCTGCGGCTCAGCCGCGATGAGCTGCACCTGGCCGTTACCGACACGACCACTGCGGGCGCCCGCGATCGGCGCCGCCGCGACACGGCCATGGCATGGAAACTCGCCTTCCTCGAGTTGCGCATGCAGCGCAGCGGCACGGCGCCCGCGGTGCCATTTCCCCCCGTGCCCGCGGGCTGGCTGGCGGCGGGATTCGGCGGCTGGATGCGGCCCCTGGCCGTGCGCGAAGGGCTCGCTCTCGATCCCGAGCCGGACTGGCAAGCGCTGGAGCGCTTGGGCTGGCACCGTCAGCGCGAGACGGTACGGCTGGATCTGGCGCGGCTCGCCTTTCGCCGCGCCCTGGAAATGTGGCTCGTGCTCGACCGCGCGATTTTCCTTAGCCGCGCCGGCTATGACATTCGCCTGATCGAATTCTGCCCGCGCGCCGTCACCCCGCGCAACCTGCTCATCTCGGCGCGGGCATAGACGACAGTCGATTGACTAACCAGGGAGACACAGAGAGCTGAGCACAGAAGACAACACGAGTCTTCTCTGTGCCGTCCTCTGTGCCTCTGTGCCTCTGTGTCTCCGTGGTGAAGCATTTGCCGCGGCGCCCATCAGCGCTGCGCACGGTTCGCCGGGCTCGCCGGCTGCTCGACGGGGTGCGCGATTTCGTCGGCGAGAAGCTGCTGGAGATCGTCGCGGCCCTTCTCACTCAGGGCGATCAGGCGCTTGACGTCACCGCGATGGGGCGCGAGCTGGGCGATGAGCGCCTCGTCGTGATCGCGGAAGCGACGGGCGATTCGATGCGCATCGTCGGCGTCGTGCCCGAGCATGACCAGCGCCCGCTCTGCCGTGTAGATCGCCGAGCCGAAGGTCTCGCGCACGGCCGGCACGCCTAGTTCCGCGAATTCGTAGGCGTCGGTGCGGCTGTGGGCGCGGGCGAGAATCTGCAGCTCGGGAAAGCGGCTGCGCACGAGTTTGACCGTGCGCATGGTCGCCTCGGCGTCGTCGATTGCCAGCACCAGCAGCCGCGCCTGCGCCGCCCCGGCGGCGGCCAGCACGTCGATGCGCGTGGCATCGCCGTAGTAGGCCTTCCAGCCAAAGCGGCGCACGGTCTCGATCTGGTTCGGATCGTGATCGATCAGCGTGGCCTCGATACCCAGCGCCCGCAGCACCCGCGCCACGATCTGCCCGAAGCGCCCGAAGCCGGCGACGATCACGGCGTTGCGTTCGGAGATGGCGTCCGGCGCGCGCCGTTGCGGCATGCCTTCCATGCGCGGCGCCACAACCCGCTCCCACAGCGTCATCAGCAAGGGTGTGGTAAGCATGGACGCAGCCACTGCGGCATTGAGCACGTCCACCGTCGGCCGCGGCAGCAGCCGCTCCGTGCCGGCGACCGCGAACAGCACGAAGGCAAACTCGCCGACTTGGGACAGGGCCAGCGCGAACAGCGTCGAATCCGTGCGGCCGCAGTAACCGAACAGGTAGGAGATGGGATACAGCAGCGCTATTTTCAGCGCCACCACGCCGCACGCCAGGCCGAGCACCACAAGGGGTGCGCGCACTAGCAGGCCGAGGTCCACCGACATGCCGACGGCGATGAAGAACAGTCCGAGCAGCAGTCCCTTGAACGGCTCGATGTCCAGCTCCAGTTCGTGGCGATATTCCGAATCGGCGAGCAGCACGCCAGCGAGAAAAGCCCCCAGGGACATCGACAGACCAACGGTTTCCATGAGCAGCGCGATGCCGATCACCAGCAGCAGGGCGAAGGCGATGAAGATCTCGCGCAGCCCCGTACCGGCGATGAAGCGCAGCACCGGCCGCAGGGCAAAGTGGCCCGTGGCGATGAGCAGCGCGATCAGGCCGAGCGCCTTGCCGGCATCCGACCAGCCTAAACTCCCGGCGTCGGCGCCGGGCGCCAGCAGCGCCAGAACCAGCATGAGCGGAATCACCGCCAGGTCCTGAAACAGCAGCACGGAAAAGGAAGCCTGACCGCCCGGCGTGGGCAGCAGATTCTTTTCCTCCAGCGTGGCCAGAGCGATCGCGGTGGAGGACATGGCGAAACCCATGCCGGCCACCAGCGCAACGAGGAACGGCTGGCCGATGGCGCGACCGATCGCCGTCACCGCGAGGATGGTCGCACCCACCTGCAGCGCGCCCATGCCCAGGATCGGACGGCGCAGCTGCCACAGACGGCGCGGATCGAGTTCCAGCCCGACGAGGAACAGCAGCAGCACGACGCCGAATTCGGCAAAGCTCAGCACCGTCTTCGGATTGGAGATCAGCGCCAGCCCCCAGGGGCCGATGGCCACGCCCGCGGCGAGGAAGCCGATGACTGCCCCTAGTCCGAGCCGTTTGGTGAGCGGCACGGCGATCACGGCCGCAGCAAGATAGACGAGCGCCTGTTCGATGAAGCTGTGTTCCGTCATGGATCAGTGATAGGACAGCGGATCAGACGCGCGAGCATACGCATGCCGGCGGCGCATGTCCAACCGGTGTCGGCGCCAATCCAGTCCTGGAAAGCAACACGGGGCGCCGCAGCGCCCCGTGTCAGCCTGGCCCGTCGGCACTCAGTACCGGAACCGCCCCACCAGTTGCCGCAGTTCTTCCGAACATGATTGCAGCCGCTCGGCGGCGCAGGCAGTCTCCCGCGTCGAGGCGCTGGTGCGCTCGACCATCTGCGCCACCTGTTCCACCTGGGCAGCCAGGTTGTTGCTGGCCTCGCTCTGCTCGCGGGTAGCATCGGCGACGTCGCGGATGCGACCCAGGGTCACGCCCGCGCCTTCGCGTATGCTGCGCAGCGACTCGGCCACGGTCTCTGACAGATCGACGCCGCGCTGCACCTGCGGCACCGCCGCTTCCATCGCCGATACGGCGCCGGCGGTGTCGCCCTGGATGGTCTCGATCATGCGCTCGATCTGCACCGTCGCCGTCGCGGTACGCTCCGCCAGCGCACGCACTTCGTCCGCCACCACCGCGAATCCGCGGCCCTGTTCGCCCGCGCGTGCCGCCTCGATGGCGGCGTTGAGGGCCAGCAGGTTGGTCTGGGAAGAGATGTCCTTGATCACCGTCGCCGCCGAGCCAATCTCGCTCACGCGCGAGACGAGCTGACGAATACGCTCGGTGGCGCCGTCCACGCTTTCGGAAATGCGGCGAATCTCGGCCACCGCTGCCACCGTGCGCTGCTCGCCCTCGCCGGCGAGATCCGCAGCGTGGGAGGAGTTCGTCTGGGTTTCGCGGGCGCTCTCGGAGATGTGATTGATGCTCACCGTCATCTGTTCCATGGCCGCGGCCATCGCCGACGTGGCGTCGGACTGTCGCGTGGTGTTCTGCGCCACTTCCGCCGACTCGGCAACGATACGCTGCGACTCCTGGGCGACTGACTGGGACGCCGCCGCGATGTCGTGCACCATCTTGCGCAGGCTGCCGAGCATGGCATCGAGCGAGCCGAGCAGGCTGTCCTTCGAGCTGGCACGCACGGGAACCGTGAGATCGCCCGCGGCCGCCTTCCGCATCAGCTCCGCGGCATAGGCAGGCTCGCCGCCCAGTTGGCGCAGCACGCTGCGCGCCACCAAGAAGCCGACGCCCAGGACCAGCGCCAGGGCGACCAGGCAGACGGTGGCCGCTTCCGCGATCTTGCGTTTGAAGATGGCATCCACGTCGTCGATGTACACACCGGTGCCGACGATCCAGCCCCACTCGTTGAAGCCGGCCAGGTAGGCGAGTTTCGGCAGCGGCTCCTTGCCGCCGGCGCGCGGGAACCAGTATTCGACGTAGCCGCCCCCCTTCTTGCCGGCCTCGACGAACAGATCCCACAGCTTGGTGCCCACGGCGTCGGTCTTGCCGAGGAAGTTCTTGCCCTCCATCTCCGGCTTGGCGGCCACCATCACGGCATTGCCGGCGAAATCGTAGATGAAGTAGTAGTCGCTTTCGCCGTAGCGCACGCCGCGCAGGGCTTCCTTGGCGGCTCCCTGCGCCTGTTCGCGGGTGAGCTGCTTGCTCTGTTCCAACTTGTGATAGTGGGCTACGACGCCGGCGGCCGACTCCGACAGGTGTTTGACGCGATTGCGGTGATCCTCCACCAGCGACATGCGCAGGCTGAGCAGCAGCAAAGCAGTGACGGTGAGGAAGCCGACGCCGACGACGGCGAAGATGATGGACAGGCGGTGGGATACGCGCAAGCCATCGAAACGAAGGAAGTTCATGGAAGTCTCGGAGTGTGCTTGATTGCGACTACTACGGCAGTCACGGCGTCCGACTTGAATGTCGCACGCCCGATCGCATGGACGACGGGGCGCCAGGCGGCGCCACTGGTCGGGATCGGCCGCGCGCGCAGCGCGGCCTTGGGCAGAGACGGGCGGAGCGCCGAACGCGTCGTCGTTCGGCCCCGCCGGTGGATTCAGCGCTTGTCCATTGGCGGCACGTCGCGGCGCGGCGAGCCCGTGAATAGCTGCCGCGGCCGGCCGATCTTCTGGTCGGGATCGGAAATCATCTCATTCCAGTGGGCGATCCACCCCACGGTGCGCGCCATGGCGAAGACGGCGGTAAACATGGAGCGCGGAATGCCGAGCGCATTAAGCACGATGCCGGAATAGAAATCGACGTTGGGATAGAGCTTCTTGGACACGAAATAGTCGTCCTGCAGCGCGATGCGCTCCAGCTCCAGCGCCAGTCTGAACCGGCGGTCGTCCTGCAAGCCCAGTTCGGCAAAGACCTCGTGGCAGGTTTCGCGCATCAGTTTTGCGCGCGGATCGTAGTTCTTGTACACGCGATGGCCGAAGCCGGCGAGGCGGAAGCTGTCGCGACTGTCGCGTGCGCGGGCGACGTAGCGGGCAATACGCGAGACATCGCCGATTTCGTCCAGCATTTCGAGCACCCGCTCGCTGGCACCGCCGTGGGCAGGTCCCCACAGGCAGGCAATGCCCGAGGCGACGCAGGCGAACGGGTTGGCACCCGAGGAGCCTGCCAGACGCACCGTCGAGGTGGACGCACCCTGCTCATGGTCGGCGTGGACGATCAGGATGCGCTCCAGCGCGTGCGCCAGCACCGGATTCACCACGTAGGGTTCGCACGGTACGGCGAACATCATGTGCAGGAAATTGGCGCCGTAGCCGAGCTCGTTGCGCGGGCGCATAAAGGGGTGGCCGACGTTGTACTTGTAAGCCATGGCCACGAGGGTCGGGAACTTGGCCAGCAACTGCTGCGCGGAAATGTCGCGCTGGCTCTGGTCCCGGAAATCCATGACGTTATGATAGAAGGCCGACAGCGCGCCGACCACGCCCACCATCACCGCCATGGGGTGCGCGTCGCGCCGGAAGCCGGTATACAGCCGCGACAGCTGCTCGTGGGCCATGGTGTGATGCTGGATGGTCTCGACCCACTCCCGCTTCTGCTCCACGTTCGGCAGCTCGCCCTTGAGAATCAGGTAGCAGACCTCCAGGAAATCGCATTCGCGCGCCAGTTGGTCGAGCGGATAGCCACGATAGAGCAGCACGCCCTGCTCGCCATCCACGTACGTGATCGCCGACGTGCAGGCCGCCGTGGATTGGAATCCCGGATCGAAGGTGAACAGCCCTGCCTTGGCGTACAGAGCCCGGACATCGATGACATCCGGACCCATCTCGCCGCTCAGAACGGGAAGCTCGAGGCTCTCGCCGTCGAGCGTGAATGTTGCCGTGCGTTGCGTCGCCATGCTTGCTCCACTCAGGTTATGTAATCGTCTCCTTCGCCCTCCCTGTTCCTGGCGCGGAGCCTCGCAACGGTTGCCGCATCGTGCGAGTTGAATTTCATATTGTCGGCCAAGCGGTGGCAATCGGCAAGGCAGACGACTGGCCGGGTGGATGGCGTGGTGCGCAAGCGCACCCTACGCGCTGGCTGCGCCCGCGCTTTCGACGGCGCGTGGAACGCACCCTACGTCCTGTAGGGTGCGCTCGCGCGCCGTCGATTCAGGCAGTGCATCCCCGCCCGCGGCGGGTTAGCCGTTTTGCTCGCCGGCGAGATAGCCCAGGCGCTGGAACAGACTCTCGCTGTCCGGTGCGGACTTGATCGGGCCTTGTGCGCCGCGCGTGTGCGTGGCAGATGTGACGGAGCCGCGAATCGGCGCGTTCTGCTCGCCAACCAGATAACCCAGACGTTCGAAGACGTTGTCGCCCTCGCCGGCCATGGACTTGATCGGGCCGGCAGCGCCGCGCCCGACCGGGGCCGGGTCTGACAGGACGTTCTGCTCGCCGGCGAGATAGCCGATGCGATGGAACGGGTCGGCAGCGTCACCGGCAGCCTGGCTCGAGGCAATCGGCGCCAAGACAGTCAGTGCGACAAGGGCGATGCGGCGGAAATTGAATGTGGCTTGCGATTTCATGGTGTGTCTCCTTTTCACGGTCTCAAAGTCGGGTGCTGCTGTTCAGATGCGTCTGCGCACCGGCTGGTGCGCCGTGCGCGCCCTTTGCTGCTCTCGCGTTCCGCGGCGTCGTAGGGTGCGCTCCGGCTCCGTACGAGCGCTGCTCCGGTCTGCTCCTGCATCGCGCAGACCATGCGATCTGCGTGTGAGTGATTCTCCTGAAATGGCCCCTGCGTTTCTGCGACGCATTGCGACGCGGTTTTGTGACGAATTCACATTTCTGCGGCGGCCTCCCGAGGGCGCGGGGTGCGGACGGATTGACGCGAGGCCACACACTGCCGCCGGCACGGGCCGTGCCCGCGAACTACAATGAAGCGTCCCGCCAGATAGACGCCACCATGAACGACACGGCAGCCCGATATCCGGTTGCAGCAAATGCCGACGCGCTGGGCGAGCGAGGCACGACATCGAAGTCGGGGCCGGAGCGCTTACCCGCCCGGGTCGTGCGTGCCATTGAGGCGCAACGCGCGGGCAGTGAGATCCTCACGAGCTGGGTGCAGGCGCTGATCCTGGCGGCGTTTGCCACGTTGTATGCCGTGGCGCCCAGTACGGCACCGCCGGATACACCCTTCCTACCTGTGCCGTGGGCGATTGGCGCCTACGCCGCGTTCACCGCGCTGCGGCTGCATCTCGCCTACCGGCGGCGGCTGACGGGAGTCCTACGCGCTCTGTCGGTGCTGGTGGACATGGCCGTGCTCACCGTCTTGATCTGGAGCTTTCATCTGGAATACGGCCAGCCGGCAGCGTTCTACCTCAAGGCGCCGACGTTCACCTATTTCTTCATCTTCATCGCGCTACGCGCGCTATCCTTTTCGCCTGGTTATGTGCTGCTCGCCGGCGCGGCGGCCGCCGTCGGCTGGCTGGTGCTGCTCGGCTATGCGTTGGTCGAGCCTGGGGGCATGGGGTTGCTGACGCGCGATTATGTCGCCTACATGACGTCGGCGAAGATTCTGATCGGCGGCGAAGTGGACAAGATCGTTTCGATCCTGCTCGTGGCGGGGCTGCTGGCGCTGGCGGTGGGGCGATCGCGTCAGTTGCTCGAGCGCGCGGTCGCCGAGCAGGCAGCCTCCGCCCAGTTGGCGCGTTTCTTCGCACCCGAGATCGCCGAGACGCTGATCAATGCCGACGAGCTACTTCAGCCCGGACAGGGCGAGGCCCGGGAAGCAGCGGCGATGTTCATCGATCTGCGGGGGTTCACCAGACTCGCAGCAGTGCTCGAGCCCCAAGCGCTGATCACGCTGCTCATCGAGTACCAGCGCGTCGTCGTGCCGGTTGTGCAGCAGCATCGCGGCGCCATCACGACCTACCTTGGCGACGGGATCATGGTCAGCTTCGGGGCGCTGCGCCCGAGCGCGACCTACGCTGCCGACGCGCTGCGCTGCGCCGAGGCGCTGCTCGATGCCTTTGGCAAGTGGGGCGAGACCCGGCGCGGGCGGGGCGCGCCCGCGCCCGGGGTCGGCATCGGCATCGAGGTCGGGCAGGTCACCTGCGGGGCGATCGGCGAGGAAGGTCGGCTCGAGTATGCCGTCATCGGCGATGCGGTCAACCGCGCCGCCAAATTGCAGAACCACACCAAGGTAGAGGGCGTGCGTGCGCTCACCACGGTCCCGGCGCGCGAGATGGCGATCGCGCAGGGGTACACGGCGGCCCGGGAGCAGGAGGTTCGTTCCGGCTGCGAGGTGGCCGGCGTCGCTACGCCGATCGATGTGGTGGTGATCGCTTAGGCGGCATATCTGCGGAATTGGCGGCGCGCGACAGCCCCGGTGCACGGGCGGCATCGCAGGGCGCGCTGCTGCGCTGACGCACCCGCCGCCGGATGGTGCGTGGAACGCGCCCTACGTTCTTGCCCCTGGGGGCAAGCTTTGTAGGGCGCACGCGCGCCAATCGGTGCTGTTACGGCTGCGGCGGATTGTTTCGGTCGTCCGGATCGTACGAGGGCGTTGGCGCGGTCGGCATCGCAGCAACCGCGTTGTCGTCCCCTTGCATTGCCGTGTCCTCCGCCACCGCCGCGACGGACTTGATCGGGCCTTCCACGCCGCGCGCGAGCCGAGTGCCCTCGGTCGAGAGGTCCGACGTGGTGTTTTGCTCGCCAATGAGATAGCCGAGACTGTGGAATGGATCGTGGGTCTCGCCGGCGGCCGGGCTCGAGGCGAGCGGAGCCAGTGCGGCCAGAGCGACGACGACGATATGGTTGATTTGGAACATCGATTTCATTTTCATGGTGTGTCTCCTTTTCGTGGTATCGAGTATGCGGGGTCAGTAACCAGTAGGGTGCGCTTGCGCACCAATGCCGCTCAGGGGTTCAGCCACTCGAAGAAATAACCGGTGTTGCCCGCGTCGCGGACATTGCTGTCGCGCTCTTCCTGCCTGGCGGCCTTCTCGTCGGCGGCAGGTGGCGCCCGGCGGCCTTCGACGCCCTGGGTCGATTTGGCGACGCGCTGCTCTGCCGCTTCTTGAGTGCTCGCGGCCTTGATCTGCCCGCCGAGTGTCTCCCACATGGTGTCGTCCGCCGCGGCCGGGGGGACGGCCACGGCGAAGATGGCAAGCGAGGCGCTGGCCAGGGCAATGGTTGAAGTTTGCTTGAACATTTGACTCTCCTATGGCTGGCATTCATGGAATAGCCGGACCTGTGCCGGCATGGGTGCGCAGCGACGCTCGGTTCGGAACGACGTCATCCCATGGGGATAGGGCACCGGACCCCGATTGCCGTTCGCCATCCGCGTGAGAGCCATTGTCCGCACGCGTTGGGTGCGGTTCTGTAGTGCAGTACAACGGGATTGCGTGAGAAATTCACACAACGGGCGCTTGGAGCGCCCGTCGGTTACCAGCGCGGCGGCAACTGCCTGTGGAGGGTGATGTGCTTGCGCTCGATGCTGACGTAGCCGCCGGCGACCAGGTCCTTGAGGATGCGGCTGATCATCTCGCGCGAGGCGCCGACGCGGCTAGCGATGTCCTGCTGGGTGAGCTTCTCGGCGATAACGAGACGACCGTCCTGCTCCACCGCCAGTTCGAGCAGCAGCCGCGCCACGCGGCCATAGACGTCCATCAGCGCCAGGCTGCGCACGTTCTCCGTCAAGGTGCGCACGCGGCGGATGAGCTTGCGGACGAGATGCAGCGCGAAGCCCGGGTGCTGAGCCAGAAACTGCTTCACCTCGCTCTTGGGCACGACGACGAAGCGGCTACGCTCCAGGGTCATCACGGACGCCGAGCGTGGCCCCTCGTCGAGCACCATTTCGCCGAAATACTCGCCGGCGCCCTGCACCCCCAGCACCACTTCCTTGCCGTCGGCATCGGCGACGAATACCTTCACCTTGCCCGAGACGATGATGTACAGGGAATCGGTCTGGTCGCCCTCGCTCATTACGATGACATTGCGCGGCAGGGTCTTGAGCAGCCCGTGCTTCGAAAGGGCGCGCAGTTCCTCATCGGCAAGAACGGTAGAAAAGTCGTGGGACTCGGTATTGGTCATGGCTTTGTGGTGAATTGCCGTCTCGGGCGTCAACCAAATCGGCTGACGTCACCACAGAGGACGCGGAGCAGGATCGATCGGTGGCATCGACACGCTAACATGCAAAATGAAGTGTATGGCGACGTACTCCTGCAGCCCGTTTTCTCTCTGTGTCCTCTGTGTCCTCTGTGTCTTCTGAATCTTCTGTGGTGAGCTACGGCGTCTCAACAGCCGACGCCGCACGCGCGCGCGCCTGCGAGCAAAGCCCTCGCTTGCTGCAGGTCCTGCATGTCGGCGCCCTCATTGAAGCTGTTGCACAGCGGCTCGAGCAGCTCACCCAGGAGTCCCGCGCGCTGCGACGCGTCGGCCAGCCGGCACAGGCTGGTTGCGCTGCGCAGTTCGAACAGTCTTGCGCCCTGGCCCTTGGCAACGCCGATCGCTGCGCGCAAGCATTGCTCGGCGGCCGGGTCACCTGTGCATGCCAGCGCCTCGCCCTTCAGCCGCAGCAGCTCGGCCAGGTAGAAGCGCTCGCCNNGCGCCGCGAATGATGCGCGGAATGGCGATCCAGGTGGCGAAGCCCTGCTCCCGCGCCAGTTCGAGAGACTCCGTGGCCCGTTGCAGCGCCGCCTGCGTGTCGCGGCGGAAATACAGGGTGGCGGCCAGATAGCACAGGGAGTAGTCGATCGTATGCAGACCGCCTAGTTCCCGGGAATGCTGGAGTCCGCTCTCGGCCGCGCGCAGGCCGCTGTCCGGATAGCCCAGCGCGGTAAGCGTCAGCGCCAAGTAGCAAAGTCCGGTGGACTTCTGATCCTGGACGTAAAGCACCTGTCCGCGCCTCGGCGGCGCCTCGGCCTGGCCGTAAATGGCGACGGCTTCCTCCAGTTGCTGGCGCGCCACGGCCAACTCGCCAGTCAGGAACAAGGTGCCGCCAAGGAGAAGGTGCCCCATGACGAACGGCGATCGCGACGGCTGCTGTGCCGCCCGCGCCAGGCACTCCTGGGCAAGCTCCTTGCACTTGGCGAAGTTGGCGCGCGTGATCTCGTAGGCGCCGACGCCGGAGAGTACGGGGAAGATCTCCGCCGCGTCACCCAACTGATGACACAGCCCGAGCGCCGCGTTGAACGCCGCGCCACAGGGCGGCGAGGAGAAGCCTTTGATCTCGGCGTAGATGCCGCCCAGCGCCAAGTGGGCACGTATCTCACGCTGCATGCGCTCGCGCGTGCGTTCCTGCGCGCCGAGCAGCGCCAGGGCCCGCTCCAGCTGGGCGATTGCCTCGACGAAGCCGGAACGCCGCGCCGAGAGCTTGGCCGCCTTGATGAGGTAGTGGGCGGCGGTGTCGACGTCCTTCGCCGCCTCGAAATGATGGGCCAGCACGTCGGGCTGGGACTCTGCCGTTTCCGGAAAGTCCTCGACCAGAACCCTGGCGATGCGCGCGTGCAGCGCCGCCTGCGCCTTGTTGAGCAGGCTGGAGTAGGCGGCATCGCGCACCAGCGCATGTTTGAACGCGTAGCTCGGCGCCGCCATCGAACGGCGGCTGATCAGCAGCCCCGAGTCGACCAGGCGGTAGAGCTCCTCCTTGAGCTGCTCCTCCGGCAGGTCCGCGACCCGGGCGAGAAGTTCGTGCGAGAACTCCCGGCCGATGACGGCGCCGATCTGAGCGACCGCCTTCGCCGATCCCAGCCGGTCGAGGCGCGACATGAGGGAGTCGGTCAGCGTCGTCGGGATGGCCATCGGCATGCCGCCGTGCCGGGGTTGCATCCCCGGCTGCGTTTCCTGCGCGGCTGTGATCTCCAGCACGTCCTTGGTCAGATCCTCGATGAACAGCGGCATGCCATCGGTCTTGTCGGCGATCTGTGCGATGGCGGCCTCCGAGATACTGCCGCTGCCGCACAACAGCCCGATCATGGCAAGCGCATCCTGCCGCCCGAGCGGGCTCAGCGCCATATGATGCAGGTAGGCGCGCTCCTCCCAGTGCGTCTTGAACTCCGGCCGGGCGGTCAGCATCGCCAGAACCGGGAGCGCCTGCAGCCGGTCCATGAAGGTGCCGAGCAGTTCGTCGGAGGACGGGTCGATCCAGTGCAAATCCTCCACCACCAGCAACACGCGCCTGCGGGTCGCGACCAGCGCCAGCAGCTGCATCAGCAGTTCGAACAGGCGCTGCTTCTGGCGCTGGTGCGACATGACCGGTTGCGGGTAGCGCTGCTCGCAAGGGATGGACAGGAGGTTGGCGAGCAGCGCCACCAATTCATCCCGATTCGCCGCCGTTGTTGGAATCAGGCGCGTCAGCTTGTCCAGTTTGGCATCGTCGTTATCCTGGTCGCTGAAGCCGGCGGCGATCGCAAGCTGGCGCACCAGGGGCGCCAGCGGGCTGCTCTGCAGGTGGGGCGAGCAGTAGTACCAGAGACAAAGCGTGCCCGGACCTGCTATGCGCGTGGCAAGTTCTTCCGTCAGGCGCGACTTGCCCACGCCCGGCTCCGCCGACAAGAGCACGGCCCGCCCCTGCCCGCTGCGCACCGAGTCCCACGATTGCTGCAATTGCTGCAGCTCCGCCTGGCGGCCCACCAGCGGCGTCAGCGCAGCGGCACGCAGGGCGTGAAAGCGGCTTCGCACGCGGCTTTCACGGACGACCTGCCAGGCCTGCACCGGCGTCTCGAAGCCTTTCAGCTCGTGACGACCCAGGTCGCGGTATTCGAAGATGCCGCCGCTCAGCCGGCGCGTCTGCTCCGACACGACGACCATGCCCGGCCCGGCCAGCACCTGCAGGCGGGCAGCGAGATTCAGGGCACTGCCGACGGCGGAGATGTCTTCCCGCGCCGCAGTAATAACGCCCGTCGCGGCCGGCTGCGCACCCTCCCCCGAGAGGTTGCCGACGACGACGATGCCGGTGGCGATGCCGATATGCACGTCCGAACCGGCGACGGTCGGCGCACTGCGCTCCGCCGCCGCAATGGCAAGTGCCGCCCGGATTGCGCGCTCGGAGTCGTCCTCGTGGGCGCGCGGATAGCCGAAGTAGGCGAGAACGGCGTCGCCCACGTACTGCGCAACGATGCCGCCGTGGCCGGCGATGATTCCCGCGCAGCGCTGGCGGTAGGCTTGCACGACTTCGGTCAGCTCCTCCGCATCGAGACGCTGGGACAGCGCCGACCAGCCGACCAGATCGCACAGCATGACGGTGAGCTGACGGCGCTCGGGCACTCGGGCAGCGTGCATGGTTCGCGGGTGAGCGGGCGACGATGACTATTTATCGTGCGGGCAGGGCGGCCGATACTTGTCCATCCGGGCCAGCTCGCTCTGCTTGTACACCGCCAGCCGCGCGCGATTCAGGCTGCCCAGGGGTTGGTGGGCCTTCAGTCCGTTCCAGGGGTTGAAGGCCAGACACTCGCAGCTCTGCTCGTCCATCGCCTTCGATCCCTGCTCGATCGTCACGCGCGCCACTTCCCGGAACTCCGAGCCCGGAGCGCCTTGCGCGGTGCCGGCCTCGGGCCAGCGCACCGTCGCATCATCCAGGGGATACGCCTTGTCGATGGCGGCTCTCTCGTCATCGGAGCCCGCCCGCGGACGGGGCTGAATCTCCATCACGTAGCAAATGGCATTGCTCTCCAGTTCCTGCGCGACGACCTTCGACTGGTAGTCGCTGTCGAAGCGGCTGAACTTTGCCACGCGTCTGTCGTACTCACGACAGGGCTTGAACCGGAACTTGACGGCTTCATTCCCCCAGGCGTAGGGCACGAGGCTGGAGAAGGTCGTCTCCAACACGATGGGCGCGGCGCCGGGGCTCGGATTGACGAAACGCAGCAACGGCTCCTTGAAGAATACCCAGTACGCATCGGGATGCTGATCGATTATCTGAAGGGCGTTGGTCACCGGGTGGATGCGCCGGCGGAAGAGATCGGCGTACGTGGAAATGCTCGGCGAGACGAACTTGTCGAGCCCGCCAGCGACGAAATCCTGCGCACCGCTGCGCTCCAACAGGAACTCATCCTGCGCAGGCCGCGCCGGATCGAGCATGACCTTGACCGCCAGCCCCACCGTCGCCGAGCGAAAATCCGAGACGTCCCTCGGTTCGGAGTTGGACAGGCGAACGATCGCATCGAATGTCTTGCCGAGGTTGTCCGCCCTGGCGACGCCAGCCTGATGCTCCGGCCGAACGGCATCTGCGCCGGAAACGGTGAATTTGGCCGCGTAACAGCCGAGTGCTTTGCCGTGATCGCCGCGGCCGATGATGTCCTTCGCGCGGCTCTGTACGACCTCGCTGGCCGCAGCAATGGAGTCGCGCACGAGTTCGACCTCCTTCTCCTTGTCGACGAGCGCCTCGCCCAGGTCCTCCCGCAGCGCGACGAGCGGGTATCGCTCCAGCGCCAGCAATGCGGCGATCGGGTCGCGTTGCGCGGCGCCGCCGTCAGGCGGCCGGGACGTGTCCGGCTGGGCCAATGCCGCGGTCGCGCAGCTTCCGGCCACCATCCACAACACCAGGTGGGAGCATTTCATCGCCGTGCCTCCTCGCACAACCGTCGTAGTGTCGGACGACGGATTGCCGTTGCCCGCGGGGGCGCGGGCCGGATGCGACCTCTGCCGGGCCGTGTTCCGCTACCGCCGCAGGCAATACCACNNCTGCATGCATTCTAGTCGCGAATCGGAGGCGGTGCAGGACGCATGCGGTCATCGCGCCGCGCTTCAGCAAACCGAGGCAGTCACGATGCTCAGCCGGCGCACAGGGCGCGTTTCCGGGACACTCGTCGTGCGTTACTCGGTTGCCGACGTGTCGGCGTGGATCGCATCGGCAGCCTTCTCACTGATCATGTACGTCGGCATGACCAGGAAGAAGCCGGGAATCCTGGGAAACACCGAGGCGTCGACGACCCTGAGCCCCTTCACTCCGCGAACCCGGAACGAGGAGTCGCGCACGGCTTTCTCGTCATCGTCGCCGCCGATTTTGCACGTGCACGAAGCATGGTGTCCCCAGGCACGGTTCTCGACGAATGCGTCTATCCCCGCGTCGCTATCAAGATCGACGCCTTGCATGATCTGCGGATGAAGCGTCAGGTCCTCCCGGGTGGCTTCGATCAGACTGTTCACAAACCGTACCCCTTCCCGCATCGCCTCCAGGTCGGCCGCCGCATCGGGTGTCAAGGCCCCGGTTGCATCGCGCTCGAAATAGTTGAAATGGACTTCCGGTGGATCGAGGGGATCCTTCGTGCGCAGTGTGACCTCCCCCCGAAAACGGGCGTGCGCCTTGAGCAGCAGCCAAGTCCATTTGTCGTGGGGTGGCTTCACCGAGTCGCTCGACCAGTCGGTGTAATAGCCGTCGAAACTGCCGGGCACACCGAAGACGAAGAGGTCGGGTTCATCGTTACTGCGCTTGGCGACGGTCGACTTTTTGATGAAGCCGAGCACGACACCGTTGGTAGCGTAGAGACCCTTGCCGCCGCGCCACTGCTCGAAGAGCGGGTCGCCCGTTGCCTCGGCCGGAACAGGGCCCGCGAACGTGGCCTCGGACAGGATGCCGAACGCCTCACGCGCTTTGGTCACGATGCCCACTTCGTAACGATCCTGCAGGTTGGCCCCGACGCCAGGCAGGTGCCTTCTCACCCGGATCCCGAACGAATTGAGCGTGTGCTCCGGCCCGATCCCGGAAAGCATCAGCAGTTGCGGCGTAATGAAGGCACCAGCCGAGAGGATCACCTCCCGCTCGGCGAACACCTCTACGTCGGGCCCGCTGGAGTTTCCGAATCTCGCCGGATTCCTGTCGGCCCGATAGAGCCGGACGCCGGGTCTGTAGCGAACACCGACAACCCGTTGATCGTCATTGGCGTCGAACAGGAGTCCGGTAACATGGCAATGCGGCCGTACTTCCAGGCGTCCTGTGCGTTGCGCGGCACGAATGCGCTCGCGCGTGCCGGCCCGCCGTCCATCCTCGTCGATCGCCATCGGAACCCTCAGTGGAACGATGTCTTCCCCGAGCAAGCGCACGTCGTTGGGGTCGAAAGGATCTGGAGCGTCCAGGAGTCGCGGAATGCCGGACGGATCGATATGCGCGTCGAGCTCTGCCGCAGGAGCCGGATTCTTTTTCGCCGCCCTTCCACTGACCTTACGCAACAGGTCACGCTTGCGCAGCCCAGCCCCGAGTGCCGACGCCAGTGCGATTCGTCCGATGGCTGCGTCATGATTGCGAATAGCCTCGCCGACGAGGTCGAAAGTATCCGCGAACCGGGTCGGCAGCCACCCGTTGTTGCCATGTCCGCCACCGGAACCGGGTGGGAGATATAGGCAGCGTTCTACGCGCTCGAAGTATTTGTTCATGGCTTCCGGATCCCAGCTCTTGTCCCCGGTTGCGTTGGCGATCGCTCGCCACGCGCTGTCGTGGGGCCGGACGATGATCATGGCATAGTGTGCCGTGCAGCCTCCCAGCGTACGGGCTCGCGGATAGAAGACCCCGAACCGACCGGCATTGCGCTCCCTCAGGTACTTCGGGTCCCGCTCCTGGCGCGCTTCGTCCTTGTAGTGGCGAACGTAGTGATNNCAGATCCGACGACTATGTATTCGGGACTTGCCATTGTCGACTCCCCGGTATGGAAGGCGTTGCCTCAACGGAAGTGGAGAGAATTTCTGAGCTCGCGTCTGTCGCTGATACTGCAGTCGATCCCGCCAGCAGGTCTTCTTCAAGCGTACCGTATCGACGACAACCCAATGACGGAGGCCATCGACCGAGTGATCTCATTGCCTCGTCGGTCTTGTTACCGCCGCAATGTCCCTGCTGGCATACCTTGATTGCATTCAAGGTCAGCTCTGGCGAAAAAGCAACTGGAGAAAGAGCAACTGGATCGTGCGCAAAGGACGGGCCGCAAGTAGGTTAGGTCGCGAGGTACGGGCAGCGGCCCCTCTCCGCCTCAGCGTGTTTCGATCTACGGGTCTTCTCGGGCGCCGGTACTCGTTTTCGGTAGTGGACTCTGCGAGATTTCGGGTCGCTGCGGCATCACTGGCGTTGCGAACGGCTGTCCGCGCCCGATGGCACCGTTGGCGCGCAGGAGAAAGTAGCGGTAGATGCCGTCGATGTTGTCCGCGACCCGGGGCAGGTGGCCGTAACCGGGCATGCCGCGCGGCGGATCGCCGTCGAGCATGATCCGGTCGAAGCGTTCGCGGCTTTGGCTGCGGACAAATTGCAGCACCGACGGGGCGGCAAGACCGTCGTGGTCCCGGCCGTGGCAGCGCGCGCAGTCCAGTTGGCGCACGGTCCGCCAGGCCTCGGTGACGGCTACCTCATCTTCGCGGGAGAGCGGCGCGTCGCCGGCAAACACCGCGGCAGGCAAGGTGCCGGCGGCAATCGACGCCGAAACGAGCGCCCGCCTGAGTGCCCTTGTTGCGCGAGTGCCGTCCGCTCTCATGGCAACGGCGAGCACAGCGCCTGGATGCTTGAGCCTGCCGCGTAGCGGTTTGCGTGCGCTCTTTCAGGCCTAGTGCGCTGACGCCGGATCGACATCGTGCTTCACGGCGGCGACGGGCACGTACCCTGCCGGTCGGTCGAGCGCCATGCCGGGTTCCGCGGGCAGGGCCGCCTTCGCCCTCGGCAGGAGCGCCGGATGCACTGCAATCTTCGCCGTCGTCTCGGGGCCGCGCTCGCTCCACGTCGGGGCAACCAGCACCGCCGGGTGGTCTTCCATTTCTCGCGGCGGCACGGACTCCAGAGCCAGCCTTGCAGGATGCAGATAGAACTTCGAGGCAAAGTCATAGCCGCGTTTGTCCCAGTTGCGGAGAACCAGCACCGCCGGGTGCTCGCCCATTTCCCGCATCGCGGTGTCTGCGGGCGATGTCCCGGCGCGCGAACAGGCCGTGGTGTCGTCGGCCGCCGCAACGGGCAGGGCAGCGGCGGCCAGCAAAACGTGCATCAGTGCTCTCATGAGATTGGCATTCATTTGTCGTCTCCTCGTCAGGGCCTCCGTGGGAATACGCACCCCGCATGCGGGGCCGCACGACTACGCGATCGGGGCCGATGCGTAAGCGCGGGGAACTATCGATCAGCGTGGAGAGCATTCTCCGCAGACGGGAGACGCGGTTCTGCGGCGGACTGCGGCGCGCATTTGTGACGGATTTCACATTCGGCGCGCGCCGGCCGAAATCCGCGGAATGCCGCCTGCCAGGAGAGGCGGCGCGGGCTGAGCGGCCGGATTCGTCGGCTTCGCGCACCAACCGCATGCCGAGCAGGGTGTAGCGTGAGGCAGGTGTATTCCAGTTGCGAAACGCGCAGCGGGCATACAATGCCCAAGTGTGCCAGGAACCGCCGCGGCGCACGCGCACGTTGCCGGTCGCGGGACCCTGGGGATCGTCGGTCGGCGCGCGCGCGTAGTAGTNNCCACTCCCAGACGTTGCCGTGCATGTCGTACAGTCCCCAGGGATTGGGCTTGCGGGTACCGACCGGGTGAGCGCGTCCGCCGGAATTTTTGTCGTACCAGGCATACTTGCCCAACTTGCTTTCGTCGTCCCCGAACGAATAGCGCGTGCGGGTGCCGGCCCGGCAGGCGTATTCCCATTCGGCTTCGGTGGGCAAGCGATATTTCTTCCCTTCCTTCGCGCTGAGCCACTCGCTCATCGCCACGGCATCGTTCCAGGTGACGTTCACCACCGGATGGTCGTCCGACTGGGGAAAGCCGGGGTTGCGCCAGGAGTACTTCGGATGCCTTCCGTCGAAGGCGTCGCCGCGCGCCGAGGTCGCCGGATCGTAGCTGGCGTTGTAGCCGTAGCCGCCCGTGCCGTCGGTCTCGGCCTCCGGCACGTAGCCGGAGGCTTCGACGAAACGGCGGAACTGGCCCACCGTCACCTCATGCTGGCCGAGGTAGAAGGTGCGGGTGATGCGCACGCGATGCACCGGCGCCTCGTCGCCGAGCCGCACTAGGCGCCGGCGCTCGTACTGGGGATAGGCCGCGGCCAACGCCTCGGGACGCTCGTCGCTGCCCATCAGGGACGTGCCGGAGGGGATCAGGACGAACTTCATGCCGAGCGAGTTCTCGACCACCGGCGGCAACGTCCTCCCCGCGTCCTCGGCCGAGGCTGGCAGACTCGCTAGCCATGCAAAGAGAACCATCGTCGCCCGCGCGCGGATGTGACGCACGTCGACGCTCACCCCCCGCCTGCGCGCGCCGGCTCAGCGCCGCTCGCGCACGACGAAGGGCTCGATCAGGGCCTCCTGCACCGAGGGCGGCTGATTGCGCGCGCCGCTGAAATTGGCATTCCAGACGTCGGCATTGGCGAGATCCGCCTGGGCCATGTCGGCATCGGTGAAGACCGCCTGACGCAGGGTTGCCCCGAGGAGTTTCGTCCCCACCAGGCGCGCTTTGGAGAAGTCGGCGCTTTCGGCCGCGGCGCCTGTCAGATCGGCGCCGGAAAGATCGGTGCCGACCAGCTTGGCGCCGGAAAGCACGCCGCGAAAGGTATAGCACCCCTTCATCGAGCCGCCGGAGATGTCGATGCCTTCCATGAGGATGTCCTTGAGATAGGCACCGCCGAAATCCGCCCGCGGCGCGCGGGTGTTGATCAGATTGGCGCCGAAGAGATTGGCGCCGCCCAGGCGCGCGTCGGACAGATCGGCATCGTCGAAGGTGGCATGAAAGAGATCGGCGTCGCGGAAATCCGCCTTGGCAAGCTGCGCCCCGGTGAAGTTGGCCCACTTGGCATTGCTGCGGCTGAAATCCGCCCCGTCCAGACGCGCCTTGCGCAGGTCGGTATTCTCCAGCTTGGCGCCGGCGAAGCGTGCACCACGCAGGTCGCGCCCCGCCAGCTTGGCCCGGCTCAAGTCGCACGCCGACAGGTCGGTGGCCGCCACCGGGCGGGCGCAATCGCCCTTGGGCAGATCGGCTGCCAGCGCCGGCAGGGCAGCGGCGAGCACAATCAGCGCGCACAAGCCTTTCATCGTCGTCCTCCTCCCGTGTTCCCCTGCGCGCGGCGGCGGGCGCGTGGTCGCCGGGGATTCACTTCCCTTGAGGCGATAGCTTGCACCAGTTTGCCCGACTTCGATAGCCGGTGCACGCCCGGCCGTCGGTTTGGGCGCTGATCGCGGCCGCGATACGCGCTACACTTCGCCCGGAAACATGACCGATGCAAGTGCGACGGTGCGGCCGCGGCAGGACGGTCGGCCGAGATGTCGAACAAGACGAAGGGAAGGCAAGCGACGATGCGTCGAAACCGTTGGCTGTGGTGGACGGCGGCGGCCGTGACCGTTGTGCTGGTCGTCGTGCTGCGCTATCTGGTGCCCGACGACGAGGGCGAAGTGGTCCTGCATCCCACCGCCGGCGCAAGGACGCTGGTCGTGCTGGTGCATGGGCTGAGCGGGCGCGAGGGCATCGACCCCGTGGTCGCGCTGGCAAAGGAACTGTTTCCGGGCGCGGACCTGCTCGTGCCCCGCTATCCCGTCGGCCTGTTCAGCAACAGCGATCCTTACGGCATCGCCAATCAGCTCGAGCGCGAGATCCACGCCGCGCATACCCGCAACGCCTATGCGTCCATCGTCATCGTCGGCCACAGCATGGGGGCGATGATCCTGCGCAAGGCGTTGCTGTGGGGCTACGGCCTGGAAGAGGATCGTGCCCGCTTCGGTGCCCGCGGCAAGCGCGACTGGGTGGACCGCGTCGAGCGCTTCGTTTCGCTCGCCGGCATCAACCGCGGCTGGTCGATCGAGCCACGGCCGCGGGAGATGACACTCGGCAAGTACATCGGCATCTGGGTGGGGGAGAAATTCGCCCGCCTGACCGGCACGGGTCAACTGATCCTGTCCATGCAGCGCGGCGCACCCTTCATCGCCGACTCCCGGGTGCAGTGGATCCGGCTGGCGCGCAACCCCGAAGTACTGGAGGGCCGGCGCACGTTGCCCGTCGTCCTGCAACTGCTGGGCGATCGGGACGACATCGTTTCGCGCGAGGACAGCGTCGACCTGGCGGCAGCCAAGGATGTGCGCTTCGTCACCCTGCCCAACACCGATCATGCCGAGATCTCCCAGGTGCTCGCCGCGGCCGCGACCACCAGCCACAACAGCCGCAGCCAGTCGGTGCGCTGGGCGCTGCTGGGCGCGCTGGACAAGCTGGACATCGACAAGGTCGAGCGCCCGGCCGAGGACCTGAGCATTCGCCGCATGGTGTATCTGATGCACGGCATCCGCGACTACGGCGAATGGACCGAGCCGCTGCGCGAGGCGATCACCCGCGCGGCGCCGCCGGCGCAGTCTGGCATCGCCGTGGTGCCGCCGAAGTACGGCTACTTCCCCATGCTGCCCTTCCTGTTCTACTGGGACCGGCAGAGGAACGTGCGCACCTTCATGGACGAGTACACCGAAAATCTCGCCCACTATCCGCGCGCCGACGAATTCGACTTCGTCGGCCACAGCAACGGTACCTACATCCTTGCCAGCGCGCTGCAGCAGTACGCGACGCTGCGCGCCGGGCGCGTTTTTTTCGCCGGCAGCGTCGTGCCCAAACACTATCCCTGGCGCGAGCTGATCGACGAAGGGCGCGTACGTCAGGTGCGCAATTCCGTGGCCTCGGGCGACTGGGTGGTGGCGATTTTTCCCAAGCTCTTCGAGCAGGTGGCCGACTGGCTCGGACGCAAGCCGACGACAGGCTTCCTCGATCTCGGCTCCGCCGGCTTCCGCGGCTTCCAGGACGCTTCGGAGGCGAGCGGACGGATCCGCAATCTGCAGTTCGTTGCCGGCAGTCACGGCGCAGCGGTCGATGTCGGCAACGGCGACAAGCTGCGCGCGCTTGCCGCCTACATCGTCGCCGGTGACGAGAGCGGCCTGGTCGTGTTCGAGGACGCGCAACGCCAGTCGGGCCTGCTGAGCACGCTGTCGAATGTGTCCTGGTCGGTATGGCTGGGGTTGGGGGTGGTGTTCGCAGCGCTCGGTTATCTCGTCTTGCGCCTCTGGCGATGGAAGGGCGGTGTCGCCTACGCGCTGCTGCTGCTCGCGCTGCTCAATTCGTTTTGATTGTGCTCACGGGCGCCGGTCAATGCTCCTCGCATCCCACGCGCAGCATGGAAACGCCCACCGGCTGATAGACGCCGTAGCGGTGCAGGAACTCGCGCTGCACGGCATAGGCCTGGCGCTCCATGTCGATGGCCTGGGTGCACGGCGGCGGCTCCCCGAACGCGGCGCCTGTTCCTGACGCAATGCCCTCGTGGGCAATGCCCTGCAGGTAGTGCACCATCTCGTGCACCACCACCGAGGCGGCAAGCAGATCGCGCTCGGGATCCATGCGCTCGTCCAGGTAAAGCTCCCGGCCGCCGGCGTACCAGCCGAAGACCTTGCATTCCTGGCCGCCGCAGGCCTTCTCGACGAAAAAGCGATGGGGCACGCGCACGACTTCCGGCGCCACCTCGGGTGCCGGATAGCCCGACAGCGTGACTGCCCAGGAAAGCAGAACCGCAAACAGCTCGCTCATCGTCTTCTCCGTTGCCCGTGGCACCGCACCGGCGCTGGCCGGGTGGCGTGTTCAACGGGAGATGAGCAAGGTTCGGACCCGGTACGTTTACGGCGCTCGATAGTCCCCGGAGGGCCCGGGCTTGACCTGGATCAAGCGAAAACAGCCACTTGTACCAACTGCTGTTGCAATTCGTGACAGCGCGGCAGTAGCGAGCAGCCACGACGCGCCGGCCGGCATCGACGCATGCCCCGCCATGGTGCGGCCGGGGCGGCGGCGCGGGTCGGCTCAGCGCGCTGTGGCAGCTTCCGCGAGACCGGCCAGGGCCTTGGTAAGCCCTGCCACCGCGGGACACTCGGCGGCGCCATGCCGCCGCGCCAGATAGGCGGGATCGTTGTAGCCGAGCCAGACCTGGCCCTGGGCGTCCTCCCACACCAGCGCCTTGAGCGGCAGGTCGATGCCCACCGATTGCGCGCACTCCATGAACGGCGTCCCGCCCTGGGGATTACCGAAGATCAGCACTTCCGTGGCGCGCAGGGTTTTGCCCACCTTCGCCGCGCCCGCCGCGTGGTCGATGCGCGCAAAGATGTTCAGGCCCCTCTGCTTGGCGGTTTCCTCGAACCGGTTCATCGTTTCCTTGGCTGGATGCGGGCTCTTGACGCCCACCAGACCATCGGCGGCCAGCACGGCCGAAGACGCGCAAAGCGCCAGCACGGACACCACAGGAAGCATGCGTTTCATGGGCGGACCCTCCATTGCCAAGACGGTAGACGCGTTGCCGTGCCCGTGCCGATCGGCGGCCCGGCAGCACGCCGGCTGCCACGGTACGGGTTTTGGCGGTCGCGTGCAACCGCGCGGGCGCGCTGCACGGACGGCGCCGGGTTCGTGTTCCTGAAGCGATGGACGAGACGCGCGCCGGGAGATCACCGGGTGCGGCGCACGTCGTCGCGCCGCGCCGCCGTAGGCCGCTCAGCTCGCGGTGTCGAGGAGTCGTTCGTGGGTAAAGGTTTCGAGCAGCGCCGGATCGTCGCTTTCGAGGTCGATCACCTGCAGTTCCTGCGGCGGTGGCAGCGCGTCGGCACGCAGGTGCTGGGCGGCCCGCTCCAGCGCCTCCTGCTCGGAGGCGAACATGTGGCCGAGTTGGTATACGGAGCCGGAGCGCGTCGTCACACGCCCGTCCTTGAGTGCCACGACGCCGCTGGTCGTGACGAGTGTGCCGTCGCGGACGCATTCATGGTTCCAAACCAGCCCGCGGTAGCGCGGACCAGGAAGCACCGGCCAGCACGGGTCGAGCCGATAGATGCGTCTGTTTTCGTTGTCGGAACCGTCACCGCTCATGGCCTGCCTCGCTTGAATTGCGTCCAGCCCGAGTTAACGGCCACCGTGACAAAAGCTGAAGGATATGCGTGATCGGGATCACGCCGGTCGCACGGCGCGACGCATGTGCCACGATGCGCCGGAGCAGTGGCGATTTTCTCCACGACGTGACAGGTTGATCTGCTTCCGATCGGTATGGCCGGCATAGGGCAGGTCAGTCGCTGTCCTGATCTTGCGAAGCCGCATCGCCGCCGGCCCCAGACGCGCCGCAGGACGCCGCAAACGGCACGTTTGCGGGGCTCTGCCCCACGGCGTGGTCGGGCGGCATCAGTCCTTGGTCACGACAGCGTTCAGCATCGCCGCGGACGTCACATGTTCGCCACGCTTGCGCAACTCCTCGGCCGCGCTGATGCGATCACGTTGCTCACGGTTTTGGCTGAGCTTCCACTTGCCGATCAGCTTGGTGATCGCGATCTCGATACCGACGATGGCAGCCAGCATCTGATCGATGTACTCCTTCGAGGAATCGGTCATCTTCCAGGGCCTGTCCGACCCGGCACGCGCCTCATGCACGCGCGTCAGGCGCGCTACGACACCGCGTACGAACCGCTCGTCGTCGCGGATCTTGATCCGTCCATGGACATGGACGGCCTGGTAGTTCCACGTCGGCACTTGCCGGTGCAGCTCGTGCTTGCTCGGATACCAGTTCGGCGAGATGTAGGCATTCGCAGCGCGAAAGATGACGAGAGCCTCGTCGCCATCTTTGGCCTCCTGCCACAGAGGATTCGCGCGCGCCACATGCGCAAGCAGAGACCCGCGCTCACCGGCATTCGGGTTCAGCTCAAAGGGCAGATGATTGGCATCGAGGCCATGCGGACCATTGAGCACGAGTACGCCAAGCGGGTACTCGGAGATGACGCGGCGAAGCGCCTCGATTCGTGGTTCTTCGAAATGCTGAGGTAGGTACATGCGGCCTCTTCGTTCGCTTCGCAAGGAAGGAGATTGTAGTGCAGCTCGATCGCGCCGCCGTGGTGCCGCCCAGCGCTATACGTGGGAGGCCGCCGCCGCGCTTGTCTTCATCCTGCTTCTTGACCGGCTCCTGCGCCGAGACCGCGCCCGCTGCCAAGGCCTTGCGGGATGTCGCATCGACATCCCTGACATAGAGATGCACGTAACTGGAGACCGCCGGCCAATCGGGAAGTGCGGGATCGGCAAGCATGATCACGGCATCATCGATCCGAACCTCGGCATGCATGAGCTTGCCGGATTCGTCGGGAAATTTGCGCAGCTCGATGGCGCCGAAGACGCCTTTCAGGAAGTCAATGGTTGCATCCGCGCCATTGACGGCCTGGCTCACTTCTTCCTGCGTTTGGGCACCACGGGATAACGTCCGGTGTCCGTGAGGAGCGTCCCGTCCGCCGCGCGCATGGCACGGACCAGATCCGCGTCGAGCGTGACCAGCGTCAGCTTGCGCCGCAGGGCCAGTTCGAGATAGGCGGCATCGTAGGTCGTGAGCTGGTAACGGGCGGCCAGTTCACTGATCTGGGCAAGGGACACCAAGTGCGTATCCACCCCGATGGGCAGACGGCTCGCCTGCTCGATCACCGTGGCCCGCCATTCCTCGGAGATGCGTCCGCGCCGCTGGGCGACGAGGAGGGCATTGGCAAACTCCAGCCGCCACAGCGCCGGCACCCAGGCCTCAGTGCTCGGCAGCAGATCAAGCACGCGCTCCGTGAACGTAGTCTTCTCGTCGTCCAGGTGCCAGGCCAGTGCCACCGAGCAGTCGACGACCATGCCCACCGGCGCCACTGTGGCCGGCATCAGTACTTCCTGCCTGCGGATTTCAGATTGGTAATGGTGGTTCCAGCTGCGGCGCCCCGATCCTTGCCCTTGCGGGACTGACGGATGTCCTCGATCAGCATTCGGATGGTCGCCTGGTCACGCTTGGGCCGCGCGGGAACCAGTTCAGCCACCGGTTCTCCGTGCCGGGTAATGATCACGGTTTCTCCGGCCTCGACCTGATCGAGCAGCTGGGAGAGACGGGTTTTCGCTTCGAACGCACCGATCGTTCGCATGAGACACCTCGAGTACCATTCCGGTTATCAAACTAGACAACCAGCCTAAACATACCACAAATGGGCCCCGCGCATCACAACCCCAGTTCCCCCTGGCCCTCGACCGGCGCGGTGGTCGGATGCAAACGCGGCCGCCGGCGGGCGCGCTGATGAAACGGCACGAAGTTGACCGGCGTCGCCTGCATGCCGTAGTTGGGCTGCATATCAAAGAGGATCTCTACCTGCCGTACGTCCACAGCACTTTGTCGATGTTGCGCGGGGTCCACGTCGAGGTGCCGAAGATCGCGTTGTTCTCGGCAGCCCTTCGCTGCATGATGGTAATCAGGCAAACGCCGTTCGTGATGCTCAAAGAGTACGGGTTCATGCGCGCAATTGTCGCGGCTTCGGGCATGTCTTTGACGCCGCACAGCGCTTTTACGACGAATTGATCAACGGTTCCGAACGTCTCGGGATACAGCAGTGCGAGGAGGCCAGAGGCGCCTGCGGTGCCTAGACCACGAATCTCGCATGCCGCCTTTAGCCCACCCCGAATGTTTGTCGGATCCAGGTTCAGCAACCGTTCCCGGATCGCATCGAGTTCCCTCAGACCGTCGTCGACAAGGTAGCGCCTCAGTTGGCGCGTTGTCGTGGCGTAGCGATTCGGCGCAGTGTACTTCCAGCGGAAATAGTCGGTGAGCAGGAATTGATACCACCAGAAGCATCGAGGCTTAGGACGCGGCGGGCGTCAAGACGCTCCAGAGTGCGTTCAAGTTCAAGATTCCGAGGCAGGATGAAATCCCAGTACCGGGCAAGAGCGGCGTCCCATACAGCGGCATCAGACGACCGCCACAGATCGGCGATCGGCAGGACGGCGCGGCTGTTCTCGATGCGCATCAATATGCGGCCCAACGAAGGTGTAGAAAAACTCCCCGTGGGCCGGGAGCGCACCATTTTTCGGGGTGCCCCGACCCCTCCCGACACTCCGATCGTCGATTGTGGGCGATTCTGAGCGGTCGTCTTCGGACAGTATGCACAAGTAATCTCCCTGACCGGGTTTTTCTACAGCCTCAACGCCGCCGTTCGCCCGGCCGAGGGAAGGCGCGCAGCGCCGCTCCTGAGCATCGGGTGCAACGGCCTGTTGGGCACTCTCTCCAGACCCTCGTTGCTTGAAACACGTGATCGTCGTTTGAGCACGGGCCTAAAAGTTGCCATGAAAAGGGGACCTTTATTCTGTGGCGATTCGCCAAAGCGCGTCGTCCACGACTTGGTGCAATTGATCCGCGATCTTGAATGGCTCCCATGCCAATACATCGATGACTCCGCGGTCGTTGACGCTAAAGGTGTCCCTATCGATCCTCGAACCATGCATAAGTGCGTCACGAAATCTTCCGGCAACAGCAATCAAGTCGAATTGAATGTGCGTACCCCTAAACTCTACTGCCCAATGTTGACCCGCGGTGGCGTTTAACATTTGGCGTACAGCGTCCCTTGAACCGACGCCGTCCGTCTTGTAATTCGAAGCGAGGCATTCAAGTACGTTATAGAACTTCACTATTCTGAACTCTTCACTGCCTTCATTCGCGGAATCCAAATACATCTGAAGAGCCAGCGCAATTCTTGAATCTGCTTCTGACCGCTCAGCAAGGCGTACAACCGTCTGTTGAAAGTTAAGCGCCGCCTCTCTCGAAACCCAAAGGCGTTGGCGTTGTTTGCTTCTACGGGGGGACAGCTTGTAGACCTGCCCGTTATCGTGCAGCACTATTGTCCCGACAACATCGAATCTGTCTCCGGTAACTAGGGAGAGATTGCGTTTTGCTCTTGCGAAAGATCTGTCCGCGGATCTTTCCAATTCCTCAGTACTTGCGTCATGTGTCGGATGCCAAACGAGCACGACGCTAGGGGACGTGTCCTTCCAGAGGTGCTTGAATTCCTCCACTTCGTTCACCGAGATATGTATGTCCAAGTCCATGGAGATGTATTCGCCGAAGAGATTTGCGAGATCGCCGCATCCCGAGGCGGAAAGCGGAACCGCAAGGACGTCACTCGCCACAAACAAAGGGTGCTGTAGGTATGCTCCGAGGCAAATGATCTGTACCGAGGGGCGCCGACGGATGTGTTGATCAAGTTGAGCGTCGGTGAAAACCACCATTTTTTGTCCGCGCAATTAAGGGACAAGGCGAAGAAAGGCCCAACGTGTTGTAGCGCGCGTAGGCGCGGCGTTTCGCAGCGGCGTGCGCCATATCCTGGAAACGGCGCGCGCCGGAACCCTTGCATTGACGAGGTGAGAATGCATAGACTGTTGTTATGTACAGTACTAACCAAACCGACAAACGCCGCAGGCCGGTGTTGCCCGCTCCCGACGCGCCGCGGCTGAAGTCCGTCCGGCTGCTCGACCAGGTGCGCGAGCGCATCCGTTATAAGCACGACAGCATACGCACGGAACGGCAGTATGTCTATTGGGTGCGATATTTTATTCGCTTCAATGCGTTGTACGCCCGTTGGAGTGCTCAGGCGCCGCCGCGGGGCGTCTCCTCGCCCGGCTGGCGGCGGCCGTGTGCTCGGCCCGCTGGATGCAATCTGGAGGGCCGGTGCGCCGCTCCGCGCGTCCGCTTGCGGCAACTGCGTCGCGCAGGGGTGCATCCAGACGCGGTGGGCCCATCGCGCGCTGGGACCAGTCCCACGGCCTTTTCCAAGCGCGCCGCGCAGGCGGCGCGATAGGCCGGCAGAAAGAGCACGCGCGAGGATCGCAGCGCGGTAACCGACGAACCCGGCAGGCGCGCCTGCGTCCGGCTTCGAATGAAGCCGTCCCGCCCGACGCGCGCGACAACGGTTACTTCAGGATGGGCTTCAGGTCTTCGCGTTTGTCGAAGAGGTGCCAGATGTAGTTGCTCGTTCCGTTGATCCGATGCGGGTGCAGATCCGCAAGGGCGGGGTCGTTGCAGTAGCTGTCAAAGGCTTCTTTCGATTCCCACTCAACGAGGATCAGGACTGTTCGAGGCTCGATGCTTCCGGCTGCAGAGGCGCAGAACTTGCCGAGAGCGACGACGCGCCCGCCGTGCGCCTGAACCTCCTTGGCAGATCGTCGCGAATACGCCATGTACTCTTCCTTGTTCGATACGTCGAACAGATTCAGAGCATAGACCGGCCGGGACATGGGTTCTCTCCAGGTGGCTAGAAGTGTGGTGCCCAAAACTTTCCGGCTCAGCGGCGCGCCGCTTCCGGCGCGTCCGTTGCAGCGGTTTGCCGGGCGTGATTCAGCACCAGCTCGGCACGTGCTTCGCGGGCAACAAGGACAGCCGAGCGAAGAAACACGCCGCAGATGAGCGCTCCGACCACGATGTCCGGCCAAGGAGAAAGAGTCAGCCACACCGCCAAGGCCGCGAACAACACCGACACGTTTGCTATCAGGTCATTGCGCGAGCAGAGCCAGACCGATCTCATGTTGATGTCCTCGGCACGGTGGCGCCAAAGCAAGGCAAAGCAAACGCCGTTGGCGACGAGTGCAAGAACACCCACACCACCCATCGTCTCGACCGTCGGGAGCTGAGGAAAGATGAGCTTGTACACAAGCTGTCCAAAGACGAACGCGCCGAACAGCCCCATCACCCCTGCTTTTGCCACCGCGGCCCGAGCCTTCCAGAGGGGGCCTCGCGCGACAACGTAAAGACTGAAGCCATAGACGAGCGCATCGCCGAGCATGTCGAGCGAGTCGGCGAGCAAGGCTACGGACCCGGCGAGCAAGCCGGATGCGAGCTCAACGACGAACATCGCAGCGTTCACCAGCAGAACGAGACGGAGAGTCGTCGTTTGGCGCTCGCGCAGCCGTTCGATGGCGCAGGTCTTATCGATGCAGCAATCGTCCATGGTCTCGATCACGCCCAACGTGTCGCGCTCACCCGCGCGCGAGGCAGCGACGCGATTTGCGCGTCAGTGCGCAGCGTGTGGTTAGGGAAACCTGCCCCCAGCTTTAGTGCCGATTGGCGCTTAGCAAAGTCCAAAGTTGTGAATCTATCCGATTTCCTGTTCTGTTGCGCTGTCGGCGCTGCTGTTCCCGTATCGTCTGGTGCCTGCGGCGTAGTCAGCCCCCTGGATGCAATGTAGGGGACCGGCGCGAGGCACCTCGCGACTCCGAGCGGGGGAATGGCGGATCGCAGGGGTGCATCCAGACACGGCGTGCCCACCTCGTTGCTGTCAGCCCGACGGCCTTGCTGACGCGGGCGGAGCAGGCGGCGCGATAGGCGAGGAGAAAGAGCACGTTCGAGGAGCGAAGCGCGATGACCGACGAACCCGGCAAGCGAGCCTGCATCTCGCGCACCCGGCGGTGAATGTAGTCGTCCCGCTTCACGCGCGGGAAATGCTGGAAGACGAGCACGGACTGGCCGTGTGCCCAACCCTCGGTCAATTCCTGCCAATAGACGTACTTCGACGAGTCCTTCTGTCCGATGGACTTGGAGGCGATTTCGACGCCGTTGTCGGGATCGAAGAACAAAAGATCCGAGCCTTTGAGGTGGGCAAGCGCATTCCTGTACCAGACGGCGCGCTGCGCCCTGGAATCGGGAACGAACGCGCCATAGAAGCGGGCATTGGGAATATGACCCCTTGCTTCGATGTGGCGCACATGTCTGCCATCGGCGCAGCCGAGCGTTCGCGACAGATGCGCGAACAGACCGGGATCGTGATGCTTCCAGTCGTCCGGGCGGGACAGATAGCCGACCTTGCCGCCATCCGGACGTGAATCATCGGGCGTGAGCATCCAGCACACGCCGATGCGAAAGCCGGCCTGTGCGAAGCAGCGCAGCAGGCCGTACGTCACGTAGTCGTTCACGTCGCCGAAATATTGATTTTTCACGGGCGGGATGGGCTGGCGGGCGACAATGCAAATGTCCTCATCAGCCAACTTGCCCTGGCAGCCGCCGCCGACGCATCAACTGATACGCCGCCGGGATGACGAACATGGACAGCAGCGGCGCCGTGATCATGCCGCCTACCATGGGCGCGGCGATGCGCTGCATGACCTCGGAGCCGGTGCCGCCGCCCCACATGATGGGGAACAGGCCGGCGAGGATCACCGCCACCGTCATCGCCTTGGGCCGCACCCGCAGCACCGCGCCTTCGCGGATGGCTTCGTCGAGCAGCTCGCGGGTGAGCGGCACCCCGTTCTCCTGACGCGCCTGCCAGGCATGCTTGAGGTAGATCAGCATGACGACGCCGAACTCCGCCGCCACCCCGGCCAGCGCGATGAAACCCACGGCGCTCGCCACCGACATGGAATAGCCGAGGAAGTACATGAGCCAAAAGCCGCCGACCAGGGCGAAGGGCAGCGTGGCCATGATGAGCAGCGCCTCATCGAAGCGGGCGAAGGTGAGGTAGAGCAGTACGAAGATGATGAGCAGGGTGAAAGGCACCACCACCTTCATCTTGGCCGTGGCACGCTCCAGGTATTCGAACTGCCCGGACCAGGACACCGAGTAGCCGGGCGGCAGCTTCACCTCCCTGGCCACGGCCCGCTGCATGTCGCGCACCGCGGAGCTCAGGTCGCGGCCGCGGATGTCCACATACACCCAGCCTGACAGGCGCGCGTTCTCGCTCTTCAACATCGGCGGGCCGTCGGTGATGCGGATGTCGGCCACCGCGGCGAGCGGGATCTGGGCGCCGCGCTCGGTGAGCACGGGCAGGCTGCGCAGCTTGTCCACCGAGTCGCGTACCTCGCGCGGGTAGCGCACGTTGATGGGGAAGCGCTGCAGGCCCTCGATGGTCTCGCCGATGTTGTCGCCGCCGATGGCCGCCGCGACGATACTCTGCACGTCGGCGATGTTCATGCCGTAGCGGGCGGCGCTGTCGCGGTTGATGTTCACGTCGATGTAGCGCCCGCCGGTGAGCCGTTCCGCCAGCGCCGAGCTCACCCCGCGCACGTTCCTCACCACGCGCTCGATGTCGCCGGTGATGCGGTCGATCTGGGACAACTCCGTGCCCGCCACCTTGACGCCCACCGGGCTTTTGATGCCGGTGGCCAGCATGTCGATGCGGTTGCGGATCGGCGGGATCCAGATGTTGGCGAGCCCCGGCAGGCGCACCAATGCGTCGAGCTCGTCGACCAGCTTCTCCGGCGTCATGCCGGGCCGCCACTCCGCGCGCGGCTTGAGCTGCACGGTCGTCTCGATCATCTCGAGCGGCGCCGGGTCGGTCGCGGTCTCCGCGCGGCCGATCTTGCCGAACACGCGCTGCACCTCGGGGACGGTCGCGATCAGCCGGTCGGTCTGCTGCAGGAGCTCGGCCGCCTTCGACGGCGCGATCCCCGGCAGCGTGGTCGGCATGTAGAGGAGGTCCCCCTCGAAGAAGGGCGGCAGGAACTCGCCGCCGAGGCGCGTCGCCGGCACCGCCGTCGCCGCGAGCGCGACCAGCGCGACCGCGAGCGTCGCCTTCGGCCAGCGCAGCACCGCCGCGAGCAGCGGGCGGTAGGCGGCGATGAGCGCGCGGTTGACCGGGTTGCGGCGCTCGTCCGGGATGCGGCCGCGGATCAGGTAGCCCATCAGCACCGGGATCAGCGTCACCGCGAGGATGGCCGAGGCGGCCATCGCGTAGGTCTTGGTGAACGCGAGCGGCGCGAAGAGCCGCCCCTCCTGCGCCTCGAGCGCGAACACCGGCACGAACGAGAGCGTGATGATCAGGAGCGAGAAGAAGAGGGCCGGCCCGACCTCGACCGCGGCCGCCCCGATCACGCGCCAGCGCTCGTCGGCGCCGAGGCGCGCCCCGGGGTGCGCGTGCGCCCAGGCCTCGAGCCGCTTGTGCGCGTTCTCGACCATCACGATCGCCGCGTCCACCATCGCGCCGATGGCGATCGCGATGCCGCCCAGCGACATGATGTTCGCGTTGACCCCCTGGTAGTGCATGACGATGAAGGCCATCAGCACGCCCAGCGGCAGCGAGGCGATGGCGACGAAGGCCGAGCGCAGGTGGAACAGGAACACCGCGCACACCAGGGCGACGACGATGAATTCCTCCACCAGCTTGCGGTTGAGGTTGTCCACCGCGCGCTTGATGAGGTCGGAGCGGTCGTAGGTGGGCACGATCTCGACGCCTGTCGGCAGCGAGGCCGTGAGCGACGCCAGCTTCTCCTTGACCGCTGCGATGGTGGACAGCGCGTTCTTGCCCGAGCGCATGACGATGACGCCGCCGGCCACCTCGCCCTCGCCGTTCAACTCTGCGATGCCGCGGCGCAGTTCCGGTCCCACCTGCACCCGCGCCACGTCGCCCAGCTTCACCGGCACGCCAGTGTCGCTCGTCATCAGCGGAATCTTGCGGAAGTCGTCCAGGGATTTCAGGTAGCCGCTGGCGCGCACCATGTACTCGGCCTCGCCCAGTTCCAGCACCGAGCCGCCGGTCTCCTGGTTGGCGCGGCTCACCGCCTCGATGACGCGGCCATGCGGAATGTTGTAGGCGCGCAGCCGCTCCGGATCGAGCACGATCTGGTACTGCTTGACGAAGCCGCCGACGCTGGCCACCTCGGCCACGTCGGCCACCGTCTTCAGCTCGTACTTGAGGAACCAGTCCTGGTAGGCGCGCAGTTGCGACAGGTCGTACTTGCCGCTCCTGTCCACCAGCGCGTACTCGTACACCCAGCCCACGCCGGTGGCATCGGGCCCGAGGGCGGGCTTGGCATTGGCGGGCAGGCGCGACTGCACCTGGTTCAGGTACTCGAGCACGCGCGAGCGCGCCCAGTAGAGATCGGTGCCGTCCTCGAACAGCACATAGACGAAGGAGTCGCCGAAGAACGAATAGCCGCGCACCGTCTTCGCCCCCGGCACCGACAGCATGGTGGTGGTGAGGGGATAGGTGACCTGGTTCTCGACGATCTGCGGCGCCTGGCCGGGCCAGGTGGTGCGAATGATGACCTGCACGTCGGACAGGTCGGGCAGCGCGTCCACGGGCGTCTTCAGCACCGCCCACACGCCCCAGGCGCTGACGATGACGGTGGTCAGCAGCACCAGGAAGCGGTTGGCGATGGACCAGCGGATGAGCCGGGCGATCATTTCGGCATTCCCTTCGAGTGGTCGTGCTCAGGCTTCATCTCCGGCTTGGCGATGGGCCGGGGCGCATTTTGGGCCAGCGGCGCGATGCGGGTCAGCTGCAGCTCGCCGGCGCTGTTCAACTGGAACTCGAAGCTCACGATGTCGCCCGCCTTGAGCTCGCGCGGCAACCCGGCGGCCGGTTGCTTGAATTCCATGGTCATGGCGCCCATTTCCATGGTCGGGATCGGGCCGTGGGAGATGATGACGGCATCGGCGCCGACCTGTTCCAGCTTGCCTTGGCCGCGGTGCCGGCCGCCGGGCGGCTCGGCCTGGGCCGCCTCGGCCATGCGCGTGGTCGTGGCCTTGAGGCTCGCTTCGGAGTCGATCAGGAACTGCCCGGACACCACCACCTTCTGGCCCGCCTCCAGCCCCTTGCGGATTTCGGTCTGGCCGCCGGTTTCACGGCCGATCTCGACCTCCACCGGCTGGAACTTGCCCTCCCCGAGCGCGAGGATGACCACCGTGCGGCTTCCGGTCTGGATCACCGCCTCGGTGGGCACCGTCAGGGCGTCCTGCTTGGTCACCGGCGTGAAATCCACCGTGGCGAACATGCCCGGGGTGAGCCGGCCTTCGCGATTGACCAGTTCCACCCGGGCCTTGAGGGTACGCGTGGCCGGATTCACCTCGGGCAGGATGGCGCTGACCCGGCCCTTGAATACGGTGCCGGGCCAGGCCGGCGTGCGCGCCTCCACCATGTTCCCCGGCCTGACCAGTGCCGCCTGGCTCTCCGGCACCTCGGCATTGACCCACACGGTGGCGAGCCCGTTGATGCGAAACAGCATCGCCCCGGGCATGACGGTCATGCCTTCCCGGGCGCCGAGCTCGGCGACGACGCCGTTCACCGGCGAGCGCAGTGTCATACGGGCGTGGACGCGGCCGCTCTCTTCCACCTGCCGCACCTGCTCCTCGCTCATGCCGGCGAGCAGCATGCGCTGGCGCGCCGCCGAGACGAGCGCCTCGACGCCGCTGCCGTGCATACGCCGCACGGAGAAGTACTCCTCCTGCGCCGCCACCCATTCCGGCGCATAGATCTCGGCCAGGGGTTGGCCCTTGCGCACCCGATCCAGCGGCGCGCGGGCGTAGAGCTTTTCGACGAAGCCGGTGACACGCGCCTGCACCACGGCCACATCGCGCTCGTTGTAGGCAACGCTGCCGACCGCCACGACCTGCTGGCTCATCGCGCCCTTCACCGCTTCGGCGGTGCGCACGCCCAGGTTCTGCTGCAGGCGCGGGCTGATCGTGATCTTGCCCTCGTCCGCGGCTTCGTCGGCATACACCGGCACCAGTTGCATGTCCATGAAGGGCGACTTGCCGGGCTTGTCGAACTTCTGGGCGGGCACCATGGGATCGTGCCAGTACAGCACGCGGCGGCCGGTCTTGGGATCGATCTTTTCCCCCGTCGCGGTTACGCCCGCTTCGGTGGCAGCGCCGCCGGAAGCGGTCGCGGTCATGCCCATGCCTTGCTGCATGCCGTACCAATAGGCGCCGTAGCCAACCGCCGCCGCGACGCCTACGGCGACGAGGATGATAATAAGAGGCTTGGCTTTCATTTCGGCTCCTTGATCGGCGCGGCGGACAGCGGGCCCGTTTCCCGGGGCACCAGGAAGTTCAGCTGCGCCCAGGCCCGTGCGATCTCGTTCTCGAGCTGCAGCGCCTCGGTGCGTGTCGCGAGTTCGTCCCGGCGCGCTTCCAGCACCGCGAACAGCGGGCCAGTGCCGGCGCGGTAGGCAGTCAACGCCGCACCGGTGCGCTGCGATGCCAGCGGGATGAGCGAGCTCTCGTAGCGGGCGAGCCGCTCGCGCCCGATCTCCCATTCTGCGAGCATGGCGCGCACTTCCGCCACGTGGGCGCGCAGCGCATCCTCGCGCTGCGCACGGGCCTGCTCCAGCAGCGCCAGCTTGGCCGCCTCCTCCCGGTCCTGCCGGTTCGCCCGCGCAATCTGCAGCGGGATGGCCACGCCCACGGAGATCATGTCGGAGAAGTTCGCGCCGCGCTTGGCATAGGCGACTTCCAGGCTCCAATCGGCCGACTTGTTGGCGCGGGCGAGCCTCGCCTCGGTGTCGGCGACCGCCACCTGCTTCGCCAGCACCTCCACTTGCGGGTGGTGCTGCAGTTCCTCTTCGAGCGCCTGGGTGTCCAGGCGCAGCGCGTGGATGTCGGGCCGGCCGGCGGGCTCGCGCTGCCGCGAGGTGCGACGCCGCTCCGACCGCGCGCGCGCCTCCCAGGCCGCCGCGGTGCCGTCGGTCAGGTCGAGCGCGCGCTGGAGATCGTCGAGCGCGCGCAGGGCCTCGCGCCCCGCCTCGTGCGGCTCGCGGGCGGCGCTCGCCTGGATGACCCGGCGCAGCGCTTCGGACTTCGAGACGTTCCAGCGGCGCGCGAGACGTTCCAGCGCCCGGACGGTCTCCACGTCCAGGGAATAGGTGCCCTTGATCGTTTCGCTGGCCATACTCGCGAGTATGGCCATATGCTCTGCGCCGGTCAATCCGGCGCGGCCCGGGTCGGGGTTAGAATGCAGGCAGAAAGCGTTTGAATTAAAAGGAAAACTCACCGGTGCCAGCAGCGCTGTCGGCGGTCGTCATCACGCGCAACGCCGCGAACCAGCTCGAGGCCTGTCTCGCGAGCGTCGCCTTCGCGCAGGAGACCCTCGTCGTCGACTCCGGCAGCACCGACGGCACGGTCGAGCGCGCGCGCGCGCGGGGCGCACGGGTGATCGAGCACGAGTGGCTCGGCTTCGGGCGGCAGAAGCAGTTCGCGGTGGCGCAGGCCGCCCACGACTGGGTGCTGTGCATCGACGCCGACGAGCGCGTGAGCGCGCCGCTGCGCGCGTCGATCGTCGCCGAGCTCGCCGCGCCGCGGGGGCACGTGTACGCGATGGCGCGCTGCAACCGGTTCATGGGGCGCTGGCTCCGCCACGGCGAAGGCTATCCCGACTGGAACACGCGGCTCTTCCACCGCCAGCACGCGCGCTGGAGCGACGACGCGGTGCACGAGCACGTGCTGACCACCGCGTCGGTCGGGCGGCTCGCCGGCGACCTCCTGCACGAGTCGGCCGAGACGCTCGAGCGCTACCTCGACAAGCAGAACCGCTACACCACGCTGCAGGCCGAGCGGATGCTCGCCGACGGCCGCGACGCCGGCGCGCTGCAGATGCTGTTCAGCCCGGTGGTGAGGTTCCTCAAGTTCTACGTTTTCCGGCTCGGGTTCCTCGACGGCGTGCCCGGGCTGGTGCACATTGCGATCGGATGCATGAACAGCTTCAACAAGTACGCCAAGCTGCGGGCGCTGCGGGCGGAGAGCCGGTGAGGCGCCCCGTGCACCAATCGGTCGCCGGGACGGAACGATGATCCTGGTAACGGGCGCCGCCGGCTTCATCGGCTCCAACTTCGTCCTCGACTGGCTGCGCGAGTCCGACGAGCCGGTGGTCAACCTCGACAAGCTCACCTACGCCGGCAACCTGCGCAACCTGGCCGCGCTCGACGGCGACGCGCGGCACACCTTCGTGCGCGGCGACATCGGCGACCGCGCGCTCCTGGACGGCCTGCTCGCAAGGCACCGCCCGCGCGCGATCGTGCACTTCGCCGCCGAGAGCCACGTGGACCGCTCGATCCACGGCCCGGCGGACTTCATCCAGACGAACGTCGTCGGCACCTTCACCCTGCTCGAGGCGGTGCGCGGCTTCTGGGGCGCCCTGCCCGAACCGGACAAGGCGGCGTTCCGCTTCCTGCACGTCTCGACCGACGAGGTCTACGGCTCGCTCGGATCGGACGACCCGGCGTTTGCCGAGACGACCCCGTATGCACCGAACAGCCCCTACTCCGCGTCGAAGGCGGGCTCCGACCACCTGGTGCGCGCCTACCACCACACCTACGGGCTGCCGGTGCTGACCACCAACTGCTCGAACAACTACGGGCCGTACCAGTTCCCCGAGAAGCTCATCCCGCTCATGATCCTCAACGCGCTCGAGGGCAAGCCGCTGCCGGTGTACGGCGACGGGTCGAACGTGCGCGACTGGCTCTACGTCGGCGACCACTGCGCGGCAATCCGGCTCGTGCTCGCCCGCGGGCGGCGCGGCGAGACCTACAACGTCGGCGGGAGCGCCGAGCAGCCGCAACCTCGACGTCGTGCGGCAGGTCTGCGCGCTGCTCGGCGAGCTGCGCCCGCGCGCCGCGGGCCGCTACGACGAGCTCATCAATTTCGTCACGGACCGGCCCGGCCACGACTGGCGCTACGCGATGGACACGCGCAAGATCGGGCGCGAGCTCGGCTGGCGCCCGCGCGAGTCGTTCGAGTCGGGGCTGCGCAGGACGGTCGGGTGGTACCTCGCGAACGCGGACTGGGTGGCGTCGGTGCGCTCGGGCGACTACCGCAGGTGGATCGAGACGAACTATGCGAAGCGCTGATCGATGAAAGGCATCCTCCTCGCCGGCGGTTCCGGCACCCGCCTCTACCCGGTCACGCAGGTGGTGTCGAAGCAGCTGCTGCCGGTCTACGACAAGCCGATGATCTACTACCCGCTGTCCACGCTGATGCTCGCGGGCATCCGCGACATCCTCGTCATCTCGACCCCGCAGGACACGCCGCGCTTCGAGCAGCTGCTCGGCGACGGGCGGCAGTGGGGCCTCAACCTCGCCTACGCGGTGCAGCCCGCGCCCGAGGGCCTCGCGCAGGCGTTCCTGATCGGACGGCAGTTCATCGGCCGCGACGGGGCATGTCTCGTCCTGGGCGACAACATCTTCTACGGCCACGACCTGTCGGGCGACCTCGAGCGGGCCGCGCAGGCGCGCTCGGGCGCGACCGTCTTCGCGTACCCGGTGGCCGACCCGCAGCGCTACGGCGTGGTGGAGTTCGACGCGGACGGGCGCGCGCTCAGCATCGAGGAGAAGCCGCAGCGGCCGAAGTCGCGCTACGCGGTCACCGGCCTGTACTTCTACGACAACCAGGTGGTGGACATCGCGGCGTCGCTCAAGCCGTCCGCGCGCGGGGAACTGGAGATCACCGACGTCAACCGCGTCTATCTCGAGCGCGGCGCGCTCAACGTGATCACGATGAGCCGCGGCTACGCGTGGCTCGACACCGGCACCCACGCCTCGCTGCTCGAGGCCTCGCAGTTCATCGAGACCATCGAGCGCCGGCAGGGGCTCAAGATCGCCTGCGTCGAGGAGATCGCCTTCCGCATGGGCTTCATCTCGGCCGAGGACCTCGCGCGCCTCGCCGCCCCGCTCGCGAAGAGCGGCTACGGCGAGTACCTGCTGCAGGTGCTGCGGGAGCGCACCCCGACGTGATCGTCACCGCGACCGCCCTCCCGGACGTCCTGCTGGTCGAGCCGAAAGTGTTCGGCGACGCGCGCGGCTTCTTCCTCGAGAGCTGGAACGCGAAGGCCTTCGCCGAGGCCGGCATCCCGGCCGCGTTCGTGCAGGACAACCACAGCCGCAGCCCGCGCGGCGTGCTGCGCGGGCTGCACTACCAGCT
>JRYJ01002197.1_pt1 | contig 49024 bp, 63 predicted proteins | sample 235371 | NCBI WGS metagenome assembly JRYJ01 (sample SAMN03074219, study PRJNA261477) | activated sludge metagenome | biome: Wastewater Treatment Plant; feature: Wastewater; material: Activated sludge; isolation source: activated biomass of a wastewater treatment plant treating hydrocarbon... ... | reverse complement strand
TCGGCGGCGGCAACACCGCGGTCGAGGAGGCGCTCTACCTGTCCAACATCGCGAGCCAGGTGACCGTGGTCCACCGCCGCGACAAGTTCCGCGCCGAGAAGATTCTCCAGGACAAGCTCTTCGAGAAGGAAAAGGCCGGCAAGGTCACCATCCTCTGGAACAGCGTCCTCGACGAGGTTCTCGGCGACGCCTCGGGCGTCACCGGGCTGCGGGTCAAGTCCCGCACCGACGACTCGGCGCGTGAGATCAAGGTCGACGGCGTGTTCATCGCCATCGGCCACAAACCCAACACCGACCTTTTTACCGGCCAACTGGAAATGGAAGGCGGCTACATCGTCACCCAGGGCGGCCGGGAAGGCAACGCCACCCAGACCAGCATCCCCGGCGTCTTCGCCGCCGGTGACGTGCAGGACCACGTCTACCGGCAAGCCTGCACCTCCGCTGGTACCGGCTGCATGGCGGCGCTCGACGCCGAGCGCTACCTGGACCAGTTGGGCCTGGCCTGAGGGTTCGCGGCAGGGCGCCATGGCGAAACGACCGGGTGCGCCCCCGCCGCCGGATCCCGACGATCTGGCGGCATTCCGGGCCGCGGTGGCGGACGCCACGCCGCTCGCCGCCCGCAACCGCGTCCATCTGGGGAGAACGCCTCCCCCTCCGCGAGCCCGCCAATACCTGGCGGACGAACGGGCCGCCCTGCATGAATCCCTGCACGGCGTCATCGGCCTGCAGGACCGTCTGGAAGGGGGCGACGAGCCGAACTACCTGCGCCCCGGAATGGCCGCATCCGCGCTCAAGGACTTGCGGCGGGGCCGCTGGGTGGTGCAGGCCGGCATCGACCTGCATGGCATGAACCGCGAGGAAGCCCGCGCTGCCCTCGTCGCCTTCCTCGCCGACGCCATCCGCCACGGCATTCGCTGCGTGCGGGTAATCCATGGCAGGGGTCTCGGCTCCCCGGGCCGTCAGGCGGTGCTGCGCCAACTGGTGCGGGGCTGGCTGATGCAGAAGATCGAGGTGCTGGCCTACTGCCAGGCGCGCCCCGACGACGGGGGCGAAGGCGCCCTCCTGGTCCTGCTGCGCTCGTCCCGCCGGCCTGGCGAAACGGGCCCTACATCCCCTTCCTGAAGTAGTCCGAGTCGGTGGCCCAGTCCCAGGGGCTGCTGGCGGTACCCACCGAATGGCCCTGCAGGGAATGCAGGTTGCTCAGGCGGAAAAGCTCGAGGACGATGGCCTCGGGGAAACCCTGCCGGTCATGGCGGGTGGTGGTGGTGAGGTCGGTGAAATAATTGTCCAATTCCGCCGACCCCCACAGCTCGACGATGCGCGCCAGGATGCGAGGGAACTGCTGCTCCAGGGCGGTGGGGTACAAGTCCGCCTTGTCCGCCAGGAGCACCAGCAGGCGCTGGCGCAGGACCGCTACGTCGAGGCTGTCGTCGGCCATGGCGCCACCCGGGAAATCAGATTGCCGCCTCGCCCGTCTCGCCGGTGCGGATGCGCACCACCTGCTCGACGGACGTGACGAAGATCTTGCCGTCGCCGATCTTGCCGGTGCGCGCGGCCTTGACGATGGCCTCGATGGCGGCCTCCACCCGGTCACCGGCGACGACGATCTCGATCTTGATCTTGGGCAGGAAGTCGACCACGTACTCGGCGCCNNTCCAGCTTGAACGGCTTGATGATGGCTTCGATCTTCTTCATGTTTTCCTCTTCTCTCTCTGGTGTTGGTATTCAGAATTCTTCGCGGTAGCGATTAGTAATAGGATACCGCCAATCCTTGCCGAAGCCACGGGGGGTGATGCGGATGCCCACCGGCGCCTGGCGGCGCTTGTATTCGGCGATGCGCAACAGGCGCACGACCTTGCGCACCGCCTCCTCGGGCAGGCCGGCGGCGACGATGTCGCGCTGGCTGCGGTCTTCCTCCATGTAGGCCTTGACGATGGCGTCGAGTACCTCGTAGGGCGGCAGGGAGTCCTGGTCGGTCTGATCCGGCTTCAGCTCGGCGGAGGGCGGCCGCACGATGATGTTCTCCGGGATCACCGGCGCGATGCCGTTGCGGTAGCGGGCGAGGCGATAAACCATCGTCTTGTAGACGTCCTTGATGACGGCAAAGCCCCCGGCCATGTCGCCGTAGAGGGTGGCGTAGCCCACCGCCATCTCCGACTTGTTGCCGGTGGTCAGCACCAGGGCGCCGGACTTGTTGGAAAGCGCCATGAGAATCATGCCGCGAATGCGGGCCTGCAGGTTTTCCTCGGTAGTATCCGCCGGTTTCCCCGCGAACTCCTTCTCCAGCATGGCGGCAAAAGTGCGCATGGCGGGCTCGATGGCGATTTCGTCATAGCGCACACCGAGGGTCCGCACCATCTCCCGGGAGTCGTCCAGGCTCATCCGGGCGGTATAGGGCGAAGGCATCATCACCGCCCGCACCTTGTCCGGCCCCAGGGCATCCACGGCGACGGCCAGGGTCAGGGCCGAATCGATGCCGCCGGAAAGCCCGATGATGGCCCCGGGGAAACCGTTCTTGCCGAGGTAGTCCCGCACCCCCAGGACCAGGGCCTGGTAGGCCTCGGCTTCCGCGGAGAGCAGCGGCGCCACCTCGCCGGAACGCAGATGGCCATCGCCGAAGGTCACCATGCCCAAGGCTTCTTCGAACTGGGGCAGGCGCATGCGCACCTGGCAGTCGGCATCCATGGCGAAGGACGCGCCGTCGAAAACCAGTTCATCCTGACCACCCACCAGGTTGCAGTAGATGGCGGGGATACCGGTGGTGGCGATGCGTTCTCCCAGCACCTGGGCCCGCAGGGCCTGCTTGCCCAGGTGGCACGGCGAAGCGTTGAGGACCAGCAGCAACTCGGCCCCGGCCTTTTTCGCCTCTTCCGCGGCGCCGGCCTCCCAGACGTCGGCACAGATGTTGAGGCCGCAGCGCACACCGCCCAGTTCGACCACGCAGGGCTCGCTGCCGGAGTCGAAATAGCGCTCCTCGTCGAAGACCTCGTAATTGGGCAGCCGGAACTTGCGGTAGGTGGCGACGCGCCGGCCGTCGGCGAGGACGGTGGCGGCGTTGTAGCGGCGCCCGTCCGCGGCCAGGGGATGGCCGACGACCAAGGCAATTCCCGGTACCTTGGCGGCCAGGACGTCCAGGGCGGCGTCGCAGGCGGCATAGAAATCTTCCCGCAGGAGGAGATCCTCCGGCGGATAGCCGCACAGCGCCAGCTCCGGCGTGAGCAGCACGTCGGCCCCCTGGGCTCTGGCCCGGGCAGCGAGGTCGGCGATGCAGGCAGCGTTGCCCGCCAGGTCGCCGACCACGGCGTTGAACTGGGCAACGGCGACGGTCAGCATCGGCTTAGTAGGCCGGCTTATCCTTGGCGTCGTTGTAGCGGGCGACGCCTTCGAGGATTTCCTTCTTGGCCTCTTCCGGGCCGCACCAGCCGGTCACCTTGACGAACTTGCCCGGCTCCAGGTCCTTGTAATGCTCGAAAAAGTGGGAGATCTGGTCGAGCAGGATGGACGGCATGTCGGCGTGGGTCTGCACATTGCGGTACATGGGGGTCAGCTTGTCCACGGGCACGGCCAGCAGCTTGGCGTCGGCGCCGGCTTCATCGGTCATGGCCAGCATGCCGATGGGGCGGCAGCGGACGACCACCCCCGGGGGCAGCGGAAACTGTGTGAGCACTAGGACATCCACCGGATCGCCGTCGCCGGCGATGGTGTGGGGGATGTAGCCATAGTTGCAGGGGTAGTGCATGGAGGTACCCATGAACCGGTCGACGAAGATGGCGCCGCTTTCCTTGTCCACTTCGTACTTGATGGGGTCGGAATGGGCGGAAATCTCGATGATCACGTTGAAGTCGTTGGGGAGGGACTTCCCGGCGGGAACGTTATTGAGGGCCATGGCTATCTCTGAGTGTTGTTGGCAAAGGGTAGTGATTATACCGCGAGCACCCCTGCCCCCGGCGAGTTGAACTCGGAGGCCGGCGGTGCCGAGTGGGTCGGCGCTATTGACATTCGATTCTCAATAATTAGAATGCGAATTATTCTCGTTTCTATTCGTTGCCAGCCCATGGAACCCAAATCGCCCCCCGCGCCCCCGCCGGCCGCCCCGGCTCCGGTCTCCACCCCACGGGTGGACAGCCAGGATCTCCTCCGCGGCCACACCGCCATCGAAATAGGCCATGCCGGACAACGCTATCTGTTGCGGGTGACCCGCGAAAACAAGCTCATCCTCACCAAGTAACCACCGGACATCGCCCCGCACTCTCGCTTCCCGCAGCCAGCCAGCGCCTCGCCAGCAAGCCAAGGGTTTTTTCAGGCTGGCCGGGAGCACCTGAAAGATCGCCATGAATTACGCCCTCTCCCGACCTTCCCCCGGCCAGCGCAGCGGCCTGCTCGGCATCGTCGTCGGCGCCCACGTGGGCCTGGTCCTGCTGGTGGTGGCAGCGAAGAGCGTTGCCCCCCAGATCGCCGAAATCCCCCTGCTGGTCGATCTGGTCGAGCCGAAGGCGGAACAGCCCAGGCCGCCGGAGGCGAAGCCCCTCCCCGTGGCCAAGCCTCAGCCGGTCCGCCCGCAACCGGTGCCCAGCCAGCTCCAGCCGGTGCTGGAGACGACGGCCAGCACCGAGCCTGCGCCCGCCGCGCCCGCTGCCCCGCCGACGGAAGCACGGCCGGCCCCCGTCGCCGCCGAGCCGGCCGTCGTCCAGGCGCGGTTCGACGCCGACTACCTGAAGAACCCGGCGCCGCCCTACCCGCCCCTGTCCCGCCGCCTGGGGGAGGAAGGCAAGGTGACGCTGCGCGTGTCGGTCAACCCCCAGGGAACCGCCGACAGCGTCGAGATCAAGGCCTCTTCCGGCAGCCCGCGCCTGGACGAGGCGGCGCAGAACACGGTGCGCCACTGGAAATTCATTCCCGCCAAGCGAGGCGACACCCCGGTCCTGAGCTGGGTCCTGGTTCCCATCATTTTCAAACTGGAGCATTAACATGCAGGAAAACTCCTTCGGCCTCGCCCACCTGTGGGCCAGCGGCGACGCCGTCTCCCACGCCGTGGCCCTCATTCTTGCCGCCATGTCCGTGGCCAGCTGGTATCTGATCCTGGCCAAGGCCTGGGACTGGTGGCGGATGCGCCGGGCGGCCCGGGCCGTCGCCGCCTTCTGGTCCGCCGCCAGCATCGGCGAGGGCATCGATCGCCTGCGCCGGGGCGGGGAAGACAGCCCCTACGCCCAGCTCGCGGTCCAGGCCAACGGTTGCAACGACGACTGCGAGAACGCCGCCGGCCGTCTGGCTTCCCGCTTTGATCCCGCCGAACAGATGGAGCGGGCTCTCCGCCAGCAGTTGTCCTGCACCCAGGCGACCATGGAGAACGGCCTCACCCTGCTCGCCACCACCGGCGCCACGGCGCCCTTCGTCGGCCTCTTCGGCACCGTCTGGGGCATCTACCATGCCCTGCTGGCCATTGGCCTTTCCGGCCAGGCCGCCCTGGAAAAGGTGGCCGGTCCGGTCGGCGAAGCCCTCATCATGACCGCCGCCGGCCTGGGCGTGGCGCTACCCGCCGTCTTCGCCTACAACGCCTTCGCCCGGGCCAACCGGGTGTTGCTGGCCGACCTCGACGCCTTCGCCCACGACCTGCACGCCTTCTTCACCGTCGGCAAGCCCTTCGCCGCCAACAGCGCCCAGATCCACCCCATGCGCGCCCGCGCCGCCGCGGAGGCCGCCTAAATGGCCATGGGACACCTGACGCCGGGGGCCAACACCGCCCCCATGGCGGAGATCAACACCACGCCCCTGGTGGACGTGATGCTGGTGCTCCTCATCATCTTCATCATCACCGCCCCGCTGATGACCCATTCGGTGAAGGTGGACCTGCCCCGGGCTTCCAGCGTCCCGACGCCGGAAAAGCCCATGACCCTGCAGGTGTCCATCGATGCCGACAACCGGGTGTTCGTCGGCAGCGAGGCGATCGAGCCCGCCGACCTGGAAAGCCGCTTCCGCGAGGCGGTGGCCAAGGACGCCAACGCCGAACTGCACCTCAAGGCCGACCGCGCCACCCGCTATGAACGCGTCGCCGAAACCATGAGTGCTGCCCGCCGGGCGGGGCTCGCCAGGATCGGCTTCGTCACCCAGCCCGGCGAAGCCGGGAAATAGATTTCACCAACGATTCAACCCGCTCATGTCCCCCTCAAGCCAGCCAGCCGCCGGGCAAGCCAGCCAGAGACTTCAAGGAGGTAATTCCATGCTGTCCCTCAAGAAAGCCGTCTCCGTACTCGCCCTCTCCGCTGCCCTGGCGACCCCTGCCCTGGCCCTCGAATATCCCATCGGCGTGCCCCAGCACAAGGCCGGCATGGAGATCGCCGCCGTCTACCTGCAGCCCATCGAAATGGAGCCGGAAGGCATGATGAGGAAGGTGTCCGAGTCCGACATCCACATCGAGGCCGACATCCACGCCCTGGCCAACAACCCCAACGGCTTCGAGGAAGGCGCCTGGATCCCCTACCTGCTGGTCAAGTACGAGGTCTCCAAGATCGGCGGCGACTACAAGGTGGCCGGCGATTTCATGCCCATGGTGGCCAACGACGGTCCCCACTACGGCGAAAACATCAAGCTCGCCGGCCCCGGCAAGTACAAGGTGAAATACACCATCCTGCCGCCCTCCGAGAACAAGCACGCCCATTTCGGCCGCCACACCGATCGCGCCACCGGCGTCCGCCCCTGGTTCAAGCCCTTCGAGGTCGAATACGAATTCACCTACGTCGGCATCGGCAAGAAAGGCGGCTACTGATCATGAAACCAGCCAAGATCACCGCTGCGCTCGTCGCGGCGGGGCTGGCCCTGCCCGCCCTGGCCGCCGGCGCCGACGCCGCCCTGCTGGAAAAACTCGCCGCCCGTCTGGAAAAGCTGGAGGCCAGGAACGCCGAGCTGGAAAAGGAAGTGAAGTCCCTCAAGGCCGAGAACGAAAAGGTGGCCCAGGGTCTCGACAGCGACCGCATCTCCCAGTACGAGCCGGAAATCACCGCCCGCCTCAAGGCGGTCGAGAAGGACGCCCTGGACATGAAGAAGGCGACCAAGAAGATCGACGCCCTGGACGGCGTCAAGGTCGGCGCCAACCTCACCACCGTGGCCCAGAAGCCCTGGGGCCTGCCCAAGGGCACCGCCGACGCCACCAGCGAACTCAACTACCGGGCCGACGTGACCGTTGAGTTGCCCCTGGACCCCATCGGCGACATCGAGCAGAAACTGTTTGCCCACTTCCGCATGGGCCAGGGCCTGGGGCTGAACTCGGCCTTCGGCAACCTCGGCCATTTCGCCAGCGCCCCCAACGCGGTGGCTTTCCGGGCCAGCGGTTCCAATCCCGACGACTCCGTGGCCATCCTCGGCCAGGCCTGGTACCAGGCCGCCATTCCCCTGCCCTTCGGCGGTTTCAAGCCCTATTCCCGGGAGACCCTGGAACTGACCTTCGGCAAGATGGACATCTTCGGTTTCTTCGACCAGAACGCGGCGGCCGGCGACGAGGCCCGCCAGTTCCTCAATTCTGTCTTCGTTCATAACCCGCTTCTCGACGCCGGCGGCGAGGTGGGCGTCGACGCCAACGGCTTCCAGCCCGGCTTCATCGCCGCCTATGTGAACAACACCAACAAGGCCGAGCCCTGGCGCCTTTCCCTGGGCGTCTTCGGCTCCGGCGACCGCGGTTCCAACTACCAGCGCAGCCTGGCTTCGCCCCTGATCATGGCCCAGGCGGAAAAGCAGTTGAAGCTCTTCGGCGGCCTCAATGGCAATTACCGCGTCTACACCTGGCATCGCAGCAAGGCTTCGGACTTCGACGGCACCACGGCCAAGCACACCGGCCTGGGCGTCTCCGTCGACCAGCGGGTCGGCGACGGCATCAACCTCTTCGCCCGCTACGGCAAGATGCTCCACGGCGACCTGCCCTTCAACCAGGCCCTGGCCGTCGGTGCCGAACTGGGCGGCAGCTACTGGGGACGCGGCGCCGACGCCATCGGCATTGGCGGGAGCTGGCTGAAGGCCAGCGGCGCCTACCGCAGCGCGGGCGGCAGCGGCGACATCGACGGCGACGGCATTGCCGACTTCAGTTTCGTGCCCTCCGGGGCGGAAAAGGTCGCCGAACTCTACTACCGCTTCCGCGTCTCGCCCCAGTTCGAGCTGACCCCCGACCTGCAGTGGATCGGTCGCCCGGCCGCCAACCCCGACGCCCGCTCCGCCCGTGTCATCGGGCTGCGGGCCAACATGAGCTTCTAAGGAAATCCGCCATGCCGTCCTCCCTCGACGCCCTCTCCCGGCCACACCTGGCCGGCCTGTTCCTCGCCCTGGCTCTCGTCTCTCCCGCCTGCCTGGCCGACGACATGCCGACCTACCAGTTGACCATCAAGGGAGGACGGCTATTCCCGGAAACCCTGGAAGTTCCCGCCAACACCAAGTTCCGCCTGCAGGTGAAGAACGAGGGCCCGGGGGCGGCGGAATTCGAGAGCACGGAACTGAAGAAGGAAAAGGTTCTCGCCCCCGGGGTCAGCAGCAACGTCATTTTCCAGCCCCTGAAGCCGGGCACCTACCGCTTCTTCGACGAGTTCCACCTGGATACGGCCCAGGGCCGCATCGTCGCCAAGTGAGGAAAAGCCATGGGTAACGCCTTGTTCGTGGTCTGGCGGGAAAGCCTGGAGGCCTTCCTCATCGCCGGCATCCTCTACGCCTGGCTCAAGGCCAACGACGACAACGGCGGCGGGCGCCGCGCCCTCTTCGCCGGTCTGGCCGCCGGCGCCGGCCTGGCCGTCGCGCTCGGCTGGGCGCTCCTCTTCGTCCAGGACGAACTCACCGGCACCGCCCTCGAGGCGTTCCAGATCGCCACCCTGGTCGTGGCTTCCGGGCTGATCACCCAGATGGTCCTGTGGATGAAGAAGCATGGCCGCGAAATGAAGGCCCGGCTCCACGCCGAGCTGGCAGCGGCCTCCCGCCGCTCCGGCCACCTCGGCATCGCCGTCGTCGCCGCCCTGGCCGTGGCACGGGAGGGCGCCGAAACGGTCATCTTCCTCTATGGCCTCGCCCAGGAGGGCGATTTCGCCGGGCTCATGGTCGGCGCCTCGGTCGGCCTCGCCGCCGCCGCGGCCACCGCCTGGATCGCGGCCCGGGGCCTGGCCCGCCTCAACATCGGGCTGTTGCTTCGCCTGTCCTCTATCCTCCTGCTGATCCTCGCTTCCGCCCTGCTGGTCAGCGCCGTGGACCGGCTCATCGGCGCCGGCTGGCTGCCGCCGCTCCTCGACCCGGTGTGGGACAGCTCGGCACTGCTCGACGACACCACCACCGGCGGCAAGATCTTCGCCGATTTTTCCGGCTACCGCGCCCGGCCGGCCCTGACCGACCTGCTGGCCTATGCCGCCTACTGGGCCGGCGTGATCCTTCTCGACCGGCGGGCCAGCCGCCATGGCTGAGCACGCCCTCGTCTTCCATCCCGCCCGCCCCGCCGGCCGCCTGGCCGCCGCCGGCCTCTTCCTGCGCCGGCACCGCCGGCTCATCATGGCCATCCAGTGGGCGGTCGTGGCCGTTTACGCGGCCCTGGTGGTCATTCCCGCCTTTCTCCCGCTACCGCCGGAAAGCGACCATATCTGGAACAACCTGCGCCTCTTCGCCCAGTTCTGCTTCTGGGGCCTGTGGTGGCCGGGGGTCATGATCGCCACCGTCACCCTCGGCCGGGTGTGGTGCGGCGTCTTCTGCCCCGAAGGTTCGCTGAGCGAATGGGTCAGCCGGTACGGTCGCGGCCAACCCCTGCCCCGCTGGCTCAAGTGGTCCGGCTGGCCCTTCGTGGCCTTCGTGTGCACCACGGTCTACGGTCAACTGGTGAGCGTCTACGAATACCCCCAGGCGGCGCTGCTGGTGCTGGGCGGCTCCACCGTCGCCGCCGTCGCCATCGGGCTCCTCTACGGCCGCGAGAAGCGCATCTGGTGCCGCTACCTGTGCCCTGCCTCCGGCGTCTTCGCCATCCTGGCCAAGATCGCGCCCCTCCACTACCGCGTGGACCGGGCCGCCTGGGACCGCCACCAGGGCGATTTCGAGCCGGTCAATTGCGCTCCCCTGGTCGACGTGCGGCGCATGACCAGCGCCTCGGAATGCCATGCCTGCGGCCGCTGCGCCGGCCAGCGGGACGCCGTCGCCCTGGCCCTGCGCTCTCCCGGCGCCGAGGTGCTGGACACCGACACCCCGGCCCGCACCTGGGAAGCCCTCACCCTCCTCTTCGGCGTTCTCGGCGTCGCCACCGCTGCCTTCCAGTGGACGGTCAGCCCCTGGTTCCGGGACGCCAAGCTGTGGCTCGCGGAGTGGCTGGTGGAGCATGACCACTTCACCCTCCTCGACAACGACGCCCCCTGGTGGCTGCTCACCCATTACCCGGAGGCCAGCGACCTGTTCACCTGGCTGGACGGCGCCCTCATCCTAGCCTACCTGCTCGGCGGTGGCTTCCTCCTCGGCCTCCTGCTCTGGTGCGGCCCGGCCGTCGCCGCCCGGCTCCTGGCCACCCGCCGCCTCGACTGGCAGCGCCTCACCCTCGCCCTGGCGCCGCTGGCGGCGGCGAGCGTCATCCTCGGCCTGTCGATGCTCACTGTCAGCCACTTGAAGGCAGAGCACCTGTGGCTGGGCTGGTTGCCGGGCTTCCGCCTCACGCTCCTTGGCGCCGGCTGCCTGGGCGCCGCCTGGCTTGCCGGGCGCCTGGTCCTGCCGGCGCCGGCCGCGCTGCCCCGGCGCCTGGCCGCCATGGTGGCCATGGTCTGGCCGGTGGCCCTCATGGCCGGCATCTGGCGCCTGGTGTTCTTCGTCTGGTGAGGGCCTTCCGGCAAATCGTTCCCATTTACCGAAAGCCGCTCCATCCTTGATTTCCCGGCCTCTCCATGCCATTCTCAGGGGGTCAACCCCAACAAGGAGCCAGCCATGAAAGGCGACAAGAAGATCATTGACATCCTCAACGGCCTGCTGGCCGGCGAGCTTACCGCCATCGACCAGTACCTGATCCACGGCGAGATGTACGCCGACATGGGCTTTCCCCATCTGGCCGACAAGGCGCTGCACGAATCGGAGGAGGAGCGCGGCCACGCCCGGGCACTCATCCAGCGCATCCTCTTCCTGGAAGGCACCCCCAACCTGGGCAAGCGTGACGCCCTCAAGATCGGCAAGACCGTCCCCGACATGCTCAAGGCAGACCTCGCCGTCGAGTACCACGTGGTCGGCGAACTGAAAAAGGCCATCGCCGCCTGCGAGAAGGCCCAGGACTACGTCAGCCGCGACATGCTCGCCAGCCAGCTCGAAGATACCGAGATGGACCACGCCTACTGGCTGGAACAGCAGATCCGCCTGATCGGCCTGGTTGGCCTGCAGAACTACCAGCAAAGCCAGATGAAGCCTGGCCACCCCAACGAAGCCTAAGGAGAAGCGGCCATGAAAGGCGACAAGAAGGTCCTCACCGTCCTCAACCAGGTGCTCAAGAACGAGTTGACCGCCATCAACCAGTATTTCCTCCATGCCCGCATGTTCCGCAACTGGGGCCTGGAAAAGCTCAACGACTACCAGTACAAGCAGTCCATCCGGGTCATGAAGGAAGCCGACGAACTGATCGAGCGCATCCTCTTCCTGGAAGGCCTGCCCAACCTGCAGAACCTGGGCAAGCTCCTCATCGGCGAGCACGTCGAGGAATGCCTGACGGGCGACCTCAAGTACGAGAAGGAAATCCAGCGCCCGCTGCTGGTCGAGGCCATCGCCCTCTGCGAAAGCGTACAGGACTTCGTCAGCCGCGAATTGCTGGAAGACCTGCTGGAACATTGCGAGGAAGCCATCGACTGGCTGGAGACCCAGCAAAGCCTGATCAAGGACGTCACCCTGCCCAACTACCTGCAGTCCCACATGGAACCGGGCGGCGACTGAGCCGCTCCGTTCCCGGCGCCCCCAGCCGCGGCCTGACCGCGGCTTTTTTGCCCCCCCCGCCCGGCATCCGTTGGACAGTGGCCCGCGCCGGGCCTATGCTGAACGGAAGTCCGCTTCCCCCAGGGCAATGAACCGGGAGGCACGGGACATGCTCCTGTCGCCGCCCCAGAAAATTGAAGGGAGCCACGCCATGATCGCCACCGACGCCTTCGCCATCATCCGCCGCGCCCTCAACGATCCGGCCTTCGGCGAAAGCCTGCGCGCCGACTGGGACGGCACCCTTGCCGGAATCGGCATCACCGACCCCACCCTCAAGCAGGAACTGGCCGTCGTCCTCAACCTGCTCAGCACCGGCCTCGCCCAGCAGCAGGAGACAGCCAGGCTCTTCGCCACGCAGCTTTCCCAGACCCTGGCCGTGGCCACCGACATGAAGAACGGGCTGCGGGCGACGGTGGATCAGATCGACGCCGCCTTCCGCTCCACCATGCTGATGTACCAGATCTCCTTCTACCTGGGCGTGCTGCTCGTCCTGGCCGCCATCGCCTACGGCGTCGCCAAGGGCGACGCCACCCTCTCCTTCACCCTGGGCGGCCTGGGCATGGCCGACATCATCGCCTTCTTCCTGGCCAAGCCGCCGGAACGGCTGCAGAGCAGCCGCGCCAACCTGGTCCAGTTGCAGGCCGCCCTCTTCAACTGGTTCAACGACTCCTACAACCAGAACACCTATCTCGGTATGCTGGCCCAGGAGCGCAAGCTCGACCTGGCGACGATGGAGCGCTTGTCCACCACCATGATGGCCCACACCGACAAGACCATGGCCATGCTGCAGAAATACTGCAAGCTGGAGTAGTCCTCAATCGATGGCCAGGTAGCGGACCTCGACGATGTCGATCTCCCGCCAGCCGACGGGGCTCTGGAAACGTACCGTATCGCCCTCGCGGGCCTTGAGGAGCGCCCGGGCCAGCGGCGATATCCAGCTGATGCGGCCCCGGGCGGCATCCGCCTCGTCGACGCCGACGATGGCGTAGGTGTTGCTGTTGCCCTCGGCGTCGCAGAGGGTCACCGTGGCGCCGAAGAACACCTGGTCGTTGTCGCCCTGCACGGTGGGATCGACGACCTGGGCGATGTCCAGGCGCTTGGTGAGGAAGCGGATGCGGCGGTCGATCTCGCGCAGGCGCTTCTTGCCGTAGAGGTAGTCGCCGTTCTCCGAGCGGTCGCCGTTGGAGGCGGCCCAGGCCACCACCTCGACCACGTGGGGGCGCTCCCGCTTGACCAGGTGCTCCAGCTCGCTTTTCAGGCGGGCATGGCCGGCGGGGGTGATGTAGTTGCGGGTGCCGGACGGCAGCTTCAGCGCCGGTTCGACATCGTCGTCGTCATCTTCGCTTTCGCGAACGAAGGCTTTGTTCAACGGCGTTCCGTCAGTCAATAACCGATGGCGTAATTGGCCACATCCACGCGGATCAGGTCGCGGGCCAGCAGGACCGCGGCGTAGCGGGCAAATTGCTCCGCCCAGTTGCGCTGGTCCCGGAAACGTTCCTCGCCGGCATACTTGGCCACGCTGAGGATGCGGTCCACCACCAGAATCTTGCCGGTGGGCGTCGCCACGTCGCACTCCAGGGCATCGAATTCGCGGGCGAACCACTGGCGCGCTTCGTCGGCCGACTTGGCCACCAGCTCCTGGGAGGAGAAGCGAAACTCGTATTCCTTGTCCCGTCCGAAGGATACGATCACCTGGTGCTGCATGTCCCTCTCCTCTTATCGAATGCTTGGGGGTATTCTAGCGAACATCACCGCCACATTGGAGTGCCCGATGGCCACCCGCCCGTTGAGCGACGAAGAAATCGCCAATATCCGCGCCCATCTCCACGAGCTGCAGATCGAACACCGGGATCTCGATCAGGTCATCACCCATCTCATCGAGAACCCACCCCCCGATGAGCTGCTGGTGCGGCGGATCAAGAAGCGCAAGCTGCTGCTCAAGGACCGCATCATCCAGCTGGAGCAGATGCTGGTGCCGGACATCCCGGCCTGATCACCCCTCCCCCGGCGGCTGCCGGAAGAATATCCACCAGGCGCCGCCGATGGCGCCGGCCACCGCCAGCTCCCACAATACCGGCACCGCCCGGACCAGGGCGGCCAGGACCGCCAGCAACGCCAGGTAGGCGACGACCTTCAATCAGAGGAAGGCACGCCCCGCGTACCAAGCCGCGGCGGCGATGATGGCGCTGCAGGGAATGGTCAGCAACCACGCCCAGACGATGCCGCGGGCAACGCCCCAGCGCACCCGGCGGGCGCCCCGGGTCGACCCAACCCCGGCGATGGCGCCGGTGATGGTGTGGGTGGTGGAAACCGGAATGCCCAGGGCGGTCGCCATGAACAGGGTGATGGCGCCACCGCTGTTGGCACAGAAGCCGCGTGCCTGGTTGAGCTTGGTGATGCGGTTGCCCATGGTCTTGACGATGCGCCAGCCGCCGAAGAGCGTGCCCAGGCCCATGGCGGCGTAGCAGGAGAGCACCACCCAGGCGGGCACCGATTCGCCGCCCTTCGAGATGCCGGCGGCGATGAGCAGCATCCAGATGATGCCCACCGTCTTCTGGGCGTCGTTGCCGCCGTGGCCGAGGCTGTAAGCCGCCGCGGAGAGAAGCTGGAAGCGGCGGAAGGTCTTGTCCACCCGGCGCGGCGGCGTCCGTCGGCAAAGCCAGGAAACCGCCACCATGAGGAGCCCGCCGATGATGAAGCCCAGCAGCGGCGCCACGAAGATGAAGGCGATGATCTTGAGCACCCCGGACCAGATCAAGCCGTCGACGCCCACCTTGGCCAGGGCCGCCCCCACCAGGCCGCCGATGAGGGCATGGGATGAGGACGAGGGAATGCCGTAATACCAGGTGATGACGTTCCAGACGATGGCCCCGACCAGGGCGCCGAAGACGATGTAATGGTCCACGACGGAAGGATCGATGGTGCCCTTGCCGATGGTGGTGGCCACCTTGAGCTGAAAGACGAAGAAGGCAATGAAATTGAAGGCAGAAGCCCAAAGCACTGCCTGGTGCGGTTTCAGGACCCGGGTGGAGACGATGGTGGCGATGGAGTTGGCCGCATCGTGGAAGCCGTTCATGAAGTCGAACGCCAGCGCGAGCGCGACCAGGAACACGATCACCTCCAGGCTCATCGCGGCGCGTTCCCGGCCCGGCCGGCGCTCAGGCGTTCTCGAGGACGATGCCCTCGATGATGTTCGCCACGTCCTCGCAGCGGTCGGTGACGGTCTCCAGGAGTTCGTAGATGGCCTTCAGCTTGATGAACTGGCGCACGTCCTGCTCCTCGCGGAAGAGTTTGGACATGGCCTCGCGCATGACCCGGTCGGCGTCCGACTCCAGGCGGTCGATCTCCTGGCAGTTCTTGAGGATGGTGGGGGCGTTGTCCATGGAATGGAGCTGGCTCACCGCCCCCTGCACCCGTTCGCAACACACCAGGGCGATGTCCGCCAGTTGTTTGGCTTCCGGGGTGACCTGGCGGATGTCGTAGAGATTCATGGATTCGGCCACGTCCTGGGTCAGGTCCAGGATGTCGTCCATGCCGCTGATCAGCTGGTGGATCTCGTCCCGGTCGAAGGGCGTGATGAAGCTGGTGTGCAGGGCCTGCACGGTTTCGTGGGTGATGCGGTCGGCGGCGGTTTCGAAGGCGTCGATCTCGCTCGCCGCCTGCTCGGCCTTTTCCGTGGAGCCGCTGATCAGGGCCTCGATGAGGGAGACCAGGGCCTTGCCCCCGAGCACGATCTGCTCCGCGTGGGCATTGAAAAGGTCGAAATACTTGCCCTCCCTGGGCATCAGCCGTCCGAACATGACCGTCCTGTTAAATTTTTGTGACGCGGCATTCTAGCACGCCCCCCCGGCGTCCCGACGGACCATGGTTAAATGGCGGCCATGGCGACACCCTCCAAGTTCATCGACGATCAGCCCGTGGCCGCGGCCATTGCCGCAGCCACGCAGGAGGCCGTCGGCCGCCTCGGCGATTGCTTCCCGGAGCTGTCCGGCCCCCTAGGTCAGGATCTCGCCCGGCGCTTGGCCGGTTTCCTGGAGGCCCATCTCACCGGCGCCCCGCCCCCCGGGATGGAACCCTTTCCCCGCCTGGCCTACGGCCACGACGCCTTCGGCGACCCCTTCGACCTGGCCGGTCTGCCACTTCCCCGGGCCGCCCGGGGCTACGCCGTGCAGCGCCTCGACACCGACACCCTCCTCGACCGCAACAGCGGGGATTTCCTCCCCGTCCGCGATCCACGGCTGGACGGCCTCTTCCCCACCTTCGCTGCCGCCTACGGGGCGGCCCGGCAGTGGGTGGCCGACCAGGGCGCCGACATGGAAACCCATCCCCTGGCCATCGTGCCCGCCGGCTACGACGACACCCTGGGCCGCCACATCCTCATCTATGGTGTTCTCACCGCCCAGCCCTGAAAGCCACCTTTACGGCTCGTTGCCGTTGGCCTTCTGGATCGCCGCCCGCAGGAAATCCTCGCCGAGGTCGGGGCACACTTTCTCGATGAAGGCGTAGGCGTAGCTGCGCAGGTAGGTGCCCCGCCGCACGGCGAGGCGGGTGGTGCTCTCCGGGAACAGGTGGGGCACGGGGATGAGGGCCAGGCCCCGATCCTTCGCGGCGGCGAAGGCCATGGAAGCGATGATGCCGACGCCCAGCTCCAGTTCCACGTAGGTCTTGATCACGTCGGCATCGATGGCCGAAAGCACGATGTCCGGCACCACCCCGGCGTCGGCGAAGGCCTTGTCGATGTGGGCGCGGCCGGTGAAGCCCTCGTGGTAGGTGATGATCGGGTACTCGCCGAGGACCTCCAGGGTCAGGTTCTCCACCGCCAGCAGGGGATGGCCGTGGGGGACGATGACGGCGTGGTGCCAGGAATAGAAGGGGAAACTGGCCAGGTCGGGCACCCGGTCCAGGGCCTCGGTGGCGATGCCCACGTCGGCCTGCCCCGACACCACCATGGCGGCAATCTCCCCCGGACTTCCCTGGTGCAGGGCAAGGTGTACCTTGGGGTAATCGGTCTTGAACCACTTGATGATCCGGGGCAAGGCATAGCGGGCCTGGGTGTGGGTCGTCGCCACCGTGAAGTGGCCGGTCTCCCGGCTGGCGAAGTGGTCGGCGATGCGCCGCAGGTTCTGGCTATCGAGGAGGATGCGGTCCACCACCGCCGCCAGCTCCTTTCCCGGCTCGGTGAGGCCGAGGAGGCGCTTGCCCCGGCGGACGAAGATCTCGATCCCCAGTTCGTCCTCCAGGTCCTTGATGTGCTTGCTCACCCCCGGCTGGGAGGTATACAGCGCGTTGGCGACCTCCGTCAGGTTGAAGTCCTGGCGCAGGGTCTCGCGGATGATGCGCAGTTGCTGGAAATTCATTGCCCTTCCTTCCCTGCCGACACGGACACAGGCTGCGGGTTCACGAAGGCCCGCTGCAGGGCAGCAGGCGACCGTGCCAGTCTAGGGAAAGGTGGTTATAAGCAGAAATACTTAATAGCGAAAAGAAAATTCGTTTTTCTTCTAAGCCACCACAGGTCCCGCATTGGCTGGGCGCCGCGCCTTCAACCGAACTGCACTATCCCGATCCAGGCTGCGGCACCAATCAGCAACCAGCCCGAGGCGTGCGAGACCCAGACGCCATGGGTGATCTTCTCCAGCAACACCAGGACGCCTAGAGCCGCTGCCCAAAGCATGTTCATGGCACCGACGGCGAAGAGCACCAGCATCAGCGCCCAGCAACAGCCCACGCAGTACAGGCCGTGGGCAAACCCCGTCCGCCAGCCGTCGCCGACGGTTCGCAGGGAATGGCGCTGGAGGAAGGAAATGGGCGAGCGGCAACTGGCGAGACATGCATCCTTGAGCGGCAGGAACTGATAGATGCCGGCCAGCGCCAGGATAAGCATGGCCAGGACCGGCACCGCCCGGACTGACATGAGCGTCACCCAGGCCCATTGCTGCAGGATCTCCTGGGCCGCCGTGGCGGCGAGGCTGAAAATCGCCCAGGCGGCGAGGTAGGCCAGGACGAAAACGGCGAGGCGCAGCGCGGGATGCGCCATGTCCTGGGCGATGCGCCGGTAGAGCAGAATCACCGGCAATGCCCCGGGCAGCATCATGCCCACCATCATGGTGAGCCACATGGCGAAATCGAGGACGAAGCCGGCGACGCTCCAGGGTGGAACCGCCATGTCGGCCTCGTCCATGCCCGGCATGTCCATGCCACGCACCAGACCATACAGGGCAATCCAGGCCAGGGCCGCGATGCCGACCACCGCTGCGCCCGCCGCCATCTGGCCGCCGTCGAGGGGCCGCCCCCGCCAGCCGGCGGCCGCGGATCTGCCCGGCACGTCCGCCACCGCCTCAGTGAACGACGCCGTGGCGGTTCATGTGCAGGTGGGCGAAGTGGGCGTGGCCGCCCTTCGAGCGGATGGCGACATTGCCGGTGGCGGTAAACGACGAGTTGCCGAATTCCGCCTCGTGGTACTCGAAGCCCTCGGGAATGCACAGTCGGGCCCGATGGGGCGCCCCGGTCACCGGGTTGAGGATCGGCTCCCCGGTGGATTCGACCAGTCCGGCGATGCGCACGTGCCCGGTGCGCGCCTCCACGTCTGCCGCGAACTCGATGGGCACCCGTTGCGGCTCGTGCATTTCGCTGATGGTGGTGCTGAACACCTGGAAGATCGTCGCCCCCGGATCGGTTTCCCCGCCCGACAGGATGGTGAGCAAGGCGTTTTGCTGGGCCTCGCTCGCCCGCTCGTCGATGAAGACCTGCGCCTTGCCGCCACCTTCATGAATGGCGCCCGGCCAGGAAAACGTACCGACCCAGCACAACCCGTCCAGCCGCACCCCGTCGAACTCCCCGTCGTCGATGCGCATACCCACGACGGCATCGCAATGTCCTTGCGAGGGACGACTGTTGAATTGGCAGGGGCATCCCCAGTCGCAGTTGCAGGCGGCGAATTCGACGCCGCGCATATGCCATTGGATATCGGCCATCTTTCTTCTCCTCGTAGCATGAGTCGGTGATTCTTGGCGATTCCATTCACCGGGCCGGGATGGGGAGCCCGATTATGAGCTTTGATCCCGGCGCCGATACGGTAGTTCCAGGCCGCCGGCCACCGGCGGCGGACGCCGTGGCTTGGGGACCGCCCCGCCCCATGGCAGAATCATTTTTTCGGCCGCCTCCCCTGGGCGAAGGAGCCCGCGACCGCCCCATCACGCCCCGCGAGAGACGAACTCATGGACAAGCTGAAACTCACCTATTTCGATTTTTCCGGTGGACGGGCGGAGCCCGCCCGGCTGGCGCTGCATCTCGGCGGCATCCCCTTCGAGGACTATCGCTTCGGCCCTGCGGATTTCGCGGCGGTGAAGAAGACGACCCCCCTGGGCCAGGTTCCGACCCTCCACATCAACGACCTGCAGGTGACACAGAGCGACGCCATCACCCGCTATGCCGGCAAGCTGGCCGGACTCTACCCCGAGTCCCCGCTACAGGCCCTCCTCTGCGACGAAGTGATGGGCGCCCTGGAGGACGTGGTCAACAAGATCGGGGCCACTTTCGGACTGACCGGCGACGACCTCAGGAGCGCCCGCGCTCCCCTGGTGACGGAGGTCTTCCCCCGCTACCTTCGCTGGCTCGAAGCCCAGCTCGAACGGCAAGGCGGGGAATACTTCGCCGACAGCCGGCTCACGGTCGCCGACCTCAAGGCCTTCGTGGTCCTGCGCTGGATCGCCTCCGGCAAGCTGGACCACGTCCCCGCCGACCTCATCGACACCGTCGCCCCCAAGCTGAAATCCTACGTCGAGCGCATCGCCGCCCTTCCCGCCATCGCCCGCCACTACGGCGTGGCAGGCGCGGCGAAGTAGCCGCATCCGGCGGGAACGAGGGTATCGCGGGATCGGCGTCAGCCCAGGGGCTTGCCTGCCCTGGCCGACAGGAGCGCCGTGGCCGCTTCGATGCGCAGCGCCAGCGGGGCGTTGGCGTCGTTCATCACGGCGCGCAGAAAATCCCCGGGGTCGGCAAACGGGCCACCGGCGATGGAGCCGGTCACCCCGCCCGCTTGCGCCGGGGCGGCTGCCAGGGCGTCGAATTTTTCCAGGGCGCCCGCCAGTTCCGCCGGGGTGATGCCGCGCAGCCCCGCCAGCAGGTCGGCCTGGCGTTCCGGATTGGGGGATATCTCCAGCCCCGGCGCCTCGGCGAACATGCCCCCCATGGCGGGATCGACGAAGGCCGACCAGCGGCCGCTCGCCTCGTCAAGCGCCGGCACCCGAGGCAGGCCCGCCAGGGGCGCCAGACCCTCGGTGGCCGGCAGGCCGGCCAGCCGGGCCGCCGGCAGATCCACCAGGAAGCGCCGCTGCAGGCCGGCAAGAAAACGCCCACCCACCGCCGCCGGCACCGGCTCCGTCAAGACGAACCACACTTGGTAGCCCTCGGCGGCGGAAATGGAAAGCGCCGGTGCTGGCAGTTCCAGGTCATCCGCAACGCCCTGCAGTACTGCGGCCACGGCGGGCCAGTCCCGGCAGCGGGCAAAGGCCAGGACGAGGGTCCGCACCTGGCCCTCCCCTGCCGGGGCGTAGAGTCGATCCAGTTGTTCCGTCAGCCTGTCCATGCCGCGCGCCCTCCGGCCTTCCCGAAAAAGGCGGAGGATAGAGCAAATCGGCCCGTCGCCGCGAGTCTTCCCCGGCCGCTCAGACGCAGGCAGCCTGGCGCAGCCCCTCGAACAGGGCCAATCCCTCCGGCCAGGGGCCATGGCCGGAGGCCACGTTGATATGGCCGGCCGCGCCGACGTTCAGATAGGCGCTGCCCCACATTCCGGCCCAGCGCTCCGCCACCGCTGGCTTCACCCAAGGGTCGTTGCTGCTGGCCACCACCAGGCTGGGGAAGGCCAGCCGCCCCACGAGCAGGTGGGAAGGCTGCAGCAGGCGGTCCGGGTCGGCAGGGGCCACCAGCAGCGCCCCACGGACACCCGCCGGGCGATCCAGGCCCGCCGCCACGGCCGCCAGACAGCCGAAACTGTGGGCCACGATCCACACCGACTCCGGCGCCGCGGCAAGGCTATCGCCCACCCGCGCCGCCCATTCGGGCAACCAGGGCACGACCCAGTCGCGCTGCACCACCCGGCGGGTGCCGGGCAGGTTTTCCTCGAACCAGGTCTGCCAGTGGCCAGGGCCACTGTCGTTGAGCCCCGGGACAATGAGCGTTTCCGCCATGGCGATGCCCCGTGGATTCAGCGGGGTGGTTGGCGCCAGGCGGCGTCTGCCACCCGCACCTGCTTCGGCACCAGCCTGACCTCGTAGAAGGCGTTGGCGATCTTTTGCTGCTGGGCCAGGACTTCGTCGCTCACCGGCCTCACGCCGTAGCTCAGGCGCTCCGCCGCCTTCTCCAGGATCGATTCCTCGATGCCGATCTGTGGCGCCAGGAAGCGTGCCACCTCTTTGGGGTTACTCCGGCCCCACTGGTCCACCCGGTCGATCTCCTCAAGCAGGATGTGAACGATATCCGGGTATTTTTCGGCATAACCGCGGGCCGCCAGGTAGAACTGGTGGTTGGCCACCACTCCGCCGCCGTCGGCGAGGATGCGGGCGCCCAACTGCTTTTCCGCCGCCGCCAGGAACGGGTCCCAGGTGGCCCAGGCGTCCAGGCGGCCGCTTTCGAAGGCGGCGCGGGCGTCGGCGGGGGGCAGGTACACCGGCTCGACGTCGGAGAGCTTGAGGCCACCCTTCTCCAGCACCTTGAGCAGCAGGTAGTTGGCATTGGACCCCTTGGCCACGGCCACCCGCTTGCCCCGCAATTCCGCCACGCGCTTGACCGGCGAATCCTTGGGCACCAGCAGCGCCTCGGCGGCGGGCGCCGGCGGCTCGTTGCCCACATAGACCAAATCCGCCCCCGCCGCCTGGGCGAAGATAGGAGGCGACTCCCCCACCGTGCCCACGTCGATGCTACCGACGTTGATGGCCTCCAGCAGCGGCGGGCCGAAGGGGAATTCGGCCCACTTCACCGCCACGCCCTTCTCGGCCAGGCGTTTTTCCAGGCTGCCCCGGGCCTTGAGGATGATCAGGGTGCCGTATTTCTGGTAGCCGATGCGCAGCTCCTTGGGCAGGGCCGTTTGCGCCCGGGCCGGGGCCACGCCCAGGCCGGCCGCCAGGGCCGCTGCCGTGCCCGCCCCCAGCAGGCGGCGCAGGGCGCGGCGGCGGGAAACGCTGGATTGCTCGTTCGCCATGATGCCCCCTTAGAACGCCTTGTTTTCGCCGAAGGTGATGCGGTGCAACAGGCGGTGCTGGTCGCCGTAATCCGTGACCGCGTAATGGACAGTGGCGCGGTTGTCCCAGATGGCCACGGTGTCAGTTTCCCAGCGCAGCCGCGCCTGTACTTCGGGCCGCTGGAAGCGGGCGAAGAGGAAGCTCAGCAGCGCGTCGCTCTCCTGCCGCGAGAGGCCCTTGATGCGATCGGTGAAATTGGGGCTGACGTAAAGGATCTTCTTGCCCGTCACCGGATGGATGCGCACCACCGGATGCACCACCGGCGGGTGTTCCGCCCGGGCCTGGCGATAATGGGCATCGCCATCGGGAATCTGCTCGAAATACGCCGGCCAGCCGCTGTGCTCGAAGCTATGCACCGCCTCCAGCTCTTCCAGGTAACGCTGCAGGGAAACCGGCAGCGAGTCGAAGACCGCCGTAGCGCTGGCCCACACCGTGTCGCCGCCGCTGGCCGGCGCCAGCTTGTTGTAGAGCACCGTGCCGGTGGGGGGGTTGGCCACGAAAGTGATGTCGGCATGCCACTGGTCAGTGCCGTAGCGATAGCTGCCGGCCTTGGACTCCAGCACCTCGATGACCTTGTGCTGATCGTGGCGCGGGAAGAAAGCCTTGGCCTTGTCCGGATCGCCGAAGACGTGAGCCACGGCGATCTGCTGGTCCGGCGTCAGCTTCTGGTCGCGGAAGAACAGCACCTGGTACTCCGCCAGGGCCTTGCGCAACTCGGCGCGCACCGATTCGCTCTGGATCTGGGTTAGATCGAAATCCCGGATCACCGCGCCAATCAGGGGGTTGTAGGGCTCGACGACGAGATGCTTGTAGCCGGGAACGGCTGCTTCAGGCTTGGACATGGAAAGGCTCCTCTGACAGTTGAAAAGTGGTCGGGCAAGGCCCGTGGAAACCACTTTAGGCGAGGAGGAGCCGGGGACTAACTAAGAAAGTCTGCTTTGCTTATGGGGGTCGGGGTGGAATGCTAAGAAAGCGGAAACGGCATGCCGACTGCGCTCGACAAGTCGAATTCCCGACGATGATTCAGGACTAGTCGTTGTCGATGAGGATGGCCTTGATCGGGTCGATGGGCCCCACGTCATGCCAATGCTCGCTTTTCTTACGGACCGGCGGGATGTCCTGGCAGCCGTGATTGCATTCGACGAGCCAGCGCCGCATCAGAAAACCCCGGCAAAAGCGAAAGGTAATGGCCTTATGGCTGCATCCGACCGCCTCGGCCAGGAGCTTGCAAGCGCAATGGCTGCCGTGGCGGGTGGTGTCGAAATTCAGCATGGAAGGCAATTGGCGGCATCAATCCGGGCCGCCAATTGACGAGGCGCAGAGATTACTTGTCCCGCGGATGGTAGTGCTTGGTCTTGTCCTTGTTGGCCTTCTTCTTGGCCGGCGCCTCCTGAGGCACGCCCGTCTTCTCTTGCACGTGGGAATGCGGTTTGACGGCCGGAGCCGGCGCGGCCTTTTCGGCCTTCGCCTCCGGCGCAGGCGCCGCCTTGTCCTCCGCCCACGCCCCGCTGGACAAGGCCGTCAGAGTGGAAAAGGCGGAAGCGGCAAGCAGGGCATACAGTTTCATGGTCATTCTCCCGAGGTAATTGAACATGTGATTTCCGGTGCCGGCAGTTGCAGTATGGACTTTGGAAACTGCCGGGACGATTACGCCAAGATTACGTTTTCGTCAGCCTCATGGCGCCTGCCCGGGGCGTGAAATATCGCGACGGCGGGATCGCCCGGGTCCGATACCTCATCCATCCCCCGCCACCGCCGCCTCCGAGTCGACCACCGCCCGCACTCCGGCGCCCCATGCCGGTGGCTGTTCGCGCGAGGGGCGGGTGGGGAAGGCGGCAGCGCCCGGCCCAACGGTGGTCAGGCGCTTCAGGATGCGGCTCTCCAGGGCGGCGAAACGGGGATCGCCCAGTTCCCGGGGGCGGGGCAGTTCCACCGCTTCATCCAGGGTGATGCGGCCGTTTTCTATGAGCAGCACCCGGTCGGCCAGGGCCACGGCTTCGCCCACGTCGTGGGTGACGAGGACGGCGGTGAAGCCGTGCCGGCGCCACACCTGTTCGATGAGGCGTTGCATTTCGATGCGGGTGAGCGCGTCCAGGGCACCGAGGGGTTCGTCGAGCAGCAGGAGCCGGGGCCGGTGGATCAGGGCGCGGGCCAGGGCGACGCGCTGGCGCTGGCCTCCGGAAAGGCGGCCGGGCCACTCGTCGGCGCGGTCGGCGAGGCCCACCTGGGCGAGAGCTTCCTCGGCCTGGGCGCGGATGGCAGCCTCGCCGCCGGGCAGGCCAAGGGCAACGTTCTGGAGGACGGTGCGCCACGGAAGCAGGCGAGCCTCCTGGAACATGATGCGCACGTCGTCGGCCAATGCCGCCCTGGGCCGGCCGTCGAGGGCTATGGCGCCGGCACAGAGGCCGTCGAGCCCTGCCAGTTGGCGCAGGAGCGTGCTCTTGCCGCAGCCGCTACGGCCGACGACGGCGACGAATTGGCCTGGTTCGATGGCGAGGTCGACGCGGGCGAGCACCTGCCGCTCGCCGTAACATTTGACGAGGCCACGCACGTCCACGTGGAGGCCGGTGGCGGCCTGGGCCGCTTGCACCCGGGCGAGTTCGAGGTTGTCCAGTCGCATGGCGGTCTCCTTCAGGCGGGAGCGTAGGCGGCGTTCCAGCACAGCCAGCGGCGCTCCAGCCCGCGGGCAGCGACGTCGGCCAGCTTGCCGAGCAGGGCGTAGAGCAGGATGCCCAGGAGCACCACGTCGGTCTGCAGGAATTCCCGGGCGTTCATCGTCATGTAGCCAATGCCTGCCTGGGCCGAGATGGTTTCGGCGACGATGAGGATGACCCACATGAAACCCAGCGCGTAGCGCACGCCGACGAGGATGGAGGCCGTGGCGCCGGGCAGAATCACCTCGCGGTGGAGCCGCCAGCCGGAAAGCCCGTAGCTGCGCGCCATTTCCACGAGAGCCGGGTCCACGGCGCGGATTCCGTGGAAGGTGTTGATATAGACGGCGAAGAAGACGCCGAAGGCGATTAGGAAGAGCTTGGCCGTCTCGTCGATGCCGAACCACAGGATGACGAGGGGGATCAGCGCCAGGGGCGGGATGTTGCGGATCATCTGCAGGGTGGTGTCGAGGAGGATTTCCATTTTGCGGAAGGAGCTGGTGAGGAGCCCGAGGGCCAGCCCCAAGCCGCCGCCGAGGGCGAAGCCGAGGGCCGCCCGGCCGGCGCTGACCTGCAGGTGGGTCCATAGCTCACCGGATTCCGCCAAGGCCCCGGCCGCCCGCAGCACCGCCAGAGGCTCCGGCAGGATGCGGCTGGAGAGCCAGCCCAGGCGGGCAGCGACCTCCCAGGCGAGCAGGATGGCGGCGGGCACCAGCCAGGGCGCGACGGCCCGGCCGGCGCGACGCAGGGGGGATAGAGGGAAGGGCATGGCGGTCTCCGGGTGGTCGGGAATGGCGCCATTGTGGGCGGCGGCCCGGCCGTCAACAAAGACGAAGAACTGCATTGCTTATTACCCCCCGCCGCGGCTTCCCGACGTCCGTGCTTGCCCATGGAAATCAAGGCGTTTTCCACCGGCCGGCATCAGTGACCCTATTGAATGAACTCCTTTGCCGGCGAGCGCAGACCGGCAGGTCGATATGCCGGGCGCGTGGTAAGCAAATGAAAAATTTTTCGTTTCCCGTCACGGCGAGCCGACTTACAGTGGCTCCTCCCCCTCGCCACCCCGGAGATGTTGCCATGCCCCTGACCGACCTCGTCCGCCATCTCAACGCCCAGAGCAACGACCTGCCCGCCGGACGCCTGGCCCCGGACCCATTCTTCATCAGCAACGGCAAGGTATTCGTCCACTTTGCCAACCTGCGGCTGGAGTCCGTCTTCCTCCCCATCACCCGGACGGTTTCCGGGGAGGGCTTCGGCCATGCCGCCGCCCTGCGCACCTGCGGCTTGGCCAGCGGCAACCCGGTGAGCGCCAATGCGGTTTTCGTGCTGCCGGCGGACGACGCCGAATTCGTCTTCGTGGACCGCCTGGTGCGCACCCTGCACGCGCTCAATTACCTGACCCGGCGCCTGCACGGCAACCTCCTCCTCAAGGTGCATCGCCGCCACGTCATGAGCGTGCCGGTGGACCACGGCCTGGCCTTCGAGGAAATCCTGCGGCCTTGCGGGCTGTTGCCGGAACAAATCACCCTGGAGCTGGACGGCGACGGGGTGGAGGAGCGGGAGCATTTTATACAGGCCGCCGGCAACTACCGTCGGCGCGGCTACGGCATCGCCTTGAGCCGCTTAGGGCGCAGCACCATCGACTTTTCGCTGCTGCGGGAGATACAGCCGGACGTGGTCAAGCTGGACCCGCTGCTGCTCGCCTCCAGCCGCCCCCTGGAACGGCTGATCGCCCAGATTCACGCCCTCGGCGCCCGCATCCTGATCGAAGGTTCGAACCCGTCCCAGATGCGCAGTTTCGGCAAGGCGGCGCACATCGACCTTATCCAGCCCCAGCAGCCCGTGGAACGCCGGCCGCGGGTATCGGCACGGTCGCCGGGGGCAGGCATCGCCCTCGCCGCCTAGCCCGGCGCAGCAACCGGCAAACCGGCCCCGAGGCCGGTTTTTTGTGGCCGGGCGGCCGACGCTCCCACCTGAGGGCAATAGGGGCAGAAGGCGAGAAAACTGATACCATCCAACGCCGCAAAAAATTCATCGGCCCCGAGCGATGCGGATTGGGGATCAGCCTTGGGGAACGCCTGTGCCTGAAAAGCAAAAAGCCCACGGGAGGTGGGCTTCTACACTTGAAACTGGCGGAGAGGAAGGGATTCGAACCCTTGTGCCAGGTTTCCCTGACCATCCGATTTCGAGTCGGCGCCGTTATGACCACTTCGGTACCTCTCCGGAGAGGGCGCGATGATAGCACAAAGTTGACCAAGGCCCGATGCGCAGCGTTGCCCTCCTCGCCCTGTTGCTGACGCTCCTCGCCGGTTGCGGGGAGTATGGGCGCTCCTTGCCTTTTCCCACCCCGGCCCAGACCGACCTGGTGATCCTCACCCAGCCCGGCCCCTTGAGCCACGCCACCGACGAGAACGGCACCGAATCCGGTTTCGAGTACGACCTGGTCGACGCCTTCGCCCGGGAACTCGGGGTGGGTGTGCGCCGCATCGTCGTGCCGGCGGAGGAGATCGGCCCCCGCCTGGCCCGGGGCGATGCCCACTTCGCCGCCGGCTGGCGCACCCCCGAGGACAACCCGGATCTGCTGGCCGGCCCCGCCTTCGCCCACAGCCGGGACGTACTGGTGCAGCATGAGGCGTCGCTGCCGGTGGAAGAGTTGGCGGAGCTGGCGGGGCGCACCGTCCATGTCCTGGCCGGCTCCCGCCAGGCGGCCACCCTCCGGGCCCTGCAGGGCTCGGTCGCCGGCCTCAAGGTCGAGGAGTATGCCGGCACCGACGTTTTCGAACTGATCGAGGCCGTGGGGGACCATCGGGTCGAGATGGCCCTGGTGGACAGCGCCATGCTCGACATCGCGCTGCAATTCGTACCCGCCATCCAGTCGGGGCTGGAGGTCGGCGAGGAACGGCCTATCGCCTGGCTGTTCGGCGCCCGCCACAATCCCGAATTGTTCGCCCGCGCCGCCGCCTTCGTCGAACGGGCGCGGCAGGACGGCACCCTGGCCCGCATCGAGGATCGCTACTTCGGCCACGTCCAGCGCCTGCAGGGCGGCGATATCGCCAAATTCCTGGAAAAGGTCGAGACCACCCTCCCCCGCCTGCGCCGGCATTTCATCACCGCCCAGAACGTCTCCGGTATCGACTGGCGGCTCCTGGCGGCCATCGCCTACCACGAATCGCAATGGGACCCGGACGCGACCAGCCCCACCGGCGTGCGCGGCATCATGATGCTCACCGAGGAAACCGCGGACCGCATGGGGGTGAGCAACCGCCTGGACCCCAAGGAGAGCATCCTGGCCGGCGGCCGCTACCTGGACATGCTGAAGGGCATGCTGCCCCCCTCGGCCCGGGAGCCCGACCGCACCTGGCTGGCCCTGTCCGCCTACAACGTCGGCCCCGGCCACTTCAACGCGGCGCGGACCCTGGCCCGGCAACAGGGCGCCGATCCGGATTCCTGGTACGAGATGAAGCGCATCCTGCCCCTGCTCGCCCAGCCCAAGTACTACCAGCGCCTCAAATCGGGGCGGGCCCGGGGCGGCGAGGCGGTGATCCTGGTGGAGAACATCCGCAGCTACTACGACATCCTCCGCCACCACGAACAACCTTATCCGGCGACGCCCTTGAGCGGCGAGACGATCGGCATGGCCGGCGGCCTGAACCGCGAGCCTGGCCTGAAAGCACCGAAACGGTAACGGAATGCCCGTTCGCCCTGAGCTTGTCGAAGGGCGGTCCATTCACGGGCTTCGACAGGCTCAGCCCGAACTGAGCGAGCTGCCGGCTCGCCGGGTAATTTTCAGCGCAGCGGCTCGATCAGCTCCAGCCCGCCCATGTAGCGGCGCAGCGCCACCGGCACGTCGACGCTGCCGTCGGCCCGCTGGTAGTTTTCCAGAATCGCCACCAGGGTGCGGCCGACGGCGAGGCCCGAGCCGTTCAAGGTGTGCACCAGTTCCGGCTTGTTTTTCTCGTTGCGGAAGCGGGCCTGCATGCGGCGGGCCTGGAAGGCGCCGAAGTTGGAGCAGGAGGAAATCTCGCGGTAGGTGTCCTGGGCCGGCAGCCAGACCTCCAGGTCATAGGTCTTCTGGCTGGAGAAGCCCATGTCGCCGGTGCACAGCACCATGCGGCGGTAGGGAAGCTCCAGCTTTTCCAGGATGGCTTCGGCATGGGCCGTCAGTTCCTCATGGGCCCGGGCGGACTGGTCGGGGTGGACGATCTGCACCAGCTCCACCTTGTCGAACTGGTGCTGGCGGATCATGCCGCGCACGTCGCGGCCGCCGGAGCCGGCCTCGGAACGGAAGCACGGCGTGTGGCAGACCAGCTTGAGGGGCAGCGCCTCGGCAGCGAGGATCTCGTCGCGGACGATGTTGGTCACCGGCACTTCGGCAGTCGGGATCAGGTAGAGGGGATCGGCCTCGCCCCGGGGCACCTTGAACAGGTCTTCCTCGAACTTGGGCAACTGGCCGGTGCCGAAGAGGCTCGCCGCATTGACGAGGTAAGGTGCATAGACCTCGGTATAGCCGTGTTCGCCGGTATGCACGTCGAGCATGAACTGGGCGAGGGCCCGATGCAGGCGGGCGACGGAGCCCTTCAAGAGCGAAAAGCGCGACCCGGAAATCCTGGCGGCAGCGGCGAAGTCGAGCTGGCCCAGGGCCTCGCCCACGTCGGTGTGGTCCTTGACGGCGAAGGCGAACTGGCGGGGCGCGCCCCAGCGCTTCAGCTCGACGTTGCCGGTTTCGTCGGCCCCCACCGGCACGGAGGCATCCGGCAGGTTGGGCAGGGTGGCGAGGATGGCGTTGAAGGTGTCCAGCAGTTCGGCAAGACGGGCTTCGGAAGCCTTCAGTTCGTCGCCCAGGGCGCCCACCTGGGCCATGACGGCGGAAGCGTCCTCGCCCTTGCCCTTCAGCATGCCGATCTGCTTGGAAAGGCTGTTGCGCTGGGCCTGCAGCTCCTGGGTGCGGGTCTGCAGCGTCTTGCGCTCGGCTTCGAGGGCCTTGAATTCGGTGAAGTCGATGGGCTTGCCGCGGGTGGCGAGACCGGCCTCGACGGCGTCGAGGTTGGAGCGGAGTTGTTGGATATCGAGCATGGGGCACCTGCCATTGGGATTGCCGGCGATTATACGCGACCCCGTCGGCACCTCCGTGCCGCCGCCGCTGTCCAATCTCGGGCAAATTGCCCTTGTCGGCGGCAAGGGCCGGATGCCATGATGGCAGCCATAAAGTGCGGCGATCCGCCGCCACCAACGGAGACAAACGATGCATCACCGCCTTGCGGCCCGGGGACGCCGGTTCGCGGCCCATGCCAGCGGCTGGATTTTCACCGCCTTTCTCGCCCTCCTGACTCTTGCCGCCCACGCCGGCGACCTCAAGAAGGCCGACATCGAGCGGCGCTTCGGCCCGCCGCTCCACGTCCAGGAAAAGCTCGCCGACGTCCCCGTCTGGCCCCTGACCAGCGAACTGGAGCCGGAAGGCGGCCCGGTCGGCTACGTTTTCGAGTCCATCGACCTCGCCCCCATCCCGGGTTTCGAGGGAACGCCGATGAATTTCCTGGTGGCCATCGACAGGAAGGGCAATTTCCTCGACGTCGAACTGCTGCGCCAGCACGAACCTGTCTTCCTCGGCGGCCTGGGAGAGGCGCCCCTGAAGGAATTCATCACCCAGTACGCCGGCCGCAACATCAAGCAGCAATTCCTCATCGCCTTGAACGCCGCCCGCAACCGCACCGGCGCCAGCAGCAACCGCAGCGGCCAGACCACCCTCGACGGCGTGGCCAAGGCCACCGCTTCGGTACGCATTGTGAACCAGACCGTCCTCGGCGCCGCCCTCGAAGTGGCCCGGGCCAAGCTGGGCTACGCCAAGAAGCGCAAGGAAGGCCCGGCCGCCCAGGCGCGGCCGGATGTTTACGACCCGGTGGCCTTCGAGCAGATGCTCAAGAACGGCATGGTCGGGCGCCTGCGCCTGACCAACGCCGAGGTGGAAAAGCTCTTCGCCGGCAGCGACGGCGCCGGCGTCGATGACGACGCCCTGGCCCACCCCGACGACGTCTTCCTCGACCTCTACATCGCCTACCTCAACGCCCCCACCATCGGCCGCGCCGTCCTCGGCGACGCCCAGTACAAGGCGGCCATGGACCGCAATTTCGACAACCGCCACCTGTGGTGGATTGGCTCCGCCGGGCGCTACCCCATCGTGGACGACAGTTTCGTCCCCGGCGGCCAGTCGAACCGCATGGCCATGACCCAGGACGACCTGTTCTACGAACTGCGGGACCAGGGTTTCGAGCCCAAGGGCATCGTCGGGCCACCGGAACTCAACGTCTCCCGCCTCTTCGGCGTCTATGCCGAAGCCGGCCTCGACCCCGCCCGCACCCTGGATCTCACCGTCACCATCACCCGCGCCAAGGGCATGATCCTGCCTATCCTGACCCACAAGCCGGTGACCCTGAAATACACGCCGCCGGCCAGCCTCTTCGTCTATCCGCCGGAACCGCCGCCGGAATGGCTGCTGGCCTGGAAGGGCCGCGCCGCCGACCTGGCCATCCTGGGCGCCGCCCTGGCGCTCCTCGCCGTGGTGCTGGCCCGGCCCCGCTGGATTTCCGTGGACGCCCGCCGGTTGCGCCTCTTCCGCCTCGGCTTCCTGGCCTTCACCCTGGTCTGGATCGGCTGGTACGCCCAGGGGCAGCTCTCCATCGTCCAGGTCACCGGGGCCATCAAGTCCCTCAAGGCCGGCCAGGGGCTCTCCAGCTACCTCTACGACCCGATTTCACTGCTGCTCATCGCCTTCACCCTGGTCACCTTCGTGGTCTGGGGCCGCGGCACCTTCTGCGGCTGGCTGTGCCCCTTCGGCGCCCTGCAGGAATTTGTCGGCACCGTGGCGAGGAAGCTGCGCCTGCCCCGGCTGCGCATCCCCCTGGCGGTGGCCAAGCGCCTGGAATGGGGGCGCTACGCGGTGCTGGCGGTGCTGGTGGGGGCAGCCTTCTTCCTGCCCCGCGCCGGAGAAAGCCTGAACGAGGTGGAACCCTTCAAGACCGCCATCACCGTGGGTTTCGACCGCACCTGGCCCTTCGTCGCCTATGCCGTGGCCCTGCTGCTGGCTGGCGCCTTCTATTACAAATTCTTCTGCCGCTTCCTCTGCCCCCTGGGCGGCGTGATGTCCCTGGGCGGCCGGCTGCGGGCGTTCAACTGGCTCACCCGCCGGGCGGAATGCGGCAAGCCCTGCCAGAGTTGCAAGGCCAAATGCGCCTACGATGCCATCGAACCCACCGGGGAAATCCGCTACGACGCCTGCTTCCAGTGCCTGGACTGCGTCGGCATTTACCACGACGCGCAGCGCTGCGCGCCGGTCCTGCTCTATGAGCGCAAGGGCATGGTGCTTACGCCCCAAGGCGCCATGCTGGGCGACAAGGCAACCCCTCTGGCCAGCAAGGCCTGAACGGAGCGCTTCGCACGCCCCTGCTTGGCGAGATCGGCAGCGCCGATCTCGCAGGCTCGGCTCAGTTGTAGCCGGTCACCGCAACGTTGGCCACTTCCTTATTCACCGACGTATCGGGCGTCGGCAGCTGGGTGGTGACGTGGATAACAGGCAGTTCCGTGACCGGTTGCAGCAAATGCGCTATGGGACGCGCTGTGGTGTTGCCCTGAGACTGGATTTTGCGGGTTGTAGCTTGTTGCATGGTTCACTCTCCTCATTTCGCTGTGTCACCGCGATGACGTGGTCGCGGCATGCGATACGAATTGTAGGCAGAAGGCGATCCGCTGTCTGTCACCGCCCGTAACGCCTTTGGCATCTACTTTGACGAGATGTTTCAGCTTTTTCTCGGGCGGAATAGGCGAGCGGCGAAACCGCCCAGCCGCCAGAGCAACCACCCGGTCAGCAGCAGGAAGATTGCGAGCAGCGCAAGGAACAGCGGCGGCGCCGCCAGCATGGCCCACAAGCCGCCCAGCACCAGGCCCTCCTCGCCGAAGGAGGCCAGCCAGTTGCTGAAAGGCTCCGGCGAAGCGTTGATGGCCAACCGGCTGCCGGCCTTGGCGAAGTGGGTGCTGGCGGTGATGGTGCCGCCGATCAAGCCCGCCGCCGCGACCCAGGCGGGATCGGCGTCCCCCAGCGCGAAGGCGGCGAGCAGCGCGCCGGCGGGAATGCGGATGAAGGTCTGGACGCTGTCCCAGAGGGAATCGAAGGCCGGCACCTTGTCCGCCACCGCCTCGGCCAGGGCCATCAGGCCGGCGGCGGCGATCACCGCCGGGTGTTGCAGAACATGCAGGGTTTCCGGCAGGTGCAAATAGCCGAAATGGGCCAGCACGCCCGCCAGGAAGACCACCAAATAGAGATGCAGCCCGCTGGCCCAGGCGAGGCCGGCGGAGAGGGCGATGGTCTGGACGAGGTCCATTACTTCCTGGCCTTGCGGTCCAGTTCGCGCAGGTGGGCGAGCTTCTCCCTGATCTTGCCCTCCAGGCCCCGCTCCGTGGGCTGGTACCAGTTCACCCGCGGCATGGCCTCGGGGAAATAATCCTCCCCGGCGGCGTAGCCTTCGGGCTCGTCGTGGGCGTAGCGGTATTCCTTGCCGTAGCCCAGGTCCTTCATCAGTTTGGTCGGCGCGTTGCGCAGGTGCTCCGGCACCGGCCGCGAGGCGTCCTTGCCGACGAAGGCGCGGGCGGCGTTCCAGGCGTTGTAGCCGGCGTTGGACTTGGGCGCCACGGCGAGATACAGCACCGCCTGGGCCAGGGCCAGTTCCCCTTCCGGAGAGCCCAGGCGCTCGTAGGTTTCGGCGGCGTCCAGGGCCATGCGGGGGGCGCGGGGGTCGGCGAGGCCGATGTCCTCCCAGGCCATGCGCACGATGCGCCGCGCCAGGTAGCGGGGGTCGGCGCCGCCGTCGAGCATGCGGGTCAGCCAGTAGAGGGAGGCGTCGGGGTTGGAGCCGCGCACCGACTTGTGCAGGGCCGAGATCTGGTCGTAGAAGGCGTCGCCGCCCTTGTCGAAACGGCGCAGGTTCTGGGCCACCGTGGCATCGACGAAGTCGCCGTCCACCGCGGCGACGCCCGCCGTACGGGCCGCCGTGCGCACCTGTTCGAGGAGATTGAGGAGGCGCCGGGCATCGCCGTCGGCAAGGCCCACCAGGCGGTCCCGGGCGGCGGCCTCGAAGGCCAGGTCGGCCAGGGCCTTGTCCCGGGCGCGGTCGAAGAGCTGGCCCATCTCGGCCTCGTCCAGAGGCTTCAGCACATAGACGGAGGCTCGCGACAGCAGTGCCGAATTCACCTCGAAGGACGGGTTCTCGGTGGTGGCGCCGATGAAGGTCACCAGCCCCGATTCGACAAAGGGCAGGAAGGCGTCCTGCTGGGACTTGTTGAAGCGGTGCACCTCGTCCACGAAGAGGATGGTGCGCAGGCCCCGGATCTTGTTGTCCTCGGCCCGGGCGATGGCCTCGCGGATTTCCTTGACGCCGGAGAGCACCGCCGAGAGGGCGATGAAGTCGGCTTCGAAGGCGTGGGCCATGAGGCGGGCGAGCGTCGTCTTGCCCACCCCCGGCGGCCCCCACAGGATCAGCGAATGGGGCTGGCCGGATTCGAACGCCAGGCGCAGGGGCTTGCCCGGGCCCAGCAGGTGGCTCTGGCCGATGACCTCGTCCGGCGTCTGCGGCCGCAGCTGCTCGGCGAGGGGGGCGTGGGGATCGACCACCCCGGGTGCCGGGGCGAAAAGGTCTTGCATGGGGACTCCAGGGAATGGCGGCCCGCCGGCCGGGCGCGCCTTAGCGCCAATGGTACCGCGAGGCATCCCGACGGTGGACACCGGCCGCCGGCACCGGTAGCCTATGCCGCCCCGTCCATGCCCGTCGCCACCCCCTACGCCCCTCCTGCCGGCCCGGTCCCCGTCCTCCACGCGGACGCGCACCTGCTCGTCGTGGACAAGCCCAGTGGCCTGCTGTCCGTCCCCGGGCGCGGCGAAGGGAAGGAAGATTGCGTGGCCAGCCGCCTGCAGGCGGACTTTCCCGACGCCCGCATCGTCCATCGCCTGGACATGGGCACCTCCGGCCTCCTGGTGCTGGCCCGGGGCGCCGAAGCCCACCGGCGCCTGAGCATGCTCTTCCAGGGACGCCAGGTGGGCAAACGCTACGTCGCTGTGGTGGCCGGCCTGGTGGCCGACGATAGCGGCAGCATCGACCTCCCCCTCATCACCGACTGGCCCAACCGGCCGAAGCAGATGGTCGATCCCATCCGCGGCAAGCCCTCCCTCACCCGCTACCGGGTGGCGGCCCGGGACGCCGGGGCCGGCACCAGCCGGGTGGAGCTGCAGCCGGTCACCGGCCGTTCCCACCAGTTGCGGGTCCATCTCCTGGCCCTCGGCCACCCCATCCTCGGCGACGACCTCTACGGCGACGCCGCCAGCCGCAACCGGGCCGACCGCCTGCTGCTGCACGCGGCCTTCCTCTCCTTCATCCACCCCTTCTCGGGCCAAGCCCTCGCCTTCGCCTGCCCGGCGCCGTTCTGACCCGACTCCGCTTGCCTTGCGGCCGGCCATGAACTTAAATGCCAGAAGAATGGAGCGGCAGACCGCCCGAAGGAGAACGCCATGCCCGACCCCGACGAGAAGAAGCCTCCCCTCGCCCGCCTCCTGCAAACCCTCGACCTCGCCACCCGGTCGGTCATCCCCGGGCTGATCGTGCTGGCGCTGTGCCTCTTGTTCCTCTTCCCCCTGAGCTGGGTGGAGGGCATCGCCGGCCGGGTCGGCGAGCGCCTGCACGCCCTGGGGGTGGAATTCAAGGGCGGGGAATTCAACGTCGGCCCCTTGAAGTTCGGCCTCAACCCCCGGACCGAGGTGGTCAACATGGCCGCGCTCCAGGGCGCCGAAGCCCAGGTGCAACAGGCCCTGGCCACCCCCGACCCGCGGGACGCCCGGCGCCAACTGGCGGCCCTGGCCGAAGATCTCGCGGCCGGCGCCGAGCGGATCAAGACGGCTCAGGCCGAAAGGGCCCGGGATCTCGCCCGCCAGGCCAGACCGGCGGCCGCCCCCGTCACCGCCTGGGTCTACGTCGGGCGGCTGGACAGCGGCGGCCGCTGGGCGCCGGTTGCCGACGACGTCACCCCGGAACCCCGGGGCGGCAATCCCCGGGAGGTGGCGGTGCGGGCCAACACCATGCTCTTCTCCTCCCTGGCGGAAAGCGCCGGCGGCCCCCTGCAAATGGTGCGCAACGATGCCCGGCTGGCGGTACTGGAGGTGCGGCACGAGGATGCCATCGGCGCCGGCAAGCTGGTCTGGGCCAAGGTGGAGGTTCCCGCCGCCGACGTGCTGGAACTCCGCCAGCCCTGAACCGTCTGGGAGATAATGATCGCCCGCCCCCGGAGACCGCCATGACCCCACGCCCCCTCGGTGCCAGCGCCCTGAAGGTACCCCCCGTCTGCCTCGGCACCATGACCTTCGGCCAGCAGACCGGCGAGGCCGAGGCCCAAGCCCAGCTCGACCTGGCCCTGGAGCGGGGCGTCAATTTCATCGACGCCGCCGAGATGTACCCGGTGCCGGCCCGCGCGGAGACCAGCGGCGCCACCGAGGCCATCATCGGCCGCTGGCTCGTCCGCCAGCCCCGTGACAAGGTCATCGTCGCCACCAAGGTGGCCGGCCCCAGCCGCAACCTGCACTGGATCCGCAACGGCCCGCCGGCCCTTGACCGGGCCAACATCCACGCCGCCCTCGAAGGTTCCCTGCGGCGCCTGCAGACGGATTACGTCGATCTCTACCAGTTGCACTGGCCGGAGCGCAACCAGCCCATGTTCGGGCAATGGCGCTACGACCCCGCCGGCGAGCGGGAATGCACCCCCATCCGCGCCCAGCTGGAGGCCCTGGCGGAACTGGTGCGGGCCGGCAAGGTCCGCCACGTGGGCCTGTCCAACGAACACCCCTGGGGCATCATGGAGTTCCTTCGCCTCGCCGGAGAATATGGCCTTCCCCGGGTGGTGTCGGTGCAGAACGCCTACCACCTGATGAACCGCAGCTTCGAGACCGGCGGCCTCGCCGAGGTCTGCCACCGGGAACACGTCGGCCTCCTGGCCTACTCGCCCCTGGCCTTCGGCCACCTCACCGGCAAGTATGCCGACGACCCCGGAGCCCCGGGGCGGCTCACCCTGTGGCCGGAATTCGGCCAGCGCTACGGCAAACCCAACGTCAAGCCCGCCGCCGCGGCCTACGCCGCCCTGGCCCGCCGCCACGGCCTCACCCCCACCGCCCTGGCTCTGGCCTTCGTCCGCTCCCGCGGCTTCGTCGCCAGCACCATCGTCGGCGCCTCCACCCTCGCCCAGTTGCAGGAGAACCTGGCGGCCATCGATACCCCGCTCACCCCGGACTTCCTGGCGGAAATCGACGCCCTCCACCTGCAATACACCAACCCGGCACCCTGACTCTTTTCCGCACCCACCAACCAGCAACCAAGGGAGAAAACATGAAAAAGCAGTTCCTGACCATCCTCGGCGCCCTGACCCTCCTGACCGCCAGCGTTCCCGGCCATGCCGGGCTCTACGCCGACGACATGGGCCGCTGCCTGGTCAGCGCCACGTCAACCAAGGACAAGACCGACCTGGTACGCTGGATATTCGCCGTCGCCGCCCTGCATCCGGAAGTCGCCAACATCGCGGCCGCCAACGCCAGCCAGCGGGTGGAACTCAACCGCCAGGCGGGCAAGCTCTTCCAGCGCCTGCTCACGGAAGACTGCCGCAAGCAGACCCAGGAAGCCCTCAAATATGAGGGGGCCATCGCCATGCAACTGAGCTTCCAGGTACTCGGCCAGGTGGCCATGCAGGAACTGATGAACCACAACGCCGTGCGCAACGGCTTCTCGGAACTCTCCAAGTACATGGACGAGTCCAAGATCAAGGCCATCGCCCCCGCGGCGCACTGACACGAAGCCCCTCACGCCATGCTTAAACGAATCGGTATCTTCCTGGCGATCCTGGTCGTCGCCGCCTTCGCCCTCAACCCCTCCGCCGAGCGCCACCGCGCCCGCATCAAGGAGGAGCTGTCGGAGCGCAGCCCCCTGGCCCGCTTCCTGGGTCTCGGTTCGCTGACGGCCTTCGTTTCCACCTACCATCCCCTGGGCGTCGCCTCCTACACGACGGTGAACGACCGGGTGGTTTCCGTCGGAGTGCTGGGCATGGTGTTCGTCATCGAGCCCTCGGCTGAATAGGGCCATGGCCGCCAGCACTTCCGGCAAGGTCCTGGTGGTCACCGGCGGCGGCCGTGGCATCGGCGCCGCGGTGGCCCGTCTGGCGGCGGCTTCCGGCTATGCCGTGGGCCTCTGCTACCGGCGCGACAAGGCGGCGGCGGAGGCCGTCGCCGCGGCCATCGCCGGCCAGGGCGGCAAGGCCATGGCGATAGCGGCCGACGTTGCCGTGGAAGCCGACGTGGTACGCCTCTTCGCCGCAGTGGAAACAGCCCTGGGGCCGCTCTCCGCCCTGGTCAACAATGCCGGCATGCTGGAGCGCCAGTGCCGGGTGGAGGACATGGACGCCGACCGGCTGCAGCGGGTTTTCGCCACCAACGTCATCGGCAGCTTCCTCTGCGCCCGGGAGGCGGTGCGCCGCCTGTCCACGCGCCACGGCGGCCGGGGCGGCGCCATCGTCAACATTTCCTCCCGCGCCGCCCGCCTGGGCTCCCCCGGCGAATACGTCGATTACGCCGCCTCCAAGGCCGCCATCGATACCCTGACCCTGGGCCTGGCCCGCGAGGTGGCGGCGGAGGGCATCCGCGTCAATGCCGTCAGCCCCGGCATCATCGACACGGAAATCCACGCCAGCGGCGGCGACCCCGGCCGGGCCGCACGCCTCAAGGGCGGCATCCCCATGCAGCGGGCCGGCACCGCCGAGGAAGTGGCGCGGGCTGCCCTCTGGCTGCTTTCCGACGAGGCGTCCTACACCACGGGCGCCATCCTGGATGTAGCCGGCGGGCGTTAGATCAGGCTTCCCAGCCGCCGCACGGCATCCTCGATCTCCGGAGTATGGGGGTTGCCGCAATTGAGGCGCAGGCAATTGCGATACATGCCGCTGGCGGAAAACAGCTCGCCGGGAACGAAGGCAATGCCGGCGGTCAGGGCCTTCTCATAGAGGCGGCTGGCGTCCGCCTCCTCGGGCAGTTCCACCCACAGGACAAAGCCGCCCTGGGGCTGGGCGATGCGGGTGGCCGTCGGAAAATGGCGGGCGACGGCGGCGCGCATGGCGTCCACCTGGCTCCCGTAGGCCCGCCGCAGGCTGCGCAGGTGCCGCTCGTAGCCGCCCGATTCCAGGTATTCCGCCAGGACCATCTGGGTGACCGGATTGGTGCCGCCGCTGGAAACCGTCTTATGCAATGCGATACGCTCCCGGTACCTGCCGGCGGCAACGAAGCCGATGCGCAGCGACGGCGACAGGCACTTGGAAAAGGAGCCGCAAAGCATGACGTTGCCGGCCCGATCGAAGGCCTTCAGCGGCCAGGGGCGCTCACCGCCGAAATGGAGGTCGCCGTAGATGTCGTCCTCGATCACCGCCACCCCGCGCTCGGCGGCAAGGTTGGCGAGGCGCCGCTTGTTCTCGTCGGGCATCACGCTGCCCAGGGGGTTGCTGGCGTTGGGCACCAGCAGGCAGGCGGCCACCTTGCCTTCGCGGGTGGCCAGGTCGAAGGCCTCGATGGAGAGGCCGGTACGCGGATCGGTGGGGATTTCCAGGGCCTTCAGGCCGAGGCTCTCCAGGAGCTGCAGCATCAGGTAGTAGCCGGGGGACTCCACCGCCACGGTATCGCCGGGCCGGGTGGCCGCCCGCAGGCACAGGCCCAGGGCCTCGGTGCAGGAATTGGTGATGACGAACTCCTCCGCCGCCAGGGGGCCGCCCCAGGCCAGGGAACGGCGCACCAACTGGCGCACCAGGGCCGGCTCGTCCATGGCGATGTGGCCGGCGCCCTCCAGCAGGCGGGGGTGGCGGCGGGCGACGCCGGCGTAGAGGCGATTCAGCGCGGCCACGGGCAGCAGCGACGGAGCGGGCAGTGCCGCCGCCAGGGGCGCCATGCCCGGCCGCAGACTGGATTGCAGCACCCGCACCAGGCGCTGGCTGACATCCACCGGCGACGCCGCCTCCGGCGTGGCGCGCACGCTGGGCTGGGCGTGGGGGACGGCCGGATGGCGCACGAAATAGCCGGACTGGGGCCGGGCTTCCACCAGGCCCCGGTCTTCGAGCCGGCGCAGGGCCTGCACCACCGTGGAAACGGATAGCCGGCGTTCCCGGGAAAGACGGCGGACCGAGGGCAACCGCTCGCCCGGACGCAGGTTGCCGCTGGCGATCAGGCCGCCGAGGTCTTCGGCGAGGCGCTCGTAGCGCAGGAGTTCGACTTGCATGGGCGTTTCTCCCGTTGTCGTCGGGCCGGCCGGGGGAACGGTACACCCGTCGGGCACGGGGACCGGCACAGTTGTGTTGTTTGCAAACTGTGATGGTCACAATTTAATTTCATTGTGACTGTACCATAGCTTGCCGGCGTCCTACACTGGCTTCCCGACACCACCACGGAGAGCGCCATGGAACTGGACTTGCGCGAGGGCGAACTTTGCCTCGCCGACGATTCCCCCGTCCGCCTGCGCCGGGCCCGGGGCGTGCGCGTCGCCTGCACCGCCGGGCAGGTGTGGCTGACCGTCGCCGGCGAAGCAGGCGACATCCTTCTGCGGGCCGGCCAGAGCCACGTCATCGCCGCCGACGGATTGGCCCTGCTGGAAGGGCTGGGCGGCGGCCACGTCCGCCTGGAGCGGCCCCGCTCGTAGGCTGCCTCCCATGGCATTCGTCGTCCCGGCTGCCTATACTGCTAGCAAGACTAAAACGGCAAGGGAGACGAAAATGAGCATCTTCGATTCGCCCATAGCGCGGTGCGAGGCCGTCCGCGAACTGGTCCTCACCGACGAGACCCAGGCCGAGTGTGCCCGCGAACATGGCTGCCCCCCCAGCCGGGCATGCCCCCTGCGGGGCTGGTTCGCCGAAGCGTCCGGCATGGAGGAGGAAACCCGCAAGCGGGTCAGCCGATTGCGCAAGGTGCGGCGGTGAAGGCGGCAAGCTTGTTCCTGGCAGTGGTGACGCTGGCCGCCGGTACGGCGGTGCCGGCCGCCGCCGAGGAATCGGTGCGCATGGCGTCGCGAGGGGAAATGCTTTACTCCCTCCACTGCATCGCCTGCCACAGCAAGGAAATCCACTGGCGGGACAAGGGCGTGGCCCGGGACTGGGCCAATCTGGTGGCGGAGGTTGACCGTTGGCAAAAGGTCGGCCGGTTGCGGTGGGATAATCGGGACGTGGTCGACACCGCCCGCTATCTCAACCGCCTGCACTACCACTTCCCGGAACCGGAGCAGCCATGAGCAACAAGCACCTGCACCTCCTGCAAGCCATCTATCACGATCCCCTGAGCGCCAACATCCACTGGCGCGAGGTGGAATCCCTCCTCAACCACCTGGGCGCCACCGTCGAGCCCAGCCACGGCGCCCGCTTCCGCGTGGTGCTCAACCGCGTCGAGGGTTTCCTGCACCATCCCCACAACAGCACCACCTGCACCAAGCAGGANNCGTACCGCCGAAGGCGCCTGGTGGCGGCCCTCCGCCAATTTCGACGAGCGCCGGCCCAATTTCGTCATCATCCACGAGACCACCAACGCGGAGGCGGAGGATTCCATCGCCACCCTCTCCGACCCCAACCGCAAGGTGAGCGCCCATTACCTCATCGCCCGGGACGGCACCCTCTACCAACTGGTGGATGAGAACAAGCGGGCCTGGCATGCCGGCCTTTCCTACTGGGGCGGGCAGACCGACCTCAACTCGGCTTCCCTCGGCATCGAGCTGGACAACACCGGCGACGAGGATTTCCCGGCGGTGCAGATCGACACCCTGGTGGCGCTCCTGGAGCGGGTCACCGCCCGCCATGCCATCCCCCACGCCAATATCCTGGCCCACGGCGACATCGCCCCCGGCCGCAAGGTGGACCCGAACCGGCGCTTCCCCTGGAAGGCCCTGGCCGAGCGGGGCTTCGGCCGCTGGTGCGAGCCCGACCCCGCCCTGCCCCCGCCCGCCCTCGACGCCGCCCTCGGCCTCAAGGCCCTGGGCTACGACACCAGCCGCCTGCCCCAGGCCGTCGCCGCCTTCCGCCGCCACTACCTCGGCGACGAGGGCGAAGACCTGGGCGAGGACGGCGCCCGCCGGCTGGAGTGCCTCCTGCGCCAGGACGGACGCTGACGCCGGCGTCATCAACGCGTCATATTGCGCCGCTTTAATGGCCCTCCCGTCCATGCGGAGCGCCCCGTGGATACCCATATCGTCGAACTGCACTGGAACGACCGGCCGGCGGTGGCCGAGGCCCGCGCTGTCATCCTCGGCGTCTTCGCCGACGATCCCCGTTACACCGCCGAGCGCATCGACCGGGAACTGCATCCGGCGACGCCGCCCCTGCTGCGCCGCTTCTTCGTCGCCTATCGCCACGGCAAGCTGGTGGGGGCAGGTGGCATCAAATCGGCGGACTGGGCCTCCGACACCTACGTCCTCTACCTTTCCGCCGTGGAGCCGGAAAGCCGCGGCCACGGCATCGGCCGCGCCCTCATCCGCGCCCGCCTCGACTGGGTCCACTGCCAGGCGCCCCACGGCCGCATCCTGGTTTCCACCGCCAAGCCAAAGCGCTACAAGGACCACGGCTTCCGCGCCATCAACCGGGAACGCCTGGGCGACAGGCATCTGATGCTGCTGGAGTACTGAGCCACCTATAATGACTGCTTTCCACCCCACCCGGCCCCGACCATGGAAACCAGCGCCCGCTTCACTCCCAGTGCCGTCGTCCGCTACCTCGACCAGTACGTGATCGGCCAGGAAGAGGCCAAGAAGGTGATCGCGGTGGCGGTCTACGCCCATTACAAGAAGATCGAGAAGGCCCGCCAGGACAGCGTGGATGTCGCCAAGAGCAACGTGCTGCTGATCGGCCCCACCGGCACCGGCAAGACCCTCCTCTGCGAGACCCTGTCCCGCTGCCTGGGGGTGCCCTTCGTCACCGCCGACGCCACCTCGCTGGCCCAGACGAAGTACGTGAACGAGGAAATCGAGGCCATCCTCCAGCGTCTGGTGGACAAGGCCGGAGGCGACGTCCGCCGGGCCCGCCGGGGCATCGTCTTCATCGACGAGATCGACAAGCTCAAGGCCCCCGCCGACCAGCCCCGGGCCACCTCCGGCGAGAGCGTCCAGCACGCCCTGCTCAAGATCATGGAAGGCGCCCCGGTCAAGCTCCACGGCGGCAGCTACATCGACACCACCGACATCCTCTTCATCTGCGGCGGCGCCTTCGTCGGCCTCGACACCATCATGGCCGAGACCCACAGCTTCGGCTACATCGGCACCAGCAGCGCCGACGACCAGGGCATTCTCGACCGCCTCAACACCCGGGTGAAGCCGACCGACCTGTTCCAGTTCGGCCTCATCCCGGAATTCACCGGGCGCCTGCCCATCATCGCCAATTTCCGGGCCCTGTCGAAGCCGCTCCTGGTACGCATCATGACCGAGCCGAAGAACGCCCTCCTCCACCAGTTCCAGGAAATCTTCCGCAACGAAGGGGTGGAACTCGCCATCGCCCCGGCGGTCTTCGAGCAGATCGCCGAGATCGCCTACGAATACAAGACCGGCGCCCGCAGCCTGCGGGGCATCTTCGAGGAAATGATCACCCCCATCCTCTACCTGGTGCCCGACCACCCGGAGATCCGCCGGGTGGAGATCGACTCGCTCTTCAGCGAACCCAGCTACATCAAATAGCTATTTCTTCGGTGGCGGAGGCGGCATGGAAGCCGCGCCGGAAGGCGGCGGCGGGGGCGGCGTGCTGACCCCCGGCGCGACGGGGGCGGACGGCGCCACCATGCCCGCCGGGACCGGCACCCGGTGGCCCTGGGCGTACATGCACTGGATGTAGGCGTGGTCGTACTGGCGCTGGGTGCCGTAGGAAGAACTACGGGCGGCGTCGCTGCCCGCCGCGCTGCCCACCACCAGGCCGGTGCCCGCCCCGACGGCGGCCCCCTCGCGCCCGCCGATGGCCGCGCCGGCCACGGCGCCGATGGCGGTGCCAACGACGGCGCTCTTGACACCGGCATCGGTACCTGCCTGGTTGGCCGTGGTGCCCGTCTGCTGGGCGGCGTACTGGCGGCACATGGCGTCGTCGCCGCGGAATTGATCAAAAGCCTTGCCCGTCCCCGGCAACACCAGGACGCTGGGACCGCTGGGCGTGGTGGCGCAGCCCGCCAGGAGAGCGGCCCCCAAGAGGGCACAGAGGGTTGACACCCGTTTCATCGACATCACCTCATGGAAAAAATCAGCGGGGCGCCTGGGGCACGACCTGCTGCCAGCCCCCCGGGCAATCCTTGACATAGGGGTAATAGGCCTTGGCCTCGACGCAGTAATACCAGTAATTGGTGGACTGGACGGCGGGGGCCGGGTTCTGCTCGATATACACCGGCGGCTCGGGCGCCGGGACGACGACGACCCGGGGCGGGTAATCCCAGTAGGGCGGGTAATACCAGGGCCACAGGGGGGCACCGAAATAGACGCCGACGTGGGCGCGGGGCCGCCGGTGATCTGCCGCGGCGGAGCCGATGCCGGCCACCACCACCAGAACGGCGACCAGCAGGAGTTTGAAGGTTTTCATGACGCTATTCCCGAAGACACATCCTCACCTTAGCAAAGCCGCGGCGGGAGTTTGTTTCAAGTTGTATCCAGGAAATTAACGCGCGGGCGCCGCCTTCGGCCTACAGGGCCTTGATCAATCCGTGCACCGACCGGAAGGCGGGGTGGTCGGCATGCCGCAGCCATTCGAAGAGGGCCATCTCCGCCGTCACGGTACGCGCCCCGGCGGCGGCGAGGCGGGTCGCGGCGGCGAGGCGGTCGGCGGCATGGCGGGAGCCGGCGGCGTCCTGGACGAACCAGCACTCGTAGCCGGCATCGAGAATGCCCAGGGCCGTCTGCAGGACGCAGACATGGGCCTCCATGCCGCCCACCAGCACCTGGGTCCGCCCCAGTTGGCCGAGAACCTCGGGCAGGGCCGGCTCGGCCATGGCCGAGAAGTGGCGCTTGCCGATGATGCTGGACGGCGGCACCAGTTCCCGCAGGCGGGGCACCGTGGGGCCCATGACCTCGGGGCAATGCTCGGTAAGGAAGACTGGCACGCCCAGTTCCGCCGCGCCGCGGGCCAGGGCGAGGCTGCGCCGCTCGATGTCGGCGTTGCCTTCGACGTGGGGCGCCAGGCGGGTCTGGACATCGACCAGAACGAGGATGGAGCGGCGGGCGTCGAGCAGGCTGGTGGCGGCGTGTTCCATGGGTCTCCTTTCCTGGGGGGCGCTGCCATTGTAGCGGCTACCGGCAGCGGCGGTACCGGAACAGTTGTATCATTTCGACATCTGTTACGGTCAATTTTCCGGCCAACTATATCTGTTCCACCGGCCGTTCCCGGGAGATGATGGGCCATGGACCAGCCCCCCCTCTATCGCCGCCTGGCCGCCCACTACCGCGAGGCCATCGAAAGCGGCGCCCTCTTGCCGGGCGACCGCCTCCCTTCCGTGCGCACCCTCATGGACCGCCACGGGGTGAGCCTGTCCACCGCCCTCCAGGCCTGCCGCCAGCTCGAAAGCGACGGCTGGCTGGAAGCCCGGCCCCGCTCAGGCAACTACGTGCGCCGGCCCCGCCGGGCCGCGCCCCCGGCCCTGTCCGAACCGCCGGCCGGCCAGCCCCTGGATCCGGCCCAGTACGTCGGCATCCACGCCCGGGTCTCCGGCTTCATCGCCCGGGGCCGGCAGGAACAGGTGAAGGTCAATTTCTCCAGCGCCCGCAGCGCCCCCGCCCTCTACCCCGGCGAGGCCCTGCGCAACGCCGCGGCCCGGGCCCTGCGGCGGTATCCGGAGCTGCTGGTAACCCCCGCCCCGGACCGCGGCCAGGCCCATTTCCGCGGCGTCCTCGCCCAGCGGGCCCTGGCCGCCGGCATGGTGCTGGCCCCGGAGGACATCCTCGTCACCCAGGGCTGCATCGAGGCCCTCAACCTGGCCCTGCGGGCGGTCACCCGGCCCGGCGACGTCGTCGCCGTCGAATCCCCCACCTTCTACGGCCTCCTGCAGGTGCTGGAAGCCCTCGGCCTCAAGGCCCTGGAAATCCCCACCAGCCCCCACACCGGCATTTCCCTGGAGGCCTTGGAGCTGGCGGCGCGCGGCGCCGACGCCATCAAGGCCCTGGTGGTGGTGCCCATCCTGCAGAATCCCCTGGGCAGCATCATGCCCGACGACCACAAGGCCCGCCTGGTGGCCTTTTGCGCCGCCCAGGGCATCGCCCTCGTCGAGGACGACACCTACGGCGCCCTCACCGACGCCGAGACGCCGCAAAAGGCCCTGAAGAGCTGGGACCGGGACGGCAACGTCATCCACTGCGCCTCCCTGCACAAGGTGCTGGCGCCGGGACTGCGGCTGGGCTGGATGCACGCCGGGCGCTGGCAGGCCCGGGTGGAGATGCTCAAGTACGTGCAGAGCCGCAACAACGAAGCCCTGGCCCAACTGGCGGCGGCGGACGTCATGGCCTCACCGGCCTACGACCGCCATCTGCGCCGCCTGCGGGCCTGCCTGCGCAACCAGCGGGAGCAGACCGCCGAGGCCATCGCCCGCTACTTCCCCGCCGGCACCCGTCTCACCGCCCCGGCCGGGGGCTTGGCGCTGTGGGTAGAACTGCCGGCCGGCGCTTCCTCCGCCGCCCTGTTCGACGCCGCCCTGGCGGACGGCATCTTCGTCGCCCCGGGGCTGATGTTCTCCAACTCCAGCCGGTTCGACGGCTTCGTGCGCCTCAATTGCGGCGCCCCCTACACCCCCGAAATCGACGCCGCCCTGCGTTGCCTGGGCGGTCTGGTGGCCGGGCTGGCCTGAGCGGCCGCCCCTTGTCGCGCCAATCGGCAACTTTTCACGAAATCGTAAACGTCGCCGTGGAAAATGCCGCCCGTTGCGCTAAAGAGAAAAGACATGGGTAGTAAACCCCGGCGGGGGCATGGAGACAAACAATGAAAAAACAGATCAAGAATTACGTGGGCCGCCTGGTCCGCCTCAACAAGGAAACCTTCCAGAAGATCGCCGAGCGGGCGGCCCGCTCGGGGGAGATCGTGGAAAACTTCTTCGTCGTGGCCACCGCCAACGCGAAGCTCGGCAAGCTGGTCTGCTACGGCGCCAACACCCGGGTCACCGTGTCGCTAGGCGACGTGGTGTTCGTCTAGTCCCGTTCCCGGCGCCGCCGCCCGCGACAGCCCCAGGCAGCGGGCGATCCTTTCCCACAGGGGCGCGTGCAGCCTGGCCAGGACCACCGCCTCGGCGGCTTCCAGGGCCAGCACCTCGATCCAGCCGCCGGCGGCGAGGTCGATCCATTGCTCCGCTGCCAGGTCCCGTTCCCGGGCGACCATCGTTTCCGCCAGCCAGGCCGGCGGCTCCCGCAGGCGCACGCTGCCGCCCAGCACCAGCAGGCCGCTGCCCGCCTCCACCAGCACCTGCCGGCGCTCTCCCGCCTGCAGCCGCAATACCAGTTGGCCCTGTTGCCCCATCGCCATTCTCCTTGCCGTGGATGATGGCGAAATCGTACGGCGGCGCCGGCGGCCGAAACAGGCACAGGAAACGGGTATCTGCAGCGCAGCAGAAGGCGCCGCGGCGATCTGTTCCGGGCCGATTCCGGCCCGGCTGTTGCGGATGCCCGGTCAGCGCCGGGACCACTGCCCCTGTTCGTCGAGGGACCACCAGCCGGCCGGGCCCTGGCCGATCCACTCCTTGCCGAAGCTGAAGGAGGTGTAGGGCCGCCAGAGCACGTAATTGAGCCCGCCGTAGCCGACGGCGATGGCCACCTGCTCGTAGAGCAGTGCCCGGTCCCGGTTTTCGTCCCAGAGCAGCGAGCGCAGCTCCTCGCGCCGCTTTTCGTCGCGCAGGGCGACGAAGCCGCCGGCAGTGTTGCCGATGGCGCCCTCGTCCAGGCTCGCCCTGAGCCGGGGTTGGCGCTCCCGCAGGCGCTGGACGGCGCGGGTCAGGTCGCCGCCGGAATAGAGGAGCTTGCCGATCTCGGCGTCGCTGCCGCCGGCGTAGACCAGGGCCACCACCTGCTTCGCCTCCACCGCCGTGCCGGTGGCGGCGGTCTGGATGTCGAATCTGTGCTCCCCGGTGGAACTGCAGGCGGCGAGCAGGGCAAGGGCTGCGATGGCAATGAGCTTCTTCATGGATGGCCTCCTGAGCGGATTATCGCCTACAAATCCGGCAACATCGCCGTTGTACCAATAACCGTCCGCCCTGAGCCAGGTCGAAGGGCCCGGCCCGAACGAGGTTGTTCCAAAAGAAAAACGGAGGCCGCAGCCTCCGTTTCCTCGGACATTCCGCCGTCTTACTGCAGCTCTTCCAGGCGGATGCGCTTGACCTTGCCCTTTTGCGCCGGCAGGGCCTCGATCTTGGCGATGGCCGCGTCGGCGGCGCTTTCCTTGCAGACGTGGGTGAGGATGATGATGTCGGTCTCGCCCTCGCCCTCCTCCGGCTCCCGCTGCAGCAGGGCGTCGATGGAGATGGCCTGGTCGGCCAGGATGCGGGTGATGTCGGCCAGCACGCCGGGCTTGTCCTCCACCCGCAGGCGCAGGTAGTAGCCGGTCTCCACCTCGCTCATGGGCAGGATGGGCAGGTTGGACATGGCGTCGGGCTGGAAGGCCAGGTGCGGCACCCGGTGCTCGGGGTCGGCGGTGGCCAGGCGGGTGACGTCCACCAGGTCGGCGATGACGGCGGAGGCGGTCGGCTCGGCGCCGGCGCCCTTGCCGTAGTAGAGGGTGGCGCCGACGGCGTCGCCCTTGACCAGCACGGCGTTCATGGCGCCCTCGACGTTGGCGATGAGGCGCTTGGCCGGCACCAGGGTCGGATGCACGCGCAGCTCGACACCGTTGCTGCGGCGCTTGGTGATGCCCAGCAGCTTGATGCGGTAGCCCAGTTGCTCAGCGTACCTGATGTCGGCGGCTTCCAGCTTGGTGATGCCTTCCACGTAGGCCTTGTCGAACTGCACCGGGATGCCGAAGGCGATGGCGGACATCAGCGTCGCCTTGTGGGCTGCGTCGACGCCCTCGATGTCGAAGGTGGGGTCGGCCTCGGCGTAGCCCAGGCGCTGGGCCTCGGCCAGGACGTCGGCGAAGGAGAGTCCCTTGTCCCGCATCTCGGAAAGGATGAAGTTGGTGGTGCCG